>Ga0209542_10001098_pt1 | contig 64650 bp, 71 predicted proteins | sample RifCSPhighO2_01_FD_184028 | JGI IMG/M metagenome (GOLD analysis project Ga0209542, IMG submission 184028) | Soil microbial communities from Rifle, Colorado - Rifle CSP2_plank highO2_0.1 (SPAdes) (version 2) | ecosystem: Environmental > Terrestrial > Deep subsurface > Rock core/Sediment ...
TACCACGCAACCTCCACCCAAAGCGACGATAAACCTTTTTCTCACCATCAAAGGGATGGAAAAGAAAACCGCGCTCGTTACTAACGCCATCAAGAATGCAAGCCACATAACATCTCCTCCTTCTTGTTTCAAAACCCTATACCTAGTAACACATCTAAAAACAACTATTCTTAAAGATGTTCTTAGAGATGTTACTAGTATTTTTCAAAGTTCATAGTATTTTCTTATAACATATTTTATACATGTATGTCAATATCTAATGGTAATCTACACCGCCATATGTCCGTGTAGATTACCCGTAGGTTTGTACAATAAAAGAGCCCTGGAATGTTAAAATACATTCACAGGGCATGATTCCCTACCGCCGTAGCGGTTTTTAATAGTGATGTTCTTCTGCGAGCACCGAATTAATGTTTGGTCGTTCTTTCTCGTCAAACCATCTTGCCAAGTCACTTCGAAACATTTGTTCATTAGACTGTTTTAATTGACCAGTCCCTTCAAAAATTACGTAAAAAATATCGTCATTATCGTTGTCTTCATAGACAGCGCCGACATTCCTGGCTTCTTGGACGATTTCGTCTATGGTGCATGCCTCTCGATCATTTTCCTGAATAACCAAAACTCGATCAACACCCACTCTTGGTTCTTGCGAAAAATCACAGTACATTACGACATCCTTTTCTTTACAGAGTACATACTATTTTGTAGGGCTCAACCCAATGTTTTGCCTACGTTATATGTTATATAATATTAGATGCATATTTGCAACAATTGGCTTCCAATAGGAAGCAATAAAAAAAGCCCTACGACGTACAAACTAAGTTACTTGTCGCAAGGCCTAAAAATTCAACGAACACCTATTTACTCGTATCCATTCCGAGTAAAGAAATTAAAGTTATTTAACTAGGCGAGCTCTCCTCTTTTTATAATAATTTTAATTAGAAAAACGGATTCAATATAGTATAGATAACTCCGGCAATAATAGCAGCTGCTGGAATAGTTAAAAACCAAGCCCAAACAATTCGTAAAGTAATGCCCCAACGCACAGCTGATATTCTTTTGGCTGCCCCTACTCCAGAGATAGCTCCTATTATAATATGAGTCGTGCTAACTGGAACCCCAAGATAAGTTGCTCCAAAAAGACTGATAGAACTAGCTGTTTCTGCAGCTACGCCATCAATTGGACGCAATTTAACAATTTTTTGACCCATTGTTTTTACAATTCTCCAGCCTCCTAAAAAAGTACCCAATGCTATTGTTGTGTGCGATATCAAAACAACCCAAAGTGGTATATAAAAACTGCTAATTGTTCCCGAAGAAAAAAGTAAAATTGAAATAATTCCCATTGTTTTTTGAGCATCGTTTCCACCATGTCCTAAACTATACAAAGAAGCAGAAAAAAACTGCAGATACTTAGACCAAAAATTTACAGATGAAGGATTGTAATTTCTTTTATAAATAATCCACGTAGCAACAGTAATAAAAATTAATCCTAAAATCATTCCTATAATAGGAGCTAAGAAAATAAAGATAATAGTTTTATACCATCCACCAAAAATAATAACTTTAAATCCAGACTTAGCAATGGCGGCTCCCGCATATCCGCCTATTAAAGCATGTGAAGAACTAGTAGGAAGACCAAGATACCAAGTTATAATATTCCAGCCTATTGCCCCAATTAATCCAGCAAAAATTACAAAAGGCGTAACAGATTTAGCATCAATTAATCCGCTACCAATAGTTTTAGCAACAGCCGTACCAAAAACAAGAAATGCTATAAAATTAAAAAATGACGCCCATACCACAGCTTGCCTTGGAGTCAAACCTCTAGTTGAAACAATAGTGGCAATTGAATTGGCAGCATCGTGAATACCATTAGTAAAATCAAAAATCAGCGCTAGTAAAATTACAAACAATACGAAAATAAAACTGCTTTCAATCATACAATTAACTTGATTTTACTGCTATGCTTCCTATTATATCACTTACCCTTTTATATTTATCCATAATATTTTCTAGATCTTCATAAATATCTTTATATTTAATAAGTAGTATCGGATCTTTTTCGTTTTTGAAAAGAGCATTTAATGCTCTAGCGAATATAACGTCAGCTTTATCTTCTAGCTCGTGTATCTTCAAAATAGTTTTTTTAAATTGAGGAGTATATTTAATTTCATGGAGACTATCAACCAGCTGGCTTAAATAACTTGATGTCTGATCAATAACTGAAATGAATTCTTCAATGGTATTGGTCTTCTGAGTAACACCATAAATATCAATATTATGAATAGCATTTTCTGTCAGATCAACAATATCATCAAGCTTATGCAACAATAAATAAATATCTTCTCTATCAATTGGAGTAATAAATGTTTTATTAAGCCAATCTATGGCTGCGTGAGTCTTTTGATCTGCTCTATGCTCAATTTCATTAGCTCTTTTAGAATAGGATTCAAAGTTATTAAAATTATTACCGAACTCAACCAATAATGAAACCATTTCTTTATGTTCTTGTTCTATTTCCTTTAGGAAATCAAATAGCGTAGATTGTTTTGGGAAAAAAAATTTCATAGAATTTTATTGAAAAATTTAATTTATTATTTATTAATCATTAGGTCTATTATATCATTTTATAATAAATTACAAACAAAAAAAGAGAGCTCACTTCCCTGTTTACGCAGGCGGGCTCTCTTTTTTTAAAATTTATTTAAAGTTTTTTACCTAGATCTGCTATAGTTTTTTTTAAATCCGGTATTGCTCTTAAAATTACCTTTGCTTTTCATGTGCTGATGATGATTATATCTTGGTTGAGGATTTTCTTCTAATGCAACTTGAACTACTCCCTGAGCTTTTGAAACTGGTATTTGAGTTCTTATTAAATACTCAATTTCCCTAATCTTATTCTTTTGATCAGGAGACACAAAAGAAATAGCTTTTCCGGTTAAACCAGCCCTACCCGTTCTTCCAATTCTATGAACATAATCAGAAGCCGCTTCCGGCAAATCATAGTTTAAAACTAATTCAATTCCTTTTACGTCAATTCCTCTAGAAGCAATATCAGTTGCAACTAAAATTCTAAATCTTCCTGATTTGAATCCATCTAAAGCTTTCCTTCTCTGCGCCAAAGATCTATTAGAATGAATTTCATCAACTGCAAAATTCATTGTTCTAAGATTAGCGCAGATTTTTTTGGCGCCATGTTTTGTTCTAGAAAAAACCAAAACGCTTCCCTTGTATTCAGAAAGTAATTTTACTAATAAGCTCATTCTTTTATCTTTTTGAACAACAAACAATTCGTGCTCAACTTTTTCAGCAGCGGTTCCCGGTCTGGCAATTTCAATCCTCAAGGGAAGTTTCATATATTGATTGGCAATTTTTAAAATTGAGTCTGGCATAGTTGCAGAAAACAACATTGTTTGTCTTTCTTTTGGCATAACTGACAAAATTTGTTTTACCTGATCAGCAAAACCCATATCAAACATTGTATCAGCTTCGTCTAATACCAATATTGAAACATCGTTTAATCTAACGATTCTTTGTTTTATATGGTCATTAATTCTTCCTGGAGTTCCAATAATAATATGAGGGTTATTTCTAATAGCCTTAATTTGGTGATACATAGATTCTCCACCAATAAGAACAGCTGTTTTTATGCCAAAAACACGTCCAATCTTTTGAAGAGACTCACTAACCTGAACGGCTAATTCTCTAGTTGGTAAAACTATTAAACCTTTGTTTCTGCCTTGTGAAGCCATAATTCTTTGAATCATTGGTATTCCAAAAGCTAAGGTTTTTCCAGTTCCCGTTTGAGCAATACCAACAATATCCTTTCCTTCTATAGCAGCTGGAATAGCTTGATGTTGAATAGGTGTTGGTACGGTAAAATTAGCCTTTTCTAACGCAGATAAAAAATCAGGACTGATATTCAGCCCTTTAAAGCTTTTTTGATCTTCGTTATGAGTTTCTGTTTTCATAATTATAAGTGAGGGAGGTGTAGATGAATTCATTCATATATACCGACCGAACGATTAATTTATATAAATGACTAAGTCATTTCTATTTTTTGATTTTATAATATTTTTAAAGATTTGTCAACTCTTCACCAAGTTTAAATAAAAAACCTCGCATTGTAACCACGATTACAATGCGAGGCAAAACGATCCTCCGGCAGATCAGAAGACGATCAGCGGAGGCCGAACATCATCCCCAGAGGCATACCGACGACCATGATTCTGGATTCGGCTTCGGGAATGGAAACGATTTTCCAGCCCTTGCGAATCCCGTATGAGTGACGATCGTCGTCGTACTTCTTCGGAAACTGCAGCGAAACCGAATGCCAGAAAAGACTCCGAAGCAACTCGATCTCTTCCTTGAGGGCAACCAACTGATTGATCTCGGCTTTCGCTTCGGTACTCAGACCCTTGTCCGTTGTCTCCCCGTATTTCTCGAGGAGGGTTTCAGCGGTTTTCTTCGCCTGACATCCCAGCACGTCGGCCATGATGAACAGTCGCTGCGCTTCTTCGTCCTGAAGGACGCCGAGTTCAACTTCGCCCTCTTGGATCTCGGTTTCCGGATGAAACTGAACGTCATTAAGATTCGCCTCTGCAATACGTCCCATCAACCGCTTCAAAAAAATCATTCTGACCTCCCTTAAAATACCAGATCATTCTCTCTTAGCTAACCATTAGCAAGACGAAAAAGATCTGTGTGTGCTGATATGTTTATAGCATATTGTAACATTCATGTCAATACTAGTTTTACAGCAAAAAAGAGGGATACTTCCCTGCCTTGGCAGGTGGGCCATCTTATTACGGAATAATAGTAACTGGAATTTGTATCTTTGATGGATCTGGAATCCAATTATAGAGCATTGGTTCATCCTTAGGGCTTACATTAACGCAGCCATGGGAACGTTCTGTTCCAAAACCATTATGCCAATATGCCTCATGAATAAAAGCAGTGCCCATACTTCCAACGTAAATTGATACAGCATAAGGCACAAATAATGTATACTCAAAATCCTTTATATTTGAAGAGTTTATCAGTGGAATAAATCCGGGAAGCGGACCTTCCATAATAGCCATTGGTATTTTTTGAATAGTTTGAAAATCTCCTTTTCCAGTTGAAAGCCCAAAAATATCCTGACCAGTTGAAACTTTTGTTTTCATAAATAGCGTATCGCCCTCGTACGCATAAAGAGTTTGTTCATGAAGAATAACTATGATTTTTTTAATTGAATCTTTATCTGGATTAACTGGCGTAAAATCTACCTGATTAAAATATTGGGCCGATACATACCAATCTGTACGAATTCTTTCTGGAAACATCAAACTGTCCTTATTAATATCAATTTTATACCATAAGCTTCCATCTTCTGCCTTAACAAGCCCACTCATAGGAAAAACCTGACCCATGCGAACACGAGCTGGAAAAGCTCCCTGATTCTCATAATAAATAAAAGCTTCTGGATATGATATTCCAGGCCCCGTCCTAATATGAACACAGCTTCCAGTAAACTCAAAGTCACAGGTATCAGTTACCTGAAAATATTTTGGCTGGTCAGTATAAGCATCAACAACCGTAACCCCTTCAGGCATTGTTTTTTGCAGAGCATTTCTTTGATCTTCCACTATTAAAGCAGCCAGATATTTATTTACATCTTCAAGATTAGGATTAACTATAGTTATCTTTGACGGAAATATCTGCCACAATCCAAAAACTATTACAAGCAGTAACCCATATTTATAGAAACGATGTTGTTTCTTTTGTCTTTTCATTCTAATTCTTATCTGATACTCCTAATTCTATCATAGAACAAAAAAGAGGGGTTTACCCCGGTTAAATAGCGCTCCACGCTAATCCTAAAGGATTATTTAACTGGGTTACTCCCCTCTTTTTTTATATTGCTTTAGTTATTATTTATGATCTCAATTTATTATATAGTGCACTTGATGTGCTTCCTAAAGTAGAAATAAATACAAAGAAAACAATTATCCATCCAATAAATGGGATGAATCCGATAATTCCCATTACTATGGCTGATAATAAAATAACCCACCAATTAAGCTGGTAATCTACTTTCTTAAATATATATTTCAAGCAAAGTTTTGCGAATACTAAAACGCTTATTACAGAAGAAATTATTACAAATGCTAAATAGAAGAATAACGTAATAAGTCCTAAATATAATGTTACAACGGTAACTAAGCTTAATATAATAGCAACTGGCACAACACATAGAATAATAAATCCCTTAAGTGACTCTTTCCAGAAATTTGAAACTGAATTATCTATAATTGAATTAGTTTGCGGTTTAAAGAAGTGAAACATTATCAAAGCTGCCACAAACATCATTAGTAATTTTGCAATTGCAGCTATGCTCATAAATCCAAATAAGAATTCTTTATTAAATGGATTATTAATAGTTTTTTGATGGAAGTTAGTTTTTCCCTTAACCATAGCTCCACTATCTATCGTTGCCACTTTATCAGAATAGTAATCTAATTTTCCATTTATTTTAGCGTTAGGCCCAATAGTTATTTGTTTTCCAGCTATCTTTAAATTTCCATTAACCGTTCCGTCAAAATAAACACTTCCTCCGGCTAAGAAGGCTTCTTTACCTACGGTAGTACCAGACTGAACAGCTATTTTACCTCCAGCTACAATTAAATCACTGCCAACAGAATCGGCTATAGTAATATTACCCCCAACAATTCTTAAAGAATTTCCAACCGTATTGTTAACATTTACATTTCCTCCAGCCAACATAAGGCTTCCTTCAACAGGACCAGAGATAGAAATATCGCCACCTACCATTAATAAGTCGCCTTTCACTGTTCCAGCAGAACTAAGATTTCCTCCGGCAACATAAAGATTATCTTTTATTGTTTTCTGGGTATCTAAGTAATAAATTTTGCCGTAGTCTAGCGTAGCACCATATGTAGCCAATGGTATTATGGCTATACTCAACAATATTCCAACGGTAGCAATTTTTTTAAACATAGTATTTTTTACCCGGTTAAATAAATTCTTTACCCGGTTAAATAGCGCTTTGCGCTAATTTAATTTTATGAAATTATTTAACTGGGCGAATAATTTAATTTTGTTTTACAAAGTTATTTGATCAGGTGAATTTAATTAATTTGTATTCTTTACTAAATAGATTTGCCATTTACAGCTTCAATGTACCTGCAATAATCGCAATCAGATCCAGCATTAGGAATCTTGTTACCACTCAAGCATTTATAAACATCAAGAATAGTTTTCTCTACCCAAGAATCATCTCCCTCATAAGGAATAATTTTTATATCAAATTCTAACTTGCCATCAAAGGCTTCTTTGTCTGTGTCACCATTACAATAAACAAAATAGCCTGTGCTAGAAACTTTAAATCCATTTTTACGAAATAGCCATTGATATATTTCCATCTGCCTTTTATATCCTATCTGCCAATCAGCATCTAAACTAACTTCATCTTCTTTTGATGTAGCTTTATAATCTACAATAATTAACTCCCCTTCTGGAGTTACCCAAACATCATCAACTCCTCCAGTTACAAAAAAATTGGTAGCTTCGTGATAATAGGTTATTCCCCTTCTCAAAGCATCTCGCCATTCATCCATTTTTTCATGATCCAAAGGTACGGCATCAATGTTATAAGCTTTCATTAAGGGATGAGCTGTTTTATTAGCCCTATGAATATCAAATTCTTTCTTTAAAAGTTTATCAACTGCCGAGTTAAGACTAAATGGATATCCAGGTGGCCTATCAGTACCAAGTTTTCTATCAATATAAAAACATCGAGGGCAATTCAAAAATAGATCAATTCTACTTCGACTCAAACGAAACGGTTCCAATGACTTTGGATCGTATAAATTCCGTACCCTATTTGGATTATAATATTTAGACATAATTTGTTTATCGCTTATCTATTTTTAATTTTACTACTTGTCGTATAATAAATCCTTTCTGGCTCATGGATTAAGTAATTCGTTAATCTGCTCTAAATAAGGGTCTACATCTGTAATGTATACTACTTTTTCTCTCTGATTAAAAATAGGTTTTACTACTGGAATATTATCTGCCATCTTTACATTAATACTACTCGAATCATCAGAGATTTTTTCTATTTTAACTAATTCTTTAATAAAATCTTTTAGTTTCATAAAATTAATTTACCCATAACCGAAATTCTGGATAAGTTTTTATATCATAAAATTCAAGATTTTTATCATCTTCCCAAACAAGTTCGGTTAAGTTTTCATAATCTTCGCTATATCCTCTACACACAACCAAAAGACGATTGAATGGATTTAATTGTAGAATAAGTTTTGCAAAAAATGGAGATATTTTTATTTCCATAACTATTTAAGTCGATAACTTCCTCGACTGATAAATTCAAGATAGCCCTTATCCCGCAACACTTGAAGTTGCTGTCGAATTTTGTCTTTAATATGGTGATTATCGGGATGTTTCTTGTTCAACTCATTTTCGAACGTATATATCTTATCAAGCGAAAATTCTTTGTGGCCTATTTTTTCAACACACAGCATAGTATCCAATAGCCAACCTTTTGCGCTAATTTCCTTTTCATCACGCAGGAAAAGAGTTTTCTTCCAGTCCGCGAGCACTTTTTCTTTTGTTTCAATCTGTCCATCTCGAACAAAAAATATTTTACCTGTTTCTGGAATATTGTTAAGTAATATGTTGCAGCCAGTCCAACCGGCACGCCTAGCGGTTACTGAAAGTGGTTTTCTTTTTTCTATTATTTCCGGTACGAAAAAATGTTTTGGAATGACAAAAAAATTAAAAACATTAAAATTTATTATGTCATAGTTAAGTAGAAAAAAGTTTGGGTTGTTACTACTTTGCAACCTTTCAATCATAGTATGATATGCGCCATCAACAATTTTTGTACCAACATTATCTTTCTTACTTTTCAGCTCATATTGTTCTTTGCAATTTGAACAATAGAAATCGGCAACTGGTTGATTATTTGGGTACTTATCAACACTTTTACCGCAATTCGGACAAAAAATAGATCTATTAACCCAATCTTCAGTCAGAACACGAATCTTTTGAGATTGACTAGTGTAATCTTCTGCAAGTTTTACATCAAAAAATAACTTCATATTTTATATAATTCTACTCCTTATAAATCAAAAACTCAATTAAGAAGAGTGTCCACTTCCATCTTCTTATTATAATCCTATAACCATTGAGCTACTCCACCATGATGTGAACACGTTCCGCTACGATGCTGACTAAAACTATATGTTCCATCACGACATTGAGCTGTGGCACCCGCTGGTACACTATTCGAATATGCTGGTGAATGAATACTATCATCATCTACATTTACATAATGATTATCATTTGATAAACCACTATTTTCTTCGCTAGTCGGTAGGACTGGTAACGTATTTAGTTCATTTTGCGGCTGAACTAAACTATTAGATATAACGCTATTTGAATTTAAAGATTCATAAGATGGTGCCGGTGTAATGGTTGGACTATTATTCAGAAACGAAATAAAAACGACAGCAACTATTGCAATCAATCCTAAAAATATTTTTGAAATATTTTTCACAGCAGGATTAATTTATATATTAAAATATTGTGCGCTCTTTACATCAAAAATGCAACTAAAAAGAAGGGCTAATCCCCTCTTTTTAAATTTATTATATCGCTTTTCGTATCTTTTCCGACGTTATAGTTCTTACTCTGAACGAGATAATAGTTCATTCATTTCTCTAATAGATTCTTTCAACTCTTCTTCGGTATAATAATTCATATCAGTAGGCATAAGATCACCCTTTAGTATAACTAACTTAAATGTTTTTTCATTCTCTGGATGATGTATTTGATCTCTAATATGTTGTTGAAAATTTTTCTTCTCAGTAGGTGGTTTTTTGTATCTTTTCTGCGTCCTTTCATCATTAATATAGAGGCGCGGAAAATCGGTCTTAAACTTAATTTCTCTCCTCATGCATTCGCTGTATAAAAGCATATGAAGCACTTCATCTTCAATCCCTATAATCCTATCTTGTTTAGAAGCCCTTGTTTGTTTATTTTCTTTTGTGAATGAAAAGGTGACTTTTTCCGGACTTTTAAAATCTGTAATAGTAAAATACGGATCGTGTGTAGTAATTAGGACTTGATGATTATCCTCAAACGCTAACTCCCTTAATACGCGATTAAGATATCTTTTAAATTTTGGGTGCAAATAAACCTCTGGTTCTTCAAATAAAATTAGTACCAAGCAATCATCCAATAACTGCTTTTCTAGTAGTAAATCTGTATAGGCTTTTAGTATAGACAATACTATCAGTCTCTGCATACCATGCCCTAAATCTTTTATTTCTCGTGATTCGTCTCCCTCAGATACATCAATCTTGTTGATTAGCAATTTAAAAATTATCTTCTCTTTTAACTTCTTAGTAAATGAGTGGTTTACCTTATATCCACCTTCAATATTTATACTATTTAAATTATCATTTAATTTTGAAAATAATTTATCGATGTTATCTTTTGTTTCTTGTTCCTTATCCAAATTAAAATTAATTCCTAAGTTATTGAACAAGTCTGACAAATTATCAAAAAGCGAAGTATTTTCAGCAGAAAATTTTGTTTCCCCCTCAGTTGGTTCTACATTTTCTGCTCTTATATGTACAATTCTTATTTTACTTTTATCAATGGGCTTATTATTTTTATCGATGAATTGGACCTTTTCTTCAGCAACACCTTTTATAAAATTTGTTTTACCCGTATTATTTTCCCCAGTTATCACAGTAAACTCCTTAAGGCCGTCTAAAATAAAACCCTTCTTAATGGTTTTATTTTCTTCATTAAATATAATTTTCGATATCTTTTCCATGTTATTATTTATCAAACGTCGCTTAATATATGTTCTGCGAATTATATAAAATTATCAATTTTTATTCTATAGACTTATTCCGGCGAAGCAGACGCTTTCGATTCCCTGTCCGTTTAAGTCGCCTGGTTTTTTGTCTTTGATGTAATAATCTTACCTTTAAAACCGAATATATCTTCATAATTTTTATTACCAAAAAGAATTGGGTAAAAATTATCTTCTACTACTAATGAATTATTTTTTATTACTGACAAATGATAGGCTCTTCTCCTATTTTTTGTGCGAAATAATCTTCTGCGTCGTATATATTACCTACCTTATCAATTAAACCAGCTTCTTTTGCCATTTGCCCCAACATAGAAGAACCGTCAGCTAATTTTCCCACTTTATCTATTTCTAAGTTTCTGTTTTTTGAGATATCCTTTACAAAATTTTCGTGGATAATTTTTATATCCCTCATTATTAATTCTTTTTCCTCATATGATATAGATTTATCAGGATCGCCAGTATTTTTGAATTTTCCAGAAGATAATTCTTGATAAATTATTCCTTCATCTTTGTCTTTTTGAGAATAATCTAAGTAAGACATCGTGACACCTATACTTCCCACATCTGAGATATTTGAAGCAATAATATAATCAGCTCCAGAAGCTGCCCAATAAGCCGCCGAAAGCCCTGACTCTTTTATTAATGCAACTGTAGGCTTATTTGCCCTTTTTAAAGCTTCTGCTATGTCTTGTCCTGCAACCCCAGAACCACCAAAAGAATCTACTTCAAGCAAGATAGCTTTTATTGAATCGTCTTTGTTTGCCATTTCTATTGCTTTTACAATTTCTTCTGAAGAAGAAACGTCATCCCCTCCTGTAGCCTCTAATCCATCTGAAGCGTTATTGTAAAGAACATATGTTGATAAATAGCCGCGCAATTTTATTCTTTCAATATTACAATCTGATATCTCAAAATCTGTTTCTTCATAGAAAAATTTCGCCACACCAAAGACTAAAAGGGAAACTAGAACAGCCAATAATATTTTTTTGTTATTAGACATAAGATTTATCTAATTTTCACCTTTTCCACCCAAAAATGCAAATATGAAAAATCATATTTTAGTTTGTTTAGCTTTGTTGCTATTAAGAAGAATTCTACTTCTCCATTTCCTGTTTTTGTTGTTCTGCCTGTTTTTCTTGCGCCTGCTTATCTTGTTCTGATTGTTGCTTTAATTGTTCGTTTGCATTCTGCGCCGCTTCTTTTGCCTTTTCTATAGCCGCCTTTGCTTTCTTAGCGTACAGTTCAGCATCAACATAATCACCTGATGCAAAAGCTGACTTAGCTTTTGCTAAATTAGCGTTAAAATCTACAAGCAAACTGCTTGGCATTTGTATTCCATCTTTTTGTAGCTCAGAAGTGACTTCGGCAAACTTATTTTCGGCCTCCTGTATCTGTTGCTTAGCCTCTTTTTCTTTTCCAGACTGACTTTCATCACTATTTATTTTTTCCACCTCATCATCCACTTCATTTTGAACTTCACTCTCTTTTTCGCCCAAAAGCTGTATTTGATCTTTTATCTGATTTAATTCCTGAGTAAGAGATTCTACCTTGGCCGTATCCCCTGCTTTTTTAGCAACTTCTATTTGTTTTTGAAGTTCTTCTTTTTTATTTTCCAATGAAAGCTTTTCATTCTTAAATGTTTCATCTAGTGCATCTTTTGACTGGCTAAACTCATCATCAAGCTCCTTAGAAAGTTCACTAACATCATTTCCTTTTGATTTCTCATCAGCTATTATTCCAGCAGCATCAGACAAATGTTGTTGAAGTAATGACTGAGCAACATCTAAACCTTTTGCATTAACGCCTTTATTTTCTAGAATCACTTTAATCTCTGAAATACGCTCAGCGGCAAAAGAGATTTTTAAATGTGCCTTGGCGTTTGGATTAAAAGTAAAAAATTCCTGAATGATCTCCCCCATTCTGTCTAAGAAATACCATGAACTATCGGGAGTAATTCCAGCATTAGATGGTGATGCATTTTGCGCAAAAACAAAAAGAGGTGCAAGAAGCAACGAAATAACTATTATTTTTATTTTCATATTTTTTTATTTAATATTAATTTATCTAATTTTCACCTTTTCTAATCAAAAATGCAAATATGAAAAATCATATTTTCTACACTCGTTCATACGTATAAATATAATGTGTCATATTTATACATATTCACTCCTTTGAAAATAAAAAGAGGGTATAATTCCCCGCCTGCGCAAGCGGGCCCTCTTTTTGTTTTTGAAATCACAAAATAAATTTTCATATCTTTTTTAATACTTTATAAACTTATTCCGGCGTACCAGACGTTTTCAATTCCCTGTCCGTTTAAGTCGCCTGGTTTTTTGTCGTTGATGTAGTAATACAACGGCCAGCCTTTGTATTTTAATTGCTTCTTACCATCTTGGCGAGTAATCACTGTAAAGTCACTAGATTTTAAAGGATCAGAAAGTTTTATATTTTCTACATAAAACGGCGGCCACATTTTAGCACAATCATCAAGACAAGTACTTTGCCCGTTAGTTAAAGAAGCATCTCTGGTTAAATGATAAAGAGTCATTCCGCTGTTATCAGTGAAAAAATACATACTATATTTAGTATCAGCAGCTATCTTAATAGTGTCTTCTGGACTTGATGGAGATTTATAGGTTGAATCTGTATTTTCTTTAACCTGAGTATTTTTGTAATTGAAATAATAAACTACAGCGCCAATTACCAACAAAACTATTAAAATATATATTAAAACTTTTTTCTTATTCATGTTTAACTCTTTACTATATTTTATGCGAACTATAAACCTCTTTGTATCGCTGCAGCGTAGTTAAAGTTATAAAAATAATTCTCCCAACTTTTTTCTGTTGAACCATAAGTGTTGCCGAAATAAAAATAATCAGCTAAGAACTCCCTTAATCTGCAAAGCTCTTTTAAACCTTGTTTGTTTTTTGAGTCTTGAATAGTTAGATCAAGAAGTTCTAATCCTCTTTCAAATGAAGCCTGGCTCTTTTCTTTATCTTTTTCTTTCCAATTTATAGCTCTTCCTATTTCAGCACCTATGTTTGCCATTTGATCAAAAAAAGATAACTTTTGCCATTTTTCAGCTGTTAATTCTTGATGAAGCATTAGACTTTTAATTCTGTATTTTACCATAGTCATGAGAAAATACAGAATAGCAATATTACTCTTTTTTTAGACGGCCGTCCAAAAAGGGAGTAATATTTAAATTATTATTTTACGACTAATTTGGTTACTATATTTATAATTTTTTCTTGTATCGTCATATCATACATGCCTTTCTTAATTATTTTACTTCCTTTTCAGATTCTATTTCTTTTTTTATTTCCTCAAAACTATTTTCTACCTCTTTAAGCTGTTCCCGGCTTTCTTTAATCAGTATACTTGCCTCTTTTACAATTTTTAAATCTTCTTCTAGATTTACATCTTTGCGACCATTAAACCATTCTGAAATTTCAGCTAAACGTTTTAAATTTTTGTTTAAGTTTTTTGTATCCATATATATATTTATTAGACCTACTGATTACTTTACTTGTGAATTAATAATACCATCTGAAACAGAAATATTCATGTTATCGCCCGCCTTCACTTCTTTAATGCTTCTAATTACTTTATCGCCAACATAAGAAATACTGTATCCCCTTTTTAATTGACGTTCAGGGTTATTAGCCTGAACTAACTGCTCAGTGCTATCTAATTTTTGACCTATAGAACGAATTACCGCACTAAAGCCAACAGTAAAAATATTAATCGCGTTATTAATCAAAAACTTTTGATTAGTTAAAACACTTTCGAATCCGCTAACAATGCCTTTTGTAAATCTCTCTAAATGCAGTTCTGCCTTATTCCATGAGTCGTTAAGTGCTACAGTTACGATACTTGGCGTAGAAACCCCTAAATCAGCTGCTAAAGAGATCAAGGGAACATCTTTATCGTGTCCAATAGCCGCAATTACGGGAACCGGAAAACCAGCAACTTCTCTAACTAATAATTCATTATTAAAAGCCTGCAATGATTCAAAAGAACCTCCTCCTCTCATAATAACCAATACTTCAATATCTTGCTTTTTAAAAGTATTAATACAAGCCAATAAATCAGCTACTGCTTCAGCTCCTTCAACTCTTGAATCAATCATTTTAATATTAAAACCATGACCCCCAATATTACTTAAAAAATCAGATAAAACAGCTCCTTGTTTTGAAGTGATAATACCTATTTTCTGAACATAATCAGGAATGGGTCTTTTTTCACTTTCATCAAACAATCCTTCTTTAGCCAGCTTGGCTTTTAGCTCTTCGTATTTTTTCTTTAACTCCCCTTCTCCTGCCGGCTCTAAAGTTTCAGTGACAAAAGAAAATCTTCCACTTGGCTTATACATGTTTGGTTTTCCATAGGCAATAATCTTCATTCCTTCTTCCAATTTAATGCCAAACATTCGATACTTTGAAGCCCACATAATACAACTCATTACCGAATTATCTTTTTCGTCACGCATAGAAAAATAGGCGTGCCCTTTTGCATCAAGAGTAACCTTTCCCACTTCACCAATAATTTTAGCAGAAAGTTCTTCTAATTTTCCATTTACTAAATCTAGGTAATCTGAAACGGAAAGAATATTTTCTGTATCAATTTTCATAATTATATTTTCTACTTAATTTCATAAAAATGCAATAAAAAAGACCTACGATGATGATTGTCAACTTAAGATTAAATATTGCTTCCGGCTACGAAACCGGTAGTCCAGCAGAGTTGCAGACTATAACCGCCAGAAGGACGGTCTATGTTGAGAACATCGCCAACTAAATAAAGATTGGGTATTAATCTTGATTGCATCGTTTTAAAATTAACCTCTTTAAGATCTACTCCGCCAGATGAAATAACAGCTTTATCAGCACCAAGTAAATGAGAAACATTCAGCGGGACGGCTTTCATAATAGCAACTATTTTTTTGCGAGATTCAGCGCTAACCATGTTATTCTTAGTTTCGCCATCAATATTGAGAACTTTTAAAAGTGCTAATGCTAAAGCAGTAGGAATTAAATTACTTAATGTATTTTTTAATTTTTTATTATTATTGGCAACTAACAATTCTTGTAGTTGTTTTTTAAGAGCTCCGTTATCTGTTTTAGGAAACAAATCAAGCTCAATTAAAACTTTACCGTATTTTAACAGCTCGCCAATTTCTTTGCTCATGTTTAATATGGTGGGACCTGTAATACCAAAATGGGTAAACAAAAGACTTCCCTTCCCCACTGACTGTTTATTACTATTTTGAAAGGTAGTTATCTTAATATTTTCTAGTGTAACGCCACCAAGTTTTTTTGCCCATGCATCACTTAGAGCAACTGGAACTAATGCAAAATCATTCTCTATAATAGTGTGACCCAATTTCTTAAGCCATTTAAATCCTTCTCCGGTTGAACCAGTTTCAGGACGAGAAATTCCACCTGTAGCAAGCACACAGTTTTTGGCAATAATATCTTCTGCGCCCTTAATACCAATTTTAATATTTTCTGTAGATTCATCAACTGAAATTCCTGTAACTTCAGTTCCAGTTTGTATTTTTACCTTCCCCTCTTTCATGTATTTTACCAATACATCAAAAACAGATTTAGCGCTATTGCTAACCGGAAAAACTCTGCCTTCGTTTTCTTCTTTAGTCGCTAATCCCCTAGAGTTAAAAAAATGAAGCGTATCCTTAACGCTAAACTGTGCAAAGGCAGAAAAAAGAAATTGGTCGTTTCCCTTATACTTTGAAAGCATTGTACGGACTTCTGTTTTATTATTAGTTACATTACACCTACCACCACCAGTAATAAGTAATTTTTTACCTAGACCAGGATTTTTTTCAATTAACAAAACAGAACGGCCTCGTTCTGCCGCTCTCCCAGCCGCCATCATGCCTGCTGGCCCCCCACCAATGATAACTACATCGTAGATGTCTGTTTTCATACCTTATTCTGCCTTTTTGTAAGTAAAAAATCAATTTAAAATAAAAAACCCTGCGAATAAAATCCACAGGGCTAACATGTCAAAACTCTTGTCATTTTTTAGAAACCACAAGAACAAGAACCACAAGCGCAATTACAACTACTTACCTGTATTTTTTTTGGATTATCCCAATTAAGAGAAAGTCTACCATAAAGAACCTTTGCCCTTTCAATTGTTACTTCCACTGCACCTATTTTAGGCTTAGCATTAATTCTAGCCGGACTATGATGAATAAATCGGCTGAAGAACAGCTTACAAAAATCAGTATAGTCTTTGGTGAATAAAATAAACTCATGCCAACCGTCATCAATTTTTGGAGGAGGACTCCATACTCCTTCTTGAGTAGCTCTAAGAAATAGAAAACGTTTTACGTCATAAAAAAGTAACCCTGCTTCCCACTGACTAATATTAAATTCTATTTTCAATTTTGCAACGACATCTAAGTTTGCGTACCCATCAACTCTATTAAGCAGTTCACTTAACTGACTTTGTTGTGAAAATTTTGTTGACATGTCTGAAACCCTTTTTCAATGAGCTTACTTAAACTATGCAACGCACATAGTCTTTTACTTACCAGAGATTATAACATATTTTAAAATAAATTCAACCAAAAAGAGGAGTCGCCTCCTCTTTTAATTTCATCTGTTTAGTCCAAGACTGATTTGTTTTATTTCTTTTCTTAACTTTTTATAGTCTGGTAAAATTTCTTTGACCAGATTCCAAAAGTTTTTTGAGTGATTGAGCTCTTTTGTATGACACAATTCATGAACAATAATATAATCAGCCAATCTTTCGGTTAAAAAAAGTATTTTATAATTAAAATTAATGTTTCTTTTTTTAGAACAACTCCCCCATCTGGTTTTTTGATTTCTTACTGAAATTCTATTATATTCAAACTCATACAATTTACTAAAGTACACAACCTTACTCTTTACCAAACTTAAAGCCTTTTCTTTATTTTCTGCATAATCCTTTATTGTTTTTTTGATAATTATTCTTTCTTCAAACTGTTTAAAAAATTCTAACCTAGAAAATAACCAATTCGCCTTTTCCTGCAAAAATCTTTCTGCAACATTTTCTGTTAGACTATATGGAATAGTAACGGCTACCGACCCATCATGAGATACCGAAAGACTAACTCTTTTAGTCCTATTACTTTTTCTTAAAGTATAATCAATGTTCTTATTTTGTAAGACAATGCTTTTTTTAATTTTCACTTTAATTTATTTTTATAATAGCCTAATTGTCTCTTTTTTATATTAAAAAATCAAACTAAAAAACCCTTATTAAAGGGCTTTTTCAATAACTGTTTTTTCTTTAATTAGATTATTAAGTATTTCTTTAACTTGATTCATACTACCATCATCTATTATAGAAATTGGAATAATGTCTTCTTTTATTTTTTTAAATAGTTTTTTTATTTCTAAAACTCTCTCTTCTGAAACTTCATCTTTCTTGCTTAAGAAAATATATTCTGGCTTTTCTAGCATTAAGGGATTATATAGCTCTAATTCTTTTCTGACAGTTTTGTAATCAGCAACCGGATCTTTGGAATCTGAAGCTATTAAATGAAATAATACTTTTGTTCTTTCTATGTGTTGCAAAAACTTAACACCTAATCCTTTACCAGAAGCCGCTCCCTCAATAATTCCTGGAATGTCACCTAAAATTAACTCATAGTAAACGCCTAGGTTTGGCTCTAGCGTTGTAAAAGGATAATTTGCCACCTTACTTTTGGCTGCTGTTAACATATTTAACAAACTAGATTTACCGGCATTAGGCAAACCAATAAAACCTACATCAGCAATCATTTTCAATTCAAGCCTTAAGTTAACTATTTCACCTTCTTTTCCTTTTCCAGCTTCCATGGGGCTAGTATTTACAGCTGATCTGTATAAAAAGTTTCCCTTGCCTCCCCTTCCTCCTTGAGCTACTAATAATCTCTGGCCAATTTGAACAACCTCAAAATCTTGTTTTGTGTCTAAGTTATGAACCACAGTCCCAACAGGAACAAATAAAATTAAATCTTCTCCCTTATGACCGTCATTCAATTGAAATTTTCCGTCTTGTCCGTTTTCAGCCTGAAGAACTTTTTTAAAACGAAACTGCCTTAGAGCTGACAAATCAGAAACTCCTTCCAAAAAAACATCTCCGCCTTTTCCGCCACTTCCGCCTGAAGGGCCCAAGGTCATTTTAGTTTTATTAAATCTAACTAAACCCTTCCCTCCATCTCCTCCGGAAACCTTAATTATTATATCATCTATAATCATAAAAATTTTGATAAATCTATTTCTTCGTCAATTCTTATTTCAGATACAAATTCGGGAACGTGACTAACTAAAATCATAGCCCCTTCATATTCATCTAAGGCTTTAGCAATAACCGGCAAGTGCCTGAAGTTTATATGATTTGTCGGCTCATCTAAAATAAGTAGTCCTGGTTTTAATAATACCAATTTCATTAAAGAAGCTAAACCCTTTTGACCTTCAGAAAGATTCTTAATTTTTGTTTTTAGTAAATCGCCCGTAATTAAAAATCCTGCAGCCGTGGATCTTAAAGTATGTTCATCCATTCCTCCTGCTACCTTATTCATCATTTCATAAACCGTTTCATCAAAGTTTAACGTAGAAAAATCTTGCTTATAGTAACCAACTATAACATCAGATGCAATCTGAGCCCCTTTAGCTGTTTTATGAACCAAAGATTCTAATAAAGTGCTTTTGCCAATTCCATTGGGACCGGAAATTAATAAATGCTTATTCTTATATAAAGAAACATCCACCTTAACATTTGCTGGCTTATGCTTTTTCATTATAGAAAGACTGGTAATTTTTATAATCTCTCCACCAATGCCGTCTTGAACGGGAATAGTAAAATTTCTAATAGTTTTATCATCTTTCTTACTTTCAGCTTTATTCTCTTCCATATCTTCAGCTGCTTCTCTCATTCTTTTAGCTAATAGCCTTAATCTTCCTCCTTTGTTAGCGAAGTAATTAGCTTTTTCTTTCTTATCAATAATAGCTTTTGAAAGTCTGGCGTTCTTGCTGGCGTCTTTTTCTAATTGAGAAGCAACCTGCTCTAGTACATCGTAATAATTTCCCTGATACCATTGAACTTTTTTAGTAAAAGAATCTAAATATAAAACACCTTCAGTAAAAGCGTTTAAGAAATCGGCATCGTGAGAAATAACTACAACCGTCTTTTTAAAATCTATTAAAAAATTTGTGAGATGTTTAATTCCCTCTTTATCTAAATTATTTGTTGGCTCATCAAGCAATAACAAATCTGAATCCTTAATTAAAGCTGATGCTAATAATAATCTGGCCTGTTGTCCGCCAGAAAATGATTTTATGATTTTATCGTGGCCGGCTTTTAGATTTACCGCATCAAGCACGGCATCAATTTTAGGATCAATATCATAAACTTTTTCTTTAAAACTTTTTTGAAAAAACTCCCTAACTGTTAAATCCATATAATCATAATCAATCACCTGTTTTGCAATAGCAATAGTAATATTATCAGAAATACTTATTCTTCCTGATTCTGGCTGTAAAGCTCCGGCAATTAATTGGAAAATAGTACTTTTACCAGCTCCATTCTGTCCCATAAAAGTAATCTTGCTATTTCTGCGTATGGAAAAATCCACCTCATCGAGGATTTTATTATTGGCGCCATACTCAAATGATACGCCGTTAAATCTTACAATAACTTCATCTGCCATATGATTTTAAGAGCAATGGAGCAAAATTATGCCAAAAGTTAAACTTGATATATAATATGCATTATAGCTTACTTTTCGGCGATACCTTACTCTTTTTTAAATTTCTACTTTTAGAACTATACCACAATATTGGATTATTATAAAATAACCCCACAAACGCATCTACGTTGTGGGGTATATCGAAGAAAAATCCTCGTTATCGGCGCATTATTTGACTAATGCTACCGGACTCTTCAAGGGATTGAGCACCTCTCTATTAAACCAATGTTCGAGGTCAGCTCGCAATGGCACTCTTCTGTACTCGAAAATATGATCGGGGTCATCAAAGAACGAACAACAGAAGATTACCGCACCTTCTTTTGTCATGTAAAAAGAGCCTATGTCGAAGAACATTGGAATGATTTTTTCAAGATCAAACAAATCCGATGAACTTGGATTAATTCTATCGACATCCTCCATGACCATAAGCCGCTTAACGCCCTTATCAATAAGACTGCTTGGCGGAACTTCGCTACGCATAAACGCACCCCATTCTTAAACAGAGACCAGGCTATTTAAACCCTACGCTAGGGTTTACTTCAAAGAACGTAATTATGATACTATCACAAATTTGTCTGTTTGACAATATTAAAAATACTGATAGAAACTCACAGGCTTACGCCCGTAGTACTTAGATATCATTTCTATCATAGACAGGTCGCAAGGAATAATAAAAAACTCTGCGAGAATCCATTCTCGCAGAGCCCGAAGGAGGCTGGACCTTCTGCCGAAGGTCCCAGATTTACCTTTGAAGTAGAACGCAGTAGGATGAGGGAAAAATCATGGAAAAATCCGAAAAAGAGTATAAGCATTTTTGCCTCTATGAGCGGCAACGGATCGAACGGTATGTACGCAAAAAAAGAAGCCTGCAATTCATTGCCGACAAACTAGAAAGAAGTAAAAGCAATATCTGGTATGAGATAAAAAACAACAGCACTAACGGAGTTTACGACGCTAAGAAAGCCCACCACAAAGCTTACGTTAAACGAAAGTATTCTAAGATCCAGAATTTAAAAGTAGCCAACGATATTAATTTGCGTGAGTATGTGGAAACCCAAATCAAAGACGACCAGTCTCCGGAGGCGATATCGGGAAGGATAAAAAACATTGAAACGGGGATCAAATATGCCAGCACCAAAGCCATCTACAAATTTGTTTACAGTGTGTACGGCCGGCAGATTGAGCAGCATCTTTACCAAAACGCGGTCAAAAGAAAAAGCGGTCCCAAACGAGGAGTCAGCATCACGATTGATGGAAGAATTTCTATTGAGCAAAGACCGAAAAGCGTGACTAACCGAGAGGAATTCGGCCACTATGAGGGAGATTTCATCGTTTCTGGAAAGGATGGAAAAGGAGTGCTACTGGTACTAGTGGAACGGAAAACTCGATACCCCTTTTTGATGTATTTGGAAAAAAGAGATACACTAACCGTGAACCTTGCCATTCAACAATTACTTCACGGCCTGCCGGTAAAAAGCCTGACCCTCGATAACGACCTTTCATTTCAAAAGCACGAAGCACTTTCAGAATTACTGAAAGCCACGGTGTACTTTTGCCACACCTTCGCTTCCCATGAAAAGGGGACGGTGGAAAACCGCAACAAAGCCGTGCGAAGGTATGTACCTAAAAAGTCTGATTTAAGCAAAATACCCTCCGTTCATTTCATGATGGTCCAAGAAAAGCTACGCACCCGGTTTATGGAATGTCTGGAGTTTAAAACACCAAAAGAGGCATTTGAAAACGAGCTTTCCAGACAACAAAAAACACTGCTCGCAGGCAGTGTGGAATTGATAAAAAATATGGTAAATATTATTAGTAAAACCTAGTCCGAAATCGTTCTACTTGAGGGGTGCGGGTAGGTAAGAACGAATGCCACTATAGTAACACAGTATAAGCTAAAAAGCAAGTTCCCGAATCTCCGCAGTTTCCAAGTGAGGAATTTTCCTGTGTTGACTTACTGGCTTTTTTGAGAAATAAGTATGTAAAATCTGTAAAACATCCCCGTGTGAAACAAGGAGAATTTTTTTATCTTTGTATTTTTTATCCAATTCGGCAATAACGGCAAGAGTTCTTTTAAGAACCTTATTAGGACTTTCAATGCCTTTGTGTTTATGGTTAGGATTTTTCTCGTCGTGTGCCCAAGCAATTTTTATATTATCCAAAGAAGTCTTATCAAATTTCCCAAAATACCTTTCCCGCAGTTTTTTATGAAAATTTATCTTTTTGATACCCAACAACTTCTTTACTATTTCTGCTGTTTCTTTGGCTCTTAAAAAATCAGAGGAATAAATCATAACATCGGAGTCTAGTATTTTATCTTTTTTACTTTTTGCCACAGAAAGCCTAACCTGCTTTTTTCCTTTTAGCGAAAGCCCAAAACTAACCGTCCCCTCTTTAGGGTGGCTTAAAAGAATGTGTGTAATATTGGCTTTGCTTTCCCCGTGCCTGATAATGAAATATCTATTGTTTAGTTTTTTTATTTTATTCATAACCTAATCTTATCAAAAAATCGCCCAAAAGGCGATTAAGGGTTCTCATTCCACTTATCTGTATACTGAATTTCCGACTACAACAAACGCTTTCTTCTAAATGCAATTCCTGATTCTGATTTAAGATATTTTTCAAATGCTATTGCCTTACCTTTGGACATAAAGGAGCAGTACCAAACTACTTTCCATGGTTTGAATTTGCTCGTATGTTTATTGGCACCAGAGTTATGTGATTCCAATCTTTCTTTCAAATCAGCTGTGAAACCAATGTACGTCTGAGTTGAGTTATTAATGCTTACTAAAATGTAGACGTAATACATAACAGTATTTGGCTTGCCATTCGAAGCCTACCTAAATAATACCACATATTGGAAAGCCCTTCTTCGCATAAAGCTACGGAGGGCCATTCTTCACTGTGGCGAAGAATGGAGCGGGTAAGCGGAATCGAACCGCCATCTTAACCTTGGCAAGGTTATATAATAGCCATTATACCATACCCGCCTACGATTCGCCGTAGCGAATCTTTCTCGAGCGTAAAGCCCGCATAAATTCGCAAAGACGATATAACTATTTTAATTTAACTAATTCGCTTTTATACAAATCTATCCATCTTAATATCTTCTTTTTAATATATTTATTGGTTATATGCACAGCACATGTACCATAAGACAATCTGTGTATTTTGCTATTACTCTTTATTACTGTTGATTTTATAAAATTACTCCTAACAATACCAGATTCTCGAGACCAGTAATCTAAAGCCGATTCTTTATTAACATCAGGATACAACAGAATCCATCCTTTAATATTTTCTAAGGGATAATTACAAAATTTCACTAAGAAATTCCTGAATATTTTTATTATTGCAGGATCAGTATTACTAACCTTAACTCTTCCGTTTTCAAATTTTTTGTCTCCCTCGCCCCAATATAGCATTATACCCGAAATAAACAAAGTGTTATTTTTATGTTTTAGAAATTCCTTTTGAGCTTCTTCATCAGCCTTCAAATAAAGTTCTTCTAATTTGATTTGTCTTGTAATATTAAGGCTCTTAATTCTCTTTTTAGAAGACTCTATTGCTCTACCTTGTAATTTCTTAGTTACATCTAACGACCATTCTTCATTTGAAAACCATTTGGAAAGCGTACTTTTAGGAACATTTAAAACCTTACTTATCTCTGCATAACTCTTGCCAGATTGTCTTAGCTTTGTCGCTTTTTCCTTATCATCTCTCATAAAATTGAACCGCTATTTATATTATACATTCATCATACTACATCGGTTCAATTATTTCATACACAACCCTGTGGATATCTTTTAAGATAGTGCCTAGGCGGTGAATCGAACACCGGACTCCTGCTTCTTCAGAGCAGAGCTCTACCACTGAGCTACCTAGGCATGTTTTTTTTGAATACGGAGGCGCCGGTGGGAATCGAACCCACGTATAAGGGATTTGCAGTCCCTTGCTTTACCACTTAGCAACGGCGCCAAATTTTCCTTATTCTAACTCACTTTTATTCTTTTTTCAATTTGTTCAAAAGGTTTTCAACTTTAGCAGCTTCTACAATCTGCTCATCTTTAGCAAAGATTATCTTTGGAATCGGCCTCATATTCAACTTCCTATTTATCTCTTTTTGAACACTATAAATCGCCTTATTTAACACAGACATAACATGCTCTAATTTTTCTTCAGGCATCACAGAAATATAAGCCTTTGCTTCAATTAAATTTCCTGTTGTTTCAACATGAGTAAGAGTAACCAATAACCCTGTAAAATCAAAACTTTTTAAGATTATACTTCCTATCTCGTGCTCTAGTAGAGAATTCACTTTTTCAATCCTATTTGTCATAAATCCTAAATCGTAAATCTTATATTAAATATTAAATTTATAATTCCCCCTTAACTCTCTCTTCTACTATGGAAACCAAGATGTCTCCTTTTTCAACTTTCACGTTGCCTTCAAATAAAATTCCGCATTCATCTCCCTTTTTTAATAGGTCATAGTCTTTTTTATCTCTTTGAAGACTAATTATTTTTCCTGATCCGATTTTTTCGCTATCCCCACCTGCTTGGGTAGGTCTCAATACATTAAGCTTAGCTCCCTTTTTTATTTCTCCATCAGTAATTTTTCCTCCTATAATCTGCCTCTTCTTTTCAGCAAGAAACAAAACCATTGCTTTTATTCTACCGACTTCTTTTTGAACTATCTCTGAAGATAAAGATCTTTCCATTCCATTTCTAACATCTTGAATCAGCTCATAAATTACATCAAATGATTTTATTCTAACCTTATTTTGATTATCAGCCTTCATTAGAGACATAACCGTAGGACTTATTTTTACCCTAAAACCAATAATCTGAGCACCAGACATTTCGGCCAACTTAGCATCTGACTCATTAATATTTCCAACTTCTGATTTTAAAATCCTTAAAACAACCTTATCTTGAGGCAAGCTCTTTAACATGCCATCAATAGCTTCCATAGAACCAAATACATCTCCTTTTAATATAATGTTAAATACTTTCTGGCCTTCTTCAATATCAAGAACCAGAGATCCTAACTCTCTCTTATGTACTTCTCTTTTTACTTTTTCTTGTGCTTCTTCAGACGTCTTATAGCTCTTGAATTTTTCTCCAACAGCTGGAACTTTATCAAAACCCATTATAACTGCTGGTTGACTAGGGTAAACTTCGTTAATAGACTTTCCTTGAAAGTTTTCTAAAGATTTTACCTTGGCCATAGCAATGTCAGTGGCAATAATATCTTTCTTTAATAACACTCCCTTTTCAACAATAACCGTTGCTATTGGCCCTTTCAAAGCATCCATATATGATTCTATCACTAAGCCCTCGGCAGGACTTGTAACATCAGATATTAAATCTTGAACATCGGCAACCAATAAAATCATTTCTAATAATTCATCAATACCTTTCTTTTCTTTAGCTGAAACATTAACAGATGGAATATCTCCGCCCATTGATTCAACAACAACATCAGACTTAAGTAATTCTCCTTTTATTTTTTCTGGATTGGCCGTTGGCAAGTCTATTTTATTTAAAACCACAATCATGGGAATTTCAGCTTTCTTAATAGCCATAATAGCCTCTTTAGTTTGTGGCTGGACTTTCTGGGCAGCATCTACAACCAATAGGGCAATATCGGCTACTTCAGCCCCTCTTAACCTCATGGCTGAAAAAGCCTCGTGACCTGGAGTGTCAATAAAAGTTATTTTTTTCCCGTTATGGTCAACTTCATAAGCTCCAATATGCTGGGTAATTCCACCAGATTCCTTGGATGTAATCTTAAAATCCCTAATCGCTTCAAGCAGGGAGCTTTTACCATGATCAACATGACCTAAAACAACCACCACCGGCGGCCTTTTTAAATCTTCAGTTTTTGTTTTTGCTTTCGTCATATCTTCTAGTTATAACCCAAATACGAACAAAAATCCAGCTTAATTACTAGATAAATGCTTAAAAAAGTCCTGGCAAGAATAAATTCTCCTAGGACTTATAGTTTGATTCCTGTATATACTAAAAAAATAGTTCACTTTTGAACTAGCTTTTTAATATGCGGTCGACATTGGACGCCATTAGAACCTGTTTAATGACATTAGTATAACTTATTTTTCAGTTTTATACTATTTACTTTAATTCTTTGATTTCAGCAGTTTTTAAATGGGGAATTTCTCTATGTGAACCTGGAGACTGATTTAAAAATCCTGTCTGAAGTATTTGCAAGACATCGCCGTGAGATACCAGCAGTATCTTTTCACCACTGTATTGATTTTCCAAATCATTAACAAGAGAAAGTATTCTCTCTTGGACTTCTTGGGCGCTTTCTACTTCAAATTCTTTATGTTTGGGGTTTTCTTTATCAATGTCCCACACTGCCTGATAATTGCTATTATGTTGCTTTTCTAAAGTTCCAAACCATCGTTCTCGCAATCTATCATCAAATATTATTTCGTTTTTAGTGCCTAAAACCTCTTTAGTAATTTCAGCCGTTCTTTTGCAACGAGAAAAAGGAGATGAATAAATAATAGTCTCTTTGTCTAATAGACCTTCTCTTTTTGTTCCTTCAATAGATTTTCTTACTTGGTTATCTCCTTCAGCAGTTAGAGTATAGTCTTCCTTTATGCCTTCTTCTGGATGGCTTAATATAATTTCAGCCATATTCGCCTTGCTTTCTCCGTGTCTGATAATAAGATATCTATTTTTTAATTTTTTTGGTAACTTCATAATAAAAAACGGCTACACCCTAAAGTATAGTCGCTGTTTGTTTTTTAATCAATTTTCACCGAGTGAAAACTTCTCTGATTCCGACGAAGAACCATCCTGCGAGACCTACAAAACAAAGTATATAAAGTAGGATATCAAACCACTGTCCTACCCTATCAACTTGTTCTGGTGGCAGATTTATCTGGTTCTGGATGTTGCTCATCGCGGTCTCCTTTCTGAGGGACTACTGCAGTTAGAAAAAGAAATATCCAGATTACATACAGAGCAAAGTAAATGATTCGTATACCCCAAGTGTGAGTTTGGAATCTTCCTATGCCCTTCTGAACTGTCGATTGCAATTTGTAGATTCTCCGAAAATGTCCGTTTTGGATACCAAGATGGAACTCCAATTCTATCCCTCTTTTTACCAGTAACTGAAAGTGTTTTATGTTTCTCCTCTCAATCTAGTTTTTTAATATGCGGAGGGTACAGGACTCGAACCTGTAAAGGATTTCTCCAGCTGGTGTTTTTACCCTTCACCTTTTTTGGCGGAGATGGAAGGATTCGAACCTTCGATACCCTTTCGGATATAGCAGTTTTCGAAACTGCCCCATTCAACCACTCTGGCACATCTCCATAAAAGGTGAAGGGCGAACCAGTGACTAGGGACACAAGATTCAAACTAAATCACTTGAGCGTAAGTAGTTTAACGTATATTCAAGGCGTGAACAGTGAAGTGTATAAGCAGAGCGCTACACGAGCTGCGAAACAACGATGAAGATACGTTAAACTACTTCGCCCTTCGGGAAGCTCAAAAATGGATACCTTCCCTGCCTACCGACAGGCAGGTACAGATCTTCTCCTCGACGATGCAATTTGCATCGCCTCGAAGAAAGATCTTATGAATCTATTCCATTTTTGAGCTTCTCAAGGGGATTTAGATTGAATCATGTGTCCCCGCAAATTAGACTAACCCTCCAAATTAAAAGTGTCCCTTTCTATGGGACACTTTTAATTTTTTTCTTTTAAGAAGCTTTTATTTCTTCTGAGTTGCTTTTCTTTAAAATAACTTGATGCCATTCATTGTAATCGTAAATGTCCTGAATAATAACTCCTATTACTACTCCTGTAAAGAAAGTAGGTAAGTAGAAGAAATCCAATATCCAAACTATAGCTAAAAACATGAAACCCATAATCCAATGATGCAAATGGATTTTCCATTTCCCATAATCTAAGAATATTGAATCCACTCTTCCGTTCTTCCAAAAATAGTGGCAAAAAAGTTTAGAAAGAACATATCCGATTATTATTCCTGTTGGAAATACGACTGAATATCTGAATGAAGTTGCCAAGACTATTGCCGGCAAAACCATCTTAACCCGATTAAATTGTTGCTTATTTGGGGCAACATCGCCTTCGGCGAATTTAACTGGGTAAACCTTAGAATTATTGTTTTCTCCCATTTTTAAGTATCAGGTACTAGGCGCTTGCATGAAATAAAAAAAGCATTTTATGCAAAATACTTACTACTCTATACGTTATTCATGATTAAGTTGATTTTACCTACTTCAAGAACTTAAGTCAAGATTTCAATCCACAGTTTACAAGCTCTAAAAGTTAAACTCTTACAGTATTTCTCTGGGCAATTTCCAGATATAAATTCCCAGAAGGAATGAAATCACAGACATTGATACAAAAATAGAAGTAAACCCAAATGATTCTATTAAAACTCCTCCTACCAAAGCTGCTAATCCAGCGGCAATAGCGGCAATTCCTTCCCAACTTCCCCATTGTAAAACAGATAATTCATCAGAAGTATGTTTGGCGTAAGTCCCATCAAACACGGGGGCACTTAAAGCTGCTGCTACCCCCCAAAGAACTTGAGTAATAAGCAATTGCTGCCAACTAGACATGAATGCATAACTGGCAAAAACAATTCCTCGTAAAAAATAACTTAAAACCAATATTAATTCTTGTTCTTTAATATGAATTTGCATATCAGCCATCCAAAAGGTCAAAAGTCCGCAAACGATCTGGAATAATCCCCACGAAAGACCGGCAAAGGCTATATTTCCTCCTATTTTCTGCACAAAAACAGCATAGAAAGGCAAGAAAAGCCCCATTGTAAAAACAAAAATAGCATTGGTTGCTATTAAAATACGCAAACTGCCGTTTAATTTCGACTTTGGAGATACTAAATTAAATAACCCTTCTAAAAACATAGTATAGAACTAAAATAATGAGTGTGCTCTCAGTAGGAATCGAACCTACATCTATTCCTTAGGACGGAACCGTTCTATCCATTGAACTATGAGAGCAAATTTATCTGAATATTCAAACAATATGAGAACAACTTCTATTTATTATATCTAAAAAACATATAATAACAAGGTTAAGCTAGAGAATTAAAGTTATCCACAGCCCTACCCATTGACACTGTTTTATAGTTTGCTAAAATGAGAGTAAACAAGCTGATGATTCTTAGGAATCAAAAGCGAGTTAATTCGCACCCACACAATCAACCCACCCCAAACCCCACCCTCTCCGCCCTTCTCAAACCTCCAACTAAATCGGCGCTTACCATCAGGTAGGTGCTTTTTTTTATTTTTATTGACAATACTATCTCAAAAGATTAGCATATTAATAGTTTAGAAAAAGCACCTTTTTCACTTCAAAAGTAGAGGTAAAAATGGCTACAACAAAAAGCCTTTTTCCTTCTGAACTTTACGGAGGGGCAAAGGGACCAGCGGTATTTGTTCTTCAAGTTTGGTTGATTGGTGTTGGATACAATACCAAGAGAGGATTGGCTTTAGATGGAATCTATGGCGAAGAAACAGAGAAAGCAGTGAAATCTCTTCAAAGCTTTCTTAACATTGAAAGAAGTGGAAGATTCGACCAGAAAACGAAACTTGCCGTCAAAAATTGCCTATGCTTTGGAATCGATTTCGATAGTATAAATGATCAGCTCGTACGTAGAAAAAACATTGTTCCCAAAGCCTTAAAGCCGAGATCCCCCAGAAAGCCGAAAAGCTGATGTGGGATTTTTTATTTAATTGACATACCTAATAGTTTCTGATAAGCTTAAGTTAAATAGTTAACCTGTCACGAATTATCGTCCGTTCGAAACGGACTCTTTTTTTAAAAAAATTAAATAATAACTAGTAAGGCACCTTCGTACCATAAGCCACAAAGCATAAGATATATCAAGCTTATTATACTAAGTGATTTAATTCGCCTCGCTTACAAAATCATATGGCATTAGATTTGAAATCATTTCATAGAGCATTAGAGCAAATTGCAGAAGCCAGAGGTATTACCCCTGAAGTTATCATAGAAACTATAGAAGCAGCTATTGCTACTGCATACAAAAAAGACTACGGCCAAAAAGGTCAAAAGATAAAAGCTAAATTCAACCCAGTATCTGGTGATGTTAAGTTTTGGCAAATAAAGCTAGTGGTTAATGACTCAATGCTTTACACAGAAGAAGAAATAGAAGAACTGAAGGCTCAAAAGTTAGTACCAGCCGAAGATTTTAACGTTAAAGAAGGGGAAGAAGCTCCAAAGAAAGTTGTTTTCAATCCAGAAAAACACATAATGATTGAAGATGCTAAAAAAGAAGACTCTAAAATAGAAGTTGGAGACGAGTTAGAAATACCTTTGGTTTCAAAGCAAGATTACGGAAGAATCGCAGCTCAAACTGCCAAACAGGTTATTTTGCAAAAAATCAGAGAAGCTGAAAAGGAAACCATTTCTTCAGAATATAAATCAAAAGAAGGAGAAATAATTTCAGGGGTTGTACAAAGAGTAGAAGGAAATACCATTTTCGTTGATATTGGAAAAACTCTTGGAATATTAAATAGAGAAGAACAAGTTCCCGGAGAATTTTACAGACAAGGACAAAGATTGAAGTTTTACATATTAAAAGTTGAAGATGCTCCAAGGGGATCTGTGGTTTTGCTTTCAAGATCTTATCCAAAATTAGTATCTAGATTATTCGAACTAGAAGTTCCAGAAATAGCTTCTGGAATCGTTATTATTAAGTCAATTGCCAGAGAAGCTGGCTATAGGACAAAAATAGCAGTTTCTTCGACAGAAGAGAGAATTGATCCTATTGGAAGTTGCGTAGGACAAAGAGGGACAAGAATTATGGCTGTTATTAATGAGTTAGGCGGAGAAAAAATTGATGTTATATTATGGCAAGAAGACCCAGCTAAATATATTGCTAGCGCTCTTTCTCCAGCTAAAGTTTCTGATGTAAAAGTTGAAGATAAGAATACAGCAACTGTTTCTGTAAATGAAGACCAATTATCTTTGGCTATAGGAAAAGACGGAAGAAATGTAAGATTAGCTTCTAATTTAACTGGCTGGAAAATAGATATTAACGCCGTATCGGGGAAAACAAAAGCGAAAGAAGATAATGAAGATGCTGACGAAGAAAGTAATGAAGAAGAAACTGCAAGCACTGAAGAAGAAAGCGTAGAAGAATCATCAGATCCAGAAAAATTTCACGAACCAGACATGGAAGGACCAATAGTTAATAATGAAGAAATAAAAAAGGCAACTGAATAAAAAGTAGTATTATTAAGAACTAAAAACTATGGATGTAATCATAGAAATCCCAAGAGGATCAAGAAACAAATACGAAGTAGATAAAAAAACTAACAGCATTAGATTAGATAGAGTATTGTACAGCTCAGTACAATATCCAGCTGACTACGGATATTTAGAAAATACATTGTGTGGTGATGGAGACCCGTTGGACGTATTGGTCATTACCAGATTTCCAACCTTTCCTGGATGTGTTATTGGATCGAGACCAATAGCAGTTTTAAATATAATAGACACCGGAGAATCAGATGAAAAAATAATTGCTGTTCCAGAAAATGATCCATATTTTGACGCATGGAAAAACATCAAGGACATGCCAGAAGCTCTAAAAAATGAGATAGAAGAATTCTTCAAAACATACAAGAACTTACAAAAAGGAAAAACTGTTGAAGTTAAAGGGTGGGGAGATGCCAAAGAGGCTGAAAAAACTATCAAAAAGGCTATAGAAGCTGCTAAATAAACAAGAGTTTGCTCTTTTTTAAATACTATTAATTAGGTATTAAAGGAACTCATGATAACAGAATTTTTGCCAATCGTAGTTTCGTTTTTCGCAATATTTTTCGTTTATTTTTTAATAATCAAAATAAGAAGATCTCCAGTAGCTAAAGACAAAGCCCTAGAAATAACAAAAGCAATCCAAGAAGGAGCAACTGCTTACCTTAGAAGGCAATACAGAACAATAGGAATTATTGTTGTATTATTATTCTTAGCATTGCTCTTTTTTGTTGGCTGGAAAATGGCATTTGGATTTTTAACCGGAGCATTTTTATCTTCACTATCAGGATTTATTGGAGTTTGGATATCAACTCAAACCAATACCAGGGTTGCAGAAGGGGCTAGAAGAGGATTAGCTTACAGTCTAGACTTGTCATTTAAAGGAGGTCTCGTTACTGGACTTTTAGTAGTTAGTTTTAATCTATTAACTATTTCTGGATTTTATTTAGTTTTCAATGATATTAATTCTTTAATTGCTTTAGGATTTGGAACCAGCTTAATTTCTATGTTTGCTAGAGTTGGTGGAGGAATCTATACTAAAGCAGCTGATGTTGGGGCTGACGTTGTAGGAAAAGTTGAAAAAGGAATTCCAGAAGATGATCCAAGAAATCCAGCTGTGATAGCCGACCAAGTTGGAGACAACATTGGAGAATGTGCTGGAATGGCAGCTGACATTTTTGAAACCTATTCTTTAACTATCATAGCTTCAATGATATTGGCTTCTTTACTTTTCCCTTATTCAAAGCAATTTATTTTCCTTCCATTATTTATCGCCAGCATTTCTATTTTAACTTCTATTATTGCCAGTTTCTTTGTTAAATTAGGAAATTCAAATAATGTTATGGCAGCCATATACAAAGGATTAACTGCATCGTTATTACTTTCAGCAATTTGCTTTTATCCTTTAATAACTACAATGATGCAAAGCCAAGCCATTCCTGCTATTAATTTATACATTTCAACTATTATTGGACTAGTTATAGCAGGTGGAATGCTTATGATTACAAAATATTACACTTCTAAAAAATATAACCCTGTCAAATCAATTGTTAAGGCTTCCCAAACAGGACATGCAACTAATATTATCAGAGGGCTTGGAGTAGGAATGCAGTCAACCGCTTTGCCTATTTTACTAATCTCTTTTGGAATGATTATCAGCTACAGCTTAGCTGGAATTTACGGAGTAGCTTTGACAGCTGTCTCAATGCTTTCTATTTCAGCTATGGTGGTGGCAATTAACTCATACGGACCAATCACAGACAATGCCGCAGGAATTGCCAGAATGTCTAACATGTCAAAAGAAACAACTAGCGTTACAGAACCTTTGGCGGCCATAGGAAACGCCACCAAGTCAATCACTAAGGGGTACTCTATAGCTGCAGCCGGATTAGCTGCTTTAGTACTATTTTCAGCTTACGGTCAAGAAGTTATTAATCTATCTGGATCTGTAGACGCCGGGATATTTGCTTTAGATAATTCAAGAGTTATTGCCGGATTACTAATAGGGGGAATACTACCTTATTTATTTGCCAGCTTCTTAATGGGTTCTGTTGGAAAAACAGCCGGAGCAGTGGTTGAAGAAGTCAGAAGACAATTTCAGAATATTGCCGGCCTAATGGAGGGAACCACTAAACCAGATTACAGAAAATGCGTTGATATAGTAGCTAAGGCATCAATTAAAGAAATGGTAATTCCAGCTTTAATTCCATTTGCCGCCCCTATTCTAGTTGGCGTATTTTTAGGGGTACAGGCATTGGGTGGAATGTTAATAGGAGCGATTATAACCGGGTTGTTCATTGGAATTTCTATGACAACCAGCGGAGGAGCTTGGAATAACGCCAAAAAATCAATTGAAGAAGATAAACATATAAGCAAAAGAAGTGCCGCTTATCAAGCAGCTATCACTGGAGACGCTGTTGGAGACCCCTACAAAGACACAGCCGGCCCTGCCATAAATCCAATGATAAAAGTTCTTAATGTAGTAGCGCTACTTATTATTAGCTTCCTAGTATAAATCCGACTTGCCTCGTCGAATCCTTGGCGAAGGCGGGTGATAAAAGCATTGAACGTCGTATCGCTCTTAATCGTTTCATTCTTAGTATAGTAAATAATGGCGAGGTAATTCCCCGCCGTTTAAGTAAAAAAATATGTCAACAATAGATGAATTGCAAGCTCAAGTTGATGCACTATTGCACCAATTAGAAGCTTTAAACAAAAAACCAAAACTAAGAAGAAAGAAGATTATTACAAAAATATTGATAATAATCTTTACTTTATTTATAGTTATTTATCAAATTTATTGGCCATCTCAATGGATAAGTGTGTTTTTATACATAATAGATAGCTATCTTAGATTAATTCTCACTTCTTGGCCAGCAGTAGTACTAATTATATTTATTTTTTTACTAATAAGACACAGAGATACTATAGATTATTTACTTAAAAATAATATTTGGAGAGTAGGTAACGTAGAGACAGTTCCAAAACAACAATCAGAAGAATCTGCTAAAGAAATTGCAACTGGTGCTATAATAAATACAGAAAACGAAAGCAACGCGGAATTAAAAAAAGAAATTGAGAGGCTAAATAATGCCAAAACATTTGAGAGAATTTATAATCTTATATTTGGAAGTCAAATTAATATCATCAGCAAAACAATATCCAATGGCGGATCTCTACCTATAGAAAATGTTATCTCGATATATAATGACACTATTTTTAAAAATCCTGGTCTAAAAAATTATAGCTTTGATACTTATATACATTTTCTAATAAATACTGGTTTATTAAGTTTCGTAGAGCCACTATCAAGTGAAAAAATAATAGAAATTACTACCAGAGGAAAAGATTTCTTTAACTATATAGTTTCTGAAAAATTAGATTTATTTAAACCGTTTTAAAATAAATAATGGAAAATTTAGACAGAGTTAAAAGTTTGACAGTATTGTAAAAGGTGATAAAGTAAAAATATGTCATATAAGTTTACAGCAATATATAAAAAAAGTGGGAAGTGGTATTTGGGATGGATTGAAGAAATGTCTGGCGTTAATACGCAAGGCAAAACTCTTAAAGAAGTTAAAGAAAACTTGAAAGAGGCGCTTTTATTGATTCTTGAAACAAATAAGTTAGTGAGTAAAAAGGGAATAAAAGGGAAAGTTATAAAAGAATCTATGCTGGTAGATCTAAAATGAAACGTAAAAACTTGATTGAGCACATTTTGAATAACGGATGTGTATTTTTAAGAGAAGGCGCAAAACATAGCGTCTTTTTCAATGCTCTAAACAAGCGTTCTTCTACTGTTCCCAGACATAATGAAATAAATAATTGGCTTGCAGAAAAAATTTGTAGAGATTTAGGAGTTAAATCACCTAATAAAAATAAATAATGGAAAATTTAGAAAAAGTTAAAAAAACTGGTTAGGGGGTTGACAGGGGCGTATATTTTGGTAGTATAGAAGTATAAACGCCCCAGCCAGCCGAAAGGTCCGCTGGGGTTTCGCTTTTTATGAAAACAATTCTTTTTATAGATGGTCGTAATTTCTTAGACAAGATTAGCTCAATTTTCGAATTAAATGGCCAAAAAGAGGTTGATTTTTCTATTTATAACTTTAAGGGTCTTATTGATAAGGTGTTACTAGGGGTAAAAATAGATAGAATGATATTTTATTTTGGTAAATTATCTAAACACCCTGCCACCATTGAAAAATCAAAAATATTAATTGAAAAACAAAGGTTATTAAAAACTAATTTACAAAGCCAGGGTTTTGAAGTTATTATTACTGGAAGAGTAAGGGGTCACATAGAGAGATGTTTTAAGGGTCATGAAACATTAACTTTTAAAGAAAAAGGTGTAGATGTAAAAATTTCAGTAGATATGGTTACTTTAGCTTGTGATAAGAACCTAAAGACAGCGATAATAGGAAGTTCTGACTCCGACCTACAACCTGCGATGAAAGAGTTAAAACAAAGAAATATTGAAAGAATTTATCTTGGTTTTGAAAATAATCCCAACAAAGGCTTAACTTTTACTACAAATCGTACGATTCTTATTAGAAACTCTGAGGTTATTAGTTTTCTTAATAAAACTTTAATTTAATATAAAAAATTCTGGATAAATAAATTCTACAAAAAATAATTTATGGACAAATTTATAAAAAGTAATTGGTTTAAGGTTGCGATTATAGTTATTCTTTTATTTAACCCATTTTTTAGAATTGACGCTTCAAATTATAAGGTTTTTGTGGTGAAAGAGATCATTGACTACGATAAACTATTGGTTACCGATGACTACTCGCAATATATTGTTGACTTAGGCTTTGGCTGTTCGACTTATAGCCTTTATGCAGGTTCGGTTATTCTCATAGATACTTATTTTTCTCCAAGTTTTTATGATGATGTCATTATAAAAACCGCTTATGGTACAGATACATGCACCATAAGTGATTCAGAAGAAGTTAATCTAAAAAGATATTTCGTCGAATCTGTCATCGACAGCAAGGATGAAATCATTGTCGAAGATAATATTAGCAATAGATACCTTGTCGAATACGGAATAGGATGCTTGAGCATGTGGAGATATGAGAGCAAATACATCGATATAGATATTGGAGGGTCTTTTTTAGACGGCATATCCGACCAGATATATCTTTTCGATTCTGACGACGATTGTAAAGTTTGGGACGCTGACGAATTATCGGGCGGTGGTACAGGTAGTTATGCCCCTCCTAGCAATTTAACCAAAACGTGTCCCATAAATTCTTCTTTAGTTGGAACTGGCTGTTTTTGCAACGACGGCTATGTTGCTAATGGTAGTGTTTGTATAACCTATAGCCAAGCGTGTCAGAACCAATATGGCACTAACACAAACGGCGATAAAACCAACTGTTATTGCAATGCTGGTTATCAGTGGAATTCCCCTAGAACTGCTTGTGTCCAAATCACTTGCCTAGCAAATTCATTTATTTCTGACGGCCAGTGTAAGTGTAATTTTGGATATATTATACAAAATGGCTCCTGCGTAAACCATACAACAATTTGTAAAAATCAATTTGGTGAAGATTCTTATGGAGATGGCACTAATTGTTATTGCAGCATAGGTGCTCAATGGAATTCAACTAAAACGACTTGTATAAAAATCGGCGCTGCCATCCCCGTTACAACTACAACAGAAAAAACAGCCAAAGAAGCTGTTAAAGAAACTAAAGGAGAGAAACAATTAAAACAAACAGAAAATATCAAACAAGAGCAAAACAATCAGGAAATACAGAATACTGAATCAATTGAATCGGAGCAGGAAGAAAACAAAAGCTATCTCAAAGTAAAAGAGGAAAAAAGGAATAACGAATCATTTATTTCTTGGAGTAAAATCTTTAATTCCATAAAGAATTTTTGGAAAAGCATTTTTAAATAACCTTGTCTAAAGTTTAAAAGAATATGATTTTAAAAATAAATTTATGAAATTATTAATTATACTGATTATTACTGTAGTTTGGATATCTTTTCTTTACGGAGATATTAAAGAATTAAAATCTGAAATTGATTCCTCTAATTATTTATATGATAACTGTAGCAATAGATTAATTGATTACCAAGATGCATTACAGGAAGCTAATTATAATATAGAAAATGCTCAATCTTATGCGTGGTCCAGTTATTATGATATGGGCTACGCTCTAGATGACTTACAAACAGTTGATGAACCTTAATAAATAATGGAAAATTTAGGAAAAGAAATAGAATTAATAAAAGAAAGGAATAAACGAGTTGAAGCAGATAAGGCCTGGGAAACCAGTCGTTTTAGAATATTTTCTCTCTGTTTGATAACATATATTATTACAGCCATAGTTTTTTATTTTATTGGTGTAAAAAACTATTTATTAAACGCTTTCATTCCTACTGTTGGATTTTACCTTTCTACGCAATCTTTGCCATTTCTCAAAAAATTCTGGGTAGATAAAATATATAAGAAGTGAATTTATGAACTATAAGGGAGTAATCATAGAAGAATCATTGGAAAATAAAGATGTTTTAAAAGATGTTGTCATTTTAAACACTAAAGTTGAGGAAGTGACTAAAAAGCATAAAACACCTTGGATAAAACAATGGACAATACATATAGTTGAAATATCAGAAGAAAAAGCAGAAAAAATAGCTAAAGAAATAGGCAAAGCCTTAGATTTAGAACATAATTGGTACGCAGATTTTAAAAATGAAACACATCACTATATTATTTTTAAAAACAAAATCTTTTTTGTTGACAGAAGCAGGAAAGAAGAATATGACCAAGCCTCTCAATACGGAATTTCTATAGGTATTCCAGACTATCAAGTAGATTTCAGTCCTCATGTAAAAATTTGGAACAGATAAAAAATAGCAAATAAGTCGTGCTAGTTTTTTGTTTTGCAAAAAATTAATAATGGGGTTGCAAAGATTTTTAAATAGGTGCAAAATTAAAATAAGTTCGCATTTTGACATTTCACCATTCAATGAGAGAGGCCTAGAAAGGAGGCTAACGGCAACAAATCACAATAGGGGGATTTTTTTGATTGAAGGGCCATAGAGGGTGGCTCTCCAAAAGAGGAGTTTCTTTAATTCTGGGAAAAAGGGTTGAAAATGAGCTCTGGTTTGTCTGTGACTGTTAACACGCGTGAAGCAGTCGAAATATTTGCCTGCAGACAGTGTGCTGCCTGCAAAAGAATCGATGTCCTCCTTGAGGACAACATGTGGCACAGTCTAGAGCGACTGAAAAGACTTCGCGAAGATGATCCGGGTCTTTTTCCGGAAATCGAGCTCCCGAGCAATCGGGATCAAGTACGGTGTGGTTGCGCCAAATCCAACGAACGCCAGTTCTGGCGATTTCCACGTGTCGTCTAAGCGACATTCGTCGCCGAGATGAAAACCCCAACGAGAGGGCGGTGCACTACACACTTGCCCTCTCTATTTTTTTTGCTTAAAATCAAACTATGGAAAACTTATCAAACAAAAAATGTGTGCCCTGCCAAGGGGGAATTCCTCCATTAACCGAAGAAGAAGTTAAAAAATATCTACCCAAAATAAAAGAAGATTGGGAGGTTTTATCTATTAACATAGATAAAGATGATAACCCACCTTCGCTTGAAGCTTCCTCGAGGCAAAGAAAACTACATAAAGAATTTAAATTTAATAGCTTTAAAGAAGCCATAGATTTTACAAATAAAGTGGCTGAAATAGCGGAAGCAGAACAACACCACCCCAATATTTCAATTGATTATAATAAGGTTTTGATTGATATTTGGACTCATAAAATAAATGGCTTACATGAAAATGATTTTATACTAGCCAGTAAAATAGATAACCTTTAAACAAAAAACACCGTTTTAAAACGGTGTTTTTTGTTTGTAAGAATTATTTTTTCAATGCGTCATAGTTAGTGTAAGGAAAAAATAATATTAATAAAAATTTAAAATAATATGTTTAATAATTTATATAAAAAAATAGTGACAGGAATAATGGCGTTAAGTTTAACTTTATCTGGCATTTCAGCTGTGCCTTCATTTGCATTTGCTAAAGAAAACCATAGTGCAGATGTAAGCACTGAAGCAAAATTGAATCACGGCCAATCAGTAAGCGTTTGGGCTCATACTAAAGGACATGGCGAGAACGAAGGAGTTGGTTTTGGACTTAAAGGACTGGGCTCAATAAGCGCCCTTTCTACCGTGAGTTCCTCATCTCTACAAATATTTAAACAGGAGATGAAAGATATAAGAGAAACAAAAAAAGAATCCTATAAAGATGCCAGAGTTCAGTTTAAAACTGATATCAAAGTAGCAACTACTCAAGATCAGAAAACTTCTGCTGTAAAAATATACTTAAACAGCATACTATCTGCCTTTCAAGCATTTGCATCAGCTAAAACATCAGCATTAACAGTATTTATAAATTCCATTGGCGACCCTGTGACAAATCACGATTCAACAGCTAACGATTAATCGATTTAGTCCGAGGTCTGTTCTCCCAGTTCTTTTAAAAATAAGGTATCAAAAAACAAAACAGGCAACGTAAGGCCTGTTTTGTTTTTTGGCTTTAAACTTCCTAATTTGACTTATTATAGAAAATACGATAAAAATATTTCATAGAAATATAATTTATATAATTGATTCTTTCGCTCGATAGATAAGAATAAATTCTTATCTATCTCACTCATTCATAATTATGAAAACAAATTTAAAAAATTTAGACAACTCTCAAGTTCAAATAGAATTTGAGCTTAGCCAAGAGGAATTCTCAAAATACATTGATAAGGCATTAGCCCATCTAAAAAAACATATTAAAGTTGATGGTTTTAGGCCTGGAAATGTACCAGATGAAATTGCCAAAAAACAAATCAATGACGAAACCCTGCTTATGGAAGCTGGGGATTTAGCCGTTAACGAAAGCTATAAAAAATTCGTTAATGAAAATAATATTGAACCAATAGGGAATACACAGGTTCAGGTTGTAAAAATTGCCAAAGACAACCCATTTCTGTTCAATGTGACAGTTTCTGTTATTCCTGCAGTAAAACTACCAGATTACAAATCAATAGCATCTGCAATAAAGGGTAAAGAAATATCGGTTGATGAAAGAGAAGTTGAAGAAGCTATACATTACCTGCAAAAATCCAGAGCAAAAATTTCCCAAAAGGATAAACCGGCCGAAATGAAAGACTTTGTTTATATTGAGTATCAAAACGAATCAATCAATAACGGAAAAGAAATAAAAGACCAATTCATTTTAGGAGAAGGAGGATTTATGAAAGATTTTGAAGAAAATCTAATAGGAATGAAAGCTGAAGATGAGAAAGAATTTACAGCTAAATTCCCAGAAAACCACCCAGATAAAAAATTATCAGGAAAAGAAGCTAAGTTTAAAGTTAAAATGTTAGCTGTAAATAAAGTTGATCTTCCCGAAGTAAATGATGAATTTGCCAAGAACATGGGAGCTTTTGACAGTTTAGTTTCTTTAAAAGAGGATGTTAAAGAAGGAGTGCTTTTAGAAAAGCAGGGAGAAGAAAAGCAAAGAAAAAGAGGAGAAGTGCTAGGAAAGATTTCAGAAAAAACAGAAATCGATATACCTCTTTTATTGGTTGAAAATGAACAAAAAAGATTAATGGAAAATTTTAAAAACCAAGTAGCTACTAATTTCAAAATGGATTTTGAGGTATATCTAAGCTCTATTAAGAAATCTGAAGAAGAAATCCAAAAATCTTTCAAATTAGAAGCCGAAAAAAGAATAAAAGACTTCCTTGTTTTAAGAGAAATTGGCAGACAAGAGAGAGTTGAAGTCTCTTTGCCAGAAATAGAAGAAGAAATGAATAAAATCATAAAAAATTACTCTAAAGATGAGATTAATAAAATTGACATAAATCAGATTAAAGAGTATACTAAAGACACGATATTCAATGAAAAAGTTTTCAATTTGTTAGACCAATTAAGCAATAAAAATTCTACTGCACGTTAAATATTTTAGCTGCAAATTTATAAAAACTCATCGATTTATTGGTTCTCACTGATAAATCCCTTCGTTTATGTAAACTTTCGCTTTAAAATCTTTAATGTTCGCTACGAATCATTATTACTCAATCGGTCTTAGAAACTTTTCTAATTAGAAACTCGTAGTATATTAATCACCAAGCACAAAAAAGTCGAATATTTTTGTACTCGGTGAAAACTTATAAATAAATTTTCATGCCAATAGTACCAACTATTGTAGAAAAATCACAACGCGGTGAGCGCGTATATGACATATTTTCAAGGCTCTTAGAAGAGCGCATAATTTTTCTTGCAGGTCCAATTACAGATTTAAATGCTAACGTAGTAATTGCTCAGATGCTATACTTAGCTTCCAAAGACCCAAAGAAAGATATCAAGCTCTATATAAACAGCCCAGGAGGTTCAGTTACTGCTGGATTAGCCATTTATGATACAATGCAGTTCCTGAAATGCCCTGTTTCTACCATTTGTGTTGGGCTTACAGCCTCAATGGCTGCAATCATTTTAGCTGCAGGAGAAAAAGGCAAAAGATATGCCCTGCCTAATGCTGAAATTTTATTGCACCAGGTGATGGGAGGAGCCCAAGGACAAGCATCAGAGATTGAAATTACAGCAAAGCAAATTCTAAAGATAAAATCTTCAATAAACCAGATTTTATCAAAGCATACTGGCCAGCCGATAGACAGAGTTGAAAGAGATACTGATAGAGATTTTTACATGACATCAGAAGAAGCTAAAGAATATGGCCTTATTGATGAAGTAATAACTACAGCCAAATAGAAATTGCTATAAAGTGTCGTATATGAGCTCACCACGTTGTGTGGGTGAGTTTTTTTGTAAAAGTCGCAATAATTAAACAATAAAATAAAAACATGGCACAAGGTCAATTTGCACTAATTGCTTGGACTACATTAGCTACAGCAGTAGGAGGAGTTCTAGGATACCTATTGAGACAATCTATAGCTAAAAGTAGAGCCGGCACACTAGAGGCAAAACTACAAAAAAAGGTTCAACAAACTAAAGAAGAAGTTGCTGAACTAATAAAGAACTCAGAAGCGAAAGCATCTGAGATAATAGACAGGGCACAAAAAGATATCGATCAAAGAAGAAGAGAATTTTTAAAAACAGAAGAAGTCCTCTTAGAAAGAGAAAAACTTCTGGGAGAAAAAATATCTAACTTTGATAAAAAAGAATCAGACTTGCAGACCAACACAGAGAAACTAAAAGTTATGCAAGAAGGAGTTGAAAAATTAAGGTCTGAATCAGAAACAAAGCTTGAGAAAGTAGCCAACTTATCAAGAGAAGATGCTAAGAAAGAATTGCTCAGCTTAGTAGAAACAAATTCTCAAAGAGATATTTTGGAAAGAATGAGGAAATTAGAAGAAACAGGCAGGGAGACTCTTCAGAGAAGAGCTTCAGACATAGTGGCAATGGCAATTCAGAAATGCGCCGTTCCTCATACTCAGGAATTAAGCACAACAACAGTTGCTATTCCATCAGAAGATATTAAAGGAAGAATTATCGGAAAAGAAGGAAGAAATATAAAAGCTTTTGAAAAACTTACCGGAGTAGAGCTTATTTTAGATGAAAGCCCTGATTCAGTAGTTATTTCTTGCTTTAATCCCGTTAGAAGACATATTGCTAAATTAGCCTTAGAAAAGCTTATTCAAGACGGCAGAATACAGCCTGCTAAAATAGAAGAAAAAGTTGATGAAGCAACTGTAGAAATATCAAAGATTATAAAAGACGCTGGAGAAAAAGCTCTTTATGATTTAACTATATTAGGAGTGAATGAGAAATTAGTTCAGATTTTAGGAAGATTATACTTTAGAACTAGTTATGGACAAAACGTTTTGCTTCACTCAATAGAAGTTGCATTGATAGCAGAAACAATTGCTGAAGAATTAAAAGCCAACGCACCGGTTGCCAAACGAGCTGCCCTTTTCCATGACATTGGAAAAGCATTAGACCAACAAATACAAGGTTCTCACATTGAAATTGGAATTAAGATTTTAGAAAAATTTGGAGAATCAGAAGCTGTTGTACACGCTATGAGATCTCATCACGGAGATTATCCTCATGACTCTCTTGAAGCTGTTATAGTAACAGTTGCTGACGCAATCTCAGGATCAAGACCAGGAGCTAGAAAAGATACTCTAGAAAACTATTTGCAAAGACTAAAGTCTCTTGAAGATATAGCCAATAGATTTGAAGGTGTAGAAAAAACTTATGCTATTCAAGCAGGAAGAGAAATAAGAGTGTTCGTTAAAGCTGATATGGTTGATGATTTAGGAGCTGCAAAAATGGCTAGACAGATAGCTTCTAATATTGAAGAAGAATTGAAGTATCCAGGAGAAATTAAAGTAACCGTTATTAGAGAGAATAGAGTTGTAGAATTCGCCAGATAGTGAAAATGCGAAAAATATTATGTTCTACTATATTTATGTTTTAAAGAGCATTAAAGAAGATGAGATTTATGTTGGATATATAATAGATTTGAAGAAAGGGTTTGAAGAACATAATCGTGGACATAATATCTCAACTAAAGCCATACAAACCCTGGATTCTTATTCACTATGAAGCATTTTTAAGCGAAAAAGATGCTACCAGAAGAGAAAAATATCTTAAAACCAGTCAAGGAAGTCGATTACTAAAAAGGTTATTAAAAGAATATTTTTATTCACTTAAATAATTCGCATTTCTACTACCTGGTTCGCCAGATAGAAAAAAGCCCCGCTAAGCGGGGCTTTTTTTGTTGGGCGACCGACGAGAATTGCACTCGCGACGACGCTGCCACAGAGCGTTGTGTTGCTGCTACACCACGGCCGCCATATTATGCTAAGTCTAATATTAATCTTCTCGCATACCCCCAATCTATTTTTAATTCTTTACCAATCTGTCTATAACTTAATCCTTTCAATTTCATTATTTTCGCTTCTCTCTTTCTTTTGTTATGAATCTCTATCTTCTTCTCCATAATGTATATCTGATTTTTTAGTATATGCATTGCATTTAAAGTATTTTCTTTCTTCACTATAAGAAATGGCATTGTCTTGCTCAAAAAATAGTATACATCTTTTTTGCTTGCGATATAGTAAACCCAACTATCTTTCCAATGTGCCTGTCTTTTTTTGACATTAATTACAAATCCAACTTTCGTAAAGTGAAGAATTTCCTCAAGAACTTTTTTATTAGTCTGAGGTATGCTAACTCTAAAGCCCCCACCATTAGGGGATATAGAACCTTCACCATCAAAAAATCCTGCGATATAACTCCAATTCATACTTCTATTATATCAAGATCCTGTGGTTAAAACAATCATTTACAACAACTAATCTATCCACGAATTATTACCTTGTGTCCCCGGCAGGAATCGGACCTGCACCTACTCCTTAGAAGGGAGTTGTTTTATCCATTGAACTACGGGGACGTTTTAATTAAAATATTAGCATGAATTTTAGCCTTTGACAAGGAACGATTTTTCTTATAATATAAGGAAGTACAGAATATTAAGTATCGGGCTATAGTGTAACGGCTAGCACGAGTCGTTTGGGACGATTTAGTCTGGGTTCGAATCCCAGTAGCCCGACTGAGAAGAAAGAAATATATCGCCTTCGCAAATCTCAATAAAGCGGGCTTGCCTCGCCGAAGATTCGCTACGGCGAATCACAGGCGGGTATGGTGTAGCAGCAGCACGAAACCCTTCCAAGGTTTGAGCAGGGGTGCAAATCCCCTTACCCGCTCCGCTAATTGACATCATGCTATTTTTTATGGTATGGTGTTTTTAGTTACATTGTCAACAAAACCTCGTGGCAGCTATGCCTGAAATAGCAAGGAATTTATGAACACTGGTCGAAAAACGTTTGCACCATGCGAAGTTGTGATAGCATATCACGAAGCTAGGATTACCTGTGGCTGCAAGGATTGCAAAAAAATTCTCGCGCAAGGATACTATGCAATAGGCCTTGATATCAGAGAACCAAACAGAAATTATCGGTATCTCCTTGGTGTCGATCCACCAGTATTGTGCTGTGGCCACGACAGGAAAGTTCTTTTGCTATTTGAATCAGTAGAAGAAGCTGATAAAAAGCAGAAAGAAATTATTGAGTTCCTCGACAGAGAAAAAAGTACCGAAAAGCTTCGACTCTTTGAATTCGCCAAACCAGGCGAATTAAATTAATAATTCCAAAAATCAACCACCCTTCGGCAAAACACCGAAGGGCTTTTTTATCCTACAAAACAGGTTCTAACGTCATCTACTATCCCGCTCCACGTTTTACCCAAAAACCACCTTTTAAAAGAGGTGGTTTTTGGTTGACTTTTTAATGTCATTATGGAAAACTATATTAAGGAGTTCAGTCCTTAGCACACTAAAGGAGCTTGGCGATGGCTACAACGCTAGAAACCCTCACCGAACAGCAAGAGCAATTCGTATGGAACTATATTTGCTTCAGAATGAATAGCGAAGACAGAAGTCCTGTCGACGTCGTTCGAGAAGATTACCAGGGAAATCGCAGCGAGTATCTGCGAACAATGGCAGAATGGTACCATATTACCTTCTGCCCACTATGCAGAAAAATGGTGATCGCTGAAGACGTTTCATTCCCTTCAAGAATTCTCTGTGACTGTTAAAACAGTCAACAAGCTCTTAACCCAACGCGCTGGCCAGCAGGTCAGTGCGTTTTTTATTATAGCGTTTTGTAAAAAAATCTTCCTTGACTACGCTTTAATAAAATTATATTATCAAATTGTTTTAACCCATCTATCAGAGAGAGGAGACTTTCTGTGTCCGAACAAGTCTTTTTGAGAATCGTAGAGGGTAGGCGAGGTAGGCCTATTGCTTATTTACAAGGTAAGGCCGTTGTTTTCGATGGCCAATCAAAGAGCTTAGTTCCTCTATTAGGAGAATTTGTTCCGATTGTCATTCTCCAGAACCACCACAACGTCTTAATTGAAAGATGGACTGGAAAGTTGCTTTCTACAAGAGCTCAACAATTGCTACAATATCAGGAGGAAGAAGAACGGGATCAGCACATTGAAAAAAAGGAGCAAAAACATCACAGAAAAAAGAAGAGGAGAAAAGAGGTAGTGAATCCCTATAATAAGATACCCATACAAAGAAGCAGGGTACGCTTCATCAGTTGACCAACATACTGGTTGATCTACGGCTAACCAAACCCAACGAGACTTCGTTGGGTTTTTTATTTCATAAAATAGACGAGATTCACTTTGACCGCCTTTTAAAAGAGGCTATTTTTCTGTAAAATAGAGGAATGAAAGTTATAAGCGATGCTAAGATATTAAAAGATAAGATTGGGAAATCAATTTCTAAATACGGAAATTCAGCTCAACATAATCTTGAGCTGTTTTTAAATTATGGAATGAAAGGAGAAGAATGTATTTTTTTAGATGCTGAAAATCAAAAAGGGGTTATGGCTTACAGAAAAGGCGGGGCATGGAAAATATTTACAGACCCGCTTTGCAAAGAGCACGAGAAAATAGATATCATCACTAAAGCAATAGAGCTTATCCTGAAAGAAGAAGAAGCTAAAAAAATAATAATGGAAGATATATCGGAAGAATTAAGGAAAAAGATTGTTGAATTTTCAAAAGACAGAAAGTTTAGGGTATTAAAACCAAGCTATAGCCTTTTTTGGCCAGTAATTGACCTAAAAGATTTTTCTGAGGAAATGCCTGGAAAAAAATGGAAAACATTCAGAAAAGTAAGGAATAATTTCTTTAGAGAGAACGAGGTTGTTTTTAAGGGAGTAAAAGAAGTTGATAAAAAAGAAATAAAAGATTTATTTGAAAGATGGAAGAGAAACAGAAGAGATAATGACAGGGTTCATTTTGTTCAGTATTTAAAGTTTACTGACAATTCTTTTGAGGGATTGGATTTATTTAGAGCAATGGAAGTTAATGGTCAAATAAGGTCTATTTACGGGGGATGGAAAATACCCAATAGTAAAAGCTATTATTCCTTCTTAGGAATACATGACTACACCATAAAAGATTTAGGAGAGGTTTCCTATCTTGATGAATTGGCTGTAGCTAAAAAAATGGGTATTGAGTTATTAGACTTGGGGGGAATAGAAAAAGAACACTTAGGATTTAAAATGAAGTTTCATCCAAGCAAAATGTATCGCACAGATACTTTTTCTATAATGAGCAAATAAAAAAACCGCTTTTCAGCGGTTTTTTAATTAACAATTTATACCTTCTCTTCTAAGACGACCTTAAGCATTACTTCTTGGCTGTCCCTTAAAACTTTAAAACTAGTTTCTTCTCCTATTTTGCATTTTTGCAATATATTAGCTAAAGGATTTTTCAAAGTAATTTTTTGACCATTACACTCTAGTATGATATCAAATTCTTTTATTCCTGCCCTTTGGGCAGCTGAACCTTCAATGACAGGTGACTCTCCCAGTATTTCCCTTACAACCAATGCTCCATCTTCAACTGGCAACTTATTTGCTTGAGCCATTTCTTTTGAAAGTAAAACATATTTTACTCCTAAGAACGGCATTACAATTTTACCAAACTTCTTCACTTCTTCTAGATCCTTCTTTACATAGTTTATAGGAATTGCAAAACCAATGTTTTGAGCACCCATAACCATAGCCGTGTTAATTCCTATTACTCTTCCATCCATATTAACCAATGGGCCACCCGAGTTTCCAGGATTAATAGCAGCATCTGTTTGTATTAATCCTCTTAAATTCTGCATTTGATGATCAATACCACCAAAAGCTGTTATATATCTTGAAAGACCAGATACAATTCCAGCTGACAAAGTATCGTGGAACTCTCCCAAAGGGTTTCCCACGGCCACAACATCTTCTCCAAGTTGTATTTTACTTGAATCAGCCAATTCTATATAAGGCAATCCTTGGCCCTCAATCTTTAAGATAGCGATATCATTAATAGGATTTCTTGATAAAACTTTGGCAGGATATTTATGCTTTGGACTTAAAATTACGGTATAATCGGCTGTCGTATCGGCAACAACATGATTTGAGGTTACTACATAGCCATCTTTTGAAATAATAAAGCCAGAGCCTCCTCCTATTTGGGTTTTTTGCATTTTATTAGGAACTCCATCTTTTGACATCGGCATAATATATTCTTTACCGCCATAAGGAAAACTGTAAAAATCTTCTACCTTTGGCAAATCTCTTGAAACAATTACCGTTATAACTGCCGGACAAACCTTTTTAGCTATTTGAACTATTGGTGATTTTGAAGACATTTTATTATTTTTAATTTTATCTTGTATTTTTATTATATATCAGAAACGATATTTACGTTATCTGATTATACATCAGAAACGATATTTTCAAAATAATCTATTTTTGAATCTTTGAAATTATTACTCATAGTAACCCCTACAACATCGATTTGGTAGGGATGATTTTCTTTCAATCTATTATTTTTAAGCCAAATTTCAGATAGTTGTCTTAACTTTTTTTGCTTTTTATAATTCACTCTATCTTCAGGATAAAAACCACCCTTCAACGAGCTCAGGATGGTTTTTACCTCTACGAAATGAATTATTTTATCGTTTTTGCTAAAAAGTTTAAACTTTTTCTTGGCAATAATGTCTATTTCTCCCCAGATTATCCCCTGCCTGCCGGTAGGCACAGTATAGTTTTTACCCAAGATATTAAACCCCTTTTCAACAAGATACTCACAGGCTAATTTCTCTCCTAAATTCCCTAATTCCCTTGTATCCATTATTTCTTTATAGGAGGATATAACTGCTTGTCTATTTGCCTTTCAAAACAAACTAGTCCTGCTGAATGTTGCCAATTTCCTTGTGAGTCTTTGTAAACTGGCTGAGGCACAGTTCTACCTAGTCCCGTTTCATTACCTTCAAGACTAAACGTAGCGCACAATTCAAATTTTAAATTTTTATCATCAGTCACTTTATATTCGTAAGGCATATTAGTTTCAGGATCATTTGGAATAATATATCCAGAAATTGGATCCTGCAGATCAGATAAACTCTTTGGCATAGCTTCTTTTCTTTGCCAATAACTTACAACTTGCCACTGTACATTTTGCAAATCACTTACTCTCTGCTGATCTAATTGCATTTGCCTGGCTTTGGCAGGGGATCCAACAATAAAGAAAGCTCCAACAACCATAACCAAAACTACAACAGCTGTAATAATTGCGTAAGTTCTTGCCATTTTAGATGGTTCCTGTCTCCTGACATCATCTAAGTAATATCCAAATACAGCAATAGCAACCACTAAAACAGATAAAGCCTTTAATATAAACCTTGTTGTAATTTCTCCGTTTAAGAATGTGTTAACCGTAAAAACTAAATCTCCAAGTATTACTAAAGAAGCAATAAATAGTGTTAAGTAAATAAGCCACTTTCTTACTTTAGAGTCTCTTACCTGAGATTCTTTGCTGTAAATCTTGTTTAAAATCCAAGAAGAAATCAAGAATAAAGGAAATACTATAATCAAAGACGCTAGAGCAAATCTCATCGCCTCATTAAATCCATAATTATAATTTAACACATCTGGGAAAAAGTGATTTATGTACTGCCAGCACAAAGTTATAAAACCTATAGCTGACCAATATAATGCCACCATGGCAAAAAGATGCAAGAATACATCTCTTGGCAAATTTCTTTTTGAAGACATCGATAACTCGTTTTTTGGATCTATATTCATGATTATTATGTGTTAGTTACTATTAAAACATTATAACAGATTACGCTTATTATTACAGTTGACTAAAGATAATTCTTATGATATGTTGCTTTTAGGCTTGAACCAGTGTGGTTTAAGTAAAGTAGCTCATTAAGGGGTTTAACACATGTGTCAGCAAGTGGAGTTAGGTAAATTGTCTTGCGTCTCTGAAGATGCAAGACGAGCTATTTGTGAATTTACATTTAAAGAATCAGGCGGCGCGTTCCAGGACTTTCTTATCAGGGATGGATCAAAGCCTTTGGGCCAACACTTTCACCGACTCAAAGAAGAGATATTCTATTTCCTTGAGGGGAGTGGAATCATCCACACAGCCTTAGTCGATAAAAATGGAAAAATCACAGGCCCAGTGAAAAAATTCGAAGTCAGTAAAGGCAGTGTTATAAGGATAACGCCAAACCAGGCCCATCGGTTCGACTTGGAACCAAATACACGATTCGTAGCTTATTCGTCCAAACCATTCGACCCGAATGATATGGTGGCCTGCCCAATCCCAATCGAAGTTTAAACACATTTCAGAAAAAACCAAAAACAAAGGGAGTCCCTAAAAAGGACTCCCATTTTTTATTAATCTTCATCTTTAATATCCTCATTTTCATCCGCTCCATTAACCTCTTCTTCATCTTCTTCCTTCAAAAATCCTCCTGCCTGCAAAGTCCAGAGTTTTTTGTATAAACTATCTTCTTTAGATAATAATTCGTCGTGACTGCCTTGTTCTACAATTTGGCCATTATCAATTACAATAATTCTATCCATTCTCTGTATAGTTGATAATCGATGAGCTATAGCTATAGTAGTTTTGTCGGTCATTAAAGAGTCTAAAGCATCTTGAATCAACATTTCAGAGTGTGAATCTAAACTTGATGTTGCTTCATCTAAAATCAATATCGGAGCATTTTTTAAGATAGCTCTGGCAATAGCAACCCTTTGACGCTCTCCGCCAGACAATTTAACCCCCCTTTCTCCAACGTAAGTTTTCAATCCTTGAGGTAAATTATTAATAAATTCATCACAATGAGCAAGACTAGCAGCTCTTTTAATTTCCTCTATAGTGGCATTTTTTTTACCATAAGCAATATTTTCTGCCAAAGTCCTGTGAAATAAAATGGGATCCTGGGGAACTAAAGAAATATTTTCTCTTAAACTGCCCTGTGTTACCTTTGAAACATTTTGCTCATCAATTAATATTTTACCTGAAGTAGGAGAATAAAACCTTAAAAGCAATCTGACAAAAGTTGTTTTACCGGCTCCCGACGGCCCTATTAGAGCAACTTTTTCTCCTGGTTTAATAATTAGATTTATGTTTTTTAAAACCTGCCTAGTTTCATTGAAATTAAAAGTTAAATCTTCAAATTCAACTTGCCCATTTCCAACAGAAAGATTCTTAGCCACCGGAACATCTTGTATTTCATGAGGAAGCTTCATAATTTCAACCATTTCTTTAGCATCAGCATAAGACTGATACATAATTCTAATTACTCTAGTAAAACCCCAGAGCTGATCTATAATGCTAATAACATATAATTGCAACAATACAAAAACCCCAACTGTAACTAATCCTTGTTGCCAATAAATAATAGCAAAATAAAAAAGGATAAATTCTATAATCACGCTTAAAATACCCTGACCAGCATCCATAATACTGCTTAAATTCCAGGTTAATTTCATGGTTAAAGCCTGTTTTTCAGTAACATCTCTAAAGCCTTGTGACTCATATTTAAATCTGTTAAATACAGATATTGTGTTTTGATTAGTCAAAGTATCAGCTAAATAACCGGTAGTTTTTGAATCTGTTTCAGCAGCTAAAATATCGTACTTTAACTTCCAAATAGAAAAGAATACATTAAATAGTAAAAAGATAATCGCCCAAATAAAAATTATCACGGCAATCCAAAAATTAATAAAATAAACAACAACCAGAATAGAAATAACTTTAACCGCTAACGGAAGAAGATTCCAAGCTATATCGTCAAACAAATTCTCAAAAGCCCTAGCAAATCGATTAACTCTTTGCACTAGTGACCCAACAAAGTTATTAGTAAAGAATGAGTAAGAGTGATGCATTAAGTAGTCGTAAGCCTGGCGCTTAAGGTTGGCTATAACCATTGACTGAAAAGTATTATTAAATAAAGTAGCAACACGATAAAAAGCCCAAAATCCAAGGTTAAAAATAAATATGTACGCAATAATAACAACTAATTTTCCGACAATTAATCTTTTATCGCCTCCAGCGCTGACAATATCAAAAAACTGCTTATAGAAAATAGGGGTTATAACGCTAGCAATATTAGCCAAAATTATTGAGACAAGCAAAAAAAACATTCGCCACTTTTGTGGCTTTATTCCTCTCCAAAAAGCTGTAGCAATGTCATTAAATTTAACTTTCGGATAAACTATATTTGCTTGATTCTTTTCCATAAAACGAAAGTTTTTATCTTTTAATTTTAAGTAACCCAGTATTTTCTTTTGGTCATTTGGTCTTGCTTTTTTTCAACATTTTCTAATTCTTCTTCTGACTTTTCGGCTAATTTTTTTAATTTCTTTTCATCCATTTTACCAAGCTTAGAAATTTCTTCCTCTAAAAATTCTTTACTATTCCTATTAGGATCTTCTAAAACATACCCCAAAAGAATATCTAAAATGTATCCCACTTTAGGCCCTGGTTCTTCTTTTAATGTTTTCATCACATCTCCACCATTAACTGAAAGCATTTTAACTGAAATAGGGTCTGTGGAAACTTTTTCTATAATATACTTTAAGTGTCTTAGTTTATACGGTTCAGCTTTTGGAACACCAGAACCAATTCTGTCAGCTTGCCTAACCTGCAACAACTCTTCTATGGAGTCTGAGCCAACATTTTTAATTAATCTTCTAACAGAGGAATCTGTAACTTCGCCAACATTATAGTAAAACAAATGATATCTAACTAACTTTGTTATTTTTTCAACGTCTTTTTTAGAGATTTTCAGGCGATTCAAAATTTGGAAAGTCATTTTAGCTCCCACCGTCTCGTGATTATAGAAAGTAGAATTAGGACCATCTCCAACTTTAACCCTTGGTTTACCAACATCATGCAATAGAGAAGCCATTCTAACCTGCATGTTAAACTTCTTTTTAGCCGTATATTCTAAAGCTTTTAAGGCATGCTGATAGCAATCATAAATATGATGTTTGTTCTGGCCAACCCCATAATTTTCCTCTAACTCTGGCATAATAAACTTCAGAAGACCTAATTCATGAAGTAAATCAATTCCTTCTGCAGCTCTGTCAGACATTATTATTTTTAAAAGCTCATCTCTAATTCTTTCTTTAGAAATAGCTTCTAGCCAAATACTATTTTTCTTAATAGCTTCTTTAGTTTTTTCTTCTATTTGGAAATTCAGGGTTGTAGCAAACCTGACAGCTCTTAGCATTCTTAAGGCGTCTTCTGAAAACCTTTGCTCTGGATCTCCAACGGTTCTTATAATTTTCTTTTTTAAATCTTTCTGACCATCAAACAAATCTGTAACTTTTTTATCAAAATCCATAGCCATAGCATTTATAGTAAAATCCCTTCTAGCTAAATCGTCTTTAAGATCTTTGGCAAAGCGTATTTCATCTGGATGCCTTTTGTCAGAATATTTAGCTTCTAATCTATAAGTAGTAACTTCTATTTCTTCTAAACCTGCATTTTGACCACCAGTTTTAACTGTTACGGTTAAAAAATTATTTTCATAAAAACTGTCAGGAAAAACTTTCTGAATTTCATCTGGTTTAGCTATAGTTGTTACATCCCAATCCTTAGGATCTGTTGAATTCAAAAGATCCCTCACGCATCCGCCTACTATATAGGACTCAAAGCCTGATTTTTGAAGTTTTTCTATTATACTTTTTACTTCTTTTGGAATTGTCATAATAATTCCTAATCTTTAATTTCTAATTTTGAATAACTGAATCTTGAAACGTGTTTTTGCCATTCGAAATTATAATTTTATTCGAAATTCTAAATTCTGATTTCTAAATTAAGTTATCGTATCCTATAAATTGATTAATTTCAATTAAAGTGGTATTATTTTATTAAGTTCTATTGGGCCCAAGAATAGGCCGAATGCCTCCGTAGCTTAATGGATAAAGTTCTGGTCTTCGGAACCAGCGATGAGGGTTCGAGTCCTTCCGGGGGCACAGCAAAACATGATAAATAAAAAATCTTCAACACTTTTAATAGTCAGCTTACTAACGATACCACTACTAACCTTAGCGCAGTCTGGCACCCCTATTGTTCCATGTGGGAATGGTTATCCAGGAGACTCCGGATTCAGAGCATGCACCATATCAGATTTTTTTACACTTATTAGTAACGTATTTTCATTTATTGTATGGAATGTGTCTACGCCACTAGCTGGATTAATAGTAGTTTTGGGAGGCATATTAATAATGATTTCTGGAGGCCCTGGATCATCGGGTCCAGGAGGCATTCCGACCCCTAATTTATATAATAAAGGAAAATCCATGGTATGGTGGGCAATTATAGCCTGGCTATTAGTTTGGGGGTCTTATTTAATTATCAAATTCGTCCTAGTTACGATAGGATTTATTGGCACATAACCATATTAAATTACTCGCCCCCATAGCTCATTTGGTAGAGCAGATCCCTCTTAAGGATAAGGTGGCAGGTTCGAACCCTGCTGGGGGCACACACGTTAATTTGAAATTTTTAAATAAAATAAGAAAGGTTTTTTAACAAAAAAGGCGGTTAGGGCTTTACAAGTCGGAAAAAATGTAATATTATAGAAAATCAAATAGTTTAACATACAACATGCTTAAAAAAGAGAAAAAATTAGACTTAATTAAAAAACATGGTGTCCACGAGAAGGATACTGGTTCTTCAGATGTTCAAATAGCTCTGTTATCTCAAGAAATAAATAACTTGGCTAACCACTTAAAAGAACATCCAAAAGATGTTCACTCTAAGAGAGGTCTTATTCAAATGGTTGTCAAAAGAAAAAAGCTATTAGCTTATCTTAAAAAAGACGACGAAAAAAGATATAATAAGATCGTTAAAGAAATAGGACTCAAAAAATAGTAAGTAGTGATTAGTGGGTAGTTTGTAGACCTTATAAGGGTACAATTTTCTACTCACTATAAACTACCAACTACAAACTAAAGAAGATGGCAGTAAAACCAAAAGAACAAAGAGTAGAAGTATTAATTGACGTTCAGAACCTATATTATTCTGCCAGAAATCTTTATAGGGCTAGAGTTAATTTTCAAGAAGTTTTAAAGCAATCAGTAGCTGGAAGAAAGTTCATCAGAGCTTTTGGCTATGTTGTTAGAACAAAAACTGGCGAAGAAAAGCCATTTTTTGAGGCTTTAACTAAGTTGGGGATTGAAACAAGGGTTAAAGACCTTCAGGAATTCTACGGAGGAGCTAAAAAAGCAGATTGGGATGTAGGAATAGTAATAGATGCCATAAGAACTGCTCCAACGCTAGATGTTATTGTTTTGTGTTCTGGAGACGGAGACTTCATACCATTAGTTGAGTATTTAAAAAATCAAGGGAAAAGAGTTGAAGTGGCAGCTTTTGGGAAAACAACATCTTCTAAATTGAAGGAGATAGCAGATGAATTTATAGATTTAGATAAAGATCAGAAATTTTTATTGGCTAGCGAAAGAGTTAAAAGTTAAAGTAAAAAATATAAACTGTAAGTAGTTTATATAATTGGCCAGCTCGGTCGGAATTGTAAATAATTCGCTCGGCAGAAAAATAAAACAGTAGTTTCGTTTTTCGTCTCGCTCATTACTTCTCACTCCTCCCTCGCTTCCAATTATAATTAATAGCGACACTAATATGCGAATGACACCCTAATTTACTAATATTATTAATATAGTATTCGTAAATTAGTGTGCGATTAGTAATTGGTGTCGCTTACTTATAAATGAATAAAGAAACATTTGAATTAGAAATAGGAGGGAAAAATCTAAAAATTAAAATTACAGACTGGGCCGAACAAGCAGGCGGATCTTGTCTTGTCAGCTATGGCGAAACAGAAGTTTTAGCCACAGCCACCATGTCTAATAAAGAAGCTCACCAAGACTTCTTTCCATTAACCGTTGAATACGAGGAAAAGTTTTATGCTGCTGGAAAAATTTATGGATCAAGATTCTTAAAGAGAGAAAGTCGCCCTACAGATGATGCTATTTTAACATCAAGAATGATTGATAGAGCTATTAGACCTCTTTTCCCAAAAGACTTTAAAAAAGAAGTTCAGGTCATTGTTACCTGCCTTTCATGGGACGGAGAAAACGATCCAGATATTATTGCCATGGTTGCAGCTTCATTCGCCTTGCTAGTTTCTAATATTCCATGGAATGGACCCTTGGGAGCCATTAGAGTAGGAAGAACAAATGGTGAATTTATTTTAAATCCAACTTATCAGCAAAAAGCAGAAGGGAATATGGACTTAACTTTGTCTGCTCTAGAAAGAAACAGGGAAGTTTTGATAAACATGATTGAAATGGGATCTAAAGAAGTTTCAGAAGAAGATACCATGAAAGCCACAGAATTTGCCGAAGAATCACTTAGAAATGTTATCAACTTCCAAATAACATCTGCAGAAAAAATAAAGAAAGAAAAAACTGAATTTAACCCAGCTGTTGAATTGGATATCTATAAAGATATTAAAGAATTTTTAGGAGATAAATTAGACGACGCTATAACTAACGCTCCAGCTGGAGAAAAGAATTTGGGAGCCGCTGAACTAATTAAAGAAGAATTAACTCACTACATCATGGAAAAGTATCCAGATGAAGATAAAGAAAAGCAGGTTTTACCTTTCTTTGAAAAAGAAGTTGAAAGAATTATTATAAAAAACATCATAGAAAACGACCAAAGACCTGATGGCAGAAAGAGTGACGAAATAAGGCCACTTATGACAGAAATCGGAGTCTTATCAAGAACTCACGGCTCTGGAGTATTTCACAGAGGTTTAACTAAAGTTTTATCCATCTTAACCCTAGGAGGACCTGGTGACCAACAAATTTTAGAAGGCATGGAAACTGTAGGAAAGAAAAGATTCATGCACCATTACAATTTCCCACCTTTTTCAACCGGAGAAACAGCCCCAATGAGAGGGCCAAAAAGAAGAGAGATAGGACATGGACATTTGGCCGAAAAAGCCTTATTACCTTTAATTCCTAGTGTAGAAGAATTCCCTTACACTATCAGAATAGTTTCTGAAGCATTATCAAGCAATGGATCAACATCTATGGCTTCTGTTTGCGCTTCAACTTTAGCTTTAATGGATGCAGGAGTTCCAATTAAAGAACCTATTGCTGGAATTTCTATTGGATTAGCTAAAGACGAGGAATCTGGAAAATATAAATTACTAACCGACATTCAGGGACCCGAAGATCATTTTGGAGACATGGACTTTAAGGTTGCAGGAACTAAAAATGGAATTACTGCTATTCAAATGGATATTAAAATAGATGGTATAAACAAAGATATAATGAAAGAAGCCCTAGAAAGAGCTAAGGATGCAAGATTTAAAATACTTGATATAATAAAAGAAAGAATTTCAGAGCCAAGAAAAGAACTGTCTCCTTTTGCTCCTAAGATATTCTCTATGAAAATTAATCCATCTAAGATAGGAGAAGTTGTCGGACCTAAAGGAAGCGTTATTAATAAAATCATAGAAAAGTTTACAGTGACAATTGATATTGATGATTCTGGATTAGTAGTAATCACAGGACAAGACCAAAAAATGGTTGAAGGGGCTGCTGAACACATAAAAGGAATTGTCAAAGAAGTTATAGTAGGAGAAACTTACCAAGGAACTATTAGAAAGATAATGGACTTTGGAGCTTTCGTAGATATTCTACCTGGGCAATCCGGACTAGTTCATATCTCTGAATTTGTTCCACAACAAATAAAGAAGGTTCAGGATGTAGTAAAAGAGGGCGATGTAATTCCAGTAAAAGTAATTTCCATCGATGAGCTTGGTAGAATAAATTTATCAGCTAAAATGGCTGGATTTAAGCCACAAGCGAAATAAAGCGACTCCAATCTACAAATAACACTCGAATAATACAAATAAATATTCGTAAATTAGTGTGCGATTCGCCTGCCTACCGGCAGGCAGGTAATTAGTGTCGCTATAAAATCATGACAAATAATACATCGATACCGAGAGACAAGATAAAAACTATGCAAAAAGATATTAAGAATGCAAAGATTAAAAAAATTGAAATAAAACCTGTAGCAAAAATGCCAGAACAAATACAGCTAATAAAACAAACTATTCCTACTATATCAGAACAGAAAAAAGATTTTACTACTCCTGTAACCCCAAAAATGTCTGATATAAAACCTATTCAGAAGACAGAAACAATTCAAATGCAAGAGCCGACTCAATCTCAACCAGAAAGACCAACGCCTCCTGAAATTAGACCCATAGTAACAGGAAGAACTGAACAAAAACCAGAAGAAATAAATAATATTAAAACAAAAGACGAATATAGAGAACCAATAGAATAATATATAAATGCAGAATTATTTATATAATTAATCGTTCGGTCGGCATTCAAAACTGTTCGCATAAAAATTAAAACTCATTTTAATTTTTATGCTTACAATTTCGTTTGCCTTCCTCACTCATAATTATGGAAAAAAATTTACTTGAACAACTTAAAGAAAAATTAGAAAACGAGAAATTATCTATCGAAAAAGAATTAGGTAGTTTTGCAACTGCAGACACCGATCAAAAGGACAACTGGAATACTAGGTATCCAAATAGAGAAATGGGGAATATGGAAGAAGAGGCCGATGAAATGCAAGAATACGACAATATGCTTTCAGTAGAACATAATTTAGAACTAAGATTAAAAGACATTAATCTAGCTATTGAAAAAATAGGCAACGGAAGTTATGGAAAATGCGAAAAATGCGGTTCTGAAATAGAAGAAGAAAGATTAAAGGCCAACCCAGAAGCCAGACTTTGCATGAAGTGCAATAAATAAACTAAAACTATAGAATAATTGAAATTTTCGCAAAAAACCCATTATGGGTTTTTTGCTTGCCAAATAGCTTGACATATACAGTAAACATTATAGAATTAAAATAGTAAAGCTAAGACATTGTGTTTTTAGCTTATTGTCAATCAAACCTCCAGAAGGGGACCCCATGTCAGCCGCATCACCCAGAGCCAATCATCAGATCGTAGGAAGAAGACAAGTTGCGCATACTGCCCAAAAGGTGGCACAGACTACTGTCGCAAAGGCAGTTGAAAAGACCAACTGGTCACCATTGAAGATTGCACTAATCTCGTCTAGCGTCGCATTCTCTATTGCAATAGCAATATCTCTTGTCATATTCTTATTGCTCTCTCTGGGCAAAAAAGAGTCGACTATCGACATTGCATCGGCCCCGACTATTACAACCGCGGTTCAACCTTTTGAATCGGTTGAACCGGTTCAAAATCCGGCCGCCCAGCCAGCACAAGCCCCTCTTCCTCCTATTCACTCCACCTCTCAACTTGCTGTGACAACAGGCCAAGAATCAGAGAAGAAAGAAGAGATGACTACGAAAGTAGTTATCATAGATAATTCTGCCCTTGAAGTCGCAAAATTCAAGGCACAAAGGGAAGATGAACTGGACGAAAAGACACGTCTGGCCGAAGAAGCCGAGGTTAAACGCAAATCCGACGAAAAGGAAGCTAGGCGATTAGCTGAGCTGAAAGCTCGGCTTGAGAATCTGCGCAGAGGAGCAGAGACAGAAAAAGTCGAGCTACCTCCTAAAATCGCGCGAGCTGAAGGCGTGGTTAATCTATTGAGAGAAAGAAACGAAAAGGCTAAACGCCAAAGAGTTTCATCTCAAAGAAGGAAGCTGAATGAGGTAGAACTTCAAAAAGCTGAGGATAATCTTCAATCCCTAAAAAACGCACTCGTAACTGCAGAAAAGCAATCTGAGGACGCAAAAAAGGGATTAGGTCAGATCGAAGCCCAAAGAACTAACACAAACAACGAACAATAACCATTTTAAAGGAGAAAAAATAAAGGCCCCGGAATTCGTTCCGGGCTTTTTCTTTTTGCAAAACCGTGCTATATAATTAGAATGTATAATTAATGACTGCTGTGTAGTTTTTTCGATTATGAAAAAAGTATTATCAGCGGCCATTATTGGCTTAGATGCTAAATTAGTCCAAGTAGAAATAGATGTTTCTCATGGATTAAGATCTTTTATTATTGTGGGGCTTCCAGACAAAGCAGTTGAAGAGTCAAAAGAAAGAATAGAGTCCGCCATAAAAAACTCTAAATTATTATCTCCTCATAACAGAACCTTTAGGACTCTGGTTAATTTAGCTCCAGCTGATTTAAAGAAAGAAGGTTCTTTATACGACCTGCCAATTGCATTGGCTTTTTTATTGGCTTCAAGCCAAACTAATTTCAACACAGAAGACAAAATGTTTTTAGGAGAGCTTTCTTTAGATGGAAAGTTAAGAAAAGTAAAAGGGGCTTTATCTTTTGCCATATTGGCAAAAGAACTAGGCATTAAAGAAATAATATTGCCAAAACAAAACGCCAGGGAGGCCTCGTTAATAAAAGATCTAAAAGTTATTGGGGTAGAATCTTTATCAGAAGCTTTAGCTTATTTAGAAAATAAAAAAGTAATTGAACCAGTTTTGTCTGACGAATTACAAACTAATAACTACTCACTACCAACCGAAATAGATATTGGCTGGGTAAAGGGCCAGGAATATGCCAAAAGAGCTTTAGAAATTTCGGCTGCCGGAGGACATAATCTGTTTTTCTTTGGTCCACCAGGGGGAGGAAAAAGTTTACTAGCAAAATCACTTCCTTCGATACTGCCCCAGTTAACAGAAGAAGAATCTCTTGAGGTCACAAAAATATATAGCGTGGCAGGCTTACTAAAAGATAATGAAAATTTGATATCTGAAAGGCCTTTCAGATCTCCCCATCACACTCTTTCTGAAATTGCTTTAATTGGAGGAGGAAACCCAATAAGGCCAGGCGAAATGACATTAGCCCATAGAGGAGTTTTATTTTTAGATGAGTTTCCTGAATTTCACAGAGATGCTTTAGAGTCTTTAAGGCAACCAATTGAAGATGGAAAAATAACTGTAGCTAGAGCAAAAAATACATTTACTTTTCCTAGTAAATTTACCTTGGTAGCAGCTTCAAATCCGTGCCCTTGCGGATTTTTTCGAAATCCGGATAAGCAATGTTCTTGCACTAACTCTCAAATATCAATGTATAAAAGAAAGTTATCTGGCCCACTTATGGACAGAATAGATATTTTTATAGAAGTTCCAGCCGTAAAATATGAAAAGTTAACATCTGATTCTTCAGAAAAACAAAGTGATAGTTTTAGACAAAGAATTAAAGAAGCTAGATATATTCAAAAAGAACGGTTTAAAGAAAGCTCGAGTCGTTTTATATTACTTAATTCAGAAATGCAATTACCTGAAATAAAAAAATATTGTGAACACGGACCAGAATCCAAAGACCTTTTAAAAAAATATGTTGATTCTGGAAAATTATCAGCTAGGGGATATCATCGAGTTTTAAAAGTTGCCAGGACTATAGCCGATTTAGCTACATCAGAAGTGATTCAAAAAGAACATATCGCCGAAGCATTAATGTACCGACTTAGAGACTAGACGCGACTAGTTTTTAGTTTGTAATGAGTAGTGAGTAGAATTATCAACTATGAAAATAGAATCTTATAAAAATTTAATTGTTTGGCAAAAATCTATGGATTTAGTTATTTTAATTTACGAAATGACTAAAAAATTTCCTAGAGAAGAAATATATGGAATAAGCGGACAGATGAAAAGAGCAGTAATATCTATACCATCCAATATTGCAGAGGGAAGTCGTAGAAGTTCAAGAAAAGATTTTCGTAATTTCCTAATAAATGCTTATGGTTCTGGAGCAGAATTAGAAACACAAATTCAAATAACTAAAAGATTAAGATTTGAAATACAAGAAAACTATTTAAAAATTGAGGAATTACTATCAGAAATTATGAGAATGTTAAATAAACTAATAAATAATCTTAAATCTTAATTTATTACATTAAAACAGCTCTGCTTAGCAGGGCTGTTTTAAGTCTACAAACTATTCACTAATAACTATTCACTTATACTTAAGGGTAGTTCCTGCGGAATATCTTGCTAGAGGGTTTTTGGCTCCTATTACTTCGAAGTGAACATGACATCCAGTAGATAAGCCCGTGCTACCCATTAAACCAATTCTATCTCCAACTGTAATATTGTCTCCTGGTTTTACAAATATAGTCTGCAAGTGTCCATAATATGTTACTATTCCGCCAGAGTGCATAATAGTTATTTGATTTCCTCCTCCATAATTCCAGCCATATTTAGCTCTCTGAACTGTTCCTGAAGCTGTAGCGTGAATAGGAGTTCCACACTGATTAGCCAAATCAACCGCATTATAATAATGAAGTCCTTGGGTAATTATTCCTTCTGCGGGATATATAAAGAAGCTATCTGGAACAGGATTTTGAACAACCGACGGAGCTGACTTTTTTGGCATTATACCACCAGGAATAACTAAGGTGTCTCCAACAAACAAGTCTACTTCACTGGTTAAGTTATTAAATTCAACTATGTCTTCTACTTTTGCTTTATGTGTGCTAGCAATCTGACTCAAAGTATCGCCAGGTTTAACCAAATACAATACTCCTGAAATAGGAAGTATAACAAGGTTTTGCCCTGTTTTAAGACTTGATCCAAAAGCCAAGTTATTTGACCATAATAAAGTATCAGAAGAAATATTAAATTCTTCTGCAATAGAGCTGATTGTGTCTCCTGATTGAATTGTGTAATTAATAACATCTTTACTGCTCTGAGGGGACTCTGAACCAAAAATATCTCCCAGTGTTTGAGTTGTTAAAACTCTTGGAGTAGAGACTCCATAAATAAAATTATCTTCTATTTTAAGGTCTGGGGTCTCAAGAGCCAAAGAATTATTTTGGCTAAAAAATAAATCTTCTGAGCCAGATGTAGCGCTATTTATAAAAGAACTTCTAATATTTCCCGAACCAGAATAATTCTGCTCTGCAAAACTTCCAGAGCTAAAAAACAAAACTCCCAGTAAAACTAAAGAGGTTAAAGTAAAGTAAAAATTAGAATTAAGGCTTCTTTTAAGACCTTCTTTTCTACTGAAAATAACTGAAGCTTTAGATTTTAAAGTAAAATAAAAAGGGTGATTTTTGAAGAACCCCCACAAGTTGCCTTTTTTGATTTTTTTACCGAAAAAATTACTCAAAAGCTTGTTACTTTTACTCTAATTTAATTACCTTAAAAATACCACTTTTTGAGCATCGAGGTCAAGGATTTATCCCCAATTTTGCAAAGACTAAATTTATACATTTTTTAGCTAAAATCTATGATACAATAAAAGGAGTTAGAGATGGAAATATTATCATGCAATTAGATTTAACTTCGCCAAAAAATATTAGAGAAATAATGGCTAAATATGAAGGTAAACCCCAAAAAAGACTTGGGCAGAATTTTTTAATTAATAGACCAACTCTTAATAAGATAATATCAGCAGCCAATATAGACAAGAAAGATGTTGTGCTAGAAATAGGTCCCGGACTAGGAGTTCTTACTAAAGAATTGGCAGCTAATTCAAAAAAGGTTATTGCCATAGAAAAAGACAGGACAATGATTCAAATATTAAAAGAAACATTGTCTGAACTAAAAAATGTTGAGGTTATTCAAGCAGATGCTTTAAAGGATGAATATACCTTACCTAAAAACTACAAACTAATCGCCAATATACCTTATTATCTTACCTCGCCTTTAATAAGAAAGTTTTTGGAATCAGAAAACAAACCAGAAGAAATTATTTTAATGATTCAAAAAGAGGTTGCTCAAAGAATTTGTTCAAAACCTGGCGACATGAG
>Ga0209542_10001100_pt1 | contig 64556 bp, 65 predicted proteins | sample RifCSPhighO2_01_FD_184028 | JGI IMG/M metagenome (GOLD analysis project Ga0209542, IMG submission 184028) | Soil microbial communities from Rifle, Colorado - Rifle CSP2_plank highO2_0.1 (SPAdes) (version 2) | ecosystem: Environmental > Terrestrial > Deep subsurface > Rock core/Sediment ...
TTTGGAGCCATTGTTGCATATTTATTTTCTAACTTCGTAGAACAATTTGCTCCTTATCTTACAGCATTTGCAATTGGTATGTTTATTTATATAGGGGCAGCTGATTTAATTCCAGAATTACATAAAGAAAATATGATAAAAAAATCTATAACTCAGTTTATATTTTTATTAATTGGAATAGCTTTAATTGCTATGGTTTCTTCAATTTTCTAATCAAAATCTTTTTAAAAGCTAATTTTAACAAAATTGTATGAAATTTAAATGTCTAGGCATCGAATGTACTGCTCACACTTTTGGAGCTTCAGTAGTAGAAGAAAAAGGAAACATTCTCTCAGAAGTTAGAGATATGTATACTACAGAAAAAGGCGGAATTATTCCAATAGATGCAGCCAAACACCATAAAGAAGTTAGAGATAAAATAATAAATCAAGCCTTAAAAGATGCTAAATTAACAATAAAAGGTATTAATTTAATCGCAATATCAAAAGGTCCTGGACTTGCTCCTTGTTTATTATCTGGAATGGAAATAGCAAAGCAATTATCAAAAGAAAATAACATTCCCATTACAGGAATTAATCATCTTTGCGCTCATTTAGAAATTGGTAAATTATTCACAAAAGCTAAAGATCCTGTTTTTGTTTTTGTTTCAGGTGCAAATACTCAAATTATAGCTTATGAAGGAAAGAAATATAGAGTTTTTGGTGAAACATTATCTATTGGTTTAGGAAATGCTCTAGATAAATTCGCGCGAGAAGCTGGACTTGGATTTCCAGGTGGTCCAAAAATTGAACAACTAGCTAAAAATGGAAAATACATAAAACTTCCTTACACAGTTAAGGGAATGGATGTTGAATTTTCTGGAATTATCACAGAAGCAATAAAAAAACTAAAGCAAGGAAATAAAATAGAAGATTTATGCTTTTCATTACAAGAAACATTTTTTGCCATGATGACAGAAGTTACAGAAAGGGCAATGGCACATTGTGATAAAAAAGAAGCTTTGCTTATAGGGGGTGTAGCTGCTAATAAAAAATTTATTGAAATGTTAGGTATAATGTGTAAAGAAAGGAAAGCTAAATTCTACTTTGTTCCAATAAAATATTCAGGTGATAATGCAGCAATGATAGCTTGGAATGGAATATTAAATTACAAAACAAATAAAATAAATGAAATCAACACAATTGATATTAATCCTAGGTGGCGTATTGATGAACTATCTCCCAACTGGATAAATCATATTCATGATTAATTTATTTAACTTCCATATTAAAACAATTACCAATATAAGTATTATTAATAATAACCAATATTGGTAAATCTCAATTCCTATTATGGTCAGGTTTTGTGGCTTTTCTATAATTGGAAATAATTTGTTTGATTTTTTTATTGCTTTTATTATAACATTTCCATCGCTTTTCATTTCAACATAATACTCACTTGTTTTATCTAAATCAATTGTAATATTTTTCCCATTAATCAGATTTATTATTAATCCATCTTCATCTCTTAATTCTATGTTTTTGTTTAAAACAAGATTAACAAAATATGTTTTATTACTAAAATTATTTAATATAACAATAAAACCGTCTCCTGCATTCAAACTAAAATTATAAATACTATTATTCCTTAAATCTGCAATATAAAATTTAAACAAATCTTCTTGATATCCTTTTGTTCTGGTTATTGTTGTCTCTCCTTCACCATTTCCTCCGCCACCTCCACCGCCACCCCCCCCTGGAGGTCCTCCCCCAGTCGGCGGTGTAACAACATCATTAATTAATTCAAATTGATAATCTCTAGATATTACTAAATCTCCATCGCTTACTGAAATATTAACATTATGTATTCCTATATTGCTATTATCCACAACAAAGTTAATGTTTCCATTATTATCTATATCAAATAAACTTGTATTATCATTAAATGTTAAAACATCATTATCAATATCCGAAGCTAACACTTTAAAATTAACACTTCCTACACTTAATTTTCCTTCAATATAAACAATATTATCATCAAAAACAGGAGCTCTATTCATAATATTTACTTGATTTGTCCAATAATTAGTTATAAAAAAATAAATATCACTATAGCCCCAATCTATCCTGCTTTCAATATTATCAGGAGCATAAACTACAAAACTCAAAGATAATAAGATTAAAGGTAAAATAATATATATTTTTTTCTTTTTATTAAACAAAAGCATTACTAAGATAAATGATAAAATAAATATAAAAATGTAAATCAGAAATAAACTTCTGGGTGTAGAAGGTTCTAATTTTGGTTTTTTTCCTCCACCCCCGCCGCTACCTCCGCTTCCAGTATGTAATTCTCCTTTATTATCGAAAACTAAGAAACTAATATCATTATAATTTTTAATTTGATTTAAATTGCTTGTTATACTAAAACTATTCTTTGTTATACTGCTACTTAATAAATTTCCTAGCAAGCTCCATTGATTGCTATCTTTATCAAAATAATAAATCTTCAATTCATGGTCTGGTATTTTCTTTCCATGTCCTACCCCATCAAATCTAAAATCTATTTTTGTTAGCTCTCCATTAACAGGTAATGTAACAAAAGGAAAATTAACTCTTACTAATGATCTTACCTTACCAACATAACTTTCAATAATGAAATAACCACTATTTGCATCATCATTTAATATATCATTTAATGTTATTGGTTTATTACAATCTTGCAATAAACAAATAGAACTTACATTATTATTTTCACCTACATTTAATAAATTTGGATCTTCAGCAGTTATATCTGCTAGAGTAAACAAATAATCATAATAAATTACTGCATTATCTATTGTTGATTTTAAAACAATTCCATCTTCGCAATCATTATCCTCATCGCATATCCTTCCATGCCAATTAATTGTTCTATAAGGTTTATCGGCAATTATATTACAGCTTCCAGAGTTTATTCCAGAACTAGAAGCACATAAACATCCTGTATTATCATTATAATCGCAATTTGCAAAATTTTGATCTTCTGAAATTAATAGTTTGGCATTTTTAACATCTTCCCATTGACCATTAAAAACAATATTATCATTAACATAATAATTAGCTGCATTTGAATTTATATCAATTACTTTAATTTTAATGGGTTGATAAGGTGATTTTCTTATAACCTCTTTTTCAAAAGAGTTTAAAAATATTCCAACAAAGATTATCAATAATAAAAATATTATAGCAATCTCAATAAATAATCTATCATCTACTCTCCTCTTTTTCATATAAATCTTTAATATTATCTAACTTAAAAACCTTACTTTTTAATAAAGAATTTACTTGTAACAAAATCTCCGCCTAATGTTGCCTGTAATCTGGCTCCATTTGGCAATATTCCATCAACAATCGGATTATTTTTATCAGCTGCTATTCCTGCTTTTTTAGCCAATCTTGTGATTAAATCATCTAATTCATTATTACTCCTTATAACAACATTTGTTTTTAATAACCCATAATCTATATGTTCAACAACCAATGCCTTGCTTGCCCCATCACATTTTATGCTTCTTACTTTATCATCTTTTATCATCTTATCTATTATTCCATATCCTAAATAATTCATTTTTATATATTCATTAATATCTGCTAAATCTTTATTATTAATAACTGCCTTATTTTTTTGTAATATCTTCTTTACAATATTTCTGTATTCATCTGAATTTAATAAATCAGGTTTCATCTCTAACTTTCTTCCTATAGCAGCTACTATGTCTTTATACACCTTATATTTATCTCCACTTATATCAATTAAATCAATTTCATAGATATTGTTTTTATTTACAAAATCTAATGGCTTGCTATCTTTCTTTATCATAATAGTTTTAGCTTCTCCAGGCGGTCTTGGTGGGGGAGGCATCTGTCTTAACATTTGTTGTTGTAATGGATTCGTTAAATCTAATTCTTCTTGAGGTTCTTTAACGTCTTCTAATGATCCTGATTCTTGATATTCTCCGCCAGCTTTCCAAGGTTGCATTGCAATATTGCTCTTATCTCCCAGCTCATTAAATTTAATATTTTCTTCCTTAACTTTTGGTTGTTCAAACCTTTCGGAAGTTGAAATATATCTATTCAGTTTTGGAACTTGAAAACTTAATGGTTTTCTAATAATAGGTTTTCTTATAGGAACTGGTCTTTGAATTGGCTTAATCTCTACAATTGGTTGGGAAACAGCTCTTTCTTCCATCATCTCTCTTTCATCTAAAGCTCTTTTTAATAATTGAATCGCTCTTGCTTTTTCAGGATTAACAATCTTTTTATAATGTGATTTGCCACTTGCTTTAATTAAATTTATAATAAATTTCTTTAATATTATAGCTCTTGCATCATAGCTTCTGCTTTTTTTAACAATTCTGTCTATTATCTTTCTTAACTCTTCTTGTTTTTCATCAAATCCAGGATCTACAAGAAATTCAATTTCATCCATTTTAGAATCCTTTAAATTCTTCACTTCTTATTCCAGGTTCAAACTCGCTTCTTCCCCGAACATACTTCTCTAATAAAATTAATCCTTTAGCAATATCTTTATTTTGTTCTAGTAATGTTTCTAATTTCCCAACTAAAACTTTAACTCTGTCATCATCAACTTCAACTTCAGCAACATGTTTGCTAGCTTCCTCAAATAGCGCTACTAATTTATCTATTCTCTTAACAACTTCATGATTGCTTTCAATTAACTTTAAACTAGTTTTTTGTAATGCTGCATGATTTTCAGCTAACTGTTTTAGAAGATGATTTTCACTCGTCCCTTTTTTTACCATGTAATTAAAACTTATTTACTTATATAAAAAGATTTTGTTTTCTATTAAAGATAAAAAAAATCAGGCATCATCATTTCTGCCATGAGGATTCCATAATACATCTTCTAACCTACTCTTTGATCTGTTTTTTCTGCGTTTAATCTTAATTTCATTTATATGCTTCATTAAAAATTCTCCTCTTATTAATCCTGTTTCATCTCGATCATTAATACCATACAAACCATTGGCAATTGTTGCGAAAGCAACTGCTATTCTTGCTTCATCTGTTGTTCCATCAATATAAATTCCATTTTGATTTCCCAAAAGTCTTTTATTCCATTCCCATTTATTTCCTTCCAAAGAATATAACGTTAACAAAAAATCTGTAGCTGATAGTTTTGGAATATCTGCAATCATCTGTGCATAATTTTTAGCTGCTTGATTGCCATAAATATTTTTTATATTAACATAAACTGCCTCTAAGATTCCACTATCCAAATCACTAAATATAGCGCCGCGTCCGCTATAATATTCAGGCCGAGCACACATATTACACCTTCTAACTATTTCTTCTGCTGTTAATTTATCTACAGATAATTTCTCTAGTGCATCGTCTATTGGCATTTTTAATTATTTCTTTACTGTTTCTTGAACATTTTCTTTATGTTTTTCTTGATATTCTTTTATAGCTTGTTTATGTTCTTTCTTCTCACTCAGTCTCATATAAATATAGAATCCTAATCCAATTATGAGCGCAATCCAAACAATTAATCCTGTTACCTGAAATATTATCTTTGCTCCATCAATAAATGTCATTTCTACTCCTCTTCTCTCTTATTCTTCTTCTTTATCTGATCTTTTAATTTTAATTCTTTTAACAACTCTTTATATCTATTTCTTATTGTAACTTCTGTAACTCCAGCTATATCCGCAACTTCTCTCTGAGTCCTTTTCTCATTATTAGTTAAAGCAGCAACATATAAACTTGCAGCTGCAATTCCAGTTGGTCCTCTTCCTGAAGTTAACTCAGCTTTTTGAGCCTTTTCTAATATCTCAACAGCTTTGGATTGTGTTTCAGCACTTAATTTCAAAGCAGATGCAAATCTTGGTATATAATCTACTGGATTACTTGGTAATATTCTTATTCCTAATTCTCTTGTAATAAATCTATATGTTCTTCCAATTTCTTTTTTGTCTATTCCTGAAGCTTCACTTAACTCATCTAATGTTCTTGGAACTTCATGTCTTCTGCAAGCAGCATATAGTGCTCCTGCAACCACACTTTCCATGCTTCTTCCTCTTACCAATCCACGTTGAACCGCCATTGTATATATTCTAGCTGATTCTTCTTCCACGCTTTTTGGTAATTTAAGATAAGAACTAACTCTTTTCAACTCAGCCAAAGCTAATTTTAAATTTCTTTCAATAGCAGTTGATATTCTATATTGCCATTTTCTTAATCTAAAGAATTTATTTCTTTCCTTGCTTCCAAGCTGATAAACATCTGATCTTTGTCCAACACTTGTTCCTAAACCTCTATCATATTTTGTGTAAGTCATTGGAGCTCCTGCTCTTCTTCTTTTAGCAGCCTGATCATGATCAAACTCTCTCCATTCATGACCGAAATCAATCATTTTCTCTTCAATCACTAGTCCACAATCTTTACAAATCACTTCACCTTTTTCTTTGTTCAGAATAAGATTTATGCCTCCACATTCTGGGCATTTCTTAACATAGGATGTCATTAATAACCCCCCTAAGTATGATTTTTAACAGTTAAAACCTCGATTTTAATAACTTTTATAAAACTATGTATGTTACAGTATATAAAGCTTTCGCTTAATGAAAAAGTGATAAAATAGCTATTTTTTGCCAAAATACTCTTGTAAAATGCTACCTGCTTGTTCTAATCTTTCTAAACTTTCAACAGAGTAAGCCATTCTTACATAATTATTATAACTTTCTCCAAAGCTTTTTCCAGGTACAACAAAAATTGGAATCTTTAAAGATTTTAAAACATTATATATGTAATTTGCATTTTCTTGTTCTGATAAATTTTCTGGAATATGTTTCTTAAAATCCGCAAATAAGAATAACCCACCTTCTGGATTTAATACATCTACACCATTTATTCTACTTATCCATTTGAATAATGTATCTCTTTTATCTCTATAAGCACTCCTTGTACGTTCCATTCTATATTCTAAATAACTTGCTCTAGCTAATGTTCCTTGAACTAATGTACTAACTCCACTCTGTGTATGTAACAGCATTTTATCCAAATCTTTAAGCAAAAATTTTCTGTCTTTACATAATAAATAACCAACTCTCCATCCAGTAATACTTAATGATTTAGAAAAAGTTCTTATTACAATATTCCCATTATCCAATTCATCATTTAAACTTGGTAATAATTCTTTTTCATTTCCAAATACCACATCTCTGTAAGCTTCATCATAAACTACTTTTACTTCATTTCTTTTGGCAATTTCCTGTACTTTTTTTATTCTATCTCTTGAATAAATCTTTCCTGTAGGATTACCTGGACTTGTTATAATAATTAAAGCGGTTTTTGAATTAATAGCTTTTTCGATTCCATCAACATCTAAATCAAATTGTTCATCAACATCAATTGTTCTTGCCTCTCCACCCTGCATAATAATCTGATTTACTACAGGAGTCCAATAAGGTGATGGTAATACAACATTATCTCCTTCCTGAACATATATCAAAGAAGTCAAAAATAATCCGTTAATGCCTCCGCTAGTTATGGCAATATCTTCCAAATTTAGCTTAACACCTTCTCTTTTTTCAATTAAGCCTAATATTTTTTCCCTAAATTTTGGAAGTCCCAACGCTGGAGGATACATATGATCATCATAAAATGCTGAATTCTGCGCCTCGCAAGTTACATTATAACTTCTTTCGTTTTTATCAATATCCCCAGAAGCAAAATTAAAATTAACTATCTTTTTTGCATTTAAAACCATTATATCTTCTCTTATATTTTTAATATCTGACTCAGGGGTTCTTATTACCCTATCAGTACGCTTAGTAACCATAACCCTTCAAAATTTTAAATCTTTAAAAACAATCTTATTCTTTAATAATTATATTAGAACAGCGTTTACCTGTCCTTCTTGTCCAGGTCTATTAGTAATTCTAGCTTTTCCCAATTCTGTTTCAATAATAGTTCCTTTAGTTATTATATTCCTTCTCACAAAATTTACATTTGCCTTATTTTCAACAACAACTTTTATCTTTGCTTTCTTAACTTTCTTTGTTTTTGGATCTAGAACATTGGCCATTTCTTCGCTGAATAAAACTTCTTTCTTATTACCGCCAATAACTCTTATATTAGCAGCTTTCCTTTTCCCTATTAATGTAAATCTTGAGTCTCTTCCTAGCTCACTCTGTCTTTTCTTTCTGTAATCCCTGTATCTTCCGCCTGTTAATTTTCTTCTTGATCTTATCTGGGTCTTTGCCATAGTTTTTTGACAATTTAATTGATTTATAAAGTTAACTAAAGATAGTTTTAAATAAAAAAGCTAATCTAATCCTATTCCCTTCATTAATGTTTTATATTCTTCTTGATTCATACTTCTATTCATCAAATCAGATAAATATATATATCTTTTAGCTTTACGTTCCTCTTCTAGTTCTAATTCTCCCAATTTATCACATTTTTCAAATATAATCCTGCTTAATGAACCACCATCACCAATATTAGATAATCCTCGTATATTTTTCATCGCCAAAAATTCTTTTCTAAGAAGGAAATCAGGTAAATATCCTGTCTTAGATGCATTTCTTAAAAAAGCTTTATAAATTCTTAATTTTGAATCTTCAGAAAGTTTTTGTACCCAATCAAACATATCTAAATATCTTTTTTTCTCATCTGAAGGAGTATTATGTATAGATATTTCAAAATCTTTTAATAGTAAAAGTTTCTCTTCAGCATACTCCCTAGTAGCTCTTTCTAGTTTAAACTTATCCTTCGGTTCTGAATAGGCGAGTTTAATGCTACCATATTGAAGGTCTAAATTTAAACTCCTGTAAGCCATTTTTTCAATTGTTTCGTTATACATTTTCATTTCATTATTAATTACTAGACAAGAGTTAATGATCCTATATAAAATTATGTTGTCAGATAATTAACGACAGTTTTATAAACTACAAATAATTCAAAAAACTATGCAAAAAGAACTAAAAGAATTCGGATTAACCGATAGAGAGATAGAAGTTTATCTAGGATTATTAAAATTAGGAACAGCTTCAGTTCAAGATATTTCAAGAAAATCAAATGTCTATAGAACCTATGCTTATGAAATATTAAATTCATTAAAAGAAAAAGGTTTAGTTTCTTATGTCATAAAATCAGGAAAAAAATATTTTGAAGTTGCACAACCAGGAAAGCTAATTAACATTCTAAAAGACAAAGAAGTAAAAATAAGGAGTATTCTCCCAAATTTAGAAGAAATATATAAATCTCGTCAAAAAAAGTCAAAAATAGAGATATATGAAGGAAAAGAAGGAATAAAAACTATATTAGATGATTTCATAAAAACAAATCAAGAAATATTAGTTTATGGGTCAACAAAAAGTCAAATTAAATTATTGGAATTTTACTTTCCAAATTTTATAAAAAGAAGAGTGAAAGAAAAAATAAAAACCAAAGTAATAACAGAGAAATCTAAAGAATCATTAGATATATTTCCTAGAAATAAAAAAGAATTAAGAAAAATGAAGTTTTTTCCTCAAAAAATCGAGTTTCCAACTGTAACAAATATATATGGTGGTAAGGTGGCTATCCTCTCTTTAAAAGATGAGCCTTTAGGAATTATAATTGAAAATGAAGATTTCCTAAAAACGCAAAGGATAATATTTGACATTTTATGGAAAATATCAAAATAATCGTTTTAATCCTTTAAATTTTCAATAATCAAAAACCTTATAAATACTAATTAACGTTTAATTTCATTTTAAATTTTTTATTTAAGGGGGAAATAACATGGAAACATCAAGACCATTAGATACTTTGAATGAAGCAAGAAATAAAAGGGTGATAGTAGAGCTAAAAAACGGAAAACAATTCGTTGGAAAACTAAAAGCTTTCGACATTCACATTAACACAGTTCTAGAAGAATGTGAAGAACGTGAAAATAATGAAGTGAAAAGAAAAGTCGGAACTGTATTTCTTAGAGGAGATACCATAGTATTTATCTCAACAGCATAAAATGACAAAGGGAACTTATTCACAAGGTAAGATGGCGAAGCGCATGCTTCACATTAGATGTAGAAGATGCGGTCATCCTTCTTATCATAAGGTTCAAAAGAGATGCGCAAGATGTGGATATGGAGCTACTTCAAAACTAAGATTCTATAATTGGATGAAGAAAAAGCCTGTTTCTCGTAAATCAGTATAAAAATTTAAATACTATTGATATTTACTTATTTACATGAAAAAAGAGGTTATTTTAGTATTATTCCTATTATTTTTAGTTAAAACAACTTTAGCTTCGGATATTAACTATTCTTCAAATATCTCTCAAGGCAATCCTATGATAATAACTTATTCAGATAATAATCTAACAAATTGCACTTTATTCTATGGTCATTATATTTTTGAAAAAGAAAAAACTCTTGATATAATAAAGAATTCTAGCTTAATAGTAAATGTTTCTAAAAATGTTTCAGTAAAAAAATCAGTATTTGAAATAAGTTATGAAGATAAAAATATTCCATTAATAGTAAAAAAACTTTCAATTTCAATTAAAAATAAAAAAATAGCATTAAAAGGAAGCAAGACAGATGATTTCTCATCATTGGTTAATAATGAATTAAAAAACTGTAGCTTTAATCTCTGTCCAATAAAAATAGACTTTTCTTCTATCTCTCCATTAACATTAAATATTAAAAATTTAGAAATATCGTCATTAAAAGAAGTTAAATCTAACGTTATTAATAACTCGTGTTTCTTTAATGTTTCATCTTCATCTTTAAGTTATTCTCAATCATCCAATCCATATAATTTCTTTATTAAAACAAATTCATTAACTTCAAATGTATTTTCATTCATAATATCTGCTCCATTACCACAACAAAATTTAACTAACACAACAATTCCAAATAATGCAACAAATACCACAATAATTAATACAACAATAACAAATATAACAATAACAGAAGAACCTCAACCTTTACTTAGAAGAAGAAATGCTGTGATTAATCCACCAATAGAAAATCCCCAAACACAAGAACAAATTACACAACCAACTCCGCAAGTAATCAACTCACCATTACAAGAAGAAACTGTTAATCAACAACCCCCAGTTCAAGAATCAAATGAACAAAACCCCAGTCAAACAGCAGACGAGTTTCCAACAGGAGCTACTATTTTTAATATAGAGCAAAATCCTCGTGATATCTTATTCTTAGCAGCTGGATTATTGATATTAGCAACTTCGGTTATTATCTTGGTTCATTTTAATAAACATAAAATTTATAAGAAAAAAGTTAAAATTTAAAATCTAAGTATATCATCTAGATTTTCTACATCTTTCTTCTAGTTCTTCTTTATAGGCGTGTACATTCAATTTAAATTTATGTTTCTTAGATCTTGCAGCTCGTTCAAAAACCTTTATTGGATCTTCAGATTGTTTTTCAATTGTTATCATTTTTATCACAATAATCATGCAAATAATCTAATTCATATTTAAATTCTTCTTTTTAACAAAAAACCTATATTCTACTTATTCAAAACCTTTTTATACGTCGCTTTTTCTTAATTTCCTATGGGCGGGAATGCCGGAGCGGTCAAACGGGCTAGGTTTAGGCCCTAGTGGCTTAGTGCCTGCGCAGGTTCGAACCCTGTTTCCCGCATTTCATTATTAAAGTTCAAGTTAATTCTTCCTTTAACTCTAAGACTTCAGTATAGTGTCTACTCAATCTTTCATATAATTTACGCTTCTTACCCTTACTATCCTGAATTTTTACTTTTAGTTCTTCAATTACTCTTTGGGGGTTTTCATTAAACTCAGGACTATAATTCTGCCTTAATAGTCTCACTAATCTATATTCAAGAGAAGCATTAATTCTCTTCTCAGGAATGTTATCAATAGCTTCTCCAATTAGTACAGGAATTATTTTTCTATCCTGTAAAGTAAATCCGCCAATAAAATATCCTAAATTTGTCATACCATGTTGGATTAGTTTATATATCTCATCCGTGCTCTCATCTATCAAATTGTGTAACGTTTCTTGATCTTTAAATTTCCCAGTATAAACTTCATTTATTATTTGTTCTATATCTGATCTAAAACCATTTGCATTTATCGTAATATGTACTAAATTTCTCGCTGTTTTATTTCGTGATAGAAAAGAAATAAATTGGTCCCTTTTTCTTATGGTACCATACCCCATAGATAATTTAACATTGTCAAAACCCCCGTGATATTTGGATATTGAAACATCCAATGAAGATTCACCAATTTCTAATAGTTCTATTTTAGTTGGAAAATGGCCAAGTTTCATTGTTATTTCTTTTAATTCATTTATTACATTGTTTATATCCTTCCAATAGCCGCTTGGTTTTTTATTTAAAGTTTCATATCCCATTTTCTCTCTAACTTTATCGATACCGCCATGATAATTAAGAATATTCCTATAAAGGCGATAACCATTTTTAACAAAATCTTTTGAAAAAGGAAAATGGCCAAGTTTTTCTATCAATTCTTCAAGTTCTTTTTTAATGTTCTTTTCATCTTTCCAATAATCTTCAGACCTTTTTTTATTTTCATAACCCATAGATTTTTTTATATCATATAAATTTTGTTGATCTCTGTAAATAGCGTGTATTAAACCAGCATATCCAAGCTTGTATAATTCTTTTGAAGAAGGAAAATGGCCAAGTTTTTTAGCCAAATTGTTTAATTCTTTTTCAATATTTTCAAATTTCTTCCAATATCTGTATGGTCTTCTTTCTCTTTCTGTCTTAACATATCCCATTTTCTCTCTAACTTTACCAATGCCATCATGATATCTAAGAATTGGCCGATAAATATTATAATTTTTAGTTTCAACAAAATCCTTATGTGTTGGAAAGTGTCCCAACTCTTCTATCAATTTTTCCAATTCTATATTTACATTTTTCCAATCTTTCCAATAACCATTTGGTTTATATTTTTCTTTATTACCTGCTTTTTTTCTCATTTTATAGCTTCCCTTATAGAATCTTCTATACTTTTGCTTTTGTAAGAATAAAATTCAGTTACAATTTCTCTTGTTATAATGGGAGTTTCTTTAAATTTATGTTTTCTTCTTCTGCTGGTACCGCTTCTCTTTCTTATTTGTTCCGAATCCATATGCCAGGTTAATAACTTCTCATCTAATCTTTCATCTCTTGGTTTAGATTTTTTCCGTAATAATGCAAAATATACTTTAAAATCAGATTCTCCTCCTGCTTTATAAAATCCTGAACATTTTAAAACATCAAATCCCAATTGAGCTAATCCATCATGAAAGTTATCAAAATCTTTTTCTGAAATTAAACTATGTGGGATTGTGATTATACCATATCTCTTGTTTTTTAAAACTCTATTCATTTCTCTAAGGGCAAGTTCTCTTTCACTAAATTCATTTTCTTTAGCTCTTAATTTAGACATATGTAATGCTAATGAACAAACTGCCAAATCAAAAGAATTGTCTAAAAAAGGTAATTGATGAAATGAAGCCTTACTATACTTATTTCCTTTTACTACATTTCCTTCTTCTTCAAGTAATCTACCAGCATCAATCATAGATTCATTAATATCAACATTAAATACTGGTTTTCTTAATTTTCTTGATAGTGAAAATGGTCCTGAAGCAATATCTAACTTTCTTTCCAAATTTTCTTTTTCTTCTAATATTCTTATAACTTTCGTATAAAGGTTTGCAGTATTTCCGCCATAATAACCAGTCCATCCTCCAGTATACAATCTTGCTATAATTCTTGCTTCTTCAGGGTATTTTCTATAATGTTCTAGTATTTTTTTAGATCCCTGTCCTTTCAACTGAGAAAAATGATTTAATATAGAATGTATTGGACTATGTATTAAATTTGTTAAATGTCTAGATTTTTCAACCCCATTTTTTATCTCTTCTAAATCAGCTTTTGTAATTTTCAATGGTTCTTTTTGTATATATTCTATTATTCTTCTTTTATCCTCTAACAATGCTTCTATACCTTCATTTATAACAGGGTACATGCTATCTTTTAATCTAACTTTAAATGTATGAACATTAACATGATCTTTCTTTACTTCTCCAATTCTTTGTGCTCTTCTATTTCTTTGATCAAATGCCGCAGGGGTATATGGCAAAGTTAAATGTACAACATCTGTAGCTGCAGTTAAATCAACACCTTCATCCATTACAGTTGTTGCAATTAATATTTTTGTATTAGGATCAAATTGGAATTTTCTTCTGACTTCTTCTCTTAAACTTACATCTTCATCAATTTGAGTAGATGAAACATCTGAATCAATTACAACCGCCCCATACTTTTTATATCTATTTTGTAATTTGTCTGTAACTCCTTCTTTTAAATTTGAAAATATTAATAATTTTCCATCTCTTGAAATAACTTCTTTTACTAAACTATCTAATTGTTTATAAATATTTGATTCTAAGCTTCCAGTTCTTGATCTTAAAGGCTCACTCAATAATTTTGGATCTACTAAATTGGGATCTAAAGAAGCTTTCAGTAACTGTATTAATTTAGATGACGGACTAATATCATCGTTTTCATATACCTGCATATACGCATCTCTATGATCTCCATCTAAAACAACTTCTAAATTATTTCTTCTTAATTCTGGAAACTTTTGATGTAAATAATCCTGAACTTCTCTTCTAAGCATATGGTCATTTAACACTCTCCTTATATATTCTGGATCTCTTAAAAATAAATGATAAAACGCATTTAACATATGTCCGGATTTTTCACTTGTTATTGGAAATGTTTTTTTATCAAGTAAACTTAATAAAATATAAATATCAACAACACTATTTGGTATTGCTGTTCCAGATAATATAGCTAAATATTCAATATCATCAAAAATTTTCTTTACCGCTATGCTTCTAAAAGAAGAAGGGTTTTTGGCATTATGTGCTTCATCTATAATTCCATATTTGAATCTTAATTCTTCCAATCTTTCAATTTCTTTTCCATTTCCAAAATAAGAGAGTGTAGGATAACTTACAATAACAAAATCCGCGTTTTTGGCATTTCTTAAATCATTTTCATAAGTTGATGTTTGTACTCTTGCTATTTTTGAATTTTTTTTATTTCTATACCAAAGTTTTATTTCATCTTCCCAATGTTCGGCTACAGAGCTTGGACTAACTATCAATGTTTTAGCATAATTTCCTGATCTTCTTTCAATTGCAGTTCTAGCGACTAATGATTCTGCACATTTCCCCATACCCATATCATCAGCTATTAAAACTCTTTTTTTGTCTAGGATTTCTTTTATTGCTTCTAGTTGATATGGTCTTAGTTCAGGCATTTTTATCTCAACTCTTCCTGTAGTTTAACAATATCGGTATAATGAGTTTGTAAAGCTTCATACAATTTTCTTTTATTTCCAGATGTTGATTCAACTTTGTCTTCTAATTCGGTGATAATTTCTTGTGGATTTTCATTAAACCTTGGACCATAATTTGTTCTTAAAATTCTCAATAATCTTTCTTCCAAAGAAGAAGTTATTTTTTCTTCTGGGATATTATTTATAACATCTCCCAATAGTACAGGAATTATTTTTTTATCATCTAAACTATAACCTCCAATAAAGTACCCAAGATTAGTTATTCCACCTTGTATTAATTCATAAATTTCATCTGTGCTTTCGTCTATTAAGTCGCGAAGTAATTTTTGGTTTTTAAATTTACCTCCGTAAATTTCATTTATTATTTGTTCAATATCTGATCTAAAACCATTAACAGATAACGCAACAACAGCTAAATTTCTAGCAGTTTGATCATTTGACAAAAAAGAAATAAATTGTTCTTTATTTTTAATTACAGAATAATCCATCTTTTCTCTGACCTTGTCAATACCACCGTGATATTTGGTCATCGAATACTCTAAGGAAAATTTACCGATTTTTACGAACTCTTTATGGGTAGGAAAATGACCTAATTCCCCTATAACTATTTCTATTTCTTTAATTACATTATTTATATCCTTCCAATAGCCGCTTGGTTTTATTATGACAAATTTCTCGTATCCCATTTTCTCTCTAACTTTATCAATGCCATTATGGTGTTGATAGATAGCAGTTGCCAGATTTGTATATCCCAGTTTTGATAATTCATATGAAGATGGAAAATGACCCAAACTTTTTGTAATTCTTTTTAATTCCTTACTTACATTTTCTATATCTGACCAATAGTGACGTGGTTTTCTTGATTTTATTAACTTTCTAAATTTTACAATTCCTCCATGTGCTGCTAAGGCATTTATAATGGAACGATGTTTAGATTCTCTTAATTTACTAAAACTAGGAAAATATCCATATTCTTCTACGATTTCTTTAATCTCCTTCTCTACATTTTCTCTATTTTTCCAATATCGATGTGGTTTTCTCAATTGGGGATAACCCATTTCTGCTCTAATTTTAAGTAATCCACCATAATATCTGTTTATCGCGGTATCTAATCCCCCATGCGGATGTATTTCTTTGGATATCGGAAAATGACCTAATTCTTCTGTCAATCTTTCTAACTCTACTTTCGTATTTTCCCAGCTTTTCCAGTATCCACGTTTTCTATTCATAGTAAAAAATTAAAAGATTTTATTTTTTAATTGAGAAGTAACCATCACAGTTATCAGTATTTCCTCTAGTTTTTTTAACCATAGAACTATCTACTCCATCACCAACAACACCTAATTCTGAACCTAATGGCATGCCATCAAAATCAGGAGTAATATCTAAAAGTTTTACTATTGTCCCAGATCCTCGTATTAATCTATCATGTAATACTATTGCCCTTACTTCTACGCATGATGAATGATCTCTTTTATCTGTAGCTATATTTAATAAATAACTTCCTCGATAGGGCATTAAAAAAATACTTCCCGGTACATATTTCATGCCTATTCTTGATTCTGTTTCTCCACCAGTATAAGCTCCAGTCTCAATAATACGTACAGATGTATTTCCCTTACTAGATTTTCTTACAAGTAATCTACCTAGTAAATCTTTAGCTACAACTTCTGAATCTCTACCAAAAAACCTATTGTAATTCATAAAATTAATATTAAGAATAGCATTTATAAAGTTTTCTATTATCACTACTTAAAAGTTATTATTGTGCAACATTAAACACCCTTATACAATTAATAGCTCTTGCTACATGTTCTTTTGTACTATCAGGTAAACTATCTCCGCAACTATCTAAATTTCCTCCATCCTTACAATATTTAGCGACGGTTCCGTAAGCATTTTCAGCAGCTATCATTAAAGGTAAACTTCCGAATCTTTCATATGCTTCTTTAATATTTCTTATTCCAGCATCTAGATTTTTTTCTGTATCAAATCTTTCATCATTTACAAAATCACATCCCTTAAGATTATCAGATCTACAAACAGAAACTATCTGCTCATCTTTCGTCCCTTTGTTTAATGTTTCTGTACCATAATTTGGAACATTTAACCCTAAGTTCCTGGCTGTTGATGAAATTAATTGCATTAATCCTGCTGACACTCTTCCACCCGGTTCTCTTCCATTAACAGCCAAAGGATCTCCATTTGACTCAAGAGCTATGAATGATTTAATTATAGGTGGTGTAATTTCAGGATGAACTGGATTTTTATTTAAGTAATTATTAATTAAATCTGTATATCCATTAATTTTAGCTATACTTTTCTGTTGTCTGCAATCAAAATCCTCTAGTACAGTTGTTTTTTTCCCATTTATTGTTCTTACTATTGAAACTTTTCTCGGGTATCCTTCATTTTTCAAATATATTTCAGCTTCTATTAATGATTTATCTAATCTATATTGAATTGGCGCAAGTGGACAACTAGATGTAGTCGTTACATCATTAATCTTATTCTTGCTATCCTCTAAATTGCTTTTAACATTTTGTATCTCAGCTGTTCCATCATATTGATAATTGTCTTGTAAATATTGCAATGTATCAATGTCAAATAAATTTTGTACATCTTCAATTTCACCTACACTTTCATCTATCTTCCCTATTACCACATTTAAATCATCAGCTTCAGTACATACAAATCCTGGATCAATTGCATCTATTTTCTGTTTAACACTTATTGTATCTTCCTTAATTTTTTCAATTTCGCTTGGAATATTATCTAAATTTCTATCTTGTAAATAATCTCTTAATCTTATTAATCCAGCATATATTCTTGCTATCCCTATACTAACCTCTTTTATATATGTAATTTGTATTTGATCTTCTTGATTATCTACTTTTATTGGTTTTGCATTCTTCTTTAATTCATTACAAGCATCATAAATAGCTTTCTCTCCATTTCTTTTTAATGTTTCTTTATCTATCTTTTTACGTTCAGAAACTTCTGGACCTCTGTAAACTTCCAAATAATCATCTTTTGGATTTGCTGTTTGCACTAAATATGAAATTCCTTTATTGACACTATATCTTATCTCATCGTCATTTACAAATCTGTCACATATTATCCCAGCTAATTCTTCATTTTTGAATAATATTCCTTTTTCAGTATTAACTTTAATTTTACATCTGTCTACTAAAACAAATCCAATATCTTCATTTTCCTTCCATGTCCATTGATCTCTAGGAACAGTTGGACAACCCCCAATATTGGTAGTTGGACATCCAAATTCATTATCCGTTCCCTTTACAAATTTAAAATCCATCTTATTATATATTGTAGCTCCAGCCTGTCCTATTTGCGAAAGTATATTTTCTAAATTGTTATCAAAATTATAAGATACAGCACAATCAAATTCTTGATTTTCATCACTTACTTCACTGCTTAATCCGATAGAACTTAAGGCATTTTTTTGTTCCAAGAATAATCCAAAGTTTTGATAACTCTCTCCTAACTTGAAATAGATTTGTGCTAATAACTTATCTTTTACTGTTTTATCAATTAAATCATTATATTCATTAATCAAAGATTTAAAGTTTGACTCAAGATTCTCTGCACTATCTTTTGTTTTTTCTTCTTTTAATTTTAACTCTTCCTGTGTTTTAGCTTGTCTCAAATTAAATAAATAAAGAGATCCATCTTCAATATTATCACTCAATCTCTTGTTAAGATCATCAATCTGTTTCTGTACGCTGATATCATCTTGTGTATCTTCTAGTCCTTTTGGTAATTCTGCTCCCGCTTCTATTCTATTTGCTTCCTGTATCAATGCTTTGTTCAAAGATTCTCTATCGAGCCAGCATTGTCCTAAGTCTCTTGCATTATTATCTTGTCCGCAACTTCCAACACTTATCCAATTGTCCTTTCCAGTTTGGCCATCTGGATCGAATTGGCTGCATCTTCTTAGTATTCCTGTTTTTGTTAATCCTTCACTAATAAATTGTATCGGTGCCTTAGCTAAATCAGGATCATCAACTAATGTAGCTTCATCACTCAAACATTCTCCAGCTGTTTTTATATCTCTCTTGCTAGCCTCATTTTTCACATATTCTTCTTGTAAATAACTCAATGCAAATCCAGTACTTACTTTACCAAACCCGCATTGTTCTCCATATCCTGTTATTCTTACACAAACTTCCTTAAATCCTCTTTCTTTAGAAGCTATAAATTCTGTTATGTCATCATATTTTCCAGGTTCTAAATATTTTACAGTTCTTGTTATCGGTAATTGTTGTCCTTTTTCATTTCTTAGATAAACAACATATCTTATTCCATTTGGATCTTCTCCTGCATATACATGATAATAAACACTATAATCACTTAATCTTTGTCCTGTAACATCAGAATGTTGACTTTCTGTAAATAACGCTGTAAATTGAGGAGGTACACTTGGTTTTAATAATTGATCAACAATATTTCCTTGTCCTGGTAGTTTTTGGAATATTGCAGCTTTGCAAATATCTGTTCCTATTTCTTGGCTGCTCGCTCCTCTATAAGCGGCAAACACACTTTGGCTATATTCTGAAGTAAAGAATTTCAAAAAATCCTCGCTTCTTTGGATATTTCCAGCAAAATCAGTTATATATTCTTCTCCGCCATTATCATTACCTCCAATTCCTGTTACTCTATTTAATATATCATCGCCGTAATTTTGCCATACTACTGAACTTGTTTCCCATAAAGTTTGACAAACTCCTAAATTTCTTATATAACTGCAACTTCCAATGCTCTCTCCTGTTTCTTTCTGTCTTTCCAAACAATCTCTATATCCTTGCAATATTGAATCCCAGTTCTTTAATCCTGCAACCACTCCAGTTACACATATTGGCACTGGTTCATATGGTAAATCAAAATTATGTGCTCCTAAAATTAAGCTTCCTGCTATTCCTGTTTGTATCACATTATTAACATGCCATTTTCCATCCAAATCAAATCTTGAACTTGGACACATTACCGGATCGCAAGCCCCAAATAACAATCTACAATCATTTGGGGACATAACATCAAAACAACTTGGTCCATCTTTCTCTAATATTGGTGTATCAACAAAATAACCCTTTGCTCCTCCAATTCTACTTCCTTCTTTATAAGTACCAAGATTTCTGTTTATATCAGAGTCAATTTTTGATAATTCATTACATGGATTGTTCCAATTATCTTTATATGCTTCATCATAAACCTTATTTGTTTTATACAATTCAATTTGATTTTTACATTGACTAATCTCAAATCCAGTATCATAACACTGTCCGCCCAGTCCCATTTTATCAGTATGTTTTATCTTCTTACATATTGTTACATCTTGTATAAGTCCTGCTCCATTTCTGCTTTTTATTTCAAAATAATAATATGGATCAATGCTTAATCTTTCTAATCTTCCTTCATTTCTACCTATAAATTCTAATGTAACAATTCTTTCATAAGGAACAGATTGTGCTTTTAATGAAGTTGTTGTTAGAACAGTAGATTGAATAGTCTCTCCACTTGAACTTTTATAATAATACAATTTACCTGGATCTAATATTGTTTTCTTCTTTTCAGGATCTGAAGTTAACACTCTTTTTGAAGCTCCATCTTTTTGTTCATACAAATCATAAGATTTAGTACTTGAGCTAGAATCTACAACATATAAATATCCATCGCTGTCTGTTCTTATTGTATTAATATTTATTGTATTTCCTTCACTTTTTTTAATCTCTTCTAAACTAACAACTTGATTTTGATTTGTTATTCCATATTTCTTTAAGTTTGCTTTTAATTTAGAAGCTTGTGCATTACTTATTGCTGTTTGTAAATTGTCGCAATTTGTATCACTAAGTTCAGGATCAAGTGTTCTTATCACACCTTCACATTTGTTTAAATTAATATCATTATTGTACTTATCAACAATGTCTTTTACTCCGTTTTCAGCATCTTGGTATATTAATAAATTCTTTTTTGATTCTTCAGCATCTTTTTGTGTACTTGGAACCAATATTCCTTCCTTCCATTGCATCTTGGCTAATTCTTCTTTTCTTAACACTTCTTTAACAGAATCTTTATCATTCGGGTGGTTTTTTAAGTAATCTTCATAATCTTTATATTCGCTTGGAAAATCTTCTGTCTCTACAATTCTATCTGCATTCTTGATTGAATTTTCAGCATTTTTTATATCTTCTTCAATAGCATCAGCATTATCCTCTATACACTCCCCAATATTTTTGTAACCTTTTTCCTTTGCAGCTTTTATATTATCATTACAATAATTTTTCTCCCAATTATCGATAACACTTTTTCTAGCTATTAATTCAGGAGTTTGTAAAAATAAATTCTTTAAAAACAATCCAGTAAATGTTCCATAACAAGCAAAAGTAAATCCTTTATGCACAGTTTCAGTAGCGTCTATTACATTGTTTAACTTGTTAATGAGATTATCAGTGCTTGCTATATGGCTGTCAATTTGTTCTTTGCTTAATTTAAAAGTTCTCTTTTCTACTGGAATATGTATCTTAAATGTTGTTGTACTTATTAATTTCTTGCTTCCGGGTAATATTGTAACATAAGCTTCTTCATTAGTTTCGGTATTCAATAAAGTTAAAGAAATTCCAGCTATTGCTTGTTGTTTATTTAATTCCAATATCTTAGTTTCTTGTTTTCCATCACTTGTCTCTCTTATTATTCTCACTTTATCATTAGAAATAAAATCAATATACCATTCTGACTGTCCCATTTTATCACCTATATACAAGCTCTGCTCATTTCCATTAACATTTATTACTGCTCTTGCTTTTTGAGTCTGTTCATCTACTCTATCAATAGAAACCTTAAATGAATTTCCTTTTTCAGAAAATTCTTTAGTATTTATATCATAATTTATTCTCTGTTCTAGAAAGTTAATTAATCTCGTATATCTGTCTATGTTTGTTTTAACTTCATCCAAATAATCATAATCTGTTATTAATTTCTTATAAGCATCAGCTGCTTTATCATTATCAAACAATACACTTTCATAAATCTCAGCAATTCTTTTTTGTGCATTGTAAGCTATAGGCATTCCATTTTTGTCTTCAACATCAGGGAAACTATCGATAACATATTGATAAGATTCAATAGCTTTCTCATAATATTGTTTATAATCTAATGTTTCTGCAGAAACTTCTTTTTTCTCATAAACAGATTTATCAAAATCGATTTTCTGTAATTCTGTTAGCAAAGCTTTGCGATTTGTATCATCTCCAACTCTTACAAAAAAATCATAAATTCCCTCATTTATTATTGTATTTTCAACACTCCCACTTGGTCCAAGAGCTCTAAATGCTAAAGCCCTCCATCTTTGTGGGTAATTTAAATTTTTTATTATATCCAAATAACCTTTTACTATTCCTGCATTTACACTTCCATAATCTCTATATCTGTCATCTTCCTTGCTAAATTGAATAATGTGTTGTTGCAAAATATTATTAAAGGCATTTTTTGCATCCAATTCATTTTGTGGAACTTGAACAATTGATCCACTAGCTCCAGTTACGCCAATTCTTTCTACACAATTATTACTCTCATCTAAAACACATTTAACAGAGTTCTTACAATTTTCAATACTTAAATCAGCGCAATTAAATACATCTTTCTTATTTCTATAAAGCTCTAATGTTTCGCTTCCCAATCCAAAGAATTCTTTTTTCTTTAATATTACGGTTTCTCCTTCTGTTGTTCTTGTTATTTTATCAACTTTCCAAGAACTTCCAGGATATACTGCTTGCCCAACAACAGCATCAACCATCTTTAATTTTCCATTAACAACTAAGTTTAATTTTGCATTTTGCTGAGCATTTCTAATGTTATTAAATCTTAATCTTAATCTATCCCTAAATCTCAAATCTTCTTGATCAAGATATCTTGTTCTTAATATCATATCATTTGTTTCCTCTCCAGCATTCAAAGAAATCTCTCTAATTTTTCTCAAATCAGAGTCATATATAACAAATGTTCCTTTCCCATTCTCAATTTTATCCAATCTTATATAACCTAATCCACTCCAAAAATCATTTCTACTTCTATCACCTAAAAATTGTTCTTCTGTTTGTGGTTTTAGATTCAAATCCTGCTCAAATATCCCAAATCCACTATTTACCCTATATCTTATTTTTGCTTCTAAGACAAAATCTATATTATCAGGAACTTTATCTTCTTGCGGGAATTTTTTTAATCTTATAATTAAATAGCCCATGTTGCTTAAACTATAGTCGCTTTTTGGCGGGCTTCTATATTGTGGAGTTCCTTGTATCAAGCTTTTATCTCCGCTTATAACTCTAAAGCTTCCGACACTATCGATTTCTGGGATATCAATAAAAGGATTTGTCTTAGTCCCAGATAATAAAGCATAAACAGGATAATTAGTTCTTTCTAAGGCTTCTGTATTAACAACAGTTGGTTGATAACTATCAACATTTAGCAAAATATCCTCAGCTTCAATTTCATCTGAACCAATTTCTTGAATGATCTCCTGGCTACTAACAAAAGGTATTAATAATAATACAATTATCACAAATATTGCAAATTTCATCTCATCTCAGGATATCTAAAATCTGAATTATCCTTATTCCTCCTTATTAAATCATAAATTTGTTGTAAATCATCTAATGTAGCTGGAACTTTGTTCATTACCAGATAAATAATAATTTCATTAGCATTATTAATTTCATTTCCAACTGTAAATGGGAATTCTTCTCCTCCAACTATTGCCTGGCTTAACTTAAATCCGGCAATCTCACTCTTAAAGCATTTTTTACTCTTTAAACCAATCAATCCAAAAATTCCGCCTTTTGGAACATCAGTGCAATATTCAACAGTTTTATTTTGTAATTCTAAATCATTAACATTTCTTAACAAATATGCTTTAATAAAATAATCTCCTTTAATCAGTTCCAAGTTATTATTTTCCTTGCTTGAACTTGTTGCATAACCATCTTCTTCATTAATAAACTGTGTGGCATAATTTTCATCATTTCTTAAATCTCTTATAATTCCATTATCTATAATTTTAATTTTTAAGTTTAATTCATATTTTCTCTTTAGATCTATGGTAATTTCTCCCTCTCCATTTGTATTTGCTATCACACTATTGTCAGCATATCCTTCACTAGTTCCTATAATTTCTGCATTAATGCAAGGTGGTAATCTAATATCTCTCTCACCACCATAATCGCAAATAGCGCCTCCACAACCAAACTTTACATTCCCATCTAACTCATTTCCACTTTCATCATCTAAAATTCTTACCAAGGTTTTATACTGCTTATTTTCACATATCCTTATACTTGTATCCTTTAAGCTTTCTAAATCATAATTATTCTTTCTTGCTTGATTTTTCTCTATAACAACTTGGTTAGCATATTGAAAGATAAATCCTTCATTGTCAAATGCGTTATTATCAGTCAAGCTTGTTAGCATAGGATATTTTATATCATAAATAAATTGATAGTTATTCAAACAGAATATACTTAATATTGTTTTAACAGCTATATTGCTTCCGGTTAAAGAATCTTCTTTTAATATATTTTCTCCGCCATTAATCTTTGTTTCTAATGGCCATCTTTCATCATATCTGAAATTGACATCAAATGAATTGAAATTGCCATTTACATCCCAGTCATAGAATTGATCAAAATTCTGGTTATTGCTTCCTTTAACTTTTATTCCATCGAGATTATATTTTAAAACATTCTTTATATTATTATCAACATCTTCTTTAAACCAAACTTTTGGACTACAATCTAAGCTCTGGCCATAATATGGAATCTCATCATATATAGTTAAATAATTCAAAGTTTTGTTTTCAAAAAAAGAATTTTTCAACTCTTCATCAACTATATCTCTAGCTGCATCATAAATCATCCCTAATCTAACATCAATTTTTGCAAAATGCTCATCTAGTTTTCTGCTTACACCTTTATAATTAACCTCAACATCATATTTTACATCAACATCTACATTTTCCGGTCCAATTGTAACCTTGCTCTCAACAATTCCATCCTCATTAATTTCATATCCATTATCCTCAAAGTTCGTCAAATTTTCCAAACAATCTTGTAAATTGTCATTGATATAATATTGAATTTCTTTTTCAATATCTTCCTTACTTGGAATTGTTATTTTCTCAATTCCATTACTTGTTGTATAATACCAATAAGCAACCTCATCTCCTCTTAATATTTCCAACGAATTAGAAAATGGATTTATTATGCTTCTAGGCAATTCATCTTTAGGAATATTATAATAACCGCCTTGCTGCCCAACTAATATTATTCCTTGTTTTGCAGTTTCATAAACACAACTATTAATATTTTCCTTTACCGGTCTTATTTCTATTGGTAATAAATTTAGATTTTGTTGCTGTCTATTAAATGTGCTTGCTAATAATTGGCTTCTAAATGCAAATACCGCAACTATAACTGCTAATATGACAATTCCAATAATAATATAAATTGTAACCTGTCCTTTTTTCATCTCTTACCTCTTTTTATATAATACGAACCAGTTTATTTCCTCCATATTCTTTTATCTCTACTAAGTTTTGTTCTTCTAAATCCTTTACAAAATCTGAAGCAGTTTCATTATGGATATTAAGAAATCTAGCAATCATACTCAAATTAACAAACTCTCTTCTTTTTATAAATGTGATCAACTCTTCTTTTTTTGGCATATTAATTTTATTTGAACCTTCCTTTTTGTTTGTAATTCTCTCTTTATATACATTTTTAATTTCAAACTTAAAATATTCGCAGGTTTCCATCACAGATTTAGTAAATTCTTGTGCAACTAAAATTGCTCTCAATTGATTTTTATTTAATCCATTTTTTATAAGAGCCATATTGTAATTTGCCAACTGGCCAACGACCTTTGTATCCGGTTTTCTTTTTATTTCAACAATAACATATTTTCCATTTTTATCTTTACAAAACAGGTCTATAACTCCTGTTCTAACTCTTTTCTGTCTCTCTATTAACTTCAGACCAGGCTCAATTTTGTTCAGATTTTTTTCTAGTTTATCTTCAATCTCTTTTTCTCTCATTTTTATTTTTATCCCAATAAGGAGATTTACATTTGGGGCATATTCTAATTTCTACTTTTCTTGGTATCCATTTATGTTCACAACGTTTACATTGAATTTGAAATTTATTTAAATCTATCCTCATACCTTATAAGTATAACTTTAAAAGTATATAAAAGTTTCTTCAGATATAACAATTACCTAAGAGTAGTTACAAATAGAAAGTTTTATAAATAGAAAATTTTTGGAGCATGTATGACTAATAATGGTTTATACCACAAAATTGTAAAATTTGGGTTAGTAGATGTTCCAAACTATGTATTTAGTTTAGATATTAGTAAAGAACATGAAAGCAATAGAGAAAGAGTTCGAAGAAATTCTGCTGCTTATTTTGCAGATATTGACCCAAGTATTATGGCAAAAAATCTAAAATTTGATTATCAAATGGAAGTTACTAGAAAGTTTTTCAGGTATGGTAAATATATAATATTTGGTTCATCTTTGAACAGATTTGCTAATGGGCATATTGATGGTTTCCTCCCATTATTCGCAGCTGTTCCATTGATGTTTGTTGAAAGTTATATGAGTAATGAATATAAGCAAGATCAAGAAGAGAAAGACATAAAAGAACAAATGCATATGAAGTTTGGTAAAAGCAAAAAAGAAAGATACAGTTCTGGGCTAGGTTTTGGAAGTCTTGATGACTTATTTGGCAATCCAAATATTACACAAAGTGAGATGTTTGGTAAACCGATGAGCGATGAACAGTTTAGAGTTCTTCTAGAAACAATAATAGGAGAAGCATTTAAAACATTTCAACAAAATGCCGGATTTAACCCAACAATAATGCAACAAAAAAATCCTTATGATGTTTTAGGTATTCCAAGAACAGCAACAGAAAAAGAAATTAAAACAGCTTATAGAAATATAGCCAAAGAATGTCATCCTGATCTAAATCCAGGAGATACAGAAAAAGAATCAAGATTCAAAGAAGCATCTAGCGCATATGAATCATTAACTAAACCTAATGGAAGATATTAATTCTAAAATTAAAAACATTTAAATAATATAAAATAAATTTAATCTTGAGGTGGTTTAAATCGCAAATGAAAGAACTTCTGGATTCGCAATTGCATCTTTAGTTTTAGGTATAGTTTGGGTATGGTGGATAGGTTCAGTTTTAGCTATAATATTTGGTTATTTAGCATTAAATGATATGAAGAAAGATAAAAAATTACAAGGTAGAGGAATGGCTATAGCTGGAATTGTTCTTGGATTTGTAGGTGTAGCATTTTTCATATTAATGATGTTATGGCTTATCATTTTCGGATTAACTTTTGGTGGTATGATGACTGGATTTAATTCAATGATGAGATAAAATGGGCCCGCCCAGGATCGAACTGGGGACCTCATCGACGTCAACGATGTGTCATAACCGCTAGACCACGAGCCCCTAATAAAATCTTTCTTTAATTTCTTCTTTAAAAAGCTTTTTAAATTCTTTTATCTTACTAATTATCATGGTAAATGAAAAAATAGAATTAGAAGGAAAATTATTGGGATATAAACTAAAATCTTTCCCCCAAGAATTTGATCTTCGAATTCATAGTAATATGAGAGATGAGGTTGAAGATTATCATTATTTAGAATTGCGTATATTTGATCCATCAAAGGATCAATCTCAATTAGATGCTTTTACTCAAATTTCTGGTGGAATTTTACAAACTTTCTGGGAAAATTTTTTAAGAGAAAGAATAGAAGGATATCATGGACAAACAAAGGTAGAAATTATTAAATTAAATTGTGCAATTGAAAGATGTTCAACTAGTTTTCAATGGGGTGTTATCCAAGAATATTCTAAAATAGATTTAGTAGATCTTTCAAAAGAAGAAAAAGATCCAACTTTACCATATTCCTCTCTTGTTAAAAGGATTGAAGAATTAGAAAGATTAGTTAAAGGAGAAAAAGTAGAAGTTGAAGAATAAAATATCTTATTTAATATATCCGCCTTTCTGTAAATTCCAGAATTTCCTATACAAACCTTTTTGCCTTATTAATTCATTATGGTTTCCCATCTGAACTATCTCTCCATCTTTAAAAACAACAATTTTATCAGCTTTCATTATTGTAGATAATCTATGGGCAATTATTATAGCTGTTCTATTCTCTAATAATCTTTCTAAGTCTTTCTTAATCTCACTTTCTGTTTGTGAATCTAACGAGCTTGTCGCTTCATCTAAAACAATTATTTTTTTATTTGCCAATATTGCTCTTGCTATAGAAACTCTTTGTTTCTCTCCACCAGATAATTTAACACCCCTTTCACCCACAATTGTATTATCCTTATTTGGAAACTTGTTGATGATTTTATCTAATTGGGCAAATTTCATTGCCTGTAAAACTTCTCTTCTAGTAGCCGTTGGATTAGAAAATAATATATTATTATAAATTGTATCATCAAATAAAACACATTCTTGTGGCACAACACTTAATTCTGATCTCAAAGACTCTTGCTTAAAATCATTAATATTTTTTCCATCAATTAATATCTCTCCTTTTTGTACATCATAAAATCTAAATAATAACTTAACCAAAGTTGTTTTACCGCTTCCTGAATGTCCAACAAACGCAATTTTTTGATTTTTATTAATTTTCAAATTTAATTTCTTAATTATTCCTCTTTTATGATATCTAAATGACACATTTCTAAATTCAATATTGCCATCTTTTATAACTAAATCTTTAGCATCTTTCTTATCTTTTATATCATTCTTTATTTTACCATATTGGAATAAAGATTCAAAATCCGCCATCGCTCTATAAAAGCTTCTTATTCCCCCTACAAATCCGAATAATGGTCCTATTAAACCGCCATAAGTGCTATAAATAAAAACCAATGTTCCTATAGTCATTTTGTGATCTAAAAATCTTGTTATAGAAACATACATCAATAATAGAGTTCCAAGAGTAATGATAAAACTATGTCCAGCATCCAGCCATCTAAAATATCCCCAAAAATTTAATTGATAATTTCTTGTCTTATTTGTAATGTTAGCATATTTATCTTTAATATTATTTTCCTTTCCGAAATATTTTATCGATTCTATGTTCGTAAATATATCGCCCATATTTGCCTTTTCTGCATCTTCTTGTTGATTGGACATTACATTAGCTCTTTTTTGCAAACCCTGAATAAGCAGACTATGGCCGATAAACAATAAAGCTATAAAAACAACAATTAGTGCTGTAACCCAATCAAAATATATAAGAGAAATACTCGCTATTATCATCTGAATTATTAATGGTAATGTATTAAAAATAATAAAATCAGTCATAGAATCTATAGCCCCAGCCCCTCTGCTTAATCTTGATATTAATGATCCTGTTTTATGTGTTGTATGAAATCTATGTGATAAATGTATTAAATGATTAAAGAATCTTGTTTTTAAATCTCTAATCAAGCTAGAACTCATTTTATTTACTAAGTGTAATGAAAACCATCTTCCAGCAGCTCTTACTATCATCATTATTAAGAATATTGCTAAAATAAATATAAGCAAAGAAATAAAAGCTTCTCTCGTTATATCATTAGAAAAATATTTTGTCCCGTAATCAACAACAATTTTAAAAAGAATTTTATCTACCAACATAACTAATTCTAATATAATTGTAAAAAAAGTAATCCAAAAAAATAATTTTTTATATTTTCTTAAAAAGCTCCAATATATTTTAAGATTATATTTAAAATTAATATTATATCTTCTTTTCCTCTTTTTTAACATATATTTTTATTAAATCTCTTACTTAAAAAACTTTTGAAAGCCTCTGATGGGAGTTGAACCCACAACCACCGTCTTACGAGGACGGTACTCTACCGTTGAGCTACAAAGGCGATAATAATAGAAATATTTGGTAATTTATAACTGTTTCACTAATTCTTCTTTCGTCTTATACTTAGCTTGACAAGAATTACAAACAACTTTCTTATTAACATAACTTCCTTTAATTTTTCCAAGAAATGTGGTCTCAATTTCTTCTTTACAAATACTACATTTTGTCATAAAATTAAATAATCATTAACATTTATAAACTTAATCCTATCATTAAAATTATGAAAATAACTTATGATTTCGATGCAGATGCAGTTTATATAAAATTAAAACCTGGAAAATCTTACAAAACAAAGGAACTTGATAGTTATACATTTTTAGATTATAATAAAAAAGGAAAATTAATCGGAATTGAATTATTATTCACTAAATCAAAAAAGAAATTATGCAAAAATATTAGAAATTTAGAAATTTTATTAGAATAAGTATCATAAGTCTTATTAACTTATTAAACATTACATATTCATGGCAATTTCAGCTATACCTGGACTTTCACCACAATTTCTATTCTTAATTATTATATTAATGCTATGGGAAGCTATTTGGAAAGCTATTGCATTATGGAAAGCCGGAAGAAATAATCAAATTGCTTGGTTTGTCTGTATTTTCATCTTTAACACAATAGGAATTCTTCCAATAATTTACATATTCTTTTTCAGAAAAAAAAGATAAACATTTAAACAACTATTTTCTAATAATTTCATGACAAGAGTAGCCATAATTCATAAAGAAAAGTGTAATCCAGTTGCTTGTGGTAATTATCTATGTGCAAGATTATGTCCCGTTAATCGTACAGGTTCTGATTGTATAATAAAAGGTGAAGATGAAAAGGCATTAATTATTGAAGAGTTATGTACTGGTTGTGGAATTTGTCCTAACCGCTGTCCTTTCGGAGCTATAGATATTGTTAATCTCCCTGAAGCATTACAAGATACCCCAATGCATCGTTATAATGTAAATGCTTTCGAACTTTTCCACTTGCCAATCCCAAAAAAGGGAATCGTAGTTGGAATTCTAGGAAGAAATGGTATTGGAAAATCAACTGCTTTAAACATTTTGTCTGGAAATCATCTACCTAATCTTGGACATTATCATCAACCTCCAACTCAAGAATCAATAGAAAAACAATTTTCTAACACAATTATTGGAGATTATCTTAAACAACTATATAAAAAAGAAATAAAAATTTCATTTAAACCTCAAAGAATAGAATTGCTTCCAAAATTATTCCAGGGAAAAGTTAAAGACTTAATTAAAAAAGTAGATGAAAAGAATATTTCTAAATTATTAATAGATGAACTTGAATTAAATAATATTCTAGATAGAAATATAGCTGATTTATCAGGTGGTGAATTACAAAGATTAGCAATATTAGCTTGTTGTGTAAAAAAAGCAGATTTCTATTTTTTTGATGAGCCTGCTTCTTTCCTAGATGTAACTTCAAGAATAAAGGCAGCAAAAATTATTAAATCCTTAGCTAACGAAAATACTTCTGTTATGGTAGTAGAACATGATCTAGCTACTTTAGATTACATTTCAGATGAAATTCAAATTATCTATGGACATGAAGGGGTTTTTGGTATTGTTTCTCAATCAAAATCAGTTAGACGAGGAATAAATGAATATTTAGATGGATTTTTGCCTGATGATAATATAAGATTCAGAAATTATTCAATAAAATTCTTTGATAGTCTAGAAAAAAAGAGAATAAGTAAAGAAATATTATTTGAATTTGATGAACTAGAAAAAAGCTATAAAGATTTTAAACTAAAAGTTAATCCTGGAAATATAAGAAAAGGTGAAGTTTTAGCTGTAATGGGTGAAAATGGTTTAGGTAAAACAACTTTCCTTAAATTACTAGCAAATCTAGAAACTCCTGATAAAGGAAATTCTCCAAAAAAGAAAGTAACTTATAAAACACAATATCCAAGTTCAGATGTAGAAGGAACTGTAATGCAATGGATAGCAAAAACAACAAAAGAATTTACATCAGGTTGGTATCAGCAAAATATTATAGAAAAGCTCGGTTTACTTAGATTATTAAATAATAAAATTTCAGAATTATCAGGTGGAGAATTACAAAAAGTTTACATCGCAATAACATTATCACAAGAAGCCGATATCTATGCTTTTGATGAACCATCTGCTTTCATTGATGTTGAAGATAGATTAAAAGTAGCAGAAGTTATTAAAGAATTTATGACAAGAAAAGAAAAAGCGGCCATTGTAGTTGATCATGATGTTCAATTTGTAGATTATATTGCAGATTCTATATTAATCTTTGAAGGTATTCCCGGAAAAGAAGGTCATGTTTATGGTCCATGTGATAAGGAAGAGGGAATGAATCGAGTTCTAAAACTCCTAGATATTACCTATAGAAAGGACAAGCAAACTAATCGTCCAAGAATCAATAAACCTGGATCTCAACTAGATTCTGAACAAAGAGCTTTGGGAAAATATTATTATAGTAAATAAATCTATATAAATTACCTTTAATATTAATTCTTTATGGTAATAATAGGATTAACAGGAACTTTATGTTCAGGAAAAGGAGAAGTAGCCGAATTCTTCAAATCTAAAGATTTTATTCATTATTCTTTCTCAGATATTTTAAGAGAAGAAGCTAAAAGAAGAAATATGGGATTAACAAGAGAAAATCTACAATTTCTCGGTAATGAGTTAAGAGAAAAACGTGGTCCAGGTGTTCTAGCATTATTAATCAAAAATAAATTTGAAAATAATAAAAATTATATCATAGAAACAATAAGAAATCCGGGAGAAATAGAAGAACTAAAAAAATTGAAAGATTTCAAGTTAATAGCAATAGATGCTCCTAGAGAATTAAGAGTCAACTGGCTTTTAAATAGATATAACACAAGTGAAAGAAAAGAAGACCCTATAACAAGAGAAGAGATAATAGAAAAGATGGATATAGATGAAGGAAAAGATCAACCTTCTCATGGTCAACAAGTTCTTGAATGTCTAAAACAAGCTGATTATCATATTTTTAATGACAAAGATTTAAATTCATTAAAATTAGAATCTGAAAAAATATTAAATAAGATTACAAATAAATCTTCTCGCCCAGATTGGAATTCTTATTTCATGTCCATTGCTCTAGAATCTTCAAAACGTTCAACTTGCGATAGAAAACATATCGGAGCTGTTATCGAAAGAGATAAAACAATACTTTCAACTGGATATAATGGAAGTATTCGTGGTTTTCCACATTGTGATGATGTAGGTCATATGCTTGAAGATGGTCATTGTGTAGCAACAATTCATGCAGAAGCAAATGCAATTATACAAGCAGCAAAAAATGGAGTTAAAATTGAAGGTGCAACAATTTATACAACAGCATCTCCATGTTGGTGGTGTTTTAAAATGATAGCCAATGTTGGAATAAAAAAAATTGTTTATGGTGAATTATATAGAGATGAAAGAATAAAAGAATTTTCACAGAAAGCTAATATTGATTTAGTTCCTCATTATTAAAAAAAGAAAAAAACTTAACTATTAAACTTTATTCCTGTTCCATTAATCTTATAAGGTTTATATAATAACCCAATTAATCCATATCTATTATCTTTTTCACTTAATCCAACTACAACATCGTAATCTTTTGCCCATTCATCAAAATCTCTTATTGCACCATTTTTACTAGAACCGAAAAAAGAACCGTATTCTATAGTTACACTCTTTATCTCTATTCTTTTTTGTAAATCTTCCTTAGATATTCCTTCATTCAATGCTCTTTCAGTTAGATATTGTTCTAATGTTGTGTCAAATGCTGAACTATAACTTGCCATTTTATTCTATTTTTACTTTTTAAGGTTTATATCCCGATATCATAAGGAATCCTGAACCAGCTAAATTTCTTGCTTCATCATCATTCATCTTAAGTGTTTTTCCGCTTAAAATATCCCATAATCCTAATGATTTTCCTAATGCCATTAATCTAAGCGCACCTTCCTGTTGCATTCCAAGATTAGGTGCTAATTCGATATAACTTGGACCACCTGCTAGTCTTTCTGGTTCTGGATAATCTCTAAGAATATCTGTTATCTCATTTCTGTATTGTTCTGCCCTTTCTTTATCTACAACAACATCAATAAATATCATATCAATTTTATCAACACCATTTACAGGAGCTTCATTTGTATGAGGATATCCAAAGAATTCTGTAATATTTACATTTCCCTCTTGTCTTTTTTCTAAAACTTCTCCCTTTCTGTAAACATGGGTAGATTGTTCTAGTATTTGATTAAGTTTTTGTGTTTGCATTTTAATCAACAAGTTCATCGCTTTCTAACCTTTCAGCTAATTCCTCTAAAATTTCTGGTTTCAACATCCATGAAGTTATAATTTTTAATTCTAAATCTCTTCTTGTAGGTTTAAATCCTTTAAGTCTTGCTGCGAGATAAACGTCTTGAATTTCTCTTGCTAGTGTTAATTTATCATCACTTTCAAAAAGATTCCCTTGATCATATGTTTTTCTATATTCTTCTATTCTTCGCAATGCATCCGGATATTCTTTAAGTACGTAATCCTGATGTTCTTTTCTTTTTCTTATTTCTTCATCAACTTTTCTTCTAGTTTCTTCATCCATTTTAACTCCCTATCTACTACATAATAAATGTTAGAAAATCTTATAAATCTATCTTTTAGTTTTCATTATTAAATTAATACACTTATAAACATTTATAAAATTTTAAACATATAATAAAAAAATACTTCTTTTATAGCTAAATGTTTATATACTCCTTAATTATTCCATTTACAACATTTAGTATAAAACAAAAGAGGTAAACACTATATGTTGTGCTTTTAATCATGAAATGTCCATTTTGCTTCAAATTTGAAACTAAAGTAATAGATTCTAGAGATACTTCAGATATGCAGATAAGAAGAAGAAGAGAATGCTTAACTTGCAATAAAAGATTTACAACATATGAAAGAATAGAAACCTCTCCTTTAGTAATCATAAAAAGAAATGGAACTAAAGAGCAATATTCAAAAGAAAAGATATTATCTGGAGTACAAAAAGCCTGCAATAAAAGACCAATAACAAATGATGTAATCAACTCATTGCTTGATGATATTGAATCTGAAATTAGAGCTAAAGGCTTGCAGGAAGTTCCAAGTTCATTACTAGGTGAATTGGTAATAGAAAAATTAAAAGAAATTGATAAAGTTGCTTACTTGAGATTCACTTCAGTTTATAAAGATTTCAAAGATATCAAATCATTTGAAAAAGAGCTTAGTAAATTAAAAGTAAAAGAGATGGTTTAAGAGGGTGTAAAGATGATAACAAGGATAAGAAAGAGAGATGGGAAAACAGTTGCTTTTAATGAAGGTAAAATAGAGGAAGCAATTTTCAAAGCAGCTATGGCTGTTGGTGGTCATGATCATGAGACAGCTAAACAATTAGGTAAAAAGGTAGTTAATTATCTAGAATCAAAAGGTTATACTATTCCTACAGTTGAAGAAGTTCAAGATGCAGTTGAAAAAATATTAATTGAAGGAAGACATGCAAAAACAGCAAAAGCATATATTCTTTACAGACAAGAAAGAACACAAATTAGAGAAAAACAAAAAGAAATTCTTAATGGCAGAATTACAAAACTTCCATTTACTCTAAATGCATTGCAAGTAATTGCTAAACGTTATTTGGTAAGAGATGAAGATGGAAATATTCGTGAAACTCCTGAAGAAATGTTTGAAAGAGTAGCTCACACTTTAGCTAATTGTGAAAAAGACTATGGAAAAAATGTTTTGGAAATTCAACAAATTGAAAAAGAATTTTTAGATATATTAACAAGATTTGAATTCACTCCTGCAGGTAGAACTTTAGCAAATGCAGGGGCCCCAACTCCTTTAGTATCTAATTGTATTGTTTTGCATTTTGAAGATAGCATGGATGGAATATTCACAACATTAAGAGATGCTTCTTTACTCCAACAAGCAGGATCTGGTTTAGGTTTCCCATTTCACCTACTAAGACCAGCTGGAACACTAACAAAAAGAACAAGAGGTGTTGCATCTGGCCCAGTTTCTTTCTTGCAAGCTTATAATAAAGCATTTGGAGTTATCAAGCAACAAAATAGACATGGGGCAAACATGGCTGTTATGAGAGTTGATCATCCAGATATTCTAGAATTTATCCATAGTAAAGACAAAGAAGGAGAAATAGTTAATTTTAATATTTCAGTCGGATTAACAAATGATTTCATGGAAAAAGTAGCAAATAATGATTCCACTCCTTGGATGTGTTCTTGGAATGGTAAAAAAATGAAACCTCATCGCATTTACAGAGATGATAGATTTATTGTTACTGAAACAGTAGAAGAAACAATGACAGCTAGAGAAATTTTCGAAGAAATAATTTCATCAGCTTGGAGTAATGGCGAGCCTGGTTGTGTTTTCCTTGACAGAGTAAATGAAACTAACCCTGTTCCTGGCTTGGGAAGAATTGAAGCATGTAATCCTTGTGTAACTGGAAATACTTTAGTTAGTACAGAAAATGGTTTTATCAAAATAAGTGAACTAGCTGAAAAATATAAAGATGGTGGAATCTCAATTGTATGTGATAATAGAATTCCATTAGAATTATATAATTCAAATGGAACAATAAATATAATATACAAATCTACTAAAGGCACTCAACTAAATAATATGTCTGCAGCCTGGAATTCTGGATATAAAGATGTATGGAAATTAGAAACTAATTCAGGATATGAAATTGAATCTACAAAAGATCATAAAATAATGACTTTAGATGGTTGGGTAGAAGTTAAAGACTTAACTAAAGAACATAAAATTCTAATTCAATCTGGAGAAGGAAGATTTAATGTAAACAAAAATATTCCTTTTGAAGTAAAAAATAGATTTATAGGAGATAATGGAAGACTTTATTCATATAATTTTCCTAAAGAGTGGAATAGAGAATTAGGGCAATTCCTTGGTTGGATTATAGGAGATGGTTGGATAAGAAACAAAGAAAAAGAATATATGGTTGGATTAACATTTGGCTCACAAGATGAAGAAATTCTTAAATATATTAAATCCATCGGAAATAAAATCTATGGTGTTGATAGGCAGGAAATAAAAAGAGAAAGAAATACATATCATCTTAATTATGGTTCAAGACATTTTGTAGAATATTTAGAAAAGCTTGGAATAACAACTTTAATGTCAGAAAATAAAGAAGTTCCGAATACCATCTTCACTGCACCAAAGGAAGCTGTTTCAGGATTTTTACAAGGATTATTTTCCGCAGATGGCACAGTTATGCTAGATGAAAAAAATGGCAATTATTATATAAGACTTACAACAAAATCAATAAAACTTGCAAAACAAGTTCAATTAATCTTATTAAATTTTGGAATTAAATCAAAAATATATAATAAAAGCAGACCATCGAGAGAAATTTTCCCATATAAAAATAAAAAAGGAGAACTTAAAGTCTATCATTCTGATGGAATTTTATTTGAAGTTGATATTCATGGTAAAAACATAGAACTATTTAATGAGCAAATAGGATTCCTTTGTAATAAGAATAATGAAAAAATTACAAAAATTTTACAAAAAGATCTTAAAGATTATGAATTTTTTGATAAGGTTAAAATTGTTGAATATATAGGAAAAGAAACTGTTTATGATTTAACAGAACCAGCGACGCATTCTTTTATCGGGAATGGTTTTGTTGTATCAAATTGCGGTGAACAATTTTTACATGATGGAGACGTTTGTAATCTTGGCTCTATCAATCTAGAAAAGTTTGTTAAAAATGGACAAATAGACTTTGAAAGATTAAAACATGTTACAAGAGTTTCTATAAGGATGTTAGATAATGTTATTGATCTAACTGAATTTCCAGTAGAAAAAGTTAACAAAACATTTAGAAGCAATAGAAGAATCGGTCTTGGAATAATGGGATTTGCTGATATGTTATATCAACTTCATATTGCATACAATTCTAAAGAAGGTTTTGCAACAGCTGAAAAAGTTATGGGTTGCATACAAGAAGCATCTCATAAAATGTCTCAAGAATTAGCAGAAGAAAAAGGCTTATTTCCAAATTGGGATATGAGCATTTACAAGGAGCTCGGAATTAAGATGAGAAATGCAGCTTTAACAAATATTGCTCCAACTGGAACTATTTCAATGGCTTTAGATGTATCAAGTGGAGTTGAACCATATTTCGCTCTAGCTTACACAAAGAAAAATATTCTAGGAGGAACCCAACTTTATTATTTAAATAAACATCTTAAACAAGAACTTGAAAAATATAACTTATATAATGAAGAGATAATGAAAAAAATCTATAATGAAGGAACATTAACAAATATTGCAGAAATTCCTGAAGAAATGAAAAAAGTTTTTGTAACTGCAATGGATATCTCAGCTGAAGACCATATAAGAATGCAGGCAGCCTTCCAAAACAATATCGATAATAGCATATCAAAAACATGCAATTTCCCAGAAGATGCTACAAAAGAAGATGTGCTTAAGGGTTATTTACTAGCATGGAGCTTAGGGTGTAAAGGCTGTACTGTCTATCGTAATAACTCAAGACAACATCAAGTTCTAGAATTAAACAAAGATAAAAAATCTACAATAATAAAAGCAGTTGAAGAAGCAAAAGTCATGGTAATGCAAACAACATCCGGAGAAACAGAAATGGCCTTACATAAAAAGATTCCTTCTAATCCAAAACTAATGGAGTTCTGTCCAGAATGTGATTCAAAAGTTGAAGTAAAAGAAGGTTGTATTACTTGTGTTGGTTGTGGATTTAGTCTTTGTTCAATTTAACTTTTCTTTAATATATTTTATACCTTAATTTTCTTTATATACCTATATCAATTTTTTTAATAAAATGGCAAAAGCTCCTTTAATAGTTCTAGAGGGAATGGTTGGTTGTGGTAAGACTACACAAATAAAGGTTGTAGAAAAGGAATTAATCAAAAGAGGTATAAAATATTCTATCGGAAGAGAACCTGGTGGTGAACCAACAGCAGAAAATATTAGATTATTAGTTAAAGGAGATCCAAATTTAGATTCAATTGCAGAATTATTTTTATTTGGAGCCGCTAGAGCACAGTATGTTACAAAAGTTTTATTACCTGATCTTGAAAATGGTATTCTTCGTATTACAGATAGATACGCTCATTCAATGAAGGCTTTTCAGGGTGCTGGCAGAGGTATTAATTATGATCTAATTGATATTGTTAATAAATATGCAACCAAGGGATTAAAGCCTGATATTACATTTATTCTTGATGTTAACAATTTAGAAGCTGCTTTTTTAAGGGCTCAACAAGAAAGTAAAAAAACAAAAGAAAAAGATAAATTTGAAGATCTTGATTATAATTTTCATAAAAGAGTAAGAGATGAGTATAGAAAAATGGGAAATGATATCAATACGATTCTAGTTCCACATTATGAAGATATAGAAGATATTCCAACAAGAATAGATAAAATAAGTAACTATGTATTATCTCATCTTAATCCATTTCTAGACAAACATTACCAAAGAATTTAACCAGTATTATTCCCAGTACTGTTATTCGAATTAAAACATCCGCTAGTTGCCCTAGTGCAATTATTACAACTTAACGTTCCATTATTAAATCCATAAGTTGAACAGCTAACTGAATTAAAATCACTGCCTTCACATTGCTCATTATTTTCTATAATGTTATTTCCGCAAACACTTACTGTCTGATTGCTATTAAAACAATTTGTATTTACAATATTGCAATTATTACAACTTAACGTTCCATTATTAAAGTTAAAATCTGTGCATGTTTTATTATTCAAGTTACTTCCATCACAACTTTCTCCTGAATCTAAATTTCCATTACCACAATTATTAGTTTGGTTAACATTTTCAGCTATTATCTTGATAACGGGTTTTAATAAATATTTATCCCCTGGTTTTATCACACTTTTATCAACATCAAAATCTAATATTAGCTTAATTTCTTCTCCATCTTTTATTTCAAATGGGTGTATTAACTTCAAATCATCGCTAGGAACTTCTAACTGAACTGTTTTATTATTAATATTTCCAATAACATCCTCAATATGTAATCTTATCTGAGTATATTTTCCAGCCTTCAAACTATTGCTGCATAAAAACTCATTAACATCCTTTATTGCGATTAAATCAAAAACAAAATCCCCATTACAAACTTCAATCCATCCGCCTTTGTCATTTTCTGTTTTGTTTTCTTTATTATCATCATCGGTTTCATTATCATCATCTGTCTCATTAATATCATCTAAATCATCTTCAGTCTCGTTCTGGTCATCATCTTCTATTTCTGTTTCATTCTTGTCATCGTCATCTTCATTATCATCTTCGCCATCACCACTTCCAGTCCTATGAACTCTTATATCATCAATCTTTATTGTTAAACTTTTAATATCCAGTTCCTCTTGCTTATCTGTTATCAAAAACGTAATTTTTCCAGTTCCAGTTGTTTCTGTTCCTTCATCATCTAAATCTTCAATTGAACTTGTTCCTGAATCTATGTTAGAACTTCCAGAATCCCCACTTTCTCCAACAATCTGTCTTGTTATTCCACTTTGTTTTTCACAAGCTGCTATAAATAAAACAGCAACTAATAAAGATAAAATTCCTATATTAATTAAAATCCTCTTTTTCATCTAAAATTATATAACAAGCTAATTTATATATCTTTCCATCAAAAACTATTTAAACAATTAATTTTCTGTTTTTCTTATGCTAGAGCTTAATCAAGATAATTTTGAAAAAGAAGTCTTGAAATCAGATAAGCCTGTAATAATAGATTTTTGGGCTGAGTGGTGTCAACCATGTCATTTACTTTCTCCTGTAGTTGAAGAACTTTCTAAAGAACTAACAAATATAAAATTTGCAAAATTAGATGTTGATAGTAATCAAAGATTAGCTACAAAATATGAAGTAATGGGTATTCCTACATTAATAATATTCAAAGACGGCCAAGAACTAGATAGATTAGTAGGTTATCAAAATAAAGTAGTTTTAAAAAATAGTATATTATCTATTTTAAATAAGTAAATTACTAGTTCACAAGCTTTATAAATCTATATTTTAATTTACACTAAAAATGGCAACTATCATTTATGGTCCAACTTGGTTTTTCAAGCTAGATTCTTTATTTGAATTTATAGAAATGATTATTGCTCTAATTGTTTTTATTAACGCTTATAGAATTTATAAGATTACTTCACAAAAACGTTATCAATATCTAGCTTTATCATTTTTGTTTATAGGAGCTTCTTTACTTGTTCGTTCATTAACTAATCTTGCTGTTTATACAAAATTCTTGGAGCAAAATCCAAAGGTCCTTTTTGCACTAGTTCAAACAATTAAAGATATTAGTTCTATCTATAGGGAAGGTATACTTTTATTTACATTATTGATGCTTATTGGAACTTTAATATTAACTTTATTAGCCTTAAAGATTAAAAACAAGAAATCTGTAATATTAATATTTATTTTATCCTTAATATCTGTTTTTCTGGCTGAAAGCACATATGTTAATTTTTACTTAATCTCAATCATACTTTTTATTTTCATAACAATTCACTTCATTAAAAATTGGCTGGATCACAAATCTCTAAACACCCTTATGGTTTTTATTTCATTCTTGTTTTTACTTATAGCTAATATTTTCTTTCTAATCACAATAAAATATCAGTTTGCATATTTTATCGGGCACGCATTTCAATTGTTAGGCTATATTTTGTTATTAATCGCTTTAATTAGAATACTAAAAAAATGAATGAGAAGAGAGACAGGATACAGATTATCCATGATATCCTAATATCAATACAAGAGAAAAACGGCTTAATCAAGCCAACACACCTTTTATATAAATCAAATCTCTCTCATGACAGGCTTAAAAAATATGTTAATGAATTAATAGAATCAGGAATGATAAAAGAAGAATTACATTCAGGAAAAAAACTTTATAAGTTAACAGAAAAAGGTTTCAAATTTATATTTGAATATAAAAGAATTAAAGAGTTTACAGAAACATTTGGAATTTAAATCCTATCAATCAACGCACTATAAATCAAAGGCAAAGCAATTGTCACATCACATTTAACATCAACATAATTTGCTTTATATTTTAATTTTCCCCAACTTATTCCTTCTTTTAATGGAGCCCCTGAACTTCCGCCCCATTCAGCACTATCCATTGTTATCTGCACTCCATAACTTGCTCCTTTTGAAAACTGCATTGCTTGCTGAATATAATTCTTAGGAGTTCCTCCACCTAGATAAATAACTCCTGTTTTCTTAGCTGTCCAAGCAATATCTAATATCTCCTTTAAATCTTCAAAAGCATTTACATTTATTTTCTTATTATCAACAATTCTTCCCCAAACCATTAATCCAATTCCAGAATCACTTATAGCAGGGCAAAATATTGGTATTTTCTTCTTATAACAAGTTTTTAATATTCCATCTCCTGGAGTTATTTTCCCAATAGTCCATAAAAATTCTTTAACATCTTTACATTTCTCAATTTCATCCCAATTTTTCACAAATAAATCTTCTATATCTTCATAAACTTTATTGGGCATCGCAGTATTATACATCCTATCCAATCCTTTTTTATTTAATTCTTTATCATCACTTTTCTCATCGACATAGATATGTTTATGTCCAAGATCTTCTGCTAAATCATGAGTCATATTAGCTCCTGTTGTAACAAAAACATCAATCCAACCTCTTTCAATCATATCTTTTAATATCAATCTCATTCCACCTGGAACTAAAGCTCCAGCCAATCCAAGAAATACCTTACATTCCTTATCTTTAATCATCTCAACTATAATATCAGCAGCTTCTCCTAATTTCTTAGCTTGATGTCCTAAATCTTTATATTGATATAATAACTCATCTACTTTCAATCCTTTCTTTCCCTTAAACTGCTTAATTTCCATACAATTTACTTAAAAATACCATTTATAAAAGTTATTAATTAATAATAAGCGCTTCCTAAATGCATTTTTAAAACTGTTTCTTGATTTTTTATTTTGTCATAATTATTTCCGTTCGCATGATAAGCAATATAACATTTTTTTCCATCATAATTAAAACCAATAATAAGAACATCTCCTCTTGGAATCTGTTCAACATTACAATCCACAACCAAAGAAGTAATATCAGGATGCGGCAAAGATTCTTTTCCAACAAGTCTTAATATTTTATCTAATCTCTCTTTTGCACTCATCTCTCTTTTTTCAGGAACATACATAAGAGCATTTTAATTTTAAATAACTTATAAGCATTTATATTCTCAACAATAACATTAGTTTAAATATCTATTTTATAAAATGTATCTTACTATCACTTCTCACATTTCACATATTTCACACATGCGCGTGAGCTATATAAATAAACATAAAAGTTATATCCATATGAAAAAAATAGGTTTATCTAAAACTTTGGGTAGAATTAAATCTCTAAGAAAGATATTAAAAAATAATAAACCTGGATTATATCATAATGAGATATATAAGTTAATGAATATAAATCCTGTATCTTTATCTAACCTTATATATAACTTCTTTAACGGAAAAGTATCTATATCTAAGATAGGTAGAAATAAATTATTTAAAATAATTGATACAACACCTTCTAATAAAGAAAAAGCACTAATAAGCAGAGAAAAAGCATTGAAGAAGGCTAAAAATTTAAGAGAGTGCGGATATTCTTATTCAGAAATTAATCGTATTTTGATGAAAGAGTTTCATACAGGCCTAGGAATTAGAAATCTCCAAATTTTTAAAATTAAAAAACGTGGATTAATACGTTACAACAAAAAATTTAAAGAAGATAGGAAAAAAGCTGGCAAAATTGGTGGAAATATTTCAGTAACAACGGGCCATATATATAAAATACAACCATTAGGTATAGAAGCTCGGTTAAAAAAGGTAATGTTAAGAATACCAGAATCATCTAAAGTTCTAAGTTCATCTAAAATCAGAATATTATCTCATTGTTTATTTGATGGTTTTATTTCTGATAGGGGTAGTGTTATTGGTTATTGTAATTCTTCAAAAATTCTTATAAATCAATTTATCAAAGATATAAAAGAAGTATATGGCCTAGAGCATTATAATATTACTATTAGAGAAAGCGGTTATGTTATAAGATATTTTTCAAAAGCTGTCTTGATAGATTTAAAAAGATATCTTTATATTAAAGAGGATATTGAAAAATTAAATGATGAAATAATGAAAATTTCTTCTGAATGGAAGATAGAATTTTTAAGATCCTTTTGGGATGATGAAGGAATGGTAAAATTTAATACCTTAAAGGACAAAAAAGGATATTCTCATACCCATAGATTCATTGAAGCATATCAAAAGAATATAGAAATATTAAATCAGATTAAAATAATGCATGAATCATTAGGTATAGAGGCTAGAATAAATAAGAATAAGATAAAGGTTTCTACAAAAGAAAACTTGAAAAAGTTTTATAAAATAATAGGTTTTTCACCAGGTGTAGTATCTTGTAGAAAATCAAGTAAATGATATAATACCGAAAAGAATAAAATATTAAAGATGGCTATTAAAAGTTATGAACAATAAAACTATATATATCGAAACGTATGGATGCTCTTCAAATCAAGCAGACTCACAGATAATGATAAATCTGTTAGAAAAAGGTGGTTATAAGGTTACTGATGACGAAACTGATGCTGATTATTTGATTATGAATACATGCGCAGTAAAACACAAGACAGAAGAAAAAATAATCTATAAATTAAAAGACTTATCAAAATTAAATAAAAAAGTTATAATCGCTGGATGTTTAACGAAAGTTAATCCTGAAAGGATAAAGAAGGTTTTGCCAAACTTTGCAGGTATGTTAGATCCAAATTCTATATATGATATCGTAAATATGTTTAAAGAAATTGAAAATGGAAATAAAGGTATAACCAAGACTTCAAATGTTCCAAAGTTTTTATCTACAGGTTCTTCAGCAAAAAATTTTGTTAAGGTAATAAATATTTCTGGGGGGTGTCTATCAAGATGTAGTTTCTGTGCTACCAAACTTGCACGTGGCAATTTAGTTTCATATAAAATAGGTGATATAAAAAGGGATTTTGAAAAAGCTGTTAATGATGGATATAAAACAATACATCTGTCAAGCCAAGATACAGGTTGTTATGGTTTTGATGTTAAAACAAATCTGCCTGAATTATTAGATGAACTTACAACAATTCAAGGTGATTACAAAATAAGAGTTGGAATGATGAATCCATGGCATGTTATTAAAATACTTCCTTCTTTAATTCATTCTTATAAATCAGATAAAATACAAAAATTTCTTCATGTTCCAGTTCAATCAGGTTCTGAAAGAATTTTAAAACATATGTTAAGAGTTCATACAGTAAATAATTTTAAATTAATTGTAAATGAATTCAGAAAAAACTTTACAGATATTGATATAGCTACCGATGTTATTGTTGGTTATCCTTTGGAAGATGAAAATGATTTTCAATCTACATATTCTTTAATAGAAGAAATTAAGCCTGAAGTTTTAAACATCTCCATGTTTTCCTCAAGAAAAGGAACAAAAGCTTCTTTGCTTAAACAACTTCCTACAGAAATAGTAAGAAAACGTTCAACTTTAATGTTTAATTTATATAAAAGTTATAGAAGAAATTGAAAATTGAACCAATTCTATTCTTTCATAGTTGATTTAGTAGGGTTTTTTGGTACTTCAATATCTATAATATGTGGTAAGTAATCTACATATTCCAATTTTTGAATTCTAATAACATCTTTAAGTGAATAACCACCAATTAATAGAAATTCTCCTTCTCTTTGGGACATCACATAATTTCCTGCATATGGAGATTTTGGTAATTGATGTAAGGTCCCAGTATCATATCCTTTCATCCCGGGTTTAAATATTATAAGGAAAACCCTACGCTCTTGTAAATAATTAAAAGAATTATAGCTTGTACTGTAAAAAGGACTTCTTTTTAAAAATCCAGAATCAAATGAATTAGAACCATGTCTAAAAATTTGTAAATTTCTTAAATTTAAGTTAAATGCGAGTTTTCCGCGAGGATTAACCCTTCCTTCTTCAAATAATTTTCGTAATTCCTCTTCACCTAAAGCTCTTGTAGTTGAAACAATAGAAAATGTTTCTCTAACTGGTTGTTTAACCATACCACTTCTAGAAAAACCGTAAAAATCGGAAATTCTCTCCCGGTTTTTATTATATACTAATCCAAATGCAACTCCTCCAGCTATACTCACCGCTGTTTCAATACTCCAATCTATCTTTTCCCATATTGGAGATCCCATTCCAGCATAATGCACTGTGTCCCAAAGTTCTGGGGTTTGTTTGTCTTTTATGTAGTCATCATCGTTTATTCCATAGCCTTTATCTTCTTGAATAGTTGGAATATCACATCCAGGACAATGTCCTTTCCCACTAGGATCAGTAATTATCAAAGGATTATTTCTAACATATTGATAACCGCCTTCGCTTGGTTTAAAGATTGGATCATTAGAAATGAACTTACCATTATTTGGATTATAATATCTTGCGTTAAAATAATTCAATGAACTTTCTGCATCATATTCTTTACCTGTAAAACCATATTTTTCTTTTCCTATAGATGAAAAACTCAATTCTTTTCCAAAAGGTAAATAATTAGATTTAAAATTAATATTTCCTAAACTATCTGTTTCTAAAGAAGTTGATCCAACATTATCAGAAGAATAATAAACAATGTTATTGTCTTGTACTTTAGCCAATCTTTCTCCTGAATAGATATAACTTATAGGAGAATTACTTTCTGTTGTTGAAATAGTTTGGCTTGCTTCTTGATTTATAACAAACTTATCTTCATTTCCTGTAAATAAATAACTAACTGTATTATCATTAATTATAATTTGTAAATTAACTAAATTAACACCAAAAGGATAATTAACAACAAAGTACTTAGCTTCAAAAGCCTTTAACTCAACTTCTTGTAATGTTTTATTATTCCAATTAATAATAAACAATTCTTTAACAAAATCTTGATTAAGATTATTTTGAACTAAAACTTGAATAGAATTATCATTAACATTAACATCTTTAATTTCTATAGAATTAATCTGTCCATAAGAAACAGGAACTAACAATATAATTATTAATATTAAACTAACCTCTTTTCTCATAATAATAAAAAGAATAAAGAATATATAAAATTAGCCTTTTAATGCTTTTTCAGGTGTTGGTAATTCTTTCCAAGTTGCATTAAATAAGTTCTCCAATGCAGTTGCAAAGTAAGGTGTATTTACCCAAACTCCAACATCATAAGTTGGATGTACTTCCTTATCGTCCATCACCATGAACAATATCTCTTTGCCATCAATGATTGCAAACCTTGCATCCATTTTACTCAAATGTCTTACTTCAGCATGTTTGCTAACATCTTTTATTGCTTGACTTGTTTCTTTAGTTACAGGAGCTGCAATTCTTACTTTAACTCCTTTCTTAGTTAATTTTTCAAATATTGGCGCAAGAGCTTCTAACTTTCTTAACACACCTTTCTGAGTTGTCATTATTGTAACGCTTTTCTCAGCATTCTTCACCATTAACTCAAGATGTGAATAAATATTGTGTCTTCCTCTTATCGCTCCAGATAAATCGCTTGGCTCAACAAATTCTATTCCTTGTTGATGTAAAGAGTTTAGCTCATCTAAAACATCTGTATTGGTTAAATCCCTTAACTTTTGAACATTTCTATCAGCTTCCTCTTTTATTAACTTTTTAACCCTCTCAACAACTTCCTTAGGATCAACTGCCAAATATTTTATTGGCTTTCCTAATTTCATAACAACAAAACCTTTTTTCTCTAAACTTTCTAGAACATCATAAGCTCTTGATCTAGGAACATTTCCTATATCACTAAGCTCTCCCGCAGTCGAAACTCCTCTTGATAACAATGCCGTCCAAATCCTTACCTCGTATAGATTCAGACCGAAAAACTGTCTAAGTTTATTTAAAAACTCCTCTTTAACTATCATGAAGTCTACCTCCTAGGATATCACCTACTTTTTTTTATTGATTGACTTTCTCTTTATATTATCTAAGTCAACGCATCAGTATAACCTATTAGTGAGAAAACTAGTATATAAAGATTATTATACTAAAAAATACTCTTTGTTATTGCGCAATGGTTATTTTAATCATAAGTTTTATAAAAAATAATATGAAATTATATTGTTACAGTATGATAATAAATATAAATAGATTATTTATTCTTTAAATTGCTTTTTTATTTCTTCCCCTCTGTTTTTTATAGATATTTTCCAAATCTTTTCTTGTTGCAATCTCATTTATTGGCTTTTCAAATCTTAAAACAGAAATTCTAGGAAATCTTAAAGCATATCCAGAATCATAATTTTTACTTTCTTGTATCTCTTCATAAATAACTTCAACAACAATTTTTGCTTTTACTTTTACATTTCTTCCTTTTCTTTCTATAATTAAAGGATTCAACATTTTTGTCATTTCATTGTAAGTTAATCCTTCTCCATCTTTTTCTTTCAATCCTGAACTGCTCATCCCGCATTCTCTCAATTCTCCGTTATCATAACATGCTAAATTAAAACTACTAAGTACACTTGCTCTTTTTCCTTCACCATAAACAGCTCCAACAATAACTAAATCTAAAGGCTCAAGATTTGGTTTAAATTTAATCCAACCACCTACTTTTCTTCCAGGACTATATTTTTTGGTTAAACTTTTCAACATTATTCCTTCATTTCCAACTTTCAAGCTTTCTTTATAAAATTTATCAGCTTCACTAACACTTTTAACAATCTTTCCTTCTACTACTTTAATTTTCCACTTTTCTTCTTTTATTGTCTTTTCTAATATCTTTCTTCTTTCTTCCTGACTTTCATTCATTAAATTTTTCCCATCTTTATATAAAATATCAAATACATTAATTTCAACAGGAATATCTTTAGCTGTTTTCTCTAAGTCATATTTTCTCTTTATTCTCATGCTCATACTTTGAAATGATAAATACTTGTTATTCTTCTTATCATATCCAATAATCTCAGAATCTAATATACATTTTTCAGCTTTAACATTATTTCTTATTATTGGAATTAATTCAGAAAATTGTTTAGTAACATTTTCTAATTTTCTTGTAAATATTATTACATTATCTTTATCTTTATGAATTTGTGCTCTAAATCCATCCAATTTCCAGTCAACTAATAATGGCGTTCCTAAAGCATCAAAAGCATCTTGCAAAGTTTCTACTCTAACAGCCAACATAGAATTTATAGGTATCCCAACTTTTACCTCAAATTTAATTGAAGTTTTTTCTTTTAGCGCAACTGCTACTTTCCCAAAATCATGGCTTAAATTATATAATTCTTGAACTCTGTTAGCAAAATGATTGTAAATTTCTCTTGCTACTTTCTCATCTTTTGCTTTTATCCAATCATATTTATCAATATTCTTGACATCATCTAAACTCTCAACTTCCAATGTGTTCTTATAATTTTTTTTACTTTCTTCTTTAAAATTTCCATATCCAATTCCTTGCACTCTTGGAAAATAAGCAGCAACTAAAGCATCTCTTAATATTCCTTCAGCAACTCCTAATCTTAAAACTTCAAGTACTGTTCTTACGATATATTTTGCTTCAATCGAACTTGCGCTATTTAATAATTCAACAACTAATCCAATCTTCTTTGCTACAGTTCCTTCACCTTCTAAAGTTGCTAATTTTCTTAAATTTTCATAAACTTTCTTTATAGTTAATTTCTCAGAGAATAATGTTTTTTGTTTTTTATCTTTCATTAACTCTTCAGCAACTAATCCTAAATCTCCTTTCTTAGCCCATAATTTTTCAACTTTTTCAGCATCTTCACCTGAGGAACTTGCAATTATTTTTATTATCAATCTTGAACTAACTCCAATCTCTCTTTGATCATATAATGGAAATACAGTTCCTTGTAATAAATTAATAACAATTTCAGTCTCATCTGATTTTACGTTTTTTAAAAACTCAGAAATTATAGCTGTTTTCTCTAATTTCTTGCTTGTTTTTTCCAGCTTTTCATAAACTTCAACTAATTTAATGTAATCCATAGTAACATTTAAATAATACAAAGATAAAAAGCTTTTGGTATGGATCTAGATGATGTGTTAAAAAAGAGACGTTCTATTCGTAACTATGATAATAAGAAAAAAGTTTCTCTAAATGACATAGCTGAAATTATCTATGCAGGAACTCTAGCTCCTTCAGCAGGTAATTTACAATCCTGGAATTTTATTATTGTCCAAGATTATGAAAAAAAACAAAAATTAGTTGAAGCTTCATTAAATGAATCTTGGATGTTAGATGCTCCTGTTTTCATTGTTGTTTGTGCAAGAACCAAAATGCCTGTTTTGCATTATGGAAAAAGGGGTGAAATGTTATATGTTATCCAAGATTGTGCAGCCTGTATTGAAAACATGTTGTTAAAAGCGACCGAACTTAAAATATCATCTTGTTGGGTTGGAGCTTTTGAAGAAAATTCAATCAGAAATATTCTTAGTATTCCAGATGATGTAAGACCTCAAGCAATTATCACTCTAGGTTATTCTCATGAAGAAAAAGAGATGCCAAAACGTTATCATCTAGATTTTCTAACTTACTTTGAAGAATATGGAAGCAAAAAACCTGGATTATTTCCATTAAATAAAGGTTCAGATAAACATCATATGTTAAAAGAAAAGAAAGAGCCTAAGTTTATTAAATATTTAAGAGAAAAGTTGAAAAGGAAATAATTTCAAATATTATTAATTTCTAGATGGAACAGGTATTCTTCTTCCAGTCTGCATTAATTTAGAGCTCACTCTTTCCATTAATTGTTCTACAAGTTCTTCTTCTAATTTAGGAATTCTTTCGTTTTTTCCTGTTTCAGGATTTATTCTAAGTCCATTAAAAACTCCAACTTCCAAAGGAATTACTTCTTCTTCAATTCTTCTTGCAAAATCATCACTTACTTTTTCAAAAAATAAATTTCTTTCTGTTGAAAAATCATAAGATGTATAAATATAATTACAGCCTATCAATAATTGATAACTTTCTATTCTTTTCGGTGTTTCTTCCTTTCCTGTAAATATTATTGCTCTCTCCATTTTGATTTACCTAAAAAAATAATAAATAATCATTTTCTATAAATTGCTAGTTTTTCACATTCTCTTTCTACTTCAAATAAAGCATCGTTTAAAGTTTTCATAGCTATTCCTGGAACGTGGTCTAAATTTGTCGGTCTTTGATTATAGGCAAAAGTTGCTTCTAATAATCTATCAAGAGCTGTTACGGGTATTTTTTCAGATTCGTTTATACTTACTGCTCCATCCTGATAAAAAGTAAGCAATCTATCAACAACACCCTTTTTAAAATCTGATCCTGTAATCCAAACTTTTTTAGAAAATAATCCACATTCTTTCATCAATTGCGGAACTCTTTCTGCCCTACGGAGATATGCATGATAATTTTCTTTTACTGTATCATCTACCATTTTAATTCACCTTAAATCTTATAACATACTCCTTTATAAAGCTTTCGGTTTATAACTACTATTAAGTTGCTATAAAATTATCTTCCATCTTGTATCATCATATTCACCAATCTTAACAAATTTACCATACTTTCTATGTTTATTAAGAATTTTTTGTGTTTCGATATCGGCTTTATGAAGTTCTTTCATCGCTTCATCTCTACTTTTTTTCTTTCATCGCTTCATCTCTACTTTTTTTAGATTTCCACTCGGCTATCGCAAGTAAAACATTAGGTTCACCAATTTTACGATATAATCTTGTACCGCGAGCACCAGGTTTTTTCTGAATAATCTTGCTACCATTTTTCCAAGCAGAAACATATTCCTTTATAGTATGTCCTGGTTTTATTTTAATTTCAAAAATATATAAAATTTTCAACACCTCTTTCTCCCCAGAATAAAAAAAAGAAAAGCTAATGCGTGGGAAGGCATTAGCTAAAGGGTTATTAATAGGGCATCAAGGGGGGTTTAAGAATTCTCTCTGCCCTCTTAATCATTAACGTAGCATATCAATGCCTAGTTCTCTGCTCATATGAACTGATTGACTGCTTGGTTTTTTGTGATCCACTTTCCCAAGTACATATGGGCTTGTTACTCCTGTAATAATTGTCATCACTCTTAATTTTCCTTTCATGTCATCGCTTACTCTTGCTCCCCATATTACATTTGCGTCTGGGTCAAGTGATTCTGTAACTAACTCACCTATTCTACTGACCTCATCTAAGGTCATATCAGGTCCGCCAGTTACATGTATCAAAGCTCCGCTTGCTCCATCATAACTTACATCCAATAATGGATTTGTCAAAGCTCTTCTTGTAGCTTCATCAACTTTCTTTTCAGAATCAGCTTCTCCTACACCAATAATGCTAACTCCACCACCAGCCATTATAGCTCTTACATCAGCATAATCTAAGTTGACTAATGATGGTACAGCTATTATTTCAACAATTCCTTTGATCATTGTACTTATCAATTCATTTGCTACAGCAAATGCTTGTTGTATTGGTAAGTTTCCTGCAATTGCAACTAATCTATTGTTGTCAATAACAATTACAGTATCGCTCACTTCTCTTAATTGTTGTAATCCAAATTCAGCTTTGTCCACTCTTGCTCTTTCAATATCAAATGGCATTGTTACAGTTCCAATAACTATTGCTCCCATTTCTTTTGCAACTTGTGCAACAACTGGAGCAGCTCCTGTTCCTGTACCTCCGCCCATTCCCGCACATACAAATACCATATCAGCTCCTTTCAAAACTTCTTTTAATTCATATATGCTTTCTTTAGCAGAATCTCTTCCTTTTTCAATAAATCCGCCGCATCCTAATCCTCTTGTTAAGTCTCTTCCAATTAGAATTTTTCTGTCAGCTTCACTTATATCTAAATGCTGTTTGTCTGTATTAACAGCTGTGATTTCAGCGCCCATTACGCCTTTTTTGTATAACCATGAAACCATATTGTTGCCAGCTCCTCCAGTTCCAATAACATGTATATTTGCTTGCCCCACCTTCATATCGTCCTGTGGATTTTCTTTTGCAGTTTTAAGTGCGTTTTGTATAATAAATTCCATCTTTTTTTCCCCCTTTTAGGTTTTTTTTGATATTGAGTTTCCTCTTTTTTATTTTTTGTAAGGTATATATTGCAAAACAATAATCTTTATATTATAGTTCTCACTATACCTTCTTTAGAACAAAGTTTTTATGCGCCAACGTAAAAGCTTTCAGAACATACAGGTAAATAATCAACCTAACGAACGAAAAGTTCATTTCGAATGCAACGGTTTTTGTCGCCAAACAAAAACAGATGAAATGAAACTTTAAATATTCTTTTATTTTCCTTAATAATAATAATAGAGTATATAAACATTATTAAGCTCGAATATATATTTAGTAACATATAAATATTATTTAACGTCTCAACATCTTGTGGATTAGAAATGAATGTTAACGATTATGTTGTGGTTTCGACGGTTTCTGATGAATTTAAAGGCATTATTTTAGAGTCAAAAAACCCTGAAAAAATCATCTTAAAACTCGATTCTGGCTACAATATTTCCCTCAATAAAAAAGATATTAAAGAGACAAAAGTTTTGAGCAGTCTTAAAAAAGAAAAAAGATCTATCTCTAAATTAAAAGAAAATCCTTCTCTACCAACAATTTTAATTCTACACACAGGCGGCACAATAGCTTCTCGAGTAGATTATAAAACAGGAGCTGTAAATCCTGCTTTCTCACCCGAAGAAATTTTGGAAATGTTTCCTGATTTACAACAAATAGCGAATATAAAATCAAGATTAATTTCTAACATGTTTTCCGAAGATATGAATTTTAATCATTATAATTTAATCGCTTCTGAAATAGAAAAAGAATCAAATATTAAAGGAATTATCATAACACATGGAACAGACACCTTACATTACACTTCTGCTGCTTTATCATTTATGCTAGATAATTTACAATTTCCAGTAATAATTGTTGGAGCCCAACGCTCATCTGATCGTGGAAGCAGCGACGCATTTCTAAATTTATATTGTGCTTGTAAATTCATAGCAGAAACAGATTATTGTGGAGTTGCTATTTGTATGCATCAAAATTTGAATGATGATAATTGTGTAATTCTTCCATCATTAAAAACAAAAAAACTACATTCTTCTCGAAGAGATGCTTTTAAGCCAGTTAACGCAGAGGAAATCGCAATTGTAAATAAAAAACAAGTTAATTTCATTATAAAAGATTATCCTAAAGCATCAAATAAAAAATTAATTATAAAAAATTTTAAAGATGTTAAGGTTGGTATTTTAATGGCGCATCCTAATATGAAGGCAGAAGAAATTTCTAATTATAAAAATTTTGATGGGTTAATTATAGAAGGAACAGGTATTGCAGGAAATTTTCCAATTAATAAAATAGATTCTTATACAGAAGAAAATGAAAAGATATATAATGAACTTAAAAAATTAGCAAAAAAGATTCCGGTTGCAGCTACTACACAAACAATTTTCGGAAGAGTAAATATGAATGTTTATTCAACTGGAATAAAGATGCAAGAGATTGGCATTCTAGGAAATTTATTAGACATGACAACAGAAACAGCCTTTATTAAACTAGCTTTTTTATTAAGCAATTATCCAAAAGAAGTTAGAAAATTATACTCAAAAAACCTTAAAGGTGAAATTTCATCAAGAATAAATGAAAAGTTTTTAGACTAAATATTTATAAACTTTAACTTTTCCTTAATAATATGCCATATTCATTCCTAATTGCAGTAACACCACCTGAAAAACTTTTTAATGAAGTTCTAGGTATAAAAGAATCAATTAAGAAAAAGTATGGTATACAATATGCTACAACACATATTCCACATCTAGGATTATTAGTTAACTCATTTGCAAGTTTTAAAGATCTAGATGAAGAAATAAAAAAAATTGTGTCAAAAATAAAACTATTTAAAATTGAAGTAAATGGAGTCTCTTATTTCGCTAAGGACAGTGTAACCTATGGAACAACTATTTTTGTAAAGGTAAAAAAAACAAAAGAAATTGATGATATTCATAAATTATTTTTAGAAAGGCTTAATCATCTAAGAACAAATGATCAAATGAAATGGTTAAATTATAAAAAGGAAAATTTCTCGCCTCATCTTTGGGATTACGTGCAAAAATATGGTCATCCTTATGTGTTGGAAAATTTCCTTGCCCATATTAGCATAGATTCTGTAAAGAAAGAAAACTTCGAAAATATCTGGAATAAAATAAAAAAATATAATCCAAAACTAACATTCACTGCAAAACAAATAGATCTTTATATATGGCTTCATCCAGATAGTTGGGTATTATTAAGAAGTTATAAATTAAAATGATTAAAGCAATTATTTTTGATAATGGGGGGGTAATTACATCGTCTGATGAAAAGAAAATTCTCCACAAGTTGGGGATATATTTAAATGTTAATGGTAATGATATTCTTAAATTAAGAATAAAATATTCAAAACAATTATGTATTGGTCAGATTAATACAGAAAAATTTTGTAATATATTAAAAGAAAAGTTTAAAATAAAAAAAGATATTATTAAATATTATAAAAAGATTTATGGTGAAGCAACAATAAAAAATATTGATAAAGATATATTTAATATTATAATTAAATTAAAAAAATATTACAAGGTTGCTATGTTATCTAATGCAACAGATATTTCTGTAGAACAAGTAAAGAAAATAGATTTATTTTCTAATTTTGATGTTATAATCCTTTCCTGTGAAGTGGGAATGAATAAACCATATAAAGGAATTTATAAACTTTTATTAAAAAAGTTAAATTTAGAACCAAAGGAATGCATATTTATTGATGATAAAATTAGGAATTTAGATTCTGCAAAAGTTGGGAATAAAAACCATACATTTTAAGAATAATAAACAATTAGTAAAAGATTTAAAGAAAGAAGGAATTAAGATATAAAATGATAGATTATAAAAAAATAGGTTTTAAATGCGGTCTTGAAATTCATCAAAGGCTTCAAACTCATAAATTATTCTGTAATTGTCCATCTTTGTTAAGAGATGATAAGCCAAGTTTTACAATAAAAAGAAAACTAAGAGCAGTTGCAGGCGAATCAGGAGAAGTGGATATAGCAGCAAAACATGAACATGAAAAAGACTTAGAATTTTTCTATGAAGGATATTCAGACACAACTTGCTTAGTAGAATTAGATGAAACTCCTCCCGAATCATTAAATCAAGAAGCATTAAAAATAGTAATTCAAATTGCATTATTATTAAATTGTAAAGTTTTAGATGAGATTATTTTCATGAGAAAAACCGTTATTGATGGATCAAACACATCTGGATTTCAAAGAACAGGTTTATTAGCTGTTAATGGTTATATAGAAACAACAAAAGGTAGGGTAAGAATAGCAACAATTAATTTAGAAGAAGAGGCAGCTAAAAACATTAAAGAAACAAATAACAATAGAATTTGGCGTTTAGATCGTTTAGGAATTCCTTTAGTTGAAATACAAACAGACGCTGATATCAAAGATCCTGAACATGCAAAAGAAGCAGCTGAAAAAATAGGAATGTTAGTCCGTTCAACAGGAAAAGTTATGCGTGGTATTGGTAGTATAAGACAAGATGTTAATCTAAGTATAGAAGGTCATCCAAGAATAGAAATAAAGGGTTTTCAAGATATAAGAGCATTAACAAAAACAATAGAATATGAAGTTTTTCGCCAAGAACAACTAATAAAAGATAATAAAGTATCAAAAGGTGAAGTAAGAAAAGCAAATCCAGACTTTACAACATCATTTTTACGCCCATTGCCAGGATCAGCTCGCCTTTATCCAGAAACAGATCTTCCAATTTATAAAATTCCACGTTCATTAGTCAAATCTATTGATTTACCTGAGCCAATAAATGATAAAATAAAAAGATTTGAAAAACAATATTCATTAAGCAAGGATTTAGCTTCTTTAATCATAGATAATACTAATTTCGAAAATTTAATAAAGAAATTTAAGAATATTTCTCCATCAATTATCGCTCAAACATTAACTTTAACACTAAAAGATTTAGAAACAAGATTAGATTTAGATATATCAAGATTAAATGATTTAGATATTGAAGAAATTCTTTCTTATTTAGATGAAAATAAAATATCAAAAGAAGCTATTCCTGAATTATTAACAAAAAAAATTAAAAATGAAAAGATTAATCTTGATCATTTTAAAACAGCCTCAGAACAAGAAGTTTTAAATAAAATAAAAGAATTGAAAAAAGATAAATCATTGACAGATAACGCAATAATGGGCATGCTAATGAAAGAATATCGCGGAAAGATTGATGGAAAAAGATTGATGGAACTAATAAAAAAAGGGTGATACCATAAACTACATATTATTAACATTAATTATAATACTTATTATATTAATAATAAGGACGCAAGTAAGTAAATATCTAGAAAGGAAACTTCTAAATAGAAAAGTAAATACTATAGCAAATCCATTTTTTATAAAAAAAGGCAAAATTGGTATTTTAATGATTCATGGTTTCAGTTCAGCACCAATAGATTTGCAAGCTTTAGGCCAATTTTTAGCTAAAAAAAATATCACAGTTTCCGCTCCATTATTAAAAGGTCATGGAACATCAATTGAAGATTTTGACACAACTGGATGGAAAGATTGGTATAACGATGCTGAAAAAGCTCTTCTAAAATTAAAGAAACATTGTAATAAAGTTTATATAACTGGAATATCAAATTCAGGAAATCTTTGTATTTTGTTAGCAGCAAGACATAAAGTTAACGGTATTATTCTAATGGGCGCTCCAATGTTTTTTACTAAAGAATTTTTAGTTAAGCTTGGTTATTATTTGTATCCTATAATTGTCTTATTTAAAAGGTATCAAAAAAAATGGTATCAAAAAGGAATAGATCCTGAATTAAAAAAGAATAGAATGACCTACCCTAAACTAAGTCTTAAAGCATCTAAAGAAGCTCTTGTAGCATTAAATAAAGCAAAAAAACTTCTGCCAAAGATTACTGCTCCAATTCTAATAATGCAATCCAATAATGATGTTCAGGTAAGAGAAGATTCTCCACAATATATTTTTAACCATGTATCTTCAAAAAGCAGAGAGATTTTTTGGGTTCCTGAGTCATATCATGTCTTTATAGTAGATAAAAACAAGCAAATAGCTTTTGATAAGATTTATAAATTCATTCAATCTCATTCTTAAAAAAAGAGGAATTAAATGTTTGATATAATAATAGTAGGAATTGTATTGCTCGCACTATATAGGAAAGTATCTTTTATAATAAGTAAAAGAAAAAATTTTGAAAATATTCGCATATTAAAAGGTGCAGCACCATTTTTTATTAAAAGGGGTAAAGTTGGTGTTTTGTTTATTCATGGATTTACATCTACACCACAAGAATTTAGGAAATTTGGAGCTTATCTTAATAAAAAAAATATTACAGTTTACTGTCCACTATTAAAAGGTCATGGAACTTCTCCAGAACATATGTCTACAACCAATTGGAAAGATTGGTGTAATAGTGCAGAAAAAGCTTTAATAGAATTAAAAAAAAGTTGTAATAAAGTTTATGTCATAGGAAACTCTATGGGTGGAAATATTGCAATGTTGTTATCTGCAAAACATAGTGTAGATGGTATTGTCTTGCTTGGAACCCCGATGTTTTTTAAAAGACATAGATTACTAAGAACACTTCTTCAATTATATGCCAGATTACAAAGATATCAGAAAAAGATGTATCCAAGAAATATTGACAAAAAAATATTTCAAGGAAAAGTACATTATGATAGAATTCCTTTAAATAATACATTTGATTTATTCAAAATTATAAAAGAATCCAAAAAAATATTACCTGAAATAACTTGCCCGACTTTAATAATGCAATCATCATCTGATTATATAATAAAACAAGACAATGCTCAATTTATATATAACAATATTAAAAGTAAGATAAAAGACATTGTTTTTATCCCCCCTTCTTACCATGTTTTTATAGTAGACAGGTATAAGAAAAAGGCATTTGAAGAATCTTACAATTTTATAATGAAAACTAAAGATTTATAAATCCTTATCTAATAAAATTCTCTAATGATAGATAAAAAAGAATTCAAACAAATAGAAAAAGAACTTCAAGATTTTGATGATAATCGAGAAAAACTTATAAGAAGTTGTAGAGATGTAATAAAAGTTTCAAAACAAATAATTTATTCTATACATCGCGATAATCTAAAGGAAGCTTCTTCCCACATAAAAACAATAAACTCACTAATAAAAAAACTTCCGGATCAAGGATATGATCAAGGAATATATTTTACAGCAATTCAAGAATATGTTGAAGCTATTTCATTATATGAATTTGTAACAAAAAAGAAGATTCCTACAAAAAAAGAATTAAAAGTCGACACAGAATCTTATCTTTGTGGTTTATGTGATTTAACTGGAGAGTTAGTAAGAAGAGCGGTTGGTTTAGTAATGAAGAAGAAATATGACGAAGTTAATGAAATCTATTTATTGGTAGAAGAATTATATAGTTTATTCTTATTATTTAACCTAAGAAATGGTGAATTAAGAAAAAAATCAGATCAAATTAAATGGAATCTTAAAAAGCTAGAGGAAATAATTCTTGCTTTAAGTTTAAGAAAATGATTAAAAGGAAATTAAGAAATGGTTTAATAGTAATACTAGATAAACAACCATCAAAATCTATAACAATAGAATTGACTGTTAAAGTTGGCAGCAATTACGAAAAGCCTAATGAACTTGGAATCTCGCATTTTATAGAACATTTATTATTTGAAGGAACTAGAAAGCGTGATACTAGACAAATAGCAGCAGCAATAGAAAATTTAGGTGGTGAAATAAACGCATTAACAAGCAATGAAAGAACAAGTTACTATATCAAAATAATAAAAAAACATGCTGAAATCGCTTTAGATATTCTATCTGACATAGTAAAAAACTCTTTATTTAAGAATGAAAGTGTAGAAAAAGAACGTCAAGTTATACTAAATGAGATAAGTTCAATTTCAGATAATCCAAATTTCTATCAATGGATAATATTTCAAAGAAATTTATTCAAGAAAAATCCTGCAAAAAATTCCATTTCTGGAAATGCAAAGACAATTTCCTCAATAACAAGAAAACAAATCCTAGATTATTATGATTTATATTATCATGCAAATAACATAATACTTTCAATAGTCGGAAATTATGATAAAAATATATTAAAGAAAATTAATCACTATTTTTCCGATATCCAACAAAAAAGAATTAAAAAATACAAGAATATCAAAGATCCTAAATCAGTTAAAATAAAAATTTACAAAGAAAAAAAAGATTTTGAACATAGTTATTTAGTTTTAGGCCACAAAACAGTTTCAAGAGATCATAAAGATAGTTATATCTTAGATGTTATAAGGGTAATCTTAGGGGCTGGAATGTCCTCTCGTTTATTCAACGAAATAAGAATAAAAAGAGCCCTAGCTTATAGTTTAGGTGTTCAGCATGAAGCTAATCTTGATTATGGTTTTTTTGCAGTTTTTCTAAATGCAGAAAAAAAGAAATTAGAAGAAGCTAAAAATATAGTAATAAAAGAATTAGAAAAAATAAAACATGTTACAAATAAAGAATTAATAGATGCAAAAAATTATATTGAAGGCCAATATTTAATAGAAATAGAAGATAATCAAAAAAGAGCAGAAGCCTTGTCCTTTTGGCAGGTTATTAAAGATTATAAGTTATTTGAATCTTATCTAAAAAATATATCCAAAGTAAACATAAAAGATATTGAAAGGGTGGCTAAAAAATATTTTGATGGAAAATATACGCAAATTATAATAGAAAACTAAATTTTTAGCTTATATCTTCCTCTTCTTTCTACTTTATCCAATCTATTAATAACATCCTTAAAATTTTTACTTTTATTATATCCTCTTAATATTTCATTAAAGCTTTCTTCCCAGTTCTCATGATGTTTGCTTTCTAAAGCCTGTTTTAGCAGATGTAAATCAACAGCTTTATCTTCTATTTTATTAGAAATAAATCCCAAACCAAAATCAATAAAATAAACCTTTCCTTCTTTAACAATCATATTACTTGTAGTTAAATCTCCATGAATTATATTATTATCATGTAACTTTGATATCTGTTCTCCAATACTTTCTAGAATTTTATTATTTACTTTACTCCAATAATCTTTTAATGTTTCTCCTTTTATATATTCCATTTCAATTTTCATTTCTTTTTCATCGGTTTTAATTATTTTTGGAACATTAACATTTATTTTACTAGCTCTTTCAATCAAATTAGACTCTCTTCTTGTAGGATATTTTCTTTTCTCTAAATCTATTTCTTCTATTCTATAATTCTTCTTAATCCTCTCCTTAACTAAAATATTTTTATTTAAGTACAGTTTTGCTTCTGCCCCTTGTTTTATAAGTTTCATAAAAATAGAAAAATAATAAGCTTTAAATAGCTTTACAAAAGGTAAATTTTATAGCAATGAAAATTAATACAGAAAGAAAAGTAATTAATATTGAAGAACATCCTGATTATATAGGATTGCAAGAACCAATTGAAAGTACTGTTCCCTCTTCTTTAGAAGAAAAAGTAAGAAATTGTCCTGTAAATCAATTAAGAGAACTAGGATTTCATATTACCTCACCATTAAATCCTTTCGGTATGTTAAAAAGAATTATTAAAAGACGTGAAAATAAGAAAGATATCTTGCTTAGTGGACATGATGATAAATCCGTTCTTTTAGTTAAAACAAAACAAGGTTATGCTGCATATTTCAGATATTATAATAAAGATGGAAAATTTACTGGATATCTTCCAAAAAAATATCATATAAAACATAATAAAGAAGAAAAATTAAGATTTATTGCTGATGTCTATCATCATTTATTTTCATATTCTACATCCCAAAACCCTTAGGCATTTTTCCTTGGAATTTCTTCATTAACTTATTCATATCTTTCTCGTCATCCATTCCTTTCATTAACTTAACAACTTTTTTGCTTTGCCTATATTGCTTTAATAACTCTCTAACTTCATGACCTGTAGTTCCTGAACCTTTAGCTATTCTATCGATCCTACCCCGATCTAGTAACTCATCTGGTTCTTCTAATTCTTCTTTAGTCATACTTTGCATTATAAACTTCCATTTCTTTAATTTATCATCTTGAACTTGTAACATTTCTTTTGGTATGTTCATGTTTCCCATTCCAGGAACTAACTCCATTATTTTACTTAAAGGTCCCATTTTTTTCATAGCTTGCATTTGTTCATATAGATCAAGAAAATTAAAATCTCCTTTCAAAAATTTCTTTCCTAAATCTTCAGCAGTTTCAACATCCATTGCATCCTGAGCCTTTTCTAATAAAGCTTTTAAATCTCCCATTCCAAGTAATCTTGAAACAAAACCTTCAGGGTCAAAAGCTTCTAAATCATCTATTTTTTCTCCTACTCCAATAAATTTTATAGGAGCTTTTGTAATTGCACATGCAGACAATGCTCCGCCTGCTTTAGCTGTTCCATCCATTTTAGTTGCAATAACCCCTGTAATATCTACACTTTGATGAAACTGTTCAGCTTGTTTCTGTGCAGCCTGTCCAATATCTGCACTTATAACTAATAATCTTTCATCTGGCTTAATTTTTTTATTTAAATTTTCAATTTCTTCAATTAAATCTTTACTTAAAGCATCTCTTCCAGCTGTATCTATAATTAAAATATCATATTTACTATATTCTTTCTCAAATTTTTCATAAATTTTTAAAGCGTTTTTCTCTTTCTTATCAACAAATGCTGGGATATTAACTTGTTTACAAACTTGTTCTAATTGTTCAGGTGCAGCTGGTCTATGAACATCTAATCCTATAGCAGCAACTTTGTAATTTCTCTTGGAATAATACTTTGCTAATTTTCCTATTGTTGTTGTATTATGAACAATGATATTATCCGCAATAAAGCTGTGATTGTCTTCAACTGTTAAATCATAAACAAAGTCAACTTTACCAATATTTTCAATTTTTTTTATTTTAATCCAACACACATCTGATCTCACTAGATTTCTAAATGGTCCTAATAATTCTTGTTTATTTATACTTATATTTAAATAATCTAGCGCTCTTTGTGTAAGCAATAATTGCCCATTGTTCTCAACTATGAAGTTCTCTTTTTTTAGGTAAGAACTAAAACCGTTAATAAACGCGTTACTTAATTGTGAATTTTTATCTTGTAAATGTTCTAAAATCATATGAATATTACCCTTTTTCTTCAAATAATATAATGCAATTAATTTTGATAAGCTTTCTCTAGATATCTCGCCTATCCTTTCATAAGTTCCATAACTTGTTACATATTCCTGTATCTCTCCAATAGTAAATCCTAAATTATGCCTCAAAACTTTTAAAGAATTGCCTAAGGCAATCATATCTTGATCTCCGCAACCTTGAATAGTTCCTATTAAAGAATATTGCTCACTCCTTTCTTTCTTGTGTTTTACAATAAAGCCAATTTTTTGGGTATAATTTTCAGCATAACGACCTGAAATATATAATCTCCAATAGGAAATATTATCAATTATTTTTTTTGATATAGAAGAAATTATTCCGAATCTATTTAGGAGATAGCTAGTATCAGTTATTACCTCCTTACTTTCAGAACATAATTCTATGTTTCTTGAGTTATATGCCGGGGAAGCATCACAATCAAAATAAGCTCTTAAGAATTCTCTAACAGTCGCATTATCGCTCTTTTGTATTTGTTTTGGAATTCTAAGATTTTTTCCTTTTTTTCCTATTGGAATTTCAAATAGTTTGTTTAAAATTTCTACTAATGTCTTTGAGCTTATAACTAACTGTTTTGTAGATTTTGTTCTTTTATCTTCTTTTATGTAAATACTTAGTCCAAAAAGTTTTTCGGAAAGTTGAATAATTCTGTGGATTATTTCTGGATCTTCATTTGTAATTTCAATATAGTTTTTTCCTAAATGCCCATCGCCAATTACATATCCCACAAATTCAGCTAAGTCTTGAGTAACATTAACTGGGAATTTTATAAATTTTTTACAATATCTTTTTTTATCTC
>Ga0209542_10001102_pt1 | contig 64520 bp, 61 predicted proteins | sample RifCSPhighO2_01_FD_184028 | JGI IMG/M metagenome (GOLD analysis project Ga0209542, IMG submission 184028) | Soil microbial communities from Rifle, Colorado - Rifle CSP2_plank highO2_0.1 (SPAdes) (version 2) | ecosystem: Environmental > Terrestrial > Deep subsurface > Rock core/Sediment ...
GACAGGATCGGGCAGATCAGGAAAGCCTCAACTGACTACCAATTATTAAACAAGATGGAAAACTGCAAGGGCATCATTGACAAGGCTCTTGAAGGGATCTATCTGGTATGATTCTTGAAGAGGACACCTGGAAGGGAAGTTATCAATGGTAAGTAACGAAGAATTTGCCATCGTACAAAGGATGGCCACTCTCCAGCGCGAGATACGGGACTACTATGCTCACTTTAAATATGCAGCAACAGCAACAGGTGCAGCAGCACTGGCAGGATTGGAAGCATGCTCACCAGAATATAATCGCTCTCTTCCTGCAGCTGCCGGCCTGGTTGCTACGATGGCCTTCTTGTATTCAGTATCCCAGATGATTTTTGCCGCAAGGGCGGAAGGAGAAAAAGAACAATTGAATCAACAGCTGCAACATTTGAAATCTAAAGGTCTGGATGACTTAATCAATCCACAGTAAAGCTTATATTTTGTATAAGTTTATTAAAATTAATGATCCTCATTTATAGCACCTTTGCAAATACCAAGGAAGCGCGAAAAGTTTCAGAGCTGCTGCTCAAGAAGAAACTCATTGCCTGCGCTACTGTCATACCCAGCGAGAGCAGCTATCTCTGGAATGGAACTATCAAGCATGAAAAGGAAGTGATCTGCATCATGAAAACTGTAAAAGAAAAGTGGCTTGCAGCAAAAAAAGAAATCGAGAAAAACCATCCTTACGATATCCCATGTATCCTCAAAATTGATGCTGAAGCAAACCAGGCTTATGAACTGTGGATGAAAAAAGAAACCTGAATGAATAAAAAACTAAGACCATAAATCAAAAACCAGCAGCAAGCTACCGGGTATAAAATCATAAATCAAAGAAATTACGATAATTGCCTACTCCTAGCTTCCTCTGTTCCCATTACTTGAAGGAGAGTAAAGCCCATTAAAATGACTGATATCCTAATAAGAGAAGTAAGTAAAAGATAGAATTAGTTATATAATAAAGCAATATATTCGATTATGTATCTAAATCACCTAAACAATAAGAACTTCCAATCTTCACCTAAGTTTGCTTCATTAAAGGAATATTCTTCCTGATCATTATACCGGCAGCTACCTTCTTTGAATACAACAATTCCTCCCCATAGCTTCTTGTTGTGTTTCTTGTTTTGTTCTTTAATGTATTTAGCTAATGCTTCTGCTTTTTCTTTAGCATCTTCTGCTGTTCTTCCAGCTTTGGTATCAAATAAACCTATACTTCCATTCTTCATGTAAACAATAAAATCAACATAGAAAGCTCTCTCATACCCTTTATTGTCCATGTATTTGACAGCAAAATATTTTACTTCACTTTCCCCATTCTTAAACCACCACTTAATATTATTTTTTTGATCCTCTAATAATGCAATAAATTCTTGTTCTGGTTTGCTCAGGGATTTTGTATAGTTTGGTCTCATGATTGATTTTTTATACTCAACTTCTTTGTACCTATCAGTATAACTTACAATAAGAGGAACATTCCAAACATCATGTTGGACTTCCCTTTGCTCTTCTAAAGGTTCAACAACAAGCTGTTTGTATTCTTCCTTAGCCTTATTTACGCAATCTGTAATAATTTGATTATTATCTTTGGCCAAGATTAACGATTGGATTGTCGTGTAGTCCAACATCTTTAGATTAGTCTCAAAAAATTTGTATAAGGCTGTTTTCATCCTGCCGCTTGAATCCGCTGGAGCATATGGTGAGCAAATAGATCGTATGAATAAGTCAAAATGAAACTGCAATTCTTTTTCAGTAATATTCATTTCAATTTTTTTCTCACCAGGGATTAATTGAACTTTATCCAACTTCTCAATTCTCCCATCTACTGTTATTTCATTAACAAGCGCAGTAGGTTTTAAATTAATTTTAGCATGAAGCCTGTCTTTTGTTGCTAAATTCAAAAATATTTTAGAAAATTCTCCTGAAAGTCTAGTCTTTTCTCTTTGTCGTTTCAAATAGATTGAATTTAAATCAACATTATCATACAAGTCAGCTCTCCTCTTGCCTTCATATATTGTAATATAATTCTTTGCTATATCTTCAGCAATTTCTACATTTAAGAGATTTGTAAAAACATATCCCTTGTTTAAGGTTTCAGCATTATAATGCTTAAATTCAGGCATACGCATTATACGACCTACAGTTTGAATAGAGAACTCAAAACTTTTCCAATCTCTAAATAAAACTAATATTTGTGCCCTAGGACAATCCCAACCCAATGCTATGGCTTGCTTGAATATTAATACCTCAGTTTCGTTATCCGGCTTTTCAATATTCTCAAGATTGACTTTACTATCCTTATCTGAAAGGTAAATAGCTAATTTTCTGTTTTCCGTAGTAATACCAAATTTATCTTTTAGTATTTTGATTATATCATCTTGTCGATCAATGACGCCAGCTTTTTTATCAGGTATTTGAATTAAAACTAATGGGTTGATATCTGAACCCTCCTTGTTATAGGTTTCTCTTAGCTCTTTTCTTTTCTTTAAAGCTGAACTTATAACTAATTCATCTGTGCTTTTAGCATCAACCTTGTGCTTATCAATCTCAGGGTTAATTGCTACTTCTGTTTTTATCATTCCTTCATCTTTAACTTCTTGGAAGTCTATTTCAACAATTCGAGAAATATCTTTTATTTGTGGAGTGGCAGAAACTTCTAAAGTCACTTTTGGAGCAATTGCTTCTATTACTTCTTTAGATTTCTCAGCATGTGCAGTATGATGACTTTCATCAATAATTAAGATGATATCTCGGCCATCCTCTTTAGTATTAGTTATGATATTTGAAAGATTGTTATCTTGCTCATTTTCTTTAATGTAAATATTACCTTTTTTATTGATACTCTGCCAGTTAAAGAATAAAATTTCATTTTCTCCAATCTTTTTATCTTCCAAATCCTCAAAATCAGAACACTTCAAAACTCTGGTGGTTTCATAATACTTATCTAAGTTATTCTTACTTTGATCGTGCAATTGGTTTACCGAAATCCAAATAAATGAAAGTTTTTTGTTATCTGTTCTGTATGTTACCAATCTTTTCAAAAATTCTGCAACTATGAGAGTTTTACCAGAACCAGTGGGAGCTTTGAATACACAAATCTTATTTTCTGATAGATTCAATAATTCATTTACTTCTACCTTTAGCTTTTCAATAGCCTTTTCTTGATAATACTTTAATTCAATCATTCTTGAAAATTCTCCTGTATACATGTAAAATAACTTCTGGAATAGGACAAAGCTTAACTTTGTCCTTTACTAATTTAAATTCTGTTTCGGGAACACTCTCATCAAGAGAGAACAGATAAACGTTAATTTTTCCTTTTATTTTTTTAGCTTCTTCAACGAAATCACTAACATCATCATCAAAGATGATTCCTAAATAATGATTGCTATTCCTAAAAATTTTAAAATTTTCGCCTTCCTTAACTAACTCAAAAGCGTTTTCTTTAATACAGAGCATTTCGGTCGACTTTTTTACTATATCTTTCTTATTTTTATCTGTAGGAGCAGATTCGACAAAATCTGTTTTAAAATATTTAAGGTTACCTGGCGCATGCTGAACTAGCTTCCCTTTTGATTCTTTTTCTAAATTCTGAAATACTTTTTTAACACGAGGATAACAAACATCAGTGCAGATATTATTTTCATCATTTGTACAAAGTATAAATGTTCTATTTCCGCTATCTTCTTTATTGAGTTCTAAGACTGCCTGGCCAGTTGTTCCGGAACCCGCAAAAAAATCTAAAATTACGCCATTTTTATTTTTAGTAAGTTTAATTATTTGTTTGAGTAATTTTACTGGTTTGGGGGTTTCAAAATTACTCACACCAGAGAATATAACTTTAAGGTCTTGGTTTGCTTCCCTAGTCGTTCCAACATCCTTACCAAACCATATGGTTTCTGGAGCTCTTCCAGAAACATTTTTAAGATAGATTTTATGAATTATTCTAGTTTCATTTTTATTAAAGAAAATCTCTCCTGATTTAATCTTCTCTTGCATGGTTTCTTTACTCCATCGCCAACCTTTTTTAGGGGGGCTTATAATCCTTCCAGAGGGTGTTTTTATATCAAAAATTAAATTCGGCCTGTACAATGCATTTCTAACATCTCCGGTTCTCCAAGGACCATTAGGATCATTATCTGGATTAGAATAATTAACATTATGTTCTTCGGTTCTTTCAAATGCATTCAATTCAAACTTTGATGTTTTTTGATATACAAGTATATAATTATGGTGAATAGAAAATTTATCACTGTACCCTTTAGGTTGAACGCTATGTTGCCAAATAATATTAGCTAAAAAATTATCATCTCCATATATCTCATCACAAAGTATTTTTAATTGAGCATATTCATTATCATCAATAGAAATAAAAATAACACCGGTGTCTTTTAACAAATTTCTTGCTAACTTTAACCTTTTCTCCATAAAAGAAAGCCATTTACTATGCCTATATGCATCTTCCTTTTCTACGAATGTATCATTATATTTAAAATCATTATTTCCAGTATTATATGGCGGATCTATGTAAATAACATCAATAGCTTTGTTATGTGTAAAGTTAAGAACTGCAAGAGCATGATAATTATCTCCTTCTATCAGCATATTATAATCAAGCTTCTTATCTGTAGTTATTTCCTTAATATTTACTTCTTTTAGAACAGGAAATTTTCCTTCGGCATCCTTGAAAACTTCTTTATTCTTAACGCCATCCCAATTAATATAATAATCAAATTCTTCTTTAGTTTTATCCCTATCCCAAACTAAGCCATAAGTTTTTTGTTTTCGAAGTGCTTCAACCTCTCTTATGAGCTCTTCTTTAGACCAATCACTATAATTCCTCTTTTTAGACATCAAAGCTAATGAAAATTTTTTGGTTTATAAAGATTTATAGTTATGAACCTTTCTTATATGTTGTTTTCCCTTCTAGAAAATAATGAAATTTCATTAAATAAATAAAATATTCCCCCTATAATAAAGAAAGTAGTTAGCGAGAAAACAATAGAACAATTAAAAATTTAAAAACAAACCAGTAGAAAGCTTCACTTTTGAGTATATTTTTGACCACATAAATGTTTAAATACTTCTACGAAGCTCTCGATTAGTATGGAAGATAAATCAAAAAACTTTGAACGAAAACCAAATAGGCCCCACCCTAGGCATACCTTAGAAGAAGCCTCAATTATTGCTAACGCAATACAACAAAATAATGCTGGCAAACCTATGAACAAACTATTGGTAGCAGATGCGATAGGACTAAAACCTAGCGGAGTAGAATTTAGAGATTTATTAAGTTCTTCATTTAAATACAGTTTAACAGTTGGTACAGAAAAAGCAGATAGTATTTCCCTCACAGAACTAGGGCAAAAATTTACAAAGCCACTTTCACCGGAAAAGCTAAAAGAAACCCGGAAAATAGCCGCGATGGCCCCAGAAACATTTGGAAAGATTTTTAATCACTTTAAAAATAGTAAATTCCCGTCTGGACAATTTTTCGAAAATCAACTTGAAATTGAGTTTAAAGTACCAAGAGAGTATGTTAAAGAGCTGAATAATATCCTCATCAAAAATGGCCAATATGCAAATATTATCCGAGATATCAGTGGTTCCCCACATGTTATGTTAGAAGGTGGTTTAATAGAAGTAAATCCACCCGAGGTTACCACAGTTGAAGAATCAAAAATTGAAGAGCTTTATTCAGAAAAAAACAAAGAAGATACCACTCAGGCAAAGCCAATAATTCCAACAGAACCAGAAAGGCCACAGTTAAAACCTATATTCATTGCGCACGGAAAAAACAAACAACCATTTGAACAGCTTAAAAGAATACTTGACCAATTCAAGATACCTTACATTGCCACCGTTGATGAGCCACACAAAGGAAGAGCCATCTCACAAAAAGTAAGAGAGCTTATGCAGAGCTGTGGATCAGCAATGTTTATTTTTTCCAAAGAAGGAGAACCTTCAGATGGGCTTAGCCCCATACCGAATTCAAATGTCCTTTACGAATTAGGTGCAGCAAGCTTACTTTATGGAGACAAAATAATTATGTTCAAGGAAGAAAGTCTTTCTTTGCCAAGTAATATAAATGGTTTTGGATATATTAGCTTCGAAGAGAATAAACTAGATGCAAAAGCTTTTGAGGTTATGAAAGAATTAGTTGCCTTGGGATTTGTTAAGTTTGTTCCTACTTAAATAGACTTTCACAATCTCCTCCCCTTGACTTCCTCCACAACACCAGAAACAAACTTCTGCACACTCACATCAAACTTCACATCCCCATCCCTACCTCTCACCGCAAGAACTTTCTTCTCTACTTCCTTATCACCGACCGTTACAATATAGCCAACCTTCTCTACTTGTGCATCCCGTACTTTCTTGCCGATTGATTCTGTCCGGTCATCTAATTCAACTCTAACACCCTGCTCCCGCAACAGCACAGCGACAGAAGCAGCAAATTCAATATTCCTGTCATTTACGGTAACTACTTTCACCTGCACCGGAGTTAACCATAATGGGAATTTTCCGGCAAAATGTTCGATCAGCACGCTCATGAACCTCTCTAATGAACCGGAGATAGCCCGATGGATGACAACTGGTCGTTCTTTCTTGCTCTCTTCATTCATATAAGCTAGATTAAATCTCTCCGGCAGATTGAAATCACATTGTATTGTTGCCAGCTGCCATTCCCTTCCCAAAGAATCCTTAAAGATGAAATCCAGTTTCGGACCATAAAAAGCCGCTTCACCGGGAATTTTCTTATAATTCAGTTTATTCTCCTTAGCAGCTTCTTCCAGCGAACTTTCCGCAATTTTCCAGACCTCATCCGAGCCTAAATATTTGCTCTTATCCTCCCCTCTGACGGAAAGAGAGACCCAATACTCTTTATCCATACCTAAAGTAGCATAAAATTCTCGAATAACCCCAACTATGGTTGCAACTTCCTGCTTGATCTGCCCCACTCTACAAAACAAATGCCCATCGTCCTGAGTTATAGCCCTGACCCTGCTCAACCCTAGCAGCTGCCCAGACTTCTCATCTCTGTAAATAGTAGCCGGCTCAAAGTAGCGCACCGGCAAGTCTCGATAGGAAAATGAAAACGAATCAAAAATCTGCATGTGGTGCGGACAGTTCATGGGCTTCAAGATGAAACTGTCAGTTTTTCCTTTCACTTTAAACAGTTCATCCCCAAACTTATCCCAATGTCCAGAAGTCTTATACAACTGTTCTTTTGCAATATGCGGCGTCCACACTTTTTGATAGCCTTTATCTTTATGCAGTTCCCACAAATAAGAGATAATCTCTTCGCGGATGATCGTTCCCTTTGGCGCAAGTAAAGGCAGCCCCGGACCGACTAATTCGGAATGTACAAATAAGCCCATCTCTTTTCCTATTTTCAAATGTGATCTTGCTTCTGCTTCTTCTTTCTTCTTCAGAAATGCTTCTAGCTTTCTGCTATCATCAAAACCAGCTACATATACCCTAGTGAGCTGAGCATTATTAGCATTGTGTTTCCAATACACTCTGGATTGGTTCAGCACTTTCAGCACTTTTACCTTATCAGGAGACACGAAAGGATCCTTAAAGAGTGGAACTACTTTAAGGCCATCGAGCATAGATGCAGCGGCAGAACTGCCAAGGTCATGGATGATACCTTTCTGCCAGGAGCTGGTGATATCTCGTACCGGAATAGATACAATCTTCAGATGCTCTTTTTGTAGAGATCCAAATTGTTCTTCAATTTTGTGAAGATCATCCTGCTTCAACTCCACGCCAGCAACATCAAGATAGACATAGTCCTGGTAAAAGCCGCTGCTGGCAATCTCTACCTTTGGAAACAAATTTTTAACAGCTTTCCCAACCAGCAATGCGCCAGTAAGCATAACTTTTTCATCCGTTGATAAGCCTTTGCTGCTAAACACGAACGGCTCGTCGGTTCCTTCCTTTTTGAGCTTCAATTCCTGTTCCGGCCCGAATTCCCTGCTTAGCTCTGACAAGGGATGCCCTTTACAGGAAAGAGTGAAACTCTTATACCAACCAAACGGCGCCCTGACCACAGCATATTTAGCGGCTGTTAACTCGTTCTGCGCCTGCTTCATCAGGTCTTCGGCTACTTTAGCGTCAGACAGCTGAGAACTGAGATGGGCATAAGGATAGAGGACAATCTTCTTGGCAGTAACCTGATGGGCAATATTCTTTATTTCCTGCAAATAACGCTGCAGGACTGCAGAGAGATTTTGCTCATCCCGTTTCTCAACAGCAGTAAAAATGACCAGACAATCCTCTACCCGCTCTTTCTTTCCCTTCTCCACGCCTTCCTCAGCTGCTGCAAAGGCTTTCTTTTTTGCCTCAAATTCAATAAAGTCAGCATGGATGGCCAGTATTCTCATAGAGCTTGGATTTTCTTCTTTTTTAAAAACTCATCGGATTTGGAGAAGGTAAATGATGCTAGCAGCAGGATATTAACCTAGAGCTCTGTCCTGAATGTGGTTAGCGTGCATGAAAACAAACACCAGAAAATCAACAAAAAGAAACCAAAAGAAGTAAAAAAAAAGCAAAAAAACGGAGTCCTACTACCTTCTCCAGCCAGCCCGTCCCCAGGAAGGCTCCCTCGCAGAAGGCCGTTCCCGTGAATGACTACCTGCTCTATCCCCAAAAGCCCTGTTTCCTCCAAATGAACGGTGCTGCCGTGCTCCTGCTTCAAATCGCAGCTTGGCAAAAGGTTCCAGTGGCATTTCTTCGACATCAATCCTATACCTGCCAATGACTGACCTGAATGCTTCATGGTCCTGTTCAGCAAGTAAGGTGATAGCCTTTCCTGATTCGCCAGCGCGAGCAGTCCTGCCCACTCTGTGGATATACTCCTGCGGATCTTTGGAAAGATCATAGTTGAAAACGTGAGTGATATCTTTGATGTCCAAACCACGTGCAGCCACGGCTGAAGCTACTAAGTAGCTGATCTTGCCGTCATTGAACCGTTCAATGACCTGCAGCCGCTTGCTCTGCCTCATCTTTCCATGGATCATCTCAGTCTTGACACCCTGCAGCCGTAAGTTCTTGTAAAGCAGTTCAACTGTAGAGCGCTTTGAACAGAAGATCAGCACCCTTCCCATCTCTTCTTTCTGCAGAAGATGCACTAGGAGGGAAAACTTCTCGTGATTCTTAACCCCATAATAGTACTGCTTCAACAGGTCTTTTTTAACCTGCAATTCTGCTTCTGCAACAGCAACATTGCTCATGTACTTATTTTTAAGGTAATCAATCTCGTTGGAGATAGTTGCACCGAACAACATGATCTGCCGGCCCTTGGCAGTCTTGGAAAGGATCTCTTCAATATCTTCAATAAAACCCATTTCCACCATCTTATCAGCTTCATCAAGGATAAAGCAAGTCAACCCGGAAAGCCGCAGATTTCCCCGAGAAAGAAGGTCCAGCACTCTGCCTGGCGTGCCGACAACAACGTCAGCACGGGCAAGGCTTCCTATCTGCTGTTCCAGGCCTACTCCACCATAGACTGTAGCTATAGTCACATTAAGATAGCGCCCCCACTTCCGTAATTCATTGGAAATCTGCACCGCAAGCTCCCTCGTCGGAGCCAGAACTAGGCCCTGCACTCCCTGGCCGGGATGTATTTTCTCCAGCAACGGGATGCCAAACGATGCGGTTTTTCCAGAACCTGTCCTGGAAATGCCGATTAAATCTTTTCCTTCATGGACTAAGGGGATGGTCTTTTGCTGAATCGTAGTCGGTTCAACGATGCCTTCTTCCCGCAGTGCTTTTATGATCTCTTGTTTAACATTCAATACTTCAAACGTACTCATTGTATATTACCTCGCGTATTTTGTATAGTATTCAGCGCAGGTTATCAATGCATTTTCACAGCTTGATACTCTTGTGAAACAGAATTAGCAACATGAATCTTGTGTATGTACTCGTAATCAATCACTATCTGTTTCTGCCAAATAGGTACTTTAAGGTAAAGTAGGGAGCTATTTATAAATGTTTGCGTAAACACCGTTAAAACAAAAAGTTTCTTAAAGAATAGAGATATTCCTTTATTGATGAAAAAAGAGAGGAAAAAGAAAGAAACAGTCATTGTCTTCAGCGCCCATTCCGATGATTTTGTCATTGGCGCCGGCGGGACTATTGCCGAATATGCACAGCAAGGAAAAAAAGTCATTGCCATTATCATGTCCTATGGCGAGAGATCCCACCCCTGGCTGAAGGGATCAGTCGTACAAAAGATGCGTTCAGCAGAAACATTTGAAGCCGGCAAGGTATTACGCTGCAAATCGCTCTTTTTTAACCTTCGTGAAGGTAAATTCATACAAGATTACGAGCAGAAAAATGTCAAGCAGAAAATAGAGAAACTCGTTGGCAAGGAAAAGCCCAGCAAAATTTTTACCCACAGTGAAGAAGATCCCCATCCTGATCATAAGGCGACGCATAGGATAACGCTGGAGCTCTATGAACAGATGCCAGAAAAGCCGGAAGTATATGTCTATTCAGTCTGGAATCCGGTTTCATTCAAAACTAGATATCCATCTCTCTACACTGACATCAGCAAAACATTGTCTACTAAATTGAAGGCGCTGCGTAAGTTTAAAAGCCAGAAGATACATGTCGCCTATCCTTTAGTGTTGCTGCTCTACAGGGCCTTCAAAGACGGCCTCAAGATCCGAAAATGGTTTGGGGAGCATTTTTTCAGGATAAAATGAATGAAAGTAATAAATAGGTAGAATGATAAAATAACAGCTGAAATGATGATCAGAAAACGATGAGTGAAAAGCCAAAACTGTTAGTTGTAGCAGACACCTATCATCCTAAAGTAGACGGCACGCTGATCTTCATGGAGGAATTTCTCAAGCGCGCTGGAACTGATTTTGAGGTATCACTGCTGGTTCCAGATTTTGGCGTGAGAAAAGGCCGCAATGTCACCTATATTGAACCGTCGAAGATACTGAAAGTTTCAGGGTATCCCAACCTTAAGCTTTCTTTCAAAAATATTGCCAGGATCAAGAAAGCCGTGCGTGAGGCCGAGATTGTTTTCATCCAAGGGCCGGCAATGATCAGTTATCTCAGTATCTATTATGCCCATAAATACCAGAAAATAACCGTCTTTTACACCCACACCATCTCCTGGGAGCTTTTTGAAAAGTTTTTCCCGTCGCTTCTGAAAAAACTCTTTTTCAGCATCATCAAAAAAATTTCAGTCCTGCTCTATAACCGCTGCACTGAAATTCTGGTTCCATACCACGACTTGAAAGAACATCTTGCTTCAGAAGGCGTTAAATCTAAGATAGATGTTGCACGGCTCGGCGTTGATATAGACAGGTTCACTGCCAGCAAGGACAAGGCGCAAAGCAAGAAATTGATTAACCTTGATCCCCGGAAGAAAGTCATCGGCTATGTAGGCCGGATTTCCAAGGAAAAAAATACCCATCTTCTGCTGGAGGCGTTCAGGAAACTTGACAGCCAAGATACGCTTCACCTTTTAATTGTTGGAGACGGACCAGTCTCCCAAAGCAAAGAATTCAGGGAAACGAAAAACTGTACAGTTACCGGTTTTGTCGGTGATGTCGAGACCTACCTGAGAGCGATGGACATCTTTGTCATGCCCAGCCTGACAGAGACAACATCCCTGGCAACCCTGGAAGCAATGTCATCAGGACTGCCGGTGATCGTAACGAAGATCGGCTTCATGAACAGCTATATCGTAAAAGATCATAACGGGCTGTTTTTCCCCAGGAATAGTTCTACACTGTTAGCTGCCAAAATTGAGAAATTGCTGAAGCACCCAGAAGTGATGGAACGGCTAGGGCAGCAAGCTAGAAAAACCGTAGCTTATGGGTTTTCCTGGGAGCGGAGCATCAACAGGATTAAGAAGCTGTTGTTGAAGAGGTATTATGGGTGAGAGTTAAAGAAGTAAAGTTTGTGCTTCTTTATCTTCCCACTTCTTAATTTTAAGCACTAAGGGAACTGTCAAAATAGGACTGGGCGGACCATCGGTCAATAGACCGATGGCATGTTCGCTTCGCTCACCGCCCAGCCTAATTTTGAGCACGCAAGAATTCCACACATTGATAAGTGGTTTGCTTGCAAACCACCACTCTATAGAGTGGTGGAATTCTCCGCGTTTAAACTTCTCTTTTTTACCCGCAATATTTAAATAATACAATGTAATACAATAGCTTACCATGGAAACAATTACATTTAAATTGCAGGGAAATTTAGTGAAGAAAATCGATGAGCTCTTGCCGCCTCTTCATTATAATAATAGAACAGAGTTTATCAGAGAAGCAGTGCGGGAGAAACTTAACAAGATAGAAACGGAGAAGTTCATGAGAAAACTGGCTAAATTTAAAGGAGCCGCTACCAGAAAAGTTAGCGATGAAGAGTTTGAAGCAGGAAGAAAAAAGGCATTTGAGAAGCTTGCTCAGGAATTTGAAGTTACGCTAGATTAAATCTTCTGGTTTTCGTATTTCTACAATACGATCAAATTCCTCAAAATGCTTATCTCTCGTAACCATGATTGCTTGGTTGTCTCTGGCAAGGATAGCGTGAAGTAAATCGCCAAAAGGAAACTTTTCTTCTCTCTTTCTTCTCATCACCTCTTTAATTTGTTCTCTCGTAGTTTCAACCTTTTCAAGCAATCCTCCTTCATCAATAATCTTGAACATGGCTTTGATCTCCTTTTCATTATAAGATATAGAAAGTTCCTTAATGATTAAATCAGAATAGAGCACTTTGCTTTTTGTTTCTCTAACCATGCGTAAGAAGTTGAACGCCCATTCTCCGAGAGGTCTAAATTGATCTTCCCTATTTTCATGAAAATCTCTCCAGATACAGGCATCCACGTAATATCTTTTTGTCAATGTCTCATCTCCCTTTTTTCTCAAGAACAGTTTCTAAACTAGTGCTATGTGCTAAAATTCGGTCTTCTAACTTCCAACCTCGTGGTGTCTCGATGGTAAACGCTTGCTTAGTGTGATTAGCATGCAAGTAAGTATCAAAAGACGTGCCGGCAGCATAACAAGGCGTTCCACAGCCCTCAGGATACCAGATAACCCCGCCATGATTAGTATCACCATAAATTCTCGGCCATTTGCAAACAGATAAGCCTCTCCTTTCGATATTCTTAACAACATCATGACCAACTCTCAATGTTTTATCATCACAAATTTCCCACAGATAAAATGCAGAAGGGTGTTCTTCAGCAGGTTCGTCAATTTCAAAGGTAGGCTCTGGCCAGGTTTCATGAAAATCCATAGTGAACTCATACTCTGATTCCAGCGAAGCTATGATTAATCTCGTCTCTTCAGCACAGGCATCAGATTTGAACTCCCGGTTGATGTTTAGCTTTTGAGCATTAAGCCTGGTAAAATGCACAAAACCATACGGATTCACGCAAGGGATTATGGTGAAAGCAAACTTATCTTCATATTTTTGTATTCCCTTCTTTAAGAATTGTAGTATTGCATATACTCCGGCCGGCTCGTCACCATGCACTCCGCCTGAAATAAGAACGTTCTTTCCTCGGCCCCGTTTTATTTGATATAAAGGATATTTTTCACCAACACCGCCAACAAAACCAAGAGTAGTGCAACCTTCTTGTGATGCTAATTCATTGGCAATGAGACTGTAGTCAGCCATTTTCCAACTCCTTCTCCAACCTGCTCACTTCTCTCGACATTTTCCTGCCCTGTTCAAAAGAACTGCTGGATAAGGAACTGCAGGCAACCATCAGATAACAGCAAAGCTGGGTAGAAAAAGGAGTATTATCATTACTTTTGAGCCCTTCAAAAGTTCCATACCCCAAAACAATCATTCCTAACCCAAAGACTGCTGCAGAAAAATATTCTTCAAAACGTACTCTCCTATAATCCTGTAAGAGTTTAACTGGATCGTCCATGCGCCTTCTACAACAGCCCTATTTTAAAATCTTTCTTTCAAAGTAGTGAAACTTACCTATATACACTATCAGCAAAATCTTTAAAAAGGAAATAGGAACCACGTTTTGCAATGGAAAAGTATGACTTTGAAGATGAGGAGAGTTCAAACAAAAAGAACCTTGAACAAGAGGGCCTGGAGTCGACGGAAGAAGGGTTCATGGAAGGCTATGCGGATGACGAAAAGGTTGATGAGTGTGCTGAATGCGGTTCCGCCGTTGATGACGAGAAGAGGCTTGGAAAAGAGATTGATGGAGAAAGTTATGTGTTCTGTTCAAAGGACTGCGCTGAAGAATTTGAAGAGAATATGTAAGCCTAGCGTTTAGCTTTGTGCCTTTAGCGACATTTTTCTCCTGAGAAGATTATGGCCTCTCCAAAGCCTTCTCAACCTTAGGTAAGCTCCAGCAATTAAGTACATCTTTCTTTTCTGCCCATCCTCTCCTAGCCATGTTGACAGCAAGCGGATAAAACTGTAAATGGTTAGCCTCATGTGCGTCAGTGCTAAGAGCAAATTTACAGCCCTGCTTCAACGCGGCATGGACATTCTCCCCGGAAAGATCCATCCTTTTAGGTGCGCCATTAATCTCCAGGAAAACATTATGTTCCTTAGCGGCATCAAATACTTTATCGAGAGTAAGCTGCAGCGGCTCCCTCATGCCAAGAAGCCTGTCAGTGGGATGGCCGAGTATGGCAACTGGATAGTTAGCAAGAGCATGGCAGACGCGCTGGGTCATCTCCTTCGCATCCATCTTTAACGAAACATGCACAGAAGCAACAACCACATCTAATTCCTTAAGTTTTTTCACTGCCAAGGGCAGGGTGCCATTTTTAAGAATATCTATCTCCACGCCGCTGAAAACTCGAATTCCTACCTTCTTCTGAACTTTTTTGATCTCCTGCAGGTACTTGCCCAGTCTTTTTTCTGTTAAGGGATTGGTTATTCCAACCGGGCCAAAATGATCATTGAAAGAAATAAACTTTAATTTTAGCTCTTCTGCTTTCTGGGCCATCTCCAAAAGAGAATTGTTGCCGTCGCTCCAGGTGCTGTGATTATGAAACACTCCTTTAACCTCTTTCGTAGTGACCAAAGAAGGAAGTCTTCCCTTCTGTGCAGCTTCGATTTCTCCTCTATTTTCTCGTAATTCTGGCTCAAGAAACCGCATCCCCAACTTCTGATAGATCTCTTCCTGCGTCCTGCCGGCAACCCACTTCTTTCCTTTTACAGTAAAAAGGCCATATTCATTTAAGGTTAAGCCTTTTTTCAAGGCCAGCTTCCGCAGCTCTACATTATGTTCCTTATTGCCGATGAAATACAATAAAGCCGAGCCAAACTCTTTTTCCTGCACCACTCTTAAATCAACCTGCATTCCGCTGCTCAACCGCACCGAACTTTTGGTTTCGCCTTTTGCTAACACCTCTTTCACATCTTTCATGGAGGTGAAGACATCCATGACTTTATCAGGCTGGGAAGAGATGACTAACAGATCTATATCACCGACTGTTTCCTTTCCTCTTCTATACGAACCAGCTACTTCTACGCTCTTGACAAAATCGTGTCTTTTGAGAGTTTTTGTGATCATCTCCACGATGGGCGTGGCATGCATATACAAAAAGCGTGCAGGCCTTTTTTTTAACAATTCAATCCCCTGCAGCAGAGTTTGTTCTGTTTTTTCGCCAAAGCCTTCTAACTCCCTCACTTTATGCTGCTTCAATACTTTTTCCAAATCAGCAAGATCCTTTACCCCTAACTTCTGATACAGGACTTTTATTTTTTTAGGCCCTAAAGAAGGAATCTCATTCAATTTCTCGATATCAACCTTAACTTCTTTCTTTAATTTCTCATAATACTTCAGCTTTCCGGTTTCGATGATCTCAGCGATCTTTTCGGCAATATGCTTTCCGACGCCTGGAATCTCTTCCAATTCATTGCGCTTGTAGATTTCTTCGATATCTTCAGAAAGCGATTCGACAGACTGAGCCGCCCTTCTATAGGCTATGGGCTTAAATTGCACTTCCTGTAATTCCAGAATATCAGCGATGTTGTTCAGGATCTTGACAATTAATTGGTTTTTCAACTTGGTTTTTCATCTCCTTTTAGAGAGATAAAGAAATAATGGTATTTATAGGTTGCTGTTGAAGAAGCTGGTTAGATGCAGTGTCTTTGGAAGAGATAAAATTTATAAAAATCCTACGTATCGTTTGCATGATGAAAACCAGAGCCATGATGACAGTTTATGTATGCAGTCATCCAGACTGCGGGAATCGGGACTTATACGTAACGCTCCAGCAGGAAGTTAGCTGGAGAAGCCTTCCTGTAATTGTAGAAGAAAGAGGGTGTCTAGGCGAATGCAGCTACCTGCAGAGAGCAGAGGTCAGGCTTCCAGGAGGAGAATTGATTCAGTATGCAGGTACTGATGTAGTTAAGGAAGGCAAAAGAGTTTTTACTGCTGTTGGCGATGACCCCCTTAAAACGATAATTGAAGCAAACTTGCCAAAAACAGCAGAAGCTAAAAAATGATGACTTTCTTTCAGGTCTGTCCAAAATCCTTTTAAACCACTCCTCTATTCTATCTGCATGGCTTTAGACTGGGATAAAATCCAACAGAAGTGGCAGAAGGCTTGGCAAAAAGCAGAACTAGGCAGAGCTGTAACACACAAAAACAAACCAAAATTCTTCATGATTTTTGCCTATCCCGGCATTTCAGGTTTCCTGCACGTAGGCCATATGCGGGGATTTTCCTACACTGATGCCATCTGCCGGTTTGAACGCCTGCGCGGCAAGGAAGTTATGTTCCCTGTCGGAACGCACGCATCCGGTAACCAGGCTATCTCTTTTGCTAATAAAGTTAAAAACAATGACCAGAATTGGATCAATTACCTGCTTTCAAACGGCTGTCCGGAAAAAAAAATCAAAGAACTCACCACCTCGGAAAAAATAATCGAATACTTTAATGACGTCTATGTCAACGATTACTGGAAAAAATTCGGCTTCCTCTGCGACTGGGACAGATTTACCTGCACGACTTTTAAGGATTACGAAAAATTCATCCAGTGGCAGTTCAAGAAATTACAGCAGGAAAACTTGCTCATCCAAAAACCGTACTTCGCTCCCGCCTGCATCGTGCATGGTCCTGTCGCGGTCGATGCTTCCGAAACAGATATCTCCAAAGGAGGGAATGCAGAGAAGAATGAATATACCCTTCTGAAATTCAAGTTCAATGACAACTATCTTGTTGCTGCTACCCTGCGCCCTGAAACTCTTTATGGACAGACTAATGTCTGGATCAATCCTGATGCTGAGTATGTAAAAGTGGAAGTAGAGGAAGAAACCTGGATCATGAGCAGGCCGGCAGCAGAAAAATTAGCCTACCAGAAGGATGAAGTCCTCATTAAGGAAGATATTGCCGTCAGCAAACTCCTGGGCAGGAAAGTTCTGGCTCCAGGTGTAGAACGGGAAATTCCCGTCCTGCCGGCAGCGTTTGTTGATCCCAAAGTTGGCTCGGGAATAGTGACCTGTGTTCCCAGCGATGCTCCGTATGATTACGTGGCCCTGCGAACAATACAAAAAGATAGTAAGATCGCGCAAAAATATAAGCTTGACTACGACCAGATCAAGTCCATCAATCCCCTTCCCATAATTAAAAGTAAGGGATACAGCGACATGGCAGCACGGGATCTTGTAGAAAAAATGAATATCGCCTCTCTTGATGACCCTAAACTAGAGCTGGCAACAAAGGAAATCTATAAAGCCGGATTCCATACTGGCGTTATGACCGAAGCATGCGGAAAATTTGCCGGCAAACGAGTTGAGGAAGCCAAAGAATTGATGAAAGCAGAGCTGCTTGAAGCAGGAAAGGCTGATATCTTTTATGACCTCAGCGAAGAAGTTATCTGCCGCTGTGGCGAGAAGGTGTTCATCAAAAGGATCGATGACCAATGGTTTATCAATTATGCCGATAAGGAGCTGACAGAAAGAAGCAAGGAGCATGCTAAGACCATGGCGATCTTTCCGCAAGAGTATAAGGAACACCTCCCGGCAATATTAGACTGGTTTGGGGAACGCGCCTGCACGCGGCTTGGCAACTGGCTGGGCAGCGCCTTTCCGTTCGACAAGGACTGGACGGTAGAGCCGATCAGCGATTCTACTTTATATCCGGCATATTATATTATTGCAAAATATGTCAACAATGGAACTCTTGCTGTCCATGATTTGACCGAAGAATTCTTTGATTATGTCTTCTTAGGGACAGGAAGCAAACATCTTTCCTGGGAGCCGATCCGGGAAGAATTTGATTACTTTTATCCTCTGGACCTGAATCTTGGTGGAAAGGAGCATCAAACAGTTCATTTTCCTGTCTTTATCATGAACCATGTCGCTATTCTTCCACAAGATAAATGGCCTAAAGGAATCTTTGTCAACTGGTGGGTTACTGGCAAGGGTGGAAAGATTTCCAAAAGCAAGGGCGGAGCTGAACCTATTCCTGAAGCTATTCAAAAATATGGTGTTGATGCGATGAGATTTTACTATGCTCACATCGGCTCCCCCCATGTTGATGTGGTCTGGACGGAAGATATTGTTCTCAATTATAAAAATGCCCTGGAACGTATCTATACCCTAGTCCAAGAGTTGCGGAAAGCAGACGGCGCACGAAAAACTATTGACAGCTGGCTGCAGTCAAGGATCAATCGGCATCTGGTGAAGATAAACAAGGATCTGGAATCCTACAACTTACGGGAATTAGCATCAACAGCCTATTACAACATCTATGAAGATCTTAAATGGTATCTCCGGCGGGGAGGAGAAAATAAAAAGTGCATTTCAGCCGTACTCTCGATTTGGACGCGGCTGATGAACCCTATTACGCCGCATCTCAGTGAGGAACTTAATCTGTCAACAGAGCTGATGTCAGCATCGTCCTGGCCTGAAGCAGATCAGAACAAAATCAGCCTGGAAGCAGATGCTTCTGAAGAGCTCATTAAAACAACGATGGAAGGAATACGGAATGTGCTGAAGCTGACTAAACTCGATAAGGCGCGGAAATGCACGCTCTTCGTAGCCGAGCCATGGCTGTACGACTTGTTCAGGATCCTCTCCAAGGAAATAAACGTAACCAGAAGTGTCGGCGAAATCATGCGCAGAGTCCTTGAAGAAGAGCAGATGAAACTGAAGGGTAAGGAAGTAAGCAGAATCGTCCAAGCAGTTGTCAAAGATGTCTCTAAGCTGCCTGCATTTGTAACCACCCCGGAAGAGGAAGTAAAGGTATTGCGGGAAGGCAGGAATTTTCTGGAGAAGGAGTTCCAATGCGAAATTAAACTTGTTCCTGCACATGAATCAGAACACGAGAAAGCAAGAGCCGCCATGCCAGGAAAACCTGGAATCTTGGTGGAATGAACTATGTCAGCTTTTCTTAAAAAAGTAGCCAAAATTGGTAAGATTATCTGGCTCCTTCTAGGTGCTTTCATATTTCTGTGGATAGGATACTTGATCTATAAATTGTATACTATCAGCAGCCCGGGATTAGTGTTGCTAGTGGCATTTCTTCTGATGATGGGCCTAGCTCTTGCAGGCATCTATATTTTCATTACCATCACTGGAAAAATAATTAGCTTTGGTATAAAAAGAAAGAAGCAAAAATGAAACACACTCAATTACGCAGCAAGGATGCTCTGCCTAGAAAACCAGGAATCTTGGTGGAGTGAGGGATAAGAATTAAAATGACCACACTTACAGATATATTAACTAAATTGATTCCAGAACATTACGAACTGGATGATATTAAAATCAAGCCTGATAGTGATATTTTTGATCAAATAGATTTGTATACAACCGCATCGTTTCATAGCGTTGTAAATGCTGAAAACTACCAAGGAGTGAATGTGATTGTGCCAGTATCTTCAATTGACGATGATGATTGGGTAGATACTGAAGGAAATCCCATACCTGGGCAAGAAATAAGAGAATCAACCACAATAATCAATGGAGGAGAACTTGCCGGATTAAGACAGTTAGAATCTGGATTAGTAGTACCAGAATGGATTGCGAAAGAAGCAGGACTTCCTCACAGGATATATTTCCCTCCAGAAAGAATGTATACAACACCGGGCGCAATGACTATTGCAGACAGTCGATATTTTTAACCCATCACTTTATGAAACGAATCCAATTACGCAGCAAGGACGCCAATGAAGAGTTGAAACAATACAATATTGTTCTTTCCAAAAAAGATCATGTTGAGTTGCTTGAAGACAGATATAAATTCATTCTCATCAACAAAAAACCAGCATTTTTTTACCACGGCAATCGAGCCGTTCCTAATCTTAAATTCCTGCAAGAAAATAATGTCCTTAAAAAAATTACGATCGACATGGGTGCAGTGAAATTCATTGTCAACGGCGCAGATGTGATGCGTCCAGGAATAAAGGAAATTGAAGATGGGATAAAAAAGGATGATGTTATTGTCATTATTGACGAAAAAAATAAGAAACCGCTGGCAGTAGGTATCGCTCTTTTTAGCACAGCAGAGATCAAAGCAATGGGTTCTGGGAAAGTTATCAAGAACATCCATTATGTCGGGGATGAAGTTTGGAAGTTTGCCTAAGCTTGTCAAAGGCACATAGTAGTCTGCTAAAGCGAAATGTATAAAAATTACTCTTGACTATAGCTAGGCAAAGATGGAGCGGTTTGTGGTTGGTGTTGATATAGGCAGCACGGGAAGCACGCTGGGCCTTTTTCTTTCTGACAGTACTACGCAAGGTGACAGACAGAACTACAATACTCCTTTGAGGACAGCAACTGTCACCGTATCGGAATATTCTGGTTCTTTTGATCGCTTCATGGACACATTAGCAGAAAAGATACAGCAATCAATTGGTTCCGATCCAGTCGAGGCTATCGGCGTTGCTAGTACTGGTATTTATAATCATGAAGGAGGCTGCGTGAAAGCATCAACCGTGCCGATGCTGGAAGGGAATAACCTTCCTCTAGCGTTAGAAGACCGGTTAAATATCCCAGTAGCGGTAGGAAACGATGCCGATGCCGGCGGCTTAGGCGTAGCTGAAGTAGTTGGAAGCGAGTTTCTTTATTTAGTGATGGGGGGCGGCTTAGGAGGAGCCTGGATCTCTGAAGGAACAATCAACTACGCGTCCAGGGACTGTCATAACATCCACCCCACCTCTGAACCAGGACATGTCGTGAGCTTTCCGATAGAAATGCTGAAAAAAGTGCTGAGCTCCCGCAATGGAGATTACGCCATTCTCGAAGAAAACTTACGTCAAGCCTATCCTTCAGACAGGATTTTTGACGCTTCTGGAACTGGCATCAGAGCAGGTAGATTAGTATCGGGACATGGACTTTTCAGATTATTCAGATCAGTAGCCAGAGGGCAATACGCCGACATCGATGACCCTGTCAGCGCCGGGGAGAAAATCACAGAATTGCGAAAGCTTCAAGTTGCAGAAGCTACTGATGCCTATGACATCTTCAGCCGTCTTCTGGCCCATGTTGCCGACGAAGTTGCTAAAACTACTTCCCTGCAAAACAGAACTGAACCGCTGCCGATCTATATTGGAGGAAAACCGGCACAGGCTTTTCATTATTTTGCGCCTGCGGCACAGGGTTTTTTAACTGCTTTGTATGGAACAGATGTACGCTTGTGCAGGACGCCCTATAACGACGGCAGGAATGCCAACCTGATTGGCGCTGCGGTGCTGGCCAGAAGATTGATGTTGTAAGTATTCTAAAATTATATAAACCATATCATCCTTTCATAAGTATGATCATCAACAAAGCCAGTAACAAGATCATTTCAGAAAAAGAACTCGCTTGCAAGTCATTCTGTTCTCAAGCCAGAGGTTTAATGTTCAGAAGAAAGCAAAATCTGGTCATGACGTTCAACCAGGAGAAAAAAGTGTCCTTGCATATGTTCTTTGTCTTCCATCCCATAGATGTTTTGCTTCTTAATAAGAATAAAGAAATTGTTGAAATTAAAAGAAACTTTAAGCCATTTACGTTTTGGAGTTCTAAAGAAAAAGGGAAGTATGTGGTGGAGTTAGGACTGAAAGGAGAGTACGAAGTTGGTCAAGTCTTAGAATTTACTCCAAATGTTTAAATACTTTATGGCTTCCCACGCGGTATTGAAGTTTTTAGGAGAGAACCTGCTTCCATGAAACTAGACCTGCCATTTTATCAAAATAATAGTGAAGGCACACAATGTGCTCAGGTTGCTGCTAAAATCGTTCTAGAATATTTTCTTGGTAAGATTTTCACTTTGGAAGAATTAGACCAGATGTCAGGCAGAAGAGGTCAAGATTATACGTGGACAACACAAATTGTGGCTGCTCTCTTTGACTTAGGATTGGATTTGAAATATTACTCCTCTGACCAACTAGAACCTTATTTAGAAGGAGAAAGCTACATCAGAAGAAGATTTTCAGAAGATAATGCTGGAGCATTCCTGCAAGTAACGGACATGGAACCGTTTCTAAAGTCAGTTAAATATGTCTTAGTAAACAATTTATGGGAGCCTATAAGTTTAACGTTAGAAGATATAGTTAGTCATCTTAACAATGGACACGTTCCAATTTCTGCTGTTGATTTGAATAAATTATATGAAAGAGAAGGCCCATTTGACGGTCATGCAATAGTTTTGACTGGTTATGATGATGACAACATCTTTTATCACGAAAGTGGCCCTGAATTCGTAGAGCCGCATAAGAAAGTTTCAAAGAGTAGGTTTAATTTGGCAGCATCACTTGGTACAAATGAAGGAGAAACCGTGGTGATCTACGGAAAGAGAAAAACTCTTATCGGCTAATTAGGACTACGATAAAGAATTTTTCAACACATAGCCCTGCAATCGCGCTTCTAACTCAAAACCATAATCATAGCCGAAATGACCATGCCACTGGTACAGGGATGCTTCCATCCGAAAATGGGTTGCTCTAAGCATTTCTGTTTCCTGTACTGCTTTGCTCCAGAGCTTATCAAAAGCAGCAGTAATAAAGTGATAGCCGTCTAAATAAGGACATTGGCCTGAAGCATATAGGTTTGTACCTCCAAGAGATTGTAGTTCTGATTCCTTAAACATCTGTCCTTCTGACATCGTTAAGTCCACAGAATAAAACCAATCGAAAAAAGGCTGTTCCCCTCTCTCTAAAAGGACCGGTAATATCGTAGAGTCAGCTAACGTCGCTAAAGAAACGCCATTGTCTCTTATCGAAATCAGTTGAGGTATATGTAACATTGTAAATTATTTTTAATTATTCAAGGTACTAGTTTAGGGGCACGCCCGCAGTCGAACCAATCAAGCCTTGCCAGTGAATCCTCATAGCTTCTCGGGTTTGCGCCCCTCTGAACATGGAGATTGAAGCTTAAGGCTGCTTTCTTCCGAATCTGACCTGTTTCACGCCAAATCCATCCCAGAGGACAAACCGTCGGCAAAGACAATGAGGACTGACAAACCAAGAGTGACCCTTCCTTGGGCTTCGGCTCCGTGTGAAGTCCGTTCACGGTAACAGCGCAGGACTAGCGCGCCAGCCTAGCTATCCCTCAAGAGTTTAAATATGATAATTTTATATAAAGATTTGGGTTTGAAAGAGGTTCCAGAAAAACTTTGTACGCGTAATCTTTTTAAAGGAATTGAATTATTTACTATATAATGACAACTAATACTCCGCCGACTAATGCTTCAGTATCTCTTGTAGTGGTAGAAAATGGCACAGTAGTTCAAAAGCCGCTGGGAAGGATTATAGAATTAGAAACAGAGGAGAGTTATACAGTTCTTGCCTGGATGCGCGAAGACGCACCCCCTCTGGCATTGTTGGATTCAGCTAGCGAAGGCTTGAGAATCGAAGATTTAGTGGAACAATTCATAGAAGCAAATTTCCTGATTAGGGGTGTTTTCCAGACACTAATTAAGAAATACAGCCCGACACAACAATTGGCACCTAATGTAGCCTTTGCCAGTGGCGAGGCTTATGACAAGGTTAAACTGAAAATAAAAAAGGAAAAGAAAGGAGATAAAGAGGTCATTCCGGTTGCTCATTATATTCCTGCCACGCTGACTTACACCTGCTCACTGCCAGCCATAGCACGTTCAGGGTATCATCCCACTTTCCACGAACAATTCCATCACTATCATTGGATTCTGAATCCAGAAGATTATAAAGCTGCTGACGACACTATGAGAGAAGAAATGCCAGTTTTCGGACAGCAGTTATTTGGAATACATCGGAGATATCATCCAAATACACCACATGGAAGGGCGCAGGAAATATTGCGAAGATTGGCACAGACACAGTTCCAGGGATGGTCCTTTGAACGAAAATGGGAATTTCTGAAAGAGCACAGGAAGCACGAGCCGTTGCTAGACTCCTGTGAGATTGTAGTTGACCGTTATGAAATTGCAGAATTGGTGTATGAAGGGATAGAGATATGACGCATGCACAGTTTCCCTTCGAAAACAAGATAATGCTAAACATCTTCTGAACAAACTGCACCCATCCAAACATTTTTAAAGAACCCATCAGATTCCAGAAAGGTATGGTTGAATTAATTATTACAGAGAAACCAAGTTCAGCGCAGAAAGTAGCAGTTGCTTTAGCAGACACAAAACCGGTCCAGAAGAAAAGCAAGCAAAGCTCCTATTTTGAATTGAAACACCAGGGCAAGGACATCATTGTTACCTCTGCGGTCGGACATTTGTACGGGTTAGTGGAAGACAAGAAGAAAGGATGGGGTTACCCTGTCTTTGAAATCAGATGGGAAGAATCATACAAGAGCTCTAAAGATCTCAAATATGGCAAGGACTATGTAGATACAATTGCCCTACTGGCGAAAAAAGCGGATGAGTATACCATCGCCTGCGATTATGATGTAGAAGGAGAAGTGATAGGCTTAAATGTAATCCGCTTTGCCTGCAAGAAGAAAGATGCCAACCGGATGAAGTTCTCAACCCTGACAAAAGAGGATTTAGTGGAAGCATATGAACACAAAATAAAACATCTGGACTGGGGGCAGGCTAATGCTGGGGAAACCAGACATAAACTAGACTGGTTTTATGGCATCAATCTTTCACGGGCCCTGACCGGCTCAGTCAAAGCGGCAGGATCATTCAAAGTCATGTCTATTGGAAGAGTACAGGGGCCGGCATTAAAACTTCTGGTTGACCGGGAAAAAGAAATTCAAGCATTTAAACCTGAACCATTCTGGCGTTTGTCCTTCCAGGGAAAATACAAGACCTCACCAATAGAAGCCTGGCACAAAGATGATAAAATATTTGAACAAGAAAAAGTAAAAATCATCCTGGCAAAGATAAAAAACGCGACTGAAGCAAGTATTTCAGAGATCACAACAACTGTACGAAACCAGGCTCCGCCAACGCCATTTAACCTCACTGATCTGCAATCAGAATCTTACGCTTTATTCAAGATCACGCCGAAAGAAACCTTAGCCTTAGCGCAAAACTTATACCTGGCAGGTGTCACATCTTATCCCAGAACCTCTTCACAGCAATTGGACCCAAAACTAGGATTCAGAAAAATCCTTTCAGATCTCGCAAAACAGCCGATGTATCAAATGCTAGCGCAGCAGCTGTTGAAAGAAAAAGAGCTCAAGCCGAACAACGGCAAGAAAACCGATCCTGCGCATCCGGCAATCTACCCCACTGGACAAGCCTCTGGAAATCTAAAGCAGCGAGAACAGAAAATATACGACTTGATTGTCAAGCGCTTCATGGCTACTTTTGCCCAGCCGGCAGTACGGGAAACGATGACGGTCCAGTTTGACGTGAAAGGAGAGGAATTTATCACCAAAGGAAGCAGGACCATCCAAGAGAATTGGCATGTGTTCTACAAACCGTACCTAAAAGTAGAAGAGATTACTCTACCGGCAATGAAAAAGGGCGAGAAAGTAGCAATCACAAAGATCGAAAAACATGATGAAGAAACCCAACCGCCAGCAAGATACAACCAGTCATCAATTATCAAAGAACTGGAAAAACGCAATCTCGGAACAAAAGCGACCAGAGCAGATATTCTTGATACTTTATTCCGCCGCGGGTACGCTGAGGGCGTGAAGATCACTACCACTAAATTAGGGATGGAAACGGAAGCGATCTTAGAAAAATATGCTCCAACTATTGTCGATGAAAAATTAACTGCTGATTTTGAACAAGATATGGATAAAATCCGCGAAGGAACAGAAAAACCAGACACGGTTTTAGAAAAAGCAAAAAAATTCCTTACTTCCCTACTTACTGATTTCAAGAAAAAAGAAAAAGCAATCGGGCAGGAAATTATCCTTTCCATCCGCGAAACTTCTGATGCTGCTAATTATATGGGAATCTGTCCAAATTGCAAAGAAGGGAAATTGATGGTCCGAAGAGGAAAATTCGGCCGCTTCATTGGTTGTGACAAATATCCCGATTGTAAAACTATTTTCAATGTACCTAAAGCTGGAATGCTCAAATATACTGGTACTGATGAAAAAACCAACACTCCAAGAGTAGAAGTTGGATCTGGCCGAAGTAAACAAATTGTTACCTTACAGCAAGCCAATCAAGAAGATAAAACTAAAACAGAAAATCAACCTAAGAAATATCCTGAAGAAGGGATGACTTGCCCAACCTGCAAGGAAGGAAAAATGGTGTTGCGGAAAAGTTTTTATGGTGAGTTCTTAGGTTGTAATGGATATCCTAAATGCCAGACCATGATGAAGATCAGCAAAGAAGGGAAGGTTGATGTTGAGAAACCGGTGGTGAAGAATGTTGGAGTAAAGAAGACTGAAGTTAAAAGTGGGGATAAGAAAGTAGAGAAGAAAAAAATACCGAAGAGAGAAAAGCCAGGCTATAATTAGATATATTTTTTCTTTAACGCCTCAAACCATTTATCTAATCTTTCAATATGAGCTCTAACAACACAGTCTCCGCTACGGTCTAATACGAATCCTAATCCGTTTTCTAAGAGAGGTACTCTACTACGATTGAGAGTTGCATCTTCCTCGCGAAGAATTAATTGTCCTCCAAAAGTGAAAAAAGGAGAATACTGGAAGATAAAGTTAGCCGTGTTAATTTGATACCCGTTATCGCGTAAATCGTTAGGGAGTGATTTCTGAAATTCTTTAAGAGCAGGTTTGAATCTAACATCGATGCGGTGAATTTTCAAGTCAGCACCTAGGAGAGAAACAAGATCAGTGCAATACTCAATACCTGGAGGAATTTTAGAATCATCAACATTGGCTCCAATTAAATTGTTATCGAAAAAGAAATCAGCATCAGGCCAGTCATTATCTGGAAGTGTAATAGTAAACAATCCTTTTCTTTTGTGCCATAATTTGGTTTCCTTATCATTGAGCCATAGTCTGGAGTATGGAATAACTCTGTTTTCAGAACAATCAACAATGTATCTTTCAACATCATGTTCGCAAAAAGGTGGCTTTATTCCTTCTGCCAGAAAGGAAACTTCACTGCTACGCTCTTCATGAGAAAATGCTGGGATAGTCTGTAAGGCTTCGTAAAATAATTCTTGAGAATTGATTGGTATGTGTGTGTATATTTTCATTGTATAGCCCTCCCTATCGCCTTATTCTAAGGTACTATTAAGTCATGGATTGAATTAAACCTTCGCCTTACTTTTAATACAACTAAGTCCTACTTTCTGGAAAATCTTATAAATAGGGGAGCAACAGAAAGCTAAATGGTATTAAATCACGATATCAAAAGAAAGCTACTTGAACTTATAGCACAATCTCCTCGTTCAATACAAGAATTGGCTGTTGAATTAAACAAGAACTGGCGAACAATTGATAATTATATTACAAAGCTGGTAGAAGAAGGTCTAATTAGCATAAAAGAATTCAAGAAAGGTTCACGAGTTGCATTTAAGATTGTATATCTCCAACCTGAAATCAATTATCAAATCACCAATGTGCAGAAAAAAATATTGAGACAGATTGAATCTGGTAAGAGAAGCCAGGATTTTAGCCCATTAAACATAATCCAATACATCCCTGAAACAGAAGTAAAGTCCTATTTTAAGTCCGCTGGACTCCCAACCAATAAAGTTACAGAAGATTTGTCATTATTTCTTAATCAAGCTACCACCAGTCTGCAAATGTTTTCAGGAGATTTATCTTGGGTTGATTTGAAGTCTGGCAAAAGTTCAATATTAGATGTAATGGAAGGACTAGCAAAAGATAAAGTAACTATCAAGATTATAGCACGAGTTGATAAGAGCACCCAAAAGAGGATAGAAAAACTTTTGAATATCAATTACAAGTTAGGTTATGATGCTATTGAAATACGCCACGACGAGCACCCTCTCAGATGTTTTATTGTAGATGGGAAGATTGTCAGATTAAAAGAACCAGCTTTTTCGTCTGTAAAAGGAGAGTTAAAAAAAATGGGCACCTATTTTTACCAAGTTCATGAAGATTCCTGGACAAACTGGTTTGAGCGTATGTTTTGGAGTTCTTTTAGATCGAGTATTCCTGCTAATAAAAGACTGGAAGTATTGGATAGAATCGAAGAGCTGAAAGCATAAATATTTCTTCCATACGTAGCAAAATGCCTTTAGAGATCGCCACTGTCCCGTTTAACACTCTTCAGATAATGATATTTCGTCCCGGGAATTCGGCCTTCAACACTTCTAATAAACAAAAACAACTTTGACATCACATGATCTAATTGTTGAGATAAATCATTAAACTCTTTTACGGTGAGGAAGCCTAAGTCTTTAGATAACACTAACAAAACTTCAATCTCCTTTCCTGAACCAAAACTGTAATTCAGAAATTGAAGAAACTCCTTTTTACTGCGGCGCGAAGACCCTTCAGCAATATTAAGAGGTATGGAAACAACTGCCCGCCTCAACTGAGAGGTAAGATTTCTCGACTCAGATTCAGGAAACTTTTCTGTAGCCTTGTAAACATTTAGAACAAATTGGTGGGCTAAATCATAAACGTGTAATTTTCTATAATCAAGTGGCATAGACTCATCCAAAAGCACTCATTAATATTATTTGTGGTTCAACAGTTAGTGAGCTGGTTCAAAACAGCAATAACGGCGCTCTCGCTATTTCTCAGTTATAAAAAAGAAAAAAGGACGAAAATTAATTCGCCCTAATTTGTAAATTTACCTAAATAAATAGGTAAAATAATGAAAACCATATGTAGACCAACACAAATTTGTGGACGTTAGTAAGCGCATGCTGAATACCTCGTTGCCTTGGTACGTACACATCGCTTCTATCAAACCGCTGTTCTTGCGGAGTCCTAAGGTGTCTATTTTCAAGGGGCGCTTCGTGCTTAGATGCATTCAGCACTTATCGCGTATAGCGTAGCTGCCCGGCGTACCTTGTCAGATAACCGGTCGACCAGTGGCTACGAACCTCCGTTCCTCTCGTACTAAAAGATCCTTCCTCTCAGACACCCTACATTCCCAGTAGATATCAAACAAACTGCCTCACAGCGTTCTGAACCCAGCTCACGATCCCTTTTAATGGGTGAACACCCCCACCCTTGGCAGCTTCTGCACCACCAGGATAGGAAGAGCCGACATCGAAGTAGCAAACCGCGCCGTCGATATGAACTCTCGGGCGCGACAACTCAGTTATCCCCGGAGTAACTTTTCAGTCATTCCCAACCCTCATTAAGAAGGTATGGGAGTTCGCTAGGCCACACTTTCGTGTTTGAGTATCTTTATGTTCGAAATTCAATCAGGCAGACTTATGCCCTTGCACTCTACTCCGGATTTCTAAACCGGATGAGTCTACCATTGGGCGCTATCGATACATTTTCGACAGCGTGCCACCCCAGCCAAACTGTCCACCAACCGGTGTCCCTCTTGCGAGGTAAGTGGCACAATCTTTGAAAAGTGGTGTTGCATTATTGCCTAAACCATAAACTGACGTCCATGGCCTCAAACAGCTCCCACTTACGCTATATAACAAAAATCGTGTCACAGCGACAGGCTACAGTAAAGTTTCACGGGGTCTTCGCTTCCCACTGGAAATCCCTGGCCTTTGCACCAGGAAAGAGAGTTCGGGAGACTCTAGTTCGGGACAGTGGCGATCTCGTTATACCATTCATGCAGGCCGTCATTCAAACGGCAAGGCATTTCGCTCATTTTGTTACGAATTCTTTTTTAAGAATCGGACCAGACATTTCTGCTGATCTCACAACATCGCTGTTGTGTTCGGACTGTATCTTCGAACTTTTGGTTCGTTTGGCATTCAGTCTCTGAGGATTTTTCTCAATGAGAAATCTTTCCTGCTGATTGTCTCCACTTGTGAATTTTGAGAGGCCGTTTCCTTGTCACCAAAGAAATATTCTATCACAAGATACTGAGATGTTCCAGCATATGGCCAAATTTTTATCCCATTTTTTTCTTGAATGGTATCTGTTTAACATGGGACTTAAGGCAACGTTACTCACCTTAAGAGAGTTATAGTTACTCCCGCCGTTTACCAGCTCTTCACCCCGTTGAAACGAAGCTTAAAGTACTGGCACTGGGCAGATATCACCTTCTATACACAGCTTTACAACGTAGCAGAAGGTTAAGTTTTTGTTAAACAGTCGGACCACCTTTGTTACTGAGCCCTGAAATCGCACTCATGCGAATACGATTTCAGGGATCCCTTATACCGAAGGTACGGGACTAATTTGCCGAATTCCCTGAACTAGATTAAACTCACACATCTTAGGCTTCTCACCTAGGGGCACCTGTGCCGGTTCTGGGTACGGTTGCTTTAGATTTGTCCTTGTTCCTTTTTCACGGACTCCGGAAATCAGCCAAACAGACCATAGGCCTGCTTTTCTAAGGTTTAATCACGTTCTCATCATTACGATACTCCCGTGACATATCCTTATTAGCACATCAGACAAGATGTGTTGGCTTATTCTAAAGTGTCAGAAACAAGGCTTGCGTCGCCGCGTATACTAAAACAGTAGCGGAATATTAACCGCTTTCCCTTTCTCTTAACTCAGATAAGAGATCGATTAGGACCGACTAACCCTTGGCTGACGAACATTGCCAAGGAACCCTTGCCCTTACGATGACAGGGATTCTCACCCTGCTAAGATCCTACTACCACCAGGATATTCATTTCTATCAGGTCCACATTCACTCACGAAAATGCTTCTACCCTAACAGAACGCCTGCCTACACCTATTCTCATAGTCTATGGTATCGGCGATCAGCTTAGACCCGTCAATCTTCCGGGCTCACGACCTCAACGAGTAAGCTGTTACGCACTTTTTAAAGGGTGGCTGCTTCTAAGCCAACCTCCTCGCTGTCTAAGATCACAAACACCGTTTACCCTTTATCACTTAGCTGATACTTAGGGGCCTTAACCATAGTTTGGGTTGTTCCCCTCTCGGAAATCAAGTTTACCCCAAGATTCCCTGTTTCCTAGAGTCTAAAGCGTTAAAGCATTTGGAGTTGGACAGAAAACCGACAAGTCTCCCCGCCTAAATCTTCTATCCGTAGCTCTACAACCTTAACTGCCTCGTCTAAGACTTGACTAAGGTCAATTTCGGCAGGAACCTGCTATAGCCGAGCTCGATTGGCTTTTCACCCCTATTCCCAAGTCAGAAGAACACTTGCACGTAGCACCTCTGCAGGCCTCCACGGAGTTTTACCCCCGCTTCACCTTGCCCAGGAATAGATCGCTCGGTTTCAGGTAGTATCCAAGTGACTCATGGCACTTTCATACCATCTCCCTCGTAAACTGCGGAGTCTTGCTTTCGCTGTGGATTGCCCTTTACGGGTTATCCTTGCCACTAAGATACACTCCCTGGCACGTTATTCAAAACGCACGTCAGAACTCCGAAGAGCCCTGACTTACTAAAACTGCTAGATTTCAGAATCTTTTAACTCCCTGTCAAGGGTTCTTTTCAACGTTCCCTCACGGTACTGATTTTCTATCGGACTCGGAACGTATTTAGTTTTAGAGGTTAATGCCCCCCATATTCCCGCTCCATTTCCGAGGAGCAGTACTCACGATACTTCCTAAGCCTTCTTCCTTACTTTTACGGGACTATCACCCTTTGTCGTGTTCCATTCCAGGAAACTTCAAATCAGAAAAAAGGCTGAAAGGGAAGTCGGTCACACCACATCTCCATTATATTACTATAACGGATTCAGTTTGAACTTAGCCGGTTTCAGTCGCTCTTACTAACGGCATCTCAATTGATTTCTTTTCCTACAGGTACTAAGACGCTTCAATTCCCTGCGTTCCCCGACCTAAAAGGTCTTTACGAGATGTCTCATTCGGAAATCCCTGGTTCAAAGCCTACATTCGACTCGCCAGGGCATATCGTAGCTTGTCACGTCCTTCTTCGGCGTTCCGAACCTAGTCATCCATCTAGCAGCGTACTTTAAGAGTGATACTGTCGTATCACAACCTAAAATGTGTTGATCTACATATGGTTCATTAATATGATTTGTGAAGCCCATAAAGAGCAGTCATATCTAACCAACACCGCCAAGAGTCACTCTTGAAGATGTTTGCCCTTCTCTCAGCAGAGATCAGGAACATTTTCCATTTATGGAAGTGGACCCGTCGGGATTCGAACCCGAGACCTCCTGCTTTCATAGCAAGAATGCTCCGCATTAGCTTGCTGCAAGGCAGGCGCTCTACCGCTGGGCTACGGGCCCATCGAATCTAATTTACTTGTAACCTTTGTTACAGTTGATTTACCTTTTTATTTAACGACGCAAGAAATGAAAAAATATTTCCATTTCACACGGAGAAGAAACCACTTCTCCGGTGCCCAGATAAGATATTTTCTTATCTCGGGCTGCGCAGAAAATAAGTTGGTTTTCTTATTTTCTTGCGATATGAAGTTAAATAAAAAAAAGGAGGTGATCCAGCCGTAGGTTCCCCTACGGCTACCTTGTGACGACTTAACCCACCTCACCGAATCTGGATTCGAAGTAACTTGAAGTTACATCTCACCCAAACCCAACTCGGTTGGTTTGACGGGCGGTGTGTGCAAAGAGCAGGGACATATTCACCGGGCTGTGATGAGGCCCGATTACTAGGGATTCCGTTGTCATGAGGGCGAATTACAGCCCTCAATCCAGACTAAGACAAGGTTTCTGGGGTTAGCTTCACCTTTCGGTGTTGCATCCTATTGTCCTTGCCATTGTTGCGCGCGTGTAGCCCAGCAGATTCGGACCATACAGACGTACCGTTGCCCACACCTTCCTCCTTGTTTCCAAGGCAGTCCCCATAATGTGCCCAGTCATTCTAAAGAACCCGCTGGCAATTATAGGTATGGATCTCGCTCGTTACCTCACTTAAGAGGACACCTTACGGCACGAGCTGACGACCGCCATGCAATACCTCTCGGCTCGTTAGGTAAGACATTTAACCTGACCTTCATCCTGCCGGCGCTGCTGGTGAGATTCTCTGCGTAGAGTTAGATTAAACCGCACGCCGCACCCCTTGTGGTGCTCTCCCGCCAATTCCTTTAAGTTTCAGCCTTGCGACCGTACTTCCCAGGCGGTGCACTTAATACCTTCGTTTCGACACTGCACATCCATATAGAATATGCAACATCTAGTGCACAGCGTTTACAGCTAGGACTACTCGGGTAATTAGGAACTTTCTTGTCATTAAATTTCGGATGCATACAGTAATTTTTTATCTGCAAAACATATGCATTTTAATCCGTGAGACTTCACGAAGTGAATGTCTCACTTGAGTGGATTTCCGAGGTTTTTTTGCAACTCGAAGAGTTGCGACAAAAAGCTCTATCTAATCCGGTTTGCTCCCCTAGCTTTCGTTCCTCACCGTCGGACCCGTTCTCGTTAGGCGCCTTCGCCACAGGTAGTCCTCCTGAGATTATAGCATTTTACCGCTCCCTCAGGAATACTCCTAACGCCTCCCGGTCCCTAGATTAGCAGTATCTCAAGCACGTCGTTTTGTTAAGCGTAACGATTTCACCCAAGACTTACCAATCCGGCTACGAACGCTTTAGGCCCAATAATTGTGATTGCCACTTGTGGCGCAGGTGTTACCGCGGCGGCTGGCACCCGTCTTACCCACCACTTATTCGCCAAGCTATTTACACTTGGCAAAAGCCCATGCATTGCATGAGCACTAGGAGTTCCCTTATCGCACTTCCGTACATTGTAAAGGTTTCGCGCCTGCTGCACCCCGTAGGGCTAGGGTCAGTGTCTCAGTACCCTTCTCCGGGCTCCCGCTCTCACGGCCCGCACTGATCAAAGGCTTGGTAGTCCTTTACACTACCAACAACCTAATCAGCCGCCAACTCATCCTTGGGCGTTGCCTTTCAGTAAAAGGACATTCCAGTACCCTTTACCCATCTGGTTTTAGTCTCAGTTTCCCAAGGTTATCCCAGACCCAAGGGCAGATTATTGACGTGTTGCTGAGCATTCAGCCTGTGCCTCCGAAGAGGCCCTCTGACTTGCATGGCTTAATCGAACTCCTATAGCAGCAATCTCCCGCAGGATCAACGGGAACTTTTTCTGCATTCGTAAGAACATAGAAAATATTTTACTATCCTTCGTTATCGTAAAGCTTTCACTTATGGAATCGTCTATCGTCCAATGTTAATTGGATCACCTCGTTCACACTCAAGATTAATTGAGCATACATATTGCTTTACCTTGGGATAATGGCTTGTTTATAAATGTTTCTATGAAGCAGACTATTACTATCCCTCGAACAAAATGAGATCAAATTTTCAATTCGACTAAAATAGTTGCCACATCCTGCAAATAAGGTAAATACAACATCAAAAATAAGTTTATAAAGTTACGACGCTCCAAGATTTAAATGGAACTGCTGGAGGTAGGAATACGATTTGTACTCACGCTTATTTTATCCTTACTGTTCGGGCTGGAACGGCAATACTCGCACAAGCCCATCGGGTTTGGAACCTACACGTTCGTCGCTATCGGCTCATGCAGTTTAGCGATAATTGCGGTTGCATTAGGCCTTGAACATTCTATTTCGCTCTTATCATCAATAGTTACTGGTATCGGATTTCTCGGCGCCGGTGCCTTGATAAAAACTTCTGATAAAATATTTGGTCTCACCTCAGCAGCAAGCATCTGGGTCTTTGCTATTTTCGGTTTGATTATCGGAATAGGAGAATACCGCATCGGGGTAATACTATATATCTTGATGTGGATCGTAGTTATTAGTGATAGGTGTTTAGAACGCTACGGCATTGGCTCGCATCAAAAAAAAGTGATGATTCAAACCAAGAATATTGTAAATGTAAAAGAAGTCATCAGGGCAGCTGGCATAGGGAAATACAAATTATTAGACATAGACATTGACAAAACCCATCATAAGATGACCTTGCATCTCTATGTAGAAGGAAAAAAAGAAGACATCAATAAGATTCCGGACAGAATTCTTAATCTGGACTGGTTTGAAGATGTGAAGATTGAGTAAAGAATGACTAAAAAAGTTTCAGAAAGAAAATGCATCAGTGATTTAGAACAGATCTTACAAAAAAGACGATTCACTGATTTAGTTGGAGAACAGCCAAGCGCTTTAAAAATTACTTTGCAAACTAGAACAAAGCTTCCCGATCAAATTTCTGGACGTCTATATTTACTTTACGATATTGTTGACCATCTCCAAGGTGCATATGATTATGAAGGAATCAGGCGATGGTTTGATCGAAGCAGAACTGAGTTAGAAAATAAAAGTCCTTCGCAATATTTAGGTCCAGCCTGGGATCCTAAAGGCGAATATGCTCAAAGATTATTAACATTAGCAAGGTCATTGAGCGGATAAAAGTGTTTTAAGTCTTTCAAGTTCTCTAAGGCAGGCATCAGATATATTCTCTTTTCCCACTAACCCTTCTAATCTTATGGAACCCATATAACAATAAGATATAAAGAAATACTTATGCAGCCTGAATCTTCCTTCTACGTTTGGCCTTCTTTATTTTCTTACGCTGCCACTTCCAGCGCATCTGGCCTTTCTTCTTCCAACGTCGTGAGCTTCGCTTCATTCGCTATCAGATAATAGGGTCATTTTATAAATCTTGCGGAAACTGACAGTGGTACAATACTTGATGCCTACGGAAGCCGTTCCCTGTAATGGATGCGCCGGTCTTGATCCTCATCACCATCTTCGTCCTCGTCCTCATCGCCGTCTGCAAACTCATCAACTTTTCCGCGCCGATGGACTAGAAATAATACTGTTGCAGTGATAAGCACCAAGGCGCCGACAAAGGAAGCAACATACTTCTTGGTATTCGCGTCAGACGGTACTAAGGCACTGAAAAAACCGGTGATTAAGCTGCCAAAACCATTTTCAGCAAGAGCAGCAGTGTTTTCGTCATCCGAATTTAGATTCAGTGCTTCTTGTTCCGCTTCTTCCTGTTCCTGCCCCTGCAGTTCAACCGTCTCTTCTGCAGGAACCTCTGCTGGAAGTATCTCTTCCAGACTTTCCTGTATTTCAGGCTGTGAAGCATCTTCAGTGCCAGAAATAGATACCTCTGTTGTTGAATCTGATGGACTGCTTGGGGCGGAAGAACTGCCACCACTGCCCCCTCCACCTCCTCCACCGCCGGAAGAGCCCGAACCTCCACTACCTGAGTCGCCGCTATCACCACTACCTCCCGCAGCTGCAGCAGTGGTAAAGTTGTTCAGATTGGATGTAGCGCAGTTGCCGAAAGAGTCGCAGGAAGTGACTGTATAATGATAGATGGTTGAAGCACTAAGAGACCCGACAGAAAGGCTGTGCGATTTCACCAACGAATTACTGGATGAAAATGTGTCTGGGGCGGTTGTTGTTCCATAGGCCAGGGTGGAGTTCGTATCCTCGTCCGTTGCCCAGGTAATCTCAGCGCTATTTTCCGTCAAAGAACCAGCAACGATAGCACTTACCTGTGGTGGTGCAGTGTCTATCAAGAGAGTATAATTCTGGGAAGCAAAAGCTGCGTATGATTCCGAGTCCTCGGCAAAACAAGTCCAGCGGTGAGCGCCGTCTGGAAGGATTTTTGTAAATTCCGTAGAATTCTTCGATCCTGTAATTGGATGAGTCTCATTAGCATGCCAGGAACTCCAGTTGCCATATATAGTTATGCTTGCCAAATCCAGATTATCCTGAGCAGAGCAGACGAAGGTGATGGTGTTATTGGAAGATTTAACATTGTCAGCCGGGCTGGTAAGAGACACCGATGGTTTTGTTGCAAGATCAACAGTAAATGTAACAGATTCACTGCGATTTTCATTTCCGGCACTATCGCGTGCAGACGCGGTTACGATATGCGATCCCTCCATCAGCGTGGAAACATTATACTGCACAGACCAGGTATTTGAAGAAGTATCATATACAGCAGTGACATTAAAGTCGAGGCTGCTGGCATTGTCAAACATAAACAAGACCGTCTCCACAAGCAGGAGACTGTCGTTGACGCTCACGTTAAATGTTTGCGTATCTGAAGCTAACGTAAAAACACTCCCGGAAGAAGGAGAGAGAAAAGTTACAGCCGGAGCGGCGTTGTCGACAGTAAAACTGACCGAGACATTGTTGTCAATATTTCCAGCGCTGTCTTCCGCAAACACGGTTACGGCATGCTCACCATCGAGCAAGGTAGAAACGTTATAACTTGCTGACCAGGTATTTGAAAGATTATCAAAGACTGCAGTGAGGTTAAAGTCTAAGGCATTAGCGTTATCAAACAGAAAGATGACCGTTCCAACAGGCAGATTATCATTGACGCTGGCATTAAAAATCTGACTGCCTGAATCTACAGTGAAAACACTTCCTGACACTGGCGAGAGAAAGGTAACTGAAGGGGCGCTCTTGTCAACACTGAACTGAATGTGCTCTGAAGCATTGCTATTGCCGGCTAAATCAACAGCTATCACGGTCATGAGATGTTCTCCTTCAACCAGAGATGAAATTGATACATCTACATTCCAGCTGCCGCTGGTATTGACAGGAGTAAGATTGAAATCATTTCCGGTAGAGTTATCAAAAGAAAAAATGACGGAATCCAAGTTTGATTCAGAGATAGCTGCAGTGAAAGATTGTACATCTCCACCGATGTATGTTCCGTTAGCTGGGGCAGTGATGGTTACAGATGGTGAAGTTGTGTCGATAATCAATGATTGTATAGGACTTACTCCAACAAGGCCTCCACTATCAGTACCAAATGCAAGATAAGTGTATGTTCCGTCTCCTAAACTAGAAAGGTTTGAAGAAAATTGTGTAGAAATTTCATTGACCATAGTTAAATTAGTAACACTACTATCTGGAAAAACTAGTTCTAAAACTGCTGAGGCCAAATCAACATCAGATGAAATAACAACCTGAAAGGAATTATCGCTAAGAACTGAATTGTTTTCAGGGTTGATAAAACTAATAACCGGTTGCAATAATGCCAGAGTATCAATACGAGGGTAATCCATATTGGTTACAGAATCATAAATTTTTTTCCCTGTCAAAAGAATCTTCTGCTCTATCTGCTCAGGAGTTGGACTTTTATTATAAGTAAGGCTCCAGTACTGTCTCATTAAAGCAATTACGCCAGAAACGTGGGGGGTAGACATAGATGTACCAGATAATGAGGTGAATCCGCCACCTAGATTTAAGGATTTAATTAAATGACCTGGAGCAGCAATAGTATCATTGAAGAAAGCATGTCTTGAAGCATAACTAGGAATACTATCCGATTTTGTCGTAGCAGTTACCCTAGTGGCATTTTGAACACAACTAGGATCGGTTATGCTACCGCCTCCACTATTTCCAGCAGCAGTTACCACCGAAATATTTTTACCTACTAGTGTATTAATAATCTCAGAAAAAGGGGACGAGGCATCGCAAAAGGAAGTATAGCTATCCCCTCCAAGACTGATGCTTACGACAGAAATATTATATATTGTTGCGTTATTAAGACATCTCTCTACTCCTGCTATCACATCAGAATCAGAACACATTCCTTGTTTATTACATACTTTCATAGCAACTAATTTTGCTTCTGGAGCAACACCTCTATATGTAGAATCTGTTGAAGCAACAATTCCTGCGACGTGAGTTCCATGACCAGCATCATCAATAGGGTCAGCATCGGTATTCTTAGGTACGATGCAATTTCCAGATGCTGAATTAAATTCTTCACATGTTGTAAAATCGTAACCACCAATGACTTTTGGACAGTCCCCCATTAAAAAAGAGGAATTGGTGCATCCGCCTAAAGCAGGATGGGTGTAGTCAACTCCAGTATCTACAACACAGACTGTCTGACCTTGGCCAGTAATATTATAATTACCAACATTCATTTGCCATGTGTCGTCAGCGTTAATTAGGGGTACTGAATCTGACAAGAGAACTCGTCTAACTTTATTCAAATAAACTGCTTCAACATTCGGATCGTCCTTTAATTTCTCAAGACCTTGCTCAGTAACATCCCCGCTGAATCCGTTGATGGTGGAATAGGTATGCTCTACTTCAATGTCGTGGTCTTCCTTCCCTAAAATATTGTTGACAACACCTTTCAATCCTGCTGCAGGGTCGCCGCTTTTCTCCTGAAGATTTGAAAGCACGCTCTCCTGCACTTTCTGGATCATCTCTTTTTTCTCTTCCGGCGAACCGACAGGTTCATCTTTCAGGACTACGATCACCGATGCTTCTGGATGGTCTTCTAAGGCTGCCAGAACGCCAGGATCAACATCAGCGGCAGAAACAAAGGGAAGGCTTAATACCATCATTAAAATATTTACTAGAACAACCTTTACTAAAAACCCTGCACATCCTCTACCCCTCATAGTACATCTATACCCACATTTGATTCGTCTGCTTCACAAAAACCGAAGCCATCCCTTCTCCGATGTTGAAAAAGAAGTCAGACACAACTCCGGTCAACAACTCCAGGAAGCCAAGCTCTTTCTGATAGACAACATACTCGATTGTTTCAAGATCATATTTCTCTTTAAGATATTTTTCAGCCGTATCCTCATCCCCCAGCTGGTCAACTAAACCAAGCTCTAAAGCTTCCACACCGAGGTAAAATTCGCCTGTTGCTATCTTTTCTACATCAGACATTTTCATGCCTCTGTTTTCCGCTACTCCCTGCATGAAGAAAGCATGAATACGGTTTAATTTGCCCTGTAAAATTTTTTGCTCCTCATCGTCCAGTTTTCGGAGTGGAACACCGATATCTTTCCTGTCCCCAGCAACTAAGCGTTGATATCCGACACCATACTTGTCCATCAGTCCGCTGAATTCAAGATAGGAAGAAATCACGCCGATGCTTCCGGTGATGGACATCCTGTTAGCAATGATATGATCTGCTGCAGAGGCAATCCAATAGCCTCCAGAAGCACCAGCTTCGCGGATAACTGCAACGACTGGTTTTTCTGTTTTCTTGATGGCAGCGGCAATCTCATCAGAAGCGACAGCAGAACCACCTGGCGAATTTATTTCCAGGAGGATTGCTTTTATTTGTGCATCTTCATCTGCTGATTCGATAAACTCCACCACATCGCTGGAAGAAACAGCAACATCACCAAAGCTGTTACCACCGTTGCCAGTTATCGGACCTTCGATGGGAATTTTGGCAACATTGCCTCTCTGCGGGCCGTCAAACAAGGCGAACGTCAAGGGTATGATGACAAAAAGAACAAAGAAAACTGAGGCAATAGTCAGCAGAATGGTCTTCAATCTGCCTCTCTGTTCTTCCCTCTTTTTCATGGTAAGAAAGAAATAAAAGATGTTTATAAAGGTTTGTGCCTGACATTTTATTTCTAGAGGTGTCGTCGGAAGATAACTAATGTTCTCTGCGAGACGTTTCTCCCAGGCAGAGGCATCTTAAAACCAAATTCTGCATCTCCCTTACCGATATCCAACCCTTCCTGACGCAGTCGTGCAATATATTTTTCCATCGTCTGCTGATCTTTAAAAGTGCTGCTATAACACTGCCCCGGCTCAAATCTCTGGTAGATCTGGACACGTTCTCTTACTGTTCCATCGATAAGATCCAGATGTTCAATTTCATCCCTTGGCTTATACTCTGTCAATCCCTCTTCAAGTCCCATGACCAGAAAAATTCACATTTCTTTAAAAAAGTTTAGCCGCTAAGAAACAAAAAGCAAATCTTTTTAAAAGGCTCAGGAATTGAGAGTGCATAGCGGGATAGGGAAGCTAGGAGTACCCGCCGAATCCATTAACTCAAGTAATGGGTGCGGAAGGCTCATAACCCGGAGATCGGAGGTTCAAATTCTTCGGGAGCGAACTCCTGAGGCTGAAATTCCTCCTCCCGCTATTTTTTGACTTTTTTGTCCCACTTTCTCGGGAAAAGTATTTATTCTCGTTTTGCCTTGATATTGAATATTGACAAGGATGTCACAATGGTAGCACCACACTATAAAACGATTTTTACACAACAACAGGAAAACTTGCCGGATTCCAGAGTTTTACTAGATTATCATTTTATGATAAAAGTCCCTTCAGCTCTAATTTCAAATCCAAGTTCAGATTATATCTCCAGAACTCTAAACGAAAATCCTACACCTTCCATCGGCTATAGGAGTTTGTCCGGCCAAAAAATGGAAGAGATGTACAAGCTTATGCAGGATTTCTTCCCTAAGAAAAATCTTTACGAAAATTAATTTCTCATATTAGAATCATAAAAATGACCTCAGAAATTCCAGTGAGTGGAGCTGAAGGACTGCATGACGCTGCATACCTTCGAGCCCGACATATGGCTGTTCCAAAAAAGATTGTCGAAAGCGTGACAGTCCCTCATCTACGGCATGATGATCTCTACCTAACCAGAAGAGCAAGAGGGCAGTTAAGCGGGGTAGAAGAAACGATTAACTCTTTATTGCGATATGATTCTGCAAGAAGAAATATCCCCATACTTAAGGATACCACAGGCTATCGTAGTGGCAGCACGGATGTTGCTTCACAGCTGGGAGTACAGCCGTATACGATCCTGCCCTCGTCAACGACAGGATACTTCACACCTAACATCTTTCCGCCATTAAATTATGGAAGCCAGTTACAGAAGCCCTTATATTCCAGCTCTCCTCTAGGCTATCAAAGGCCGGGCATAGAATATTTGATCTGAGCAATGTCCTAAAAATGCAGTACGCACACCAAAACAAGTACAGCAAACCTCTTTATTTTCCAGTAGCTTCTTCAGCGATACAGTATGTCAGGACTACATACATCAACGACCAACCCTGGAGTTTGTATCGGGCGCCGATGGGTCCCTGTCCTTATATTCAGGGAGGAGCATCATACTCGCCCCGGCAGCCGCTTTATTTTGACGATTCACGGCCCAGATAATCCTTCAATCGCCTGAAGTCCGCTTCCATCTTCTTTTTCTTTTCCGAAAAACGCAGCGCTGCTGATGGATGAAAGGTAACAAAATATTTTTGTTTGTTCTTCTCGATAATGTTACCATGCAATTTTTCTATTGAAGTTTCGCCAAGAACAGTTTTTAATGCAACTACGCCAAGAAGAATAACTATTTTTGGTTTCAGAATCTCAATTTGTTTATCCAGCCATAACTCCTTGCAGATTTTTATCTCACTTGCTTTTGGCGCTCTGTTGTTGGGAGGGCGGTGTTTCACCGTATTGGTAATGAAAACTTGTTTCCGATCCAGTCCTGCAACTTCCAGCATCTTATCCAGGACTTTTCCGGACTTTCCTACAAACGGCAGCCCCTGGCGATCTTCTTCCTCACCTGGAGCCTCGCCTACCATCATGATCTTTGCGTTTTTTGGGCCGTCACCGGGAACAGCGAGAGTTGCGTTTTTGTATAATGGGCAGGCAGTGCATCTGCGAATCTCTTCTGCAAGAGAGAAAATGGTTGGCATTTGTTTACTGCTCCAATTCAGCATAGCTAAACAAGACCCCAAATGGAACGCACCAGACTAAAACCTTATTGTACTTAGCGGTATCAACATCAGCAGAAACATCATAGTTGACATTCCCTTTGGTCGCCTTAATTGGTCCCAGATCAACATAATCATCTTTTCCTAATGAAGAAGCCAGCCAGATATGAAGATCAGGACCATTAATGGTTTCAAATTCCTCAAACCTCAGAACTTTAGAATTTCCTGCCTGTATCAACAGCGCTTTACCCCTCACTTCATGCGCGCGAGGCTTGAAATCGCCCTGGGCGAGCAAAACAGCTGCTTCTCCCATCTCGTCATCCATTACTTTAACATTTTTGCTTGCCGCATCAACTGCTTTTTGGAACTGCTCCTTTTCAGCAGCGGTCATGGTATCCATGCTGTCGTCAACCTGCAGAAAAGGGGATGCTTCTTGTACTTCTATCGTTTTAGTAGCAGTAAAATAAACGTATCCTGCGACAGCGACAAGAACAGCCAAGACGACTAATATCAACCACTTTTTCATGTAACAGAAACTTGTAATAAAGTATAAAAACCTTTTCATTACATTTTTAAAGATCTAAAAATTACTTTGTTTATGGTTAGAATATCCTTAACAACCTTCAGGGATATTATTGAAATCCTCAGGCAGAAATCCTTAAAAGAAATTTTCTTCGGAGAAAAAGTTTTCTTAAGACGAAAGGAGCAGGTCCTACTTGCACGGATTAAAAACGATCAAAAATGGTTTGTAAAATCCAGCGGAAGAAAAGGAGATTTTATCAAAAAAGATCTCATCCATAAAGGAAGTGGAGAAGTATACTTATTGCCGGAAGAAAGAAAAGGGAGCATCCTCCTTTTTGACAACAAGGTGAAAATCAGATCCGGTCCTGATTTGTATGTATATCTTTCCACAAAAAATTCTGCTAAAGCCGATATTCTCAATCTGGGGCTGCTTAAAGGAACAAAAGGCGGACAATCCTACCATATCCAAAAGCCGATAAGCCAGCTACAAAAATACAGCTACGCATTAATCTACTGCAAAAAATTTGATGTGCTCTTTACCTCTGCACATTTGAGATAAAATGCCCGATAAAATCCTTATCGACTTGCTCTTTTGGCTGCACATAGGAGTCATTGTCTTTGGAGTGTTCATGGGATTGTTTCTTCCGCTTTCTGTAGTTCTGCTTCTTATCACCTTACATCGAATGCAGTTTCTTGTTTTTCAAGATTGTCTGCTCTCTAAAGTGCAAAAACAAGTAAGGGGATTACCTTCTAAAGAGCATTTCCTTCAATTTGCTGTCCGTAAGGTTTTTCGGAAGAAGATTAGTAAGCGCGGAGCGAAAAGATTGGATTATATGCTGGTCTTCTCTTCGATGATCATAGCTGTCCTTGCTACGATTTATTGACATCACAGCAACTCCGACAATTTTTGAATATTTTTATTTCCCTAGTTCTGCTTTTCTCAAATATCCACCAGCACCTGCGCCTGCCAGCCCTGATCGACCTTACTCACTTCAAACATGTGCATGGTGATTGCTTTGACATCAACTTTAGGATTATGCTTCTGATGGTCCAGCTTCTCACCATGAGCAGTGCAAGACAGCTCGTACTTCTCTCCATGCTTGTTGATGGTTATTTCAAACTTGTTAAAGATAAGCTGATCAGCATCCTTATAAAATACCAATTCGTCAAGAAAGTCGAAAAGCAGCCGTTCAATGGTTTTATTTTCCAGGGTAAAAGTGATTGTTTCTGTCTGTTCTACTGTACTGAGATCTACTTGCGTTTCTTCCAGGGCCAGGGCGCACTGCTCAAACAACTGCTCTACCGTCGGTGCCTGAGCGCGGAACAGCACGTCGGCAGTATGGTCTAGGAATGTATATGATGGTTTCATGTTGATGATCTTATAGGCATCCTTTTTAATTGTTTTCATTTGTAGTAACTTTTTTAAAGAGCATAGGCTCCATTGTGGTATGATCTGGAAGAAGATGTTCAGCAGGGAATACACAGTTCAGTATTGTGATGTAGCTTTAAAAGCAATTAGTTGGAGGGCAAAACACTTAGTTGGTAATGCCTATATGAAACGGCTCATCATCCTTCCACAGCATAAAAATCAAGCCTTCTATTTTGAGAAAGGGGAAGAAAAAGTCTTCATGGATTTTGTTGTTGCGGAATTTACAAGCAACCAGAAGCGATTTAATATTTTCAAGGATTTATTTAATTCATTAGGGAAAAAGTATGTCACTGTTAGTAAAAAAATAAGCGAACGTAATCTTGGCGCACTCGATCTAGGAGAAATCAACGCTTTGTTCTTGGAATACCAAAAGATTGCTCTTGACTACACCTGCATTATCTGGATCACATTTTTATTGAACGAGTACTGGAGCGGGAAAGGACATAAACGTATTAACTCTTATGATGACAAAGTACAAGAAGCATTATTCCGACCTGTTGAAAAGAGTACTGTTTTGCTAATGCAGGAAAAAGCTTACAGGATTAAAGGGAATGATAAAGAGATTAAAAAATTCTGGGAGAAATACAGGTGGATTTCCTGTTTAGACCTGCACAACGAACCATGGTCACTTGCAGATGTTGAAGATTATGTAAATCAATTGAAATTAGGGACACAATATGATAAAGTAAGTTTTGAAGAGGCAGCACGAACAGCACACTTGAGCGACGATGAAAAGGAAATGTTTCGGATGATTAAGGAACTGGGCTATATTAAAGACGCAAGAGATGATTACAGGCGGAAAGGAGTATTTTATATTCAAAGTTTATTTGCTGAAATTGGAAAGAGAATGGGCCTTTCGCTGAGAGAGACTGCATACCTAACAGAAGAAGAGATTCTTCTCTTCTTAGATGGAGAACAGGTTAATGTAAGCAGAAGTAAAAAGAGGCAGGAAGGATTCTTGCTTTATCTTAAGGACAATAAAGTTGTATGTGTTGATCATGCCATCAATGAAGAATTACGTAAGATTGGTTTTTCTGAAGAAGAGGCTAAAATAAAAGAGATCAGAGGGACTGTCGCTTGTCAAGGGAAAGCAAGAGGACCAGTAAAAATCGTGAGAACGGTGCATGATCTCCTTAAGGTAAAGAAAGGGGACATTCTAGTTGCCATTACCACTCATCCAGATTATGTTCCAGCCATGCAGAGAGCTGCAGCAATAGTGACTGATGAAGGCGGAATGTTGTCCCACGCAGCTATTGTGAGCAGGGAATTGGGGATTCCTTGTGTTGTAGGAACGACAAATGCAACTAAAGTTCTTCAGCCCGGGCAAGAGGTAGAAGTAGATGCTACTCATGGAATTGTCAAAGTCATAAAATAAAACATAGAATTCAGGTGGTGCATTATCTGCGGCAGATTTATAAAAAAACAACCGTTTTATTTACTAAGAGGCTGATTCTGATGTTTATTGAGGCTTGAAACCATGGTACAAGATGCTGAATTCATTGGTAAAGTTTTAGCGTATGCACAAGAAAGACCCTATCGTATACCATTAGAAGCTGCCGAACTTGCGCCTGGAGTCGTAACAATACATGATGTATCTAAGGATTACGATACTTATTTTGACCTCGCACGATGGGAAGCTGCACATCCTCACACCTGGGGAGACACATTATTTCTTGGAATGGAAGGAACAGGGATGGGAGTACTTCCAGGAGTAGGTAACATACCACCATCCGACAGTTTTATGGCAGCAGCACAGTTTGCAAGATACCATCTACAATCAACATCAGATGTCCAAATCTCTGCGCAGCCGCAAGTATTGAATTTAGAAAAAATAGCAGCTGGAAGAGAATAAAATCAGTTTCAAGAACCATACTAGTTGACTTTACTGCGGCAGGAAAAGGATGATATTATGGTTATCAAGCTGATAGGCCAATAATCCATCTCCGCGTAATCTGTCTAATAATGATAACAGCCATTCCTCATTCTGACTGCTGTAATCTTTTTTTATTATTTTCCCTAAATCAGGAAGTGAAATAGCCTTCCCCTGACTCCTTCTGGTAAACTCCACTATTCTTCCCCTAAAAATCCTGTTAGGGATATATCTACCATTTTCCATAATTCCAGGTTCTTTTCTTTTTTCCATCACGAATAAAACTTTTTCTTTTTGGTTTTTGTATAACGGAAAAAATATGCAAGAACTTTGCAAAGGACAGGCTGAACAGGAGGGGTTATTCCTAGTACATACTGATGAACCAAAATCCATCAAGGCATTATGAAACTCTGCGCTTTTGTTTTTAGGAATTGTTTTCTTTGCTAGATCATATAATTCCTGTTCTTCTTTTTTGCCCATCGGCAATCCTTGATCCTTCCCCTGGAAGAAACGGAGATAGATTCTTCTGACATTGACATCAATCGCCGGCTCGGGAAGATTGTAGGCAAAGGAAAGAATTGCGCCGGTTGTATAAGGCCCCATCCCGGGAAGTTCCTGCAATTGTTCTTTAGTCTGTGGAATTTCTCCGTCATATTTTTCACACGCTTCTTGTGCAAACTTGTGCAATAATAATGCTCTTTTATTATACCCTAAGCCAGACCAAGAATCAATAACTTCTGCTTTTGATGCTTTTGCTAAATCCTGAATGGTGGGAAATTTTGTGGTGAACTCTTTGAACTTTTCAATAACCCTTGGCACTTGAGTTTGCTGAAGCATGAACTCTGAAACTAAAACATAGTAAGGAGAATTGTTGGTACGCCAGGGAAGAGTACGTTGGTGTTGAGAGTACCACCCTAAAAGGAGTGGAGAAAAATTCATGCTACTCACCTGACGTTCAATACTTCTTGTTTGACATATCTCACGATGGCAAAAACAGCAGTCAATGCTGGTGAATCAAGACCAACACAGTTCACAAGATGATGATACTTTTCATCCCTGGCAATGTGCCAGTCTGGGTGTCCTTTCAATACTGCCATGATTCCTGCTTGATGAAGTTCAACATCTTCCACCCGTAATTCTTGGTAAAATGAGTGTACACCTTGATGATAATATTCAGGGGGACGTAAACCAGAACCATAATCGTGCTTGCCTCTGCCCACAGTTTTTGCTGGGCCAATGGTAACCGTGTCTGCAATATTTCCTTGGTCATCAAAAGTGGGAGTTAAGTGAATACCTACGGTCTTCGTTGCCAATCCATCCTGACAAAGCTGTCTGCTTTCTTGGAGCGAAACTCGCGCCGGTTCTCCATTACTGTTATAATAAACATAAGGAGCCGGGTATACATTCATACCATTCAACCATAATCCTGTTCGTCTATTTCGGTAGAATTTTGCTGATTCGCCGCGTACGGGATCAATTTCAAAGGGAAAAGAGGGATTGACCATACGAGCAATTTCATCGGAATATAATCCTGCCGCATTAATAACTATCTCACTCTCAAAAGAAGTTTCACCGCCTCCAATAGTTACAGTAGTAATCTCAAAAGAAGAAGGCTTAGGGCGAATATTTACTACCTTACTTCCAAACATAAAAATTGCTCCTTGTTCGGAAGCTAAAGCATACAATTTTGAAACTAAACTAGTTGCTTCTATAATTCCTGAGGTGGGAACATATAAGGCGCTATGCCCAGAAACATTCGGCTCAAATTCTCGAGCTTGGTCAATGGAAAGAAAACGGACTCCCGGAACATGATTTTCTGTAGCAACACGCTCTACATCCTCTAAATATTCCTCTTCCCGTTGATCAACAGCAATAAGAAGCTTACCGGTTTTTCGTATTGGTATATCATGCTGTTCACCAAACTGGTAGAGCATTCTACCACCCTCCACACATAACTCCGCTTTTAGAGGAGATACTTTTTTATCGTAATAAATACCTGCGTGTACTACGCCGGAATTACGAGAAGATTGATTTTCACCACGGATATGAGAATTGGCTTCTATAACAACTACATCATCTACGCTTTTAGATAACTCGTTGGCAAGTGCACATCCAACAACACCGCTGCCAACAATAGTTATTGGTACTCTTGGTGCTTTTGTCATATTATTTCCCGCATTTTTATGACTCCACCACAGCTTTAATCCTTCTAACCCCGGCAGAACTTGCTTCCTCTTTCACAATCTTAAATTTGCCGACTTCTTTGGTATTCTTGACGTGAGGTCCACCGCAAAACTCCTTGGAGTAATCACCTACAAAATAAACCGTAACTTTGTCCGGATACTTCTGCCCGAATTCCATCTCTGCACCGATCTTGACTGCTTGTTCTTTGGTCATTTCTTTGCAAACAACTGGCATCTGTTTTTTGATTACACGATTGACTTCCTCTTCTACTTTCTTAACTTCTTCCGGGGTTAATTTCCTATCAAAACTAAAATCAAATCTCAATCTCTCCGGAGTGATGTTGCTTCCCCGTTGTTTTATGTTAGGATCAATGACTTTCCGTAATGCTTCGTTCAGTAAGTGAGTAGCAGTATGTAATCTGACAGTTTCAGTAGAAAGATCGGCCAAACCGCCTTTGAATTTCTGCTCTGCTCCTTTCCGGGACAAATCCTGGTGTTTCTGATATTCTGCTAAAAATCCTTCCACATCTACCTTCACTTTCTTCTCATCTGCCAATTCTTCAGTCATTTCTAAAGGGAAGCCATAACTTTGGAACAACAAGAAAGCCTCTTTGCCGGAAAGATCTCCTTTTGCGGCCATCTTTTCAAACTCCTTCAATCCTTTTTCCAAGGTTTGCGCAAATTTTTGTTCTTCTTTTTGCAGCTCTTCAACAACTCTCAGTTTATTTTTCTTTAATTCCGTATAATAATCACCATAATCTTTTACCACTAGTTCTGCTAATATCGAGAGGGAATTGTCCGGTAATCCACTTTGTTTTGAATACCGTACTGCTCTTCTGATGAGTCTTCGTAAGATGTATCCTCTGTCAACATTGGAAGGGACTACTTCATTATCATCTCCTAAAATAAACACAGCTGCACGAACATGATCTGCAATGATGCGCATTTCCTTTTGATCATCTTTGTACTTCTTGCCGCTCAACTGTTCCATCTTCTTAATTGTTGGCTGGAACAGATCAGTTTCATAAGCACTGTTCTTGCCATTTAAAACTGCAAGAGTTCTCTCAAAACCCATACCAGTGTCTACATTCTTTTGTTTCAGCGGTGTAATGCTTCCATCCTTTCCCTTATGATACTGCATAAAAACATCATTCCAGATCTCTACCCAGCGTTCATCTTTTGCATCAAACTTCTTCGGCGCCTCTCCCTCGCCAGTCCAGTAAAACATTTCCGTGCTTGGACCGCAAGGTCCTGAATCGCCGGCAATCCAGAAGTTATCCTTTCCGAGGAAGGCAATACGTTCTGCAGGAACACCTAAGGATTTCCATAATTCATACGATTCAGTATCACGCGGAACTGTCTTGTCTCCTTCATAGACCGTAAAAGCTAACATCTTCAAAGGAATGTTCAGCCATTTCTTTCCAGTCAGAAATTCAAAACTCCAGGCAATTGCATCTTTCTTGAAATAATCCCCTAGCGACCAATTGCCCAACATCTGGAAGAAAGTATGATGGGTATTATCGCCGATATTTTCAAAATCAACCGTCCTGAGGCATTTTTGTATATTTACCAACCGCTTTCCTAAGGGATGCGGCTGCCCTGACAGATATGGCACTAACGGCTGCATTCCTGCGGTGTTGAATAAGACAGAAGGATCATCTTTTGGCACTAACGAAGCGGAAGGGATGATACCATGCCCTTTGCTCTTGAAAAAGTCCAGATACTTGTCACGAAGCTGGTTTGCGTTCATGAAGGGCTAGAAATGAGAAGGGTTTTTATATGTTTTTGTGTTTAATCCCAATACATTTTTAAAGCAATTCTTAAATCCAGAAAAATATGCCCAGATGTAGGAATAACTACCGTTTACCTGTCCAAAAAGGAGATATTCAAGACTGGAGTAAAAGAAAATCTCCAGCACATACTGGAAGATTAAGGCACTCTATCGATTTTTTTTGTGAAGAAGAAACACCGATCTATGCTTCTTTAGAAGGAGAAGTTGCCTGGCTAAAAGAGGACTCAAATGAAGGCGGACCACAGAAAAAATACTGGGATAAAGGAAACAGGATAGTCCTAAAACATGCTAATCAAGAATATACCGCCTATGAGCATTTACGATACAGAGGCATGGTTGTGGAGTTAGGTCAGCAAGTAAGAACAGGACAATTAATTGGATATTCAGGAAATACAGGTTGGAGTAACAGTCCGCATTTACACTTCGAAGTGTTTACAAATCCAGATAGAGATGAATCTGAAGGAACTACCCTGCAAGTAACATTTAAAGAACTAAGAAGAAAATAACTAATACTTGGCCAATTCTTCAAAAAGCTTCTTGTCTTCTTTGAGGATAGCTTGAGCTACTAATTTCATTAATCGCAGTTCGTTTTCCTCTTCTTTTGTCATTTTACTTTTTGTGACCATACTGAATATCTAAAACTATCTCATTTAAATACTTTTCTAAATTGTCATGAGGTAATGTGGCTAAATGGGGTTTTACCCACTCTTTTATTTCTGTAAAATTAACTTTGCTATCGTGTTTTGCAATTTCTATAATAAAAGGAACTGCATCTTTATATTCAACTTTGAAATGAGCCCCCATGAAAAATAATTGGAACTTAGCGAAAGCATGTGCAGTTCTTTTATTTCCATCATTAAAGTGATGTCTTCGTGCAAGCTCTTCATATACAAAAGCACTTACTGAGATAGGATTATCCATATGCCTTTTTCTATACATAAGAATCTTATACACAGAATTGTGCAACCCACCTATATCACGTACTCCCTTCATTCCTCCACTTACATCTACTATAAGGTCATGGAAGTGACTGAGAAATTCTACTGTTTTATCTACAAATTCCTTGCTAACCCCTTCTTTTTCAATCATCAACTTAGCTAGAAATCAAAACAATATAAACCTACCGATGTCCACTCTTTACAAAGAAATCTTTAAATAAACATCCCTTACAAAAGTTGCATGTTACATTTATTGAAGAAGATGTTTGCACGCCAGACACAAAACCAGCAAGAGGAAGTACCTCTGGAAGCGTTGCAGGAGTGGTTGGAAGATCAGGTTTCGAAACTTGAATTTAACACTTATCTGCAAAATTATTTCAAACACCTTGCGCTGCTGCAGAAGGAGCTGCAGGAAAAAGTAAGCATCCTCAAGCAACGACAGATCTCAGAACAGGATCAAAAACAAGTTCTTGATAAGATAAAGAATATCGTCATTGGCCATAAGAATCATTACACCACCGAAGTTGAGCGATTCATCAGCAACGTGTCAGTCACGGAGAAAGACACGTTCAGCACTCTCAAAGACTACCTGGAAGCGCTCTTATTCACAGAGAATCTTGACCGGGAGCTTGGTGACGTAGCAACAAGAACGGCCAAAAGCTATCAGGCGACGCAGCATTTATTTTTTGAACAGGTGGAAGGAGTGTTTAAACTGTTTGGGGAGATAAATACACTGGTCAGGGAGTTTAAGAAAAGATGCACTGAACATAAAATCAGCGAACTGCAGAGTGTTGAAGAGTTGATGTTTGAGTTGCAGCAGGAAATCAGGAAAAAAGAAACCATAGAGAACGACATCAAGATTAAGGAAGATAATGTGCGTCTGGAGCTGGCGGACAAAACAGAACAGGAAAAGAAGCTCAGGCAAATTGAGGAAAACCAAGAGTATCAGGACTTCTTAAAGCTAAAAGAACGGCAAGAGGAATTAAATAAAGACTATAATACCAGTGAATACACGATTTTCTCCTTCTTCTCCAGACTCCAGAAGGCGCTTAAGAAATACGGACGGATTGCCTTCGACAGCAGCGAGAGCAAACTAATCAAACAGTATGTAGAAGACAGCACCAAGGCTTTTTTGGAAGATACAGAACTCAGGATACTGCCAATCCTAGATGGATTGAAGAACAATCTGCACTCACTGCAGCTTGATGAGAAACAAAAACGTATTGTTCTTGAACTGATAGAAAAGGCCGGGCAGAATTATCTGCAGGATTTCCAACAAGAAATAAAAAATATAGAACAAGAGAGAAAAGAAGTCCAGCGACGGATAGAAAATAATGACATTAATCAACGTGTAGAGGGAATAAACAGCAGTATTATCAAGACGAAAGCTCAAATTGATAAAACTGAATCTGAACTTCATGAACTCAAAGCGAGATTAGAGAAGATAGAGATCGCAAAACGTAAAGAAGAACTGGGTGAAAAAGTGCGAGAAGTATTGAATGTGGGGATTAAGGTAGCGTAAAATCATCCACAAAATCTTTATAAGTAGCTGGCAATCCAAGTAAAAAATATGGAAAGATATAATTTACTGGTAGTGGAAGGAGAAGAGCCAGGACTAAAAATAATGAGAACAGCTACTTATGCTAGTTTAGTTGCACAAGATCCAAGTTTAATCCATAAAAATTTCGGCGATTTTTATTCTGATGTCTCCTGTGCTGATTTGGCCGACCGTGTCTATCAAGCTTTAGGCCAAGAAGACGTAGAAGGAAGACTTAATGAGTTGACAGTGATTGTAGACGCTGCTTCTTTTGATCAAAACTCCTGTGATCCTGAGAAAGAATATCTTGTACGTGATGAAAGTGGGGTTTGGTTTTATTCTCCAGGACTTCATCAAAAAGATCCAATGGGAGCAAGTCAAGCCTATACTACCGCTGCTTTCCTCGTCATTAGGAATTTGGTTACAGACAAGCAAGAAGGAAGCCTTCAAAAGCAGCTCAAAAAAGTAGAAGCAGAATTGCAGGCAATGTATGATGAAGGGACTGAACAATTCGGAGCTAATGAATTAGAAGAAGATGGTGATCCCTCCTCTAATTAGTTCTTGCCAAACTACTTCAATTCTTTCAACTTTTTGGTAATGGAAATATCTTTACCGCAATGCTGGCAGACAACAAGATAGGCTTCCACACCCTTGAACTTCTTCCGTTTATATTGCCCGGTAGATTCCCCTTCCTTGCCACAGAATGGACAGGTATACTGCGCTTCTATGGTTAAGGATTCTTCATGTTCTGTCTTTCCTTCTGTAAAGCCGCAGGCAGGGCAGGCATATTCAGCAGCCCTTGTTTTTACCTTCCCTTTTTCTACCGGCTTGCCCATCTTAGCCTTGTGGCATTTGGGGCAGTCCTTCCTATAGACCCAAGCCGTCACTTGCCCATTACCGACAGAGCGGTTGCTGAAATAAAGACACTCATCCATTGACTTGGGAAGTTTTAATGCCATCATGCTCACCTTCATAATTATTAATGTCAAATCCTTTTTATCTCAATCGAAATCGCTTTTCTGTTTAATCTGATATAACGCGGACATTCGGTCCATTCCAAGCTATTCTTGGTACAATAATTTATAAGACTTTCTCTTTGAGAAAGTTCAAAGTGCGAAGTCACTTTTTTACTTTCTCTTTGCTCATCTGTTGAAAAGGCCACAACAATAACAAAACCGTTATCGTTAGGATGAACAACCTCATATTCCTTCAAATCACTGATGACCGCATCCCTGGCTAGCTGCAATTTTCCGATTCGGTCCGGCAATTCTTCTAATTTCTGCAGGATTTTTGCAAAAAGGATCTCATCGTCAATCGTTTCTATCTTCGGTTCAATATTTTTCCATAACACGGCACTTCGGCAGGAAATAAATCCTCCCTTCCCTGCTTCTACTAATTTCCATTCGCCAAAACTGCAGACCAGAATGTCGGCATACTTGCCATCGCACAATTCTGTGCCGATAGAACCGGAAACGTCAAGGATAACCAGGCAGTTGTTCTTTTTGCATACTTCATAAATCTTCTTCATCGGCTGTTCGGCAAAATAGCCGCCAGGATTTTGATACAGAAGTGCTGCAGGTTTATGTTTGCGCAAGGTATCTTCCAAGTCATGGACATTTATTGCTGCATCATCACATTTTACTTCCCGCATCTCTAAGCCCAGCTTTTTTGGCATGGTCTGATAACTGAGCCATCCGCCTTCTTCAGGGATGAGAACAGTTGTATTCTTAGGAAGGGAAGACAGCGCTGCTGCAATGGCAGCATTGCCTCTGGCAGTTAGTTCTATGTATTCGTGCCCGGTTAAGTCCTTGAGGATTGAGATTATTTTATGTTTAGACATAGAACAAGGAAAAAAGTGGTTACTTTTTATGTCTTTTTGTGTAATTTAGATCATTGAATATCAAGATCACTTCCTTAATTTCTTCTTTCCTTTATACAATTTAATTCCTGCTAATGAAGAGACAACTACAACCAACCCAGCAGCAAACGCCAACCAACCGCCATTATCAGCGACTCCAACAGCAGCAGCTGTTAACTGATTTACTAAGGATGGATTTAACTTCTCCATTTTCAAATAAACTTTACCGTCACTAATTGCTATTAATAATACACTAATATCATCTGAACCATCGCCATCCAGATCAAATTTCTTTGTTTCAGATGTTTTAAGAGATTCAGTAGTAGGATTTGGTTTAGAGTTTAGTACAAAGGAGAAGTAATCATCTTTAATTGTGCTGGGCCACAAAAAATAATAACTGCCTTCGTCATCAATTATAAAAGAAACGGCGCTGTTTTTATCCAATGAGAATTCTGCGGGAAGTTTACCCAATTCTCTTATTTCTGTTGAATCTATAGTATCTTCCGATTCATCTTGTACAGGAGCATTATTTGTTATTATATTATCTTCAGTAGATGTTTTTTCTTCATTCGTATCAACATCTGAAGATGAACCGCTACTTCCTCCACCTTCTCCAGATGCTGTGGGAGTTGATTCCTGTTGTGGTGGTTCTTCCTGAGAGTCTATGTTGGTATCAAGATTACCTACATACTCCGTTGCATTAACTAAAGGAAGCAATAAAATAAGAACAGCTACGAGAAATTTTGATCTCATCCTTCAAGTTCCTCTGGCAATGATCTAATTCCATAAGAAGTGAAATAATGCCCGTAATCAGTTCCTTCAGGAATCTTAACCATAAGATCAAACTCTACCTGCCTGCCAGAACAGGAAGGATATTTGTCAACAGCAGTAAACGATTCCGAACCAGAATAATCATGAGTGCTTCCAACAGAATAATTTTCTTCATTGTAAACCAGTTTTACATTTCCTTCAGTCTGTAAAGTAGTGTTAGTATCTTCATTTGTCCAATCATCAATCCACATTGTGAAGTTGCTCTCATTCTCTGGGACAGTAACTAAAAAGCTGAAATTCCAGCCATTCTCATAAGTATTATCAGCTACTGCATTCTGATCTTCCAAATCAATATTATGTACCACAATGCCTTCGGAATAACTTGGGCATAAAAATCCATCCAAGTCTTCTTCTTCTGCTTCTTCTTCATCACTACTAAAATGAAAATTGATTAATTCCATATTTGAATTTCCAGAACCATCAGTACACTCAACAGCTATCTGATATTCATATTCATTCCCTAAATCAAATAAGTTCTGTGAATGGAATGTTCCCCCTGTAAATTCCATCTTTCCATTCTGTTCAAAAGTGACAAGTTCCACGCTTGGAAAAGGATAAACATCATAATAACAGACAGCATTTTCATCTGTGGAAACCTGCAACTCTAACCCTTGTTTAATGGTTGTTCCTGTTATTCCAGTTATGTAAACCTGAGGCAGCTTCTGGTTTTCTGGATACTCCATTGTAAATAATTCAGGACTGCTAGCTGGTGTTTCAAAAGTTACAAACGCTCCCAGGGAGGTGTATCCATAATTAATAGTCTGCTCTCCATCTGGGGTTAATAAAACTAATCCGCTTAAATCTGCTGTTACTTTCGGTCCTGCTGTTGCAGTGATGTCTAAAGTGATGTCGCTTGGCTTTTCATCACCATAATCATAATCTTCCTTGTAAGGAGTGGTCTGTGTTATTGTAACAGAATCCAGATCTTCAACCGTTGCTGCACTATCAACATTCCAGTCAAAAGACCATTGTGAACCATAGGAATCTACAATTGATACTTTTTCTTCTCCAATCCCTAAGTGACCATATCCCCCTATAAATTGGTTTTCTGTAAGTGTAAATGAAGCGCTATGTATCCCTCCTGCATAATTTTGGTATATGATCTCATAAACAGTAATTATATTTTCATCATTAAGAGTATAAGAATATCCAAGCACAAGTTCACCCTCACTATCCTGAATATTTGGTATTGATTCATCTTCCGAAGTATCAGATTCTACAATTTCACTTTCATCTGTGGCTTCAGGATTTGCAAACTCTATAGTTATTTTTTGATCATTAACAGTAAATTTTGCTTTAGTATTATCAAGATAGCTTAAAGTTACGAGATATTCTTTTTCTCCTAAATAATAAACTCCACTCTCCCCCTCTAATAGATGGGATGATATTGGATCAGCTACTTCTTCTTTTTCTACTGAATCCTTGGATGTTACATCCAAATCTACAAAGATTTGAAAATCATCACTTTCAACATCAGAAGCATTTTCTACCGCAAAAGAGAATCCACCCAGCTCAATAGTTGCTCTGGGGTTATCATTACCAACAGAATATTCTAATGTTTCTCCAGTTCCGTGATTCTTAAACTTGATCTTTGGACTAGTCTTTGTAACCTTATCGGCTCCTTGATAAGATAACAAATAAGATTTTGCGGTTCCGTCTTCTGGCGTTCCCCCAGTCACAATAAAAAAATCATCCTTAAAAATTGGAATTGATTCCTCTAAAATCAATCTCTTTTGATTAGTTCTAGAATTAGTCTGCCATGATTCTTGCCCTAAACTTAAGTCATATTCTGCTTCAGCATAAGCCACAGGCATCTCTACCATATTATTGTCTCCATCGTACCAAACTAATTCATATCTCCTGTCTGAAGATGTTTTTAGCATAATTTCGTGCGTATCTTCTTCAGTTAGGCCCTGATACTCAATATCAAACAAGCCATTCATTAAGACTTTTTCCTCTTCGCCTTGGCTTTCGATAACATCGCTTAACTTCTCTCCAATACCAACCCAATAGTCATCTTCAGCAGTCATGTTCACTTCAATGGTGGCAATTGTGAAGAATCCACCATAGACCGCACCTGTTATAATAATTTCCGTACCATCAATTGGTTCACCATTCACTTCTAAATTATCAGAGGATATTTGGTCCATAACATTATTATCTCTTAAAACTATTTTATTTGTTCCTAAAATAATGCTTACTCCAGGCTCCCCCAGCCAAACTGCATCAACTAATATATTTATTCCACCATTTAATGTATATATATTTTCAAAATGTGGTTCAATAACTTCTCCGTTAATATCTAATTGCGCCTTGTTGTCAGAAATGGAGATTACCTCGAGATTGTATTTCTTATCATTAACAAAATATTCTTTAGATTCTCCAACTAAGAGATTATCAGTTACAGATTTTTCTATTAAGTCTAATTGGATGCTTCCGGTGCCTTCATTAGTTGGCCTGACAGCAGAAGTGACCGTATATTCCTTATTAAAGATAGTCAGAACTGTATCTTGAAAATCAGGATAGATATCTCCATCAGGCGTAGGAGTTCCATCTGCATCAGTTATTTTAGATTTTGCTACCGAAAAAAATTCTAACTTATATCTGGCAATATTACCACTATTTTTAAAATAAAGAAAATCAGCAGTAACATCATCGTCATTTTCAGAATATTTCACTATTTCATTCTTCTTGTCTTTTGAATCAAAGAATAAGAATTGCTGGTACCCATAACCATAATCTTTTCCGGCAACATTCCAAACATTATCAGCCAAAACAGATAATTCTTCCTCGCCAATAAACACAGTAATGTCCCTAATAGTCTCTCCTTCAACTATACTGTCTGGAGCATCGTTGTTAGTCATTTCCAATTTTTTAGGTATTTTTTCAACTTTCCACGATTCTGTCAAAAGAATAGTAACATCAGACAGTAATTCTTCTGTCACAACCAAATTGTCTTCTGGGAATATGAAGTTGATTCCAGGGGGCGTTGTATCAGTAATTGCTCCCCCGCCTCCACTTGCACCACCAGAGCCTGCAGATACGATAGCAACTAGAGAAAGAACTAATAAAATGCTGATTAAAGCTATGAAATTTCTTTTTACCCCCATTTTTATCACAGAAGGGTAACTATTTATAAGATTTAGGGTGTTTTTGAAGGAAACTTACAAACCAATCATTCCTTGTGCAATTCCAGAATTTTCTTCCTAATATCTTCTGGAGCTAAACCCTGATAAGGAATATGCTCATAAACCCCGCCCTGGCCGAGCTTGGTAGCTGCCAGGTGCGCCCATCGAGGCCTTAAATTCCGCTCCAGCAGCCAGTTGGCATAGCGGTTGCCAAAACCAGATTTTTTATTTTGACTCTCCACAAAAAGCACAAAAGAAGAAGAGCCGACTTTCTGCAGCATCTTCTCGTCAGGAATATTCAACGTAGCCTTGTTGATCAACCCTATATCAATCCCTTCCGCTCGCAATCGTTCAACAGCGTCCAGACACCGATACAGCATTTCACCATAACTGACAACATAACCATCTTTTCCTTCCCGTATGACTTCATCTTTTCCAGGAACGAATATATATCCATTCTTGCTGTCAAACATCTTGCTGCCCTTTTCATCCAGAATGAAAGGCGTTGCTGAGCGCGTAGAAAAGACAAACCTGATCCCTGCATCCTGATATATTGTTTTCACAACTGCATTCATCTGCAAGGCATCAGCCGGAAAGTAGAGCATCGTCTTATCCCCTTCCATCAACCCGTTGTCGACAAAGGAGATATTGTCACCATAATGACAAGTGTTATCAGCCATCCAATCTTCTCCAGCATGGGAAAAATGAGCCAGAATATTGGTATCATTGAGCCGTTCCATCTTGATCTCTGAATTGACCATCTCTGAAAAGGCAGAGAAGGTTGCAAAGACGCCTTGGTATCCTTGCTCAGCACCAAAACCGCCAGCTGCAAGGAAATCCTGCCGCTCCATCACCCCGGCTTTGCGGTAGCGGTCGGGAAATTTTTTTTCAACTGCATCTACGCCAGTTGAACCGCCCAGATCAGCGCTGAATACCAAGACTTTCTCCCGTTCTTTCTCTGAAAGAGTCTCCATAACCTCAACCAGAGCCTTGCCAAACTCGGAACGGTTTTTTCCGATCTCTTTGCTGCTGCCAAGATATTCTTGTGAGTCTTTCACTTTATCTGCAGATTGCAGCATTTTGACAGCATCATGGTATCCTCTCTGTTCAAGGTATTTGATGGCAAGATCTACTGGAATGGCATCATGCCCTTCAGAAGTTCCTTCAAGACCCTCCACACCGACAGCCATGGCTCTTTTATTGACAATAACTATCGGACCTTTATGCAGAAGTGCTTCCTGTATTTTTGCATAGGAAGAATCCAAATCCTCACCTTCATTTAACAGAACTTTCATCCCATGCCCTTGCAATGTTTTAGCCAGATCAAAACCAGGAAGATATTTTTTTGGATGTCCTTCAATGGTCACATTATTGTCATCTAGCAGCAGAACAACATTGAGATTATGAGCCACAGCATATCTGGCTGCTTCAGCATCATTGCCTTCCTGCTGCGATCCGTCGCTGCCAAAGAGAACTATTTTTTTCTCCTTCAGACGTTCGGCCACGCCATTAACATGCCCCCAGAGATGCCCTAATCGTCCGGAACTGAAATCAATTCCTAATTTCTGGTCCAGTTCTGGATGCCCAGGAAGGCCGCTCTTATGCTCGCGGTAGTGAAGAAGATGATTGACAGTCATTCCTTTTTTTTTATCTAACGCAGCCATGACATACTGGATCGCAACGCGATGCCCTGCCTCATCATATAGCACAGGATGGATGGATGAACTTCCACGCATGAAAGCGTCAATGATTAAAACTTCAGGAACGATATCATAAGGGCCGCCGGTATGTCCGCCTACACCTTTAGCATTGGCATAGGCAGTCATGAAGATGATTGTTTCCCTTACCAGCTGGATGTTCTGCTGCAATTGCTGCTTTTGTTCCTTGTTGAGTGATTTCTGGGAAAGAGCAAACTGCAATGGCCTATACTTCTCCAGAGGGATGGGAAATTTCATGATTCATATTTTTGTAAAGAGATATAAAAAGATTGTTGTGATAAATAGCTTAGGAAAGATAATTATTAATTAAACCGTTTCTGTTTTTCGTGTTGGCAACATGCCACTGTATTCAGGTTGAGTTAGTAATGAATCCAAAGTTATCTCGAGCATTGCGATTGCATCATCAAAGTTAGTTTGTGGTGAACTGTATACAATAATCTTATCTGTCTCGTAACGTGCTTGAAACTGTATGCCTCCTAGACCACGTTGAGATTTAGCAATTGCTTCATAATGTGGTAAGGCTTGTTCAATATATTCATTTAACCTACCAGGCATTCGTTCCCCAACAACTAATTGCTTCATAGATGATAGCCTGATTGTAATACTTTATAAATCTTTTAGTTTGTAACCGCTGTTTAGTTAACAAATATTTTCCGATAGGAACACCAAAACCCCTTCCTAACCGAAACCTTTATATGTTATTGCCAGTTATATACTTGCTATGGCAACAACGATCCAAGTAAGCGAAAAACTCGTAGACACTCTGAAACAGAGAAAACAATACGACAAAGAGAGCTATGAAGAAGTTATTTGGGACCTAGTTGAGGATACCATGGAATTAAATGCTGAGACAAAAAGAGAAGTGGAACAAGCACGGGCAGATATCAAAGCAGGAAAATTCTACACTCATGAGCAAATAAAAAAGAGATTAGGACTCTAAATGTACGAGTTGATTTATTCTCCCTCATCATCGAAGCAATTAGAGAAGCTTGAACACAATATACAAAATAGAATAATAATTGCTCTCGAACGATTAAGGATCAGACCAGAGTCTTGCGACATCAAAAAACTTGTTGGAATGCAAGGATACAGATTTAGAGTAGGTGATTATAGAATAATCTTTGATATGGAAAAAGAGAGACTAGTCATACTAATTTTACAAATTGGCCATAGACGAAATGTTTACAGATAAGCACAAACCAGATCACACCTTCTTCCCATCAAACCCATACTTCAACGACCATACCAGCCGGTTCATGACCACCTTCCTGGCGACAAAGCCAATACATGATCCTTTCTCCAGGACCGGAAGAAGATCCGCTTTCTGCTCGGTAAATTGGCGGAAGGCAGTATAGGCATTGTCGCTCCTGCGTAAGCTTTGAATATTAGATAAAGGACGGGAAAGCTGCTTGAGCGTAACAGTTTTCTGTAGCTGTGGATTTATTTTACCCACAGTCCGTAAATCCAGGATTCCAGAGAAAGTCTTGTTTTTGACGATGAAGACCTCTTCACCGGAATTGGCATTCTGTTTCAGGAACTCATAAAACTTCATCTCCGGCTTTAGGACATCATAGCGTGTGGTCAAAATCTCCTTCACGGGAATGCTGCTGAGGGTTTCCTTAACTACCACCTGTTCATAACTGACACCAGCAATGAAATAGAGAAATCCGCCTAAGAACATGAACCATAATCCTCCTAATGAGCCGGCAAGAACATTGAGCAGGCCAATAACCATCAAGACCAGGGCAAAAATTCTTCCTCCCGTGGCAGCAATTCTCGTCGCTTTTTTCAGATCTCCATAATAGTAGTGCAGTATTGCACGAAAGGCCCTGCCTCCATCCAGAGGATAGCCAGGCACCAGATTAAAGATCGCTAAAACCAAGTTAAGCTGGTAAAGGTAGAAGGTAATAGCTGTCCAGACATTATTACCGTTAAAGATGAAAATAAGGTAAAACATTCCAGCAAGAATTAATGAAAAAAGTGGACCGGCAATGGCCATCAAAAACTCTGAACCAGGTGTAAGATCCTCACTTTCGATTCCAGCGACGCCGCCAAAAAAGAATAGCGTGATGCTCTCTACCTTAATCTTTCTCAGTTTGGCAATCATTGAATGGCTTAATTCATGCAGTAACACGGAGACAAACAGCAACAAGGCTGCTGCTGCTCCCATCAGCCAGTACTGCACTTTAGGCAGACCAGTACATCCTGAAATGGAAATCCTTTCCATCAGCTGGCCGGAACACAGGCCGGGAAAGAATGAGGTTGCCAAGCTTGCTGTCAGCAGGATAAAGACCAGCCACCATGAATAATGGATAAGGATATCAATGCCAGCAATGCGGAAAATTTTTGTAGCGCCACGCATGGAATGATGCTATTTTTAGCCTTTAAAAGAGTTTGTCTTCATTATGGAATGGGAAATCACACCTTCTGGAGATCCTCAGGATCATCGTTTCCAAAGATGCAGTTTCTTTAAGGTAGCATTGGTATTCTTGAGCTGCTCTGCGATGAGGCGCTGCAACTCCTGCTGCGCCGTGCGGGATGAACTTCGATACATTTTCCGAATCAAACTATAGATCTCCCGGTACTTGTATACCGTCAAATTGATCATCTTTCCATGGATGTCCAAAAATTTGACAGGCGCCTTGCGCAGAGTCAGCCAGATTCCGCCAGCAACAGATATCAGCAATAAAAAGACATCGAGATACACTGGCACGGTAACCATCGGCTCTAAAAGCAACACTAATGGGTAGAATACGACATAAAACATTATTGACAGCAACATCCAGAAGAAAGAGTGCAGCAGATCGATATACCCTCCGATATGAAACCGCGAGGAAGAGTAATCCCAGAGTTTTACTTTCAGTATTCTTTCTGAAAACACTCCCCCGGCATATTCAACAGTAATCATAGCCATGGATGCAATAAGTAGTTGCAATGCCAGCGGCATCCAGGCCATGTTTTTGAACAGATAGATAAGGATTACACCCCCAACACCATAGATCGGACAGAATGGCCCTTTAAAATAACCGGCATTGATCCAGTTCCTCTCTTCGATACTCCTATATGCAGAATCAAGAATCCAGCCTATGAAGGAGAAGAACAGGAATTCAAGAATGATAATTGTTATTGCCATCGAAGATAGTTACAGAAAAGCAGCAGGAAATTTAAAAGTTGTGTTTGTTAAAGGAATAAAACTCAAATAGAAAAATAACGTAAGGAATATCGCTTAAGCAATAATTCATTCCTCAACGATGACCTTGCCAAAGGTAGAGGCAATATATCCATCAACAATCTGACATGTGCCTGGTTCTGTAAAAGTCCATTCAAAGGTTTCCCCGCTCTGTAACAAAGGGCTTTTCACAAATGCACAGGTTTTCGTGCCCAGCACCATAGCTTTATTCAAGGTCGGTGAATCACGCTCATTCTTCCAGACAACGGTATCTCCTACCTTGACTGTTAACTCTGCCGGCTCAAACTTGTTGCCGACAAATTTGACTGTATGCGTCGCTGCAGTTTTGACTTCTTCTGCAGCCGGTTCAGCCACTTCTTCTGCCGGAGTTTCCTTCGGCGGTTCTGCAATAGTACGACCTGAAGTGGGCTGTTCAGCGGGAAGAGTTTTACCTGCGGTGCATCCAATCAGGAATACGAGCATTACAAGCACTCCTATAAGTCCAATACCAATTTTTGTTTTCATCCTAGACACGAAAAAGAAGGACTATTAAAAGATTTCTATTCCTCGGGCTCTGTAGAAATACCTAATTCTGATTAAGAACAGTATAGTCCTAATTGCCCTTTCCGCATTATAACTTAAAATCTTGAGTAATAATTCTATTTTCTGCGTACCAAACTTTCTGGCTCGAAGCTTCGAGCCGTATTTTCTCTTCAGCGAAGAGAAAATGG
>Ga0209542_10001105_pt1 | contig 64479 bp, 59 predicted proteins | sample RifCSPhighO2_01_FD_184028 | JGI IMG/M metagenome (GOLD analysis project Ga0209542, IMG submission 184028) | Soil microbial communities from Rifle, Colorado - Rifle CSP2_plank highO2_0.1 (SPAdes) (version 2) | ecosystem: Environmental > Terrestrial > Deep subsurface > Rock core/Sediment ...
CTATTGAGGCAGACAAGGTACAATGGGTGGTAGCGAAACCATTTGGAAATGAAGGTTATTATGTACCCGGATCATATCGGCCACAAATTATTGAAGCATACATCCGGTCGCATTTTGGTTTTGTTGCTACAGCAGGTGACCTAACTGTGCTTGAGCGATTATGAAAATTGCCTTTTTGTCATTTTACAGTGGTTTAGTTGATCGTGGAGTAGAGGTAGCCACTCAGGCGTTGGCTCAGGGGCTTGCGAAAAAATTCTCAACCACTGTTTTTCAAAGCGGGAAGCGGGTTGCGCCTAATGTTACAACTGTCATTCTACCGATTACAGTTTCCAAAGAACTTGATTCCGGTTCTCATTTTTGGAAATCAGTGTATCTGGATTACTTCAGCGTGAAAATACTGATTTTTACACTGAAGTGGTTACCTTACTTTTTCCGGGAACAATATGATGTCGTGATTCCGACAAACGGAGGCTGGCAAGTTGTCATTTGCCGTCTTGCCTGCTGGATTTTGGGAAAGCAATTGATTGTGCAGGGAAATGCCGGAATTGGCCGCGATGACCGTTGGCAACTACTCTGGCGACCAGATAAATTTATCGCCATTTCACCAGCCGGTTTTGCATGGGCGAAACGCTATTATGCGCCTGCTAAAATCGGTTTTATCCCTTATGGTGTTGATGTAGCGGCAATCTCCAAAGCAAAAGCTCACGACGTCGATTTAAAAAACCCGATTGTGCTCTGTGTCGCAGCCTTTTTACCATATAAACGGTTGGACCTCTTGATTTGCGCCATGAAAGAGATACCGGAAGCCAGCTTATTACTGATCGGACATGGGCCATTGGAACAAAAACTGCGTGATTTGGGAACGCAGCTACTACCCGGGAGGTTTATGGTAGTAACCAACGTTTCTCATGAGCAGTTATTAGGATATTATAAATGTGCACGGGTGTTTTCGTTACCCAGTAAAGAAAGTGAAGCATTTGGAATCGTGTATATTGAGGCACTTGCCGCGAACCTGCCGGTGGTAGCCACAAACGATGAAAACCGGCGTTATCTCATTGGTGACGCGGGGATTTTAGTTAATCCGGAAAATACTAAAGATTTTAGAGATGCTTTAACTCACGCCTTGCGAACTGATTTTGGTAACCAGCCGCGCAAACAGGCGGCAAAATTCAACTGGTCAGAGATCGTAAAACAGTACACGCTCGTATTAAACGAATTAAATCAAGGTAGAGTATGACGATTTCAGTAATCATTCCCGTATTTAATGAGGCTAAGGTAATTCAAAAATGTATTGTTTCATTAAGTCAGCAAACCAAACCCCACGAAATTATTGTCGTGGATGATGGAAGTAGTGACCGAAGTGGAGAACAGGTCACTCAAATAAAAGAACAGCTTGGAATTAAGCAGCTGAAACTGGTGACGCAGACTCACCACGGACCGGCAGCGGCGCGAAACGCGGGTGCAAAGTTGGCAGCGGGTGATATTCTGGTATTTATTGATGCAGATATGAAGTTTGCGCCGGATTTTCTGGAGGTACTTGTAAATCCGATTAGTTCGGGTCAATCTAAAGGGACTTTTACCAAAGACGAAAGGGTGGCCAACTGGGAAAACATCTGGGCCCGCTGCTGGAATTACAACGAGGGCATTACCTCACCCCGACGGATTCCGGAGCAGTATCCGGACTCAGCGCCGGTATTTCGAGCCATACTTACAAAAGAATTTATGCGGGTTGGCGGATTTACCGAAGGAATTGGTTGGACGGATGATTGGAGTTTATCGCGCAAACTGGGGTACCAGTCAACTGCAACAGCCGCAATTTGTTATCACGCCAACCCGGCTTCCTTAGGTGAGGTATATACTCAAGCGCGTTGGATTGGAAAAAACGAATTTCTAGCGGGAACTGCGACTAGACTACTTATAAATTTATTGAGGTATAGTGTACCCGTTACGCACGCCGCTGCCTTTTATGGAGCAATCAAGTACCGAACCTGGCAGTTTCTACTTTTTAAGACCGTTTACAATTTTGGCGTACTCGTAAGTTTACTACTCAGTTTCATTGAACACGATAAAAATAAATGAGCACATTTTTAGCAGGATGCGGAGCTATCTTGGTAGTACTTTTGGGTCTACCCCATCCAGGAAATTCTTTGGATAGCGCAACGTCTCTTTTTATCGCCACCTTGATTTACTTTCGGATTACTCCGTTTCGAAATCCGCTGATTCATACACTTATTTCCATTCTGATGGTTTTACTTTTTATGATAAAAAGGCCTGATGATGGAACCGTCTACATAGTTGCTGTTTCAGCTGGTTGGCTTACACAATTTATAATTAATCAGATTCCGGCAAAGAAAGATTTGATTGTTCTAATTCTGGTTATTTTTGGATTTGTGGTAAGCGCCTGGAATAATACCAATGAAGTGAGGCGCTTTCTGACGCACGAACCGGTAACTGAAACATACCGCACAGATTTAGATGATTTTTTGAAGACGTACTATTTAATGGAGCGCGGCGCCTCCTATTATCAGGCATTTAATCAGGCAGTAACCGAAAATGCGTATAAAAATGGAGCCTTGCCGAACCTGTGGGTCTGGCGACTGCCTACCGTGTTTTATCTGTGGCAATTAGTTCCGGGCACCTGGGGGCTGCATATTTTTGGATTATTCATTGCGCTTGGAATTATTGGATTGGGGAGCGCGTATAAAATCGGATTAGTGCTCAGCGGAAGTTCATCATATGCTCTCCTGTCCAGTTATTTCCTGTACCCCTATCTGCATTTTGCGGTGAGAAATACAGAGCTTATGCATACTGAGTGGTGGGCGATAATACCTGTAATGATAGGTTTGTGGGCAATTATGCAAAAAAAGCAGAAAACAGCGCTCATCTTTTTTTGTCTCGCTCTCAGTATCCGGGAACTGTTGCTGATTCCATTCCTAGGAATAGTGATTCTTCTCTATTTAGGTAAATTTCCAAAGTGGCGTCTTTATATAATTCCTATAGTGACTTGCATAATTGCCTTGTTTTTGCATACTATTTTTATTCAGCATGAACTTCAGAGAACAATTACCCATTTGACGCAATTACGAACGCATCCCATAGGGTTTGATATTATTCGGACTTCACTCGCGTTCGGATCATGGGAATATTATTTTTTTGATTTGAGACTGTTCCGGCTATTTTGGATGGCGGCGCTAATTACCGTTTCTTTATTACGACGAAAACTAGCCATTATTATTCTGCCTTTATTACTGTTTCCATTGACGTTTTTACTCATCGGTTCAAGTAAAGACAATGATTACTGGGGAGTTTTATATATGCCGTTTGTGCTTATTCTGGCGCCACACTTCCTAACGGTCATTTCCGAAAAAGTTCGTCTGCACAGACATTTGGGTTAAATGCGGAAAAGTTGATACAATGGGAGCATGGTGATTGTCGGCATTCTGCTGGTTGCGTTCTTCATTCGGCTTGTTGGGATTACCCAATCGTTCTGGCTTGATGAGGCAGCCCAGATGATTGAATCGGTCCGTCCGCTTGCGCAACAGCTGGCAATTGCCGGTGATTTTCAGCCGCCGCTGTTTCATCTGTTGTTGCATTTTTGGTTGCAAATATCGCACACAGAGGTGTGGGCGCGCCTGTTGCCCATTATTTTTGGTTTGCTGACCGTATATCTGACCTACAAGGTAGGTGTAGCCTTGTATTCACGATCTGTTGCCGTGGTTGCAGCGTTATTTATGGCCACGGCTCCGTTCCATTACTATTATAGTCAGGAGGTGCGGCCGTATGCCCTGGCCGCTCTTTTAGGACTAGTTTCCAGTCACTTGCTGCTCCAGAGAAAAATGCGGCTGTACACCGTTGCCATAATTCTGTTTGTCTACACTACGTATCTGGCGCCATTTCTACTTTTGGCACAGGGGGTTTGGTTACTCGTTAGCCATCGGCAGCAATTCCAATCGTGGGTTAAATCTATGGTCATTGTCGTACTCGCCTTTTTACCCTGGTTGCCGGCATTCCTTGAGCAACTGGGTATCGGCACCAGTTTAACGACTACACTTCCAGGTTGGAGTGAGGCCGTGAGCACACCACTTAGTAAGGCTTTACCACTCACTGCAGCTAAATTTTTCCTTGGCCATATCTCAATTGCCGACGATTTTCTTTACGCGGCGCTCGTTTCCAGTCTGGTAGCCTTTTTGGGGTATGGTATTTGGCGTTTGTGGCTGCAGGATAAGCAAAAAACCAAAACCGTGTTGCTATTTGGCGCCATGCCGATTATCAGCGCGTTTTTGTTTTCGTTTCTGTTGCCGGTTTTTGCGCCACAGCGTCTGCTTTTCTGCCTGCCGTTTTTTTATTTGGCGCTTGCTGCAATGGCTCAAAACTTTGGTCGTCTGCGTTTACTGATTGTTTTAGGATTACTGGCGTTGAATCTTACCGCCATCACTTCTTTTGCCATCGGACCGCAATTTCAGCGGGAACAGTGGCGCCAGGCAGTGCAGTTTGTCGAAGTAGACACGAACGGAGATTCCATAGCGGTTTTCAGTTTTCCCGAGGCCTTTGCTCCCTGGTTGTGGTATAGCCGTGAGCTTGTTCCGGTTGTAGCAGTGGCACCTGAGTTTCGCGTGACGGCGCAATCTTTACAAACCCGCCAGACGCTTATTTCGGGTCGCGAGCGCGTGTACTATTTTCATTACCTGTCTGATCTGACTGACCCGGATAAATTAGTACCGGGATTTTTACAGGATTTAGGCTTTGTAAACATTGAAACTAAAGATTTTCCCGGAGTCGGATTTATTTCTATCTATGAAAAAATTCTGGTTTCTCGTTGAAAAACTATTAGGCATATATCGGTGGCATCCGAAAATTGCATTGCGATATCTGCCAATAGTTGAAGAATTGCGCAAGCGACGGGTGAGTTCGGTGCTTGAAGTGGGTTCAAACGGATTGGGTATTGTGCCTTACTTAAAGCAGCGGGCAGTAGGGCTTGACATTCACTTTGCGCCGCCATTTCATCCGGATTTAATTGCGGTACGCGGATCAGCCACAGCAATTCCGTTTGCAGATAAGTCATATGACGCGGTAATTTCATTGGATATGCTCGAACACATCGAACCACAACAACGGAAACAGGTTATCTACGAAATGCTGAGAGTAGCCAAATCACAAGTGTGCATCGGAGTACCCTGCGGCACTGAAGCACACCAGCAAGACAGAGAACTCATGCATAACTATAAAATTAAGCACGGCACAGATTTTATCTATTTAGCTGAGCAAGTGTCGTACGGCGTACCGGAAAAACGTGACGTGCTAGACTATATTCAAGTTGCAAGTCAATCTCTGAAACGGCGCGTACACATTAGGATTCAGGGAAATATAAATTTGAAACTGCGATTTTTTCTCATGCAAGGCTGGATGTCCAATAATCTGTTCATCAATCTCATTTTCAGAAAGTTAATGCTTTTATGTATCCCGATACTCAGACGACTAAACCAGGCACCGGTTTACCGGCAACTGTTTTTGGTAACCATTTATGATGCGTAATATTCTGGAAAAAGGTTTTGCAATTGGGCGTTCAACCACCGCCCGGCACATCTACTGGGTATTTAGCGGTAACGTGCTTTCAATCGTGCTGACCTTTTTTGCCCTTGTGGTCGTTATGGCGCCCCGGATATCCAAGGCCGAATACGGGATTTTTCTGGCACTTTTCACTTTAGCAAACCTACTGTCAGATCTCAGTGAAGCGGGTCTCGGAGGAGCGCTCACAAAATTTATTCCACCGCTACTGTTACAGAAAAAAATAGTGCAGGCAAAAGAGTTTCTGGCAACAGCGCACCAGATCGAACTCGGAATTACAGTTGTCGTCTGTGTGACTTTACTACTGCTAGCTGGTCCGCTGGCCCGGATTCTGTTTGCCGGAACAGCCCAGATAAATGTAGTAATTACCGCGCTTATGACCGCGACCATGATTCTCATGGGTTTTGTGGTTTTTGCGCTTTCTGCGTACAAAAAGTTTCCGGAAGTAACTGTTGTTAACGTGTTTTATAGCATTATCCGGTTAGCACTTTTACTGGTATTTGCGCTTCTGACTAAACTGTCTTTGTTCAACATTCTGATTGTATACTTGTTATCGTCAATTCTCAGCTGGATATATTCATTGTTTTTTTTAGGTACCAGTTGGGTGACGATTCCTTTTTCCCGGGAACGGGCCGGAAAAATTATCAGATTTGCTTCGTTTCTCGCGGTGCAGAAAGTGTTTGTGGCTGTTTCCAGCCGTTTGGATTTACTTATGATGGTGCCGCTCGCCGGAGCTGTTGAGGCTGGTATTTATGGTATGGCGTCGCGATTTGCGCTCGTTTACCCGTTGCTTATTAGTAGCCTGGCCCAGGTGTTGGCGCCAAAATTTGCCGAGTTTGCGACCGTAGGCGAGGCGACTGCTTTTTTTAAAAAAGTGAGTCTGGTTATTGGCGGTTTATTATTTTCGCTGGTAATCTTTAACAGTTTTGCACGAATATTCATTTCTGCGTTTGTGCAAAATTATAGTGAGGCTATTCCGGTATTGGGAGGATTACTGCTGTCGATGGCGCCGTTTATCGCCGCTACCCCGTTTGTTTCTTTTGTGGTCTACACACTGAAAAAACCCTGGATTATGATGATTGCCTCGTTTGTTCAACTGGTGGTAATCTTTGTCGTAAACTGGTGGCTGTTACCCAGCCTTGGCCGTTTTGCTCCGGCAACAGGAATCGGCTTCGGTAACCTGGCAATTTTTATTATTGCCGCCGGGTCATCCTGGTATTATTTCAATCAAGAAAAGCATGAAAATCGGCATTGACATATCACAAGTGGTGTACCGGGGAACTGGAGTTGCTTCGTATACGGAAAACCTGGTTAAAGCCATGCTGCGGCAAAAAGGACACGAGTTTGTATTATTTGGTACGAGTTTCGGACGCCAGAAAGAATTGTGGTCATTTATTCATTCTTTGCCGACAGACAGCTCATTTCGCGCCAAGACGTTTTCGGTCCCAATATCGCTGGTGTCGTTTTTCTGGAATCAATTGCACATAGGTAGAATCGAACGCTTTACCGGAAGTTTTGATATTTTACACACTTCTGATTGGGTTGAGCCACCGAGCAAAATTCCTAAAGTCACCACGATTCACGACCTCATGATCTATAAGTTTCCCGAGCATTTGCCTGAAGAGATTATTGAGACACAGCGCCGGAAACTGGCGTGGGTGAGTCGGGAGTCAAAGTTAATAATTGCTGACTCAAAAAGCACTAAGTCTGATATTGTCCGTTTACTCAATATACCAGCGGAAAAAATTCATGTTGTATACTTGGGAGTTGATGATGCCTACTTCCCCCAAAGCCGCAATCGAGTTACTGCAGTCCTGCATAAATATCGTGTACAGCAACCGTATTTTTTATGCGTGGGTACGCGCGAGCCGAGAAAGAACTTGCAGCGTGTGCTATCGGCATTTTCCGGAATTGCACAAAAAAATATGTCACTCGTAATTGTCGGAAATTTTGGGTGGGGAGAAGATGTCGCTATAATTCCTAGTGTGAAAGTCTTGGGATTTGTGCCGAAAACAGATTTGCCCGTTCTCTATACGGGAGCCACTGCTTTTGTATACCCGTCGCTCTATGAAGGATTCGGTTTACCAGTACTTGAAGCGCTCTCATGCGGAACTCCGGTTGTCACCTCAAATCGCGGGAGCTTGGGAGAAATTGCGGAAGGGATAGCAATTGAAGTAAACCCGGAAAACAGTTCTGATATCCGGCGTGGTTTAGAATCTATGATACTATTGACTCCGGCAAAGCGAAAAGCGCTCGTGCAAAAGGGATTGCAACACGCAGCCCAATTTACCTGGGAGAAGACTGCACGAAATACCATTGAAGTGTATAAAAAAGCAGTCAGCCTATGAATATCGGCATTGATCTCTACGAAGCGAATGTCAATCAGAGAGTGGGAATTGGACAGTTTGCGCATCACGTGATCAGCGAATTATATCGCCTGGAAAAACACAACTTTATACTCTTTTCTCCACGGGATCCGTTACCGGATTTACCAAAAGCACGTACCAACTGGCGTTACGTAGTTGGGAAGCCGGGCAGTTTCTGGACGGTTCGCCAATTGCCGGGGCTGATAAAAAAAGAAAACATCGATGTCTTTTTTTCGCCAACTCATTACTTACCCTGGTTTACTTCGGTACCCAAAGTTATGGCGATTATGGACGTGTCATATCTGCGCTACCCGGAACTATTTCAAGCTCGTGATTTACTACAGTTGAAGCTAATGACGAATTATTCCATACAACGAGCAGGAAAAATACTCACTATATCTGAATTTTCCAAACAGGAAATAATTGAGCACTATAAATACCCTAAAGACAATATAGAAGTAACTTACCCAGGTATAAACCGAAAAATAAAGGATAAAATAATCACACTAGATGATAATTACCAAAATAAAATTCTAAAGACGCACGGCATAGATAGGCGATATCTATTATTTGTCGGTACCTTGCAACCGCGCAAAAATCTTGAACGGTTAATCGCGGCATTTGAACGGCTTAAAAGTGAAGTGCAGTTGATAATTGTGGGAAAAAAGGGCTGGCTGTGGAAACCAATTATTAAACGCATACAAAAGTCACCCAAAAGAGAGCAAATCAAACTGCTTGATTTTGTGAGCGAGGAAGAACTGTTTTGTCTGTACAACGCGGCTGATTGTTTTGTGTTACCTTCTTTATATGAAGGGTTTGGGATTCCGGTAGTTGAGGCTATGTTTATGGGTTGTCCGGTCGTCGTTTCAAATACGTCGAGTTTGCCGGAAATTGCGGGAGACGCCGGTATCTATGTCACACCAGACGATGTATCCAGTATTGCGACAGGTATTACAAAAGCATTACAATTAAAGCCAACCGAGCGCCGGAATTTGATTCAGAAAGGCTACCGGCAAGCGGAAAAGTTTAGTTGGGAAACCTGCGCCCGAAAAACTTTGGCAGTCCTGGAAAGTCTCGTATAGAGTTGAAAATTTAAACTTATATGATAAAAGACCGGATGGATAAAAATCTAACCTCAAGTGAGTTTATGCAAAAAGGAGTTAACCGGATAGGAAGTATTCTTCTCGATTTTGAACTGATGGTATTACGGTGGGTTGGTTACTTTCCTATCCATTGGGTACGCAAGCTTGTGTATATGCTCGCCGGAATTGAAATTGGCGATGGCTCAACACTCCACATGTGGGCGTGCTTTTATGATCCGTCACAGATAACAATTGGCGACGATTCAATTATCGGAGATCATGCTTTTATTGACGGCAGGGCTAAAGTAGTTATCGGGAACCACGTGGATATTGCTTCTGCAGTCATGATTTATAGTGGTAAACATGACTTCGAAAGCGAAGATTTCCGACCGGTTTTTTCGCCGGTTACTATTAAAGATTACGTATTTATCGGTCCCCGCGTCATTATTCAACCCGGTGTGACAATCGGTAAAGGCGCTATCGTAGCTGCAGGTGCAGTGGTTGCTCAAGACGTACTCGATTTCGCAATTGTTGGTGGAGTTCCGGCTAAGGTGATTGGGGAGCGTAAACAAAAAGATTTGCATTACAAACTCGGGTGGGCCAGACTGTTTCAATAAAATTTCCCGCAATGAACAGTCTAGCGCAATTTACACCGGTTAGAAATATTTTCCTGGAAATCTCCCGCAAACGGGTTGATGATATTTTGCGAAAAATCTTACCCTATTTACGAAAGAAAGACCGGATTTTGGATATTGGCAGCGGCTTTGGGTTGGTGAGTCATGAACTGTTACGGCGCGGATTTACGGTTTATCCTTTAGATATTCAGGATCGCAGTTTGTTTTCAGATGTCCATACACACGTCTATGACGGAAAAAAACTGCCCTTTCCCAACAATAAGTTTGATGTGGCGCTTCTGATTACCGTCCTGCACCATGTGCCACAGCCTGAAGTTTTACTGAAAGATGTTACTCGGGTAGTTAAGCGGATTATCCTTATGGAGGATGTTTATGAATCGGATTATGGACGTTATGCTACTTATATTATGGATAGTGTGGTGAATGCCGAATTTTTCAATCACCCGCACTCAAATAAATCTGATAGAGAGTGGCGGGAAGTTTTTAAAAAACTGCATTTGAAAGTGACTGACAGCCAGTCTGAAAAATTCTGGAGTCTGTTTACTAGTACCACATACGCGCTTACGAAATCTTCAGGTTGACGTTGGTTTTGGCTGTGACGGGTTATAAAATGCTATAATTAATCCTACATGAGCACTCTCAAAGGCGTACTGTCCTGGCTCGACGAGCACCTGTTGTTCCTCATTACCGGTTTTCTTTTGGCGTTTATTCCGCTCTACCCGAAACTACCCCTATTTGAGGCTATTCCAGGCTACATTGTCAGGGTCAGAATCGAAGACTTTCTGGTTGGAGTAGCCTTGATTATCTGGCTGATTCAGCTCATCCGGGGTAAAGCTAAATTTGGCCCAAATCCACTGGCAAAGCCGATTATTGCCTACCTCGTTATCGGGGTATTGTCGATGCTTTCAGCGATTTTCGTCATTCAGACGGTACCAATGGAAGCTTTACACATTGGCAAGATGGCCCTGCATTTCCTGCGCCGGGTCGAGTATTTCAGTTTATTTTTCGTATTTTTCAGTGCGGTAAAGTCGCTCAAACAGGTTAAAACATACTTGATCATTCTAGTTCTGACTATGCTCGCAATTACAATTTACGGTTACGGGCAGAAATATCTTTATTGGCCGGCCTACTCAACCATGAACCGAGAATTTTCCAAGGGTTGGCAACTGGTATTGACCCAGGGAGCGCGGGTCATGTCCACTTTTGGCGGGCATTATGATCTGGCAGCGTTTACCATGGCGATTCTCGTATTTTTGTGGGCGCTGTTTTTTTCCGTTAAGCAGCGAATCTGGAAATTACTTGTTTTTATAGTTTTGAGCGGCGCCTTTTGGTTACTCATTCTGACTGTTTCCCGAACTTCGTTTCTCGCATATCTAGCCGGAGTCACCATGTTATTTTTCTTCTGGATGTTTCGGAAGGGGATTCGCTGGGCGGGTACTCGCTGGATAGGAGTAATTTTATTGAGCGTGCTTATCATGCTGATGTTTGGTGATTTGTCAGACCGGTTTTTTAAACTACTTAAACTTGACCAGCGGATCGGCGGAATTAAATCTTTACTGACTCAACCAATCGGTACTCCGCCTTCCGGCAAAAACATCGCATTCTTGGAAAATAATCCGGCAAATATTGGAGACGTGACCAGTAAAAGTGACTTTCCACCACTTCCTGCTAGGCCGTTTGATATTACCACCGAAACTCCGGATGGATTGGAAGCAACGATTTCTGCCAGTGGCGCTGCCATACTTAAAGAAGTGCCCCGAACTTACTCACAGAATGCAAAAATATATGATCTTTCAACCGGAATTCGACTCGATGCGCTTTGGCCGCGGGCAATTGCCGGCTTTATGCGTAATCCGTTATTGGGGAGCGGATATTCCACTCTGACGAAAACGCAGGTGTCTGAATTTACTGAGGCAGAGTCAACTGACAATGATTATTTGCGCGCCTTAGGAGAAACCGGAGCCTTAGGATTTCTCGCCTTTGGTTGGATACTTGCCGTGATTCTTATTTCGATCTGGAAAGCATTTTTGCGGGTAAAAGACTCGTTAGTTTTTGCATTACTCATTGGTATGGCAGCAGTCGTGTGCGCGTTACTTGTCAATGCCGTATATATTGATATATTTGAAGCTTCGAAAGTCGCCTTTTCATTTTGGGCCTTAGCCGGGATTACTCTGGGTGCAATTAAAATCCTGCCTCAGGAAGAAAAAGGACATCTGGCGCTTCCCAAAATTCCGGATTTAAAGGATACGGTCAATGATTTAAAATCCCTGCTTAAAAAAATAATTGCGAGTGATAAAACGTATTTACTGATTATTTTACTTATCGCGCTGATGGTTCGGCATTACAAAATACATGCGCCACTGGCTGACTGGCATTCCTGGCGGCAGGCCGATACCTCGGCTGTCACCCGCAACTTTCTGCGTTACGGAATTACGCCGCTTGTCCCGCGGTATGATGATCTGTCTTCAGTAGCCTCAGGTCAGCCAAATCCGGAAGGGTATCGGTTTGTTGAATTTCCGCTCTATAACCTGGCGACGGTCGTAGTTGACAAACTATTCCCCGGCTACAATCTTGAGTATTCCGGCCGTCTTACCTCAATTTTTGCATCGCTTGGAAGTCTGGTTTTTCTTTATCTAATCACCAAAAAACATCTCGGAGTGAAAACAGGACTGGTTGCCGCAGCCTTTTTTGCCATTCTGCCGTATAACATTTTCTGGTCGCGGGTGATTTTACCTGAACCAACGTTGGTATTTTTAAGTCTGGGGATGGTGTATTTTTTTGACCGCTGGACCGATAAGGAACACATCTGGTGGTGGGTACTCTCAGTTATTTTTGCCGCTGCCGCACTGCTTGTTAAGTTTACCGTCGTGTTTTTTGCAATTCCACTCTTGTATCTGGCGTGGCGAAAGTGGGGGAGGACCATTATTACCAGGCCACTACTCTTTGTATATGCGGTAGTGGTAGTGGTGCCATTCGGATTGTGGAGAATTCATATCGCGCAATTTCCTGAAGGCATCCCCGCGTATATGTGGCTACTCAATGGCAATGGAATTCGTTTTAAAGGCGCCTGGTTCTGGTGGCTGTATGCGGAGCGAATTGCCAAACTAATTCTGGGCGGGTGGGGAATAGGGTTACTCATTCCCGGCTTGGCCGCAAAACCGTCTATTAACCATGAAAAACCAAACTGGTTTTTCCATACCTGGCTTTTAGGTATGGTTGCATATCTGATAGTCTTTGCAACCGGTAACGTACAACACGACTACTACCAGATTATTCTAGTGCCAATTCTGTGTATTTTTCTGGCTGTGGGAAGCGTCGCCTTATGGGAAAATGTGAAAGGACAGTTTCATTCCCTGCTTGCTAAAGCCGTAGTTTTGCTTGCAGTGGTATTCCTACTCATGTTTGGCTGGTATCAGGCGCGGGACTTTTTTAATATTAACCATCCGGAAATTGTCGCCGCCGGTCAGGAAATGCAGCGAGTGCTGGGCGACAAGCGGGGAAATACGATTGCTCCGTATGGGGGTGATACCGCATTTTTGTATCAAACCAGTCAGCGAGGTTGGCCGCTCATGGAAGGAACAATTGATGAGATGATAGACAAAGGCGCCCACTATTACATTAGCGTGAATTTTGATCAACTGACTCAGGAGCTCGTCAGTATCGCCAAGGCGCAAAAAGATCCGTATCACCCATTTAAACTTCTCAAAGAAACTCGTCAGTTTGTGATAATTCAATTGGTGCCTGACAACCGATTACCCCGCTCATAAGTACCGGAATTTACGTATGAAAATTTTAATGTTGACTCCGTATTTACCCTATCCACTGCTTTCCGGAGGTCAGATCCGTTCCTACAACTTACTCAAGAACCTGGCGCAAAAACACGAAATTACCCTCATCGCACTCATTAAGCACGATAACGAGAAACAGTATATTAAAAATATCAGCGCCTTTTGCTCACGCGTAATTGTGTGTAAGCGGCCGGAGAAACCATGGACGATGCAAAATATTTTAAAGACGGGATTTGGTAAATATCCGTTTCTGGTAGTGCGGAATTTTTCGAGTGAAGCCAAAAATGCGGTGGTTGAGGAGCTGGAGCATCAGAATTTTGATTTGATTCATGCTGAAACGTTTTATGTTATGCCGCATATTCCCGAGACGTCAGTCCCGATTCTGCTCGTTGAACAGACGATTGAGTATCTCGTATATCAGCATTTTGTGGAGACGATGGGTTTCCCGCCGCTTCGGTTCCTGTTTTCCTTTGATGTTGCAAAGATTCGCTACTGGGAGGAATATTACTGGAAACGGGCAAGCCGGGTGGTAGCCATGTCGTTACCGGATAAGCAGATAATGGAGAAAGTCGCCAATCTTGAGGTATCGATTGTCCCAAACGGGGTTGATACTACGGTCTTCAGTTTTCAAAAAAAACGAATGGGTTCGAACCCGAAAATATTATTTGTTGGTAATTTCAAATGGTTACAAAACCGTGAGGCAGCCAAGGAATTGATTCATAATATCTGGCCATTGATACAACAGCAAATTCCGGCTGCCCAGTTGTTGATTGTCGGACATGATCCTTCGCCGGATATTCTTAAATTTAAAAGTAAAAACGTTCAGATTGCTGAATCGATGAAAGATATCCGGGTGGCATATCGCCAGTCAGATGTGCTTTTGGCGCCAATTTTTGGCCCGGGAGGTACTCGCTATAAAATTCTCGAATCAATGGCGACTGGTTTACCGGTAATTACCACCCCCCAGGGTATTGAAGGTTTGGGAGTTACCGATGGAAAAGAAGCGCTGGTTCGGAGCAATTCCAAGTCGTTATCACAGGCGACCGTTGCGGTACTTACGGATCAAAAAAAATATGAGCAATTGGCCCGGAATGCTAATTTGCTGGTACGCGAAAACTACAGCTGGCCAATCATTGCCGAGGCGCTTGACTCGATTTACGAAGCAGTTGCCCGCAAACTGGTATGAAAAAAGAAATAGATTTATCGATTGTTATCGTTTCCTATAATACCTGGAAGCTAACTGATCAGTGTCTGAATTCAATCTACATGAGTTTGGCGAACACCTCGATAGCATACGAAGTGATTGTGGTTGATAACAACTCCACAGACCGCAGTCCGGAATTAATTAAAAAACACTATTCTGCAGTGCGACTCCTGAGTAACAAAGAAAATGCCGGATATGGCAAGGGAAACAATCAGGGGATACGCGCAGCCAATGGTTCTGTTGTATTACTTCTAAACTCAGACATTTTGGTGCTTGATCAGGCAATTGAGAAGCTGTACCGATTTTTTATTACCCTGCCGCAAAAATCAGTTGCCGGCGGCAAATTATTCAACTCAGACTATTCGCCGCAGGATTCATGCGGACCTGGGTATAGCTTACCGGTTATTTTTACGGCCCTTTTTCTCAAGGGTGATCATTTACATCTCACCCGTTATTCGCCGGACAGGGTGCGAAGTGTTGATTGGGTAATGGGTGCCTGTATTATGGCCAGACGCCGAGACTTTGAGTCGGTTGGCGGTTTTGACGAAAACATTTTTATGTACATGGAAGAGATTGACTGGCAGTATCGAGCTAAAGAGAAGGGTTACAAAATCGTATTTTTTCCTCATGCGCATTTTGTTCACAAAGGCGCTGCCAGCAGTAGCGGGCACCGGACGCCAATTCTGAATGTGTTTGGCGGGTTTAAGTATTTTTATAAAAAACATTATGGTTTATTGGCAAATCTAATTTTAAGAGTACTATTAGTATACAAATCATTATTGGCAATTTGTTTGTTTACTCTATTGAACAGAAAAAAGGATCAGAAACTCTATATTGAGGCTTTAAAGATTGCTTTGTCATGAATGCCGAAGTGTCGATCATCATTGTTAATTTTAATACCTGGGAAGTGATCAGCGAGTGTCTGACTTCACTGTTCCAAAACTACGCATCAGAACTTCGCACTGGAAAATTTGAAGTGATTGTGGTGGATAATGCTTCAACTGATGACTCAGTTCATGAGATTAAACATAAATTTCCAATGGTGCATTTGATTCAGAATCAGGAAAACGTGGGTTTTGCCCGGGCAAATAATCAAGGGATTCGTATTTCACAAGGTGTTTACGTTTTACTGCTAAATCCGGACACAGTTGTTCCTAAAAATGTAATCACCCAGGTGGTTGATTACATGGAACAACAGAGTCAGGTTGGAGTAGCCACTGCCCGATTAGAGTTAACCAATGGTCAACTGGATGATGCTTCACATCGGGGCTTTCCGACGCCCTGGCGCTCACTCACTCATTTTTCCGGCTTAGGAAAATTATTTTCTCATTCTACTTGGTTAAATGGTTATCATTTAGGATATAAAAATCTCGATAAAATCCACGAAATTGATGCCTGTGTGGGAGCGTTTATGTGTATCCGCAGGTCTGTGGGAGAGACACTTAACTGGCTTGACGAACAGTATTTTTGGTATGGTGAAGATCTGGATTTTTGCTATCGGGTAAAACAGACGGGGTACCAGGTAGTGTATATTCCGACGCTGCCGGTAATACACCACAAAGGAGTAGCAAGTGGTATTAAAAAGCACTCACAGCAGCTGAGCAAGGCGGATCGGGAAACTAAACTGCGCGCCACACGGGCCAGATTTGCAGTCATGCGGATTTTTTATCGCAAGTTTTATACAAAAAAATATCCTGCTTGGGTGCGCTACTTAGTGTTAGTTGGCGTGTGGCTTAAGGAGCAGATAACATTTTTCAGTTTATTATTTTAATAATTTTTATGAAAATTGGGATTGATGCGCGTTTATGGAATGAAACCGGAGTTGGTAGGTACCTGCGCGCGCTCGTCAACCATCTGCAGGTAATTGATACCCGGAATGACTATGTAGTATTTGTGCGGCCGCAGGAATTTGAAACTATAAAATTTCAAAATTCCCGCTGGACGAAAATATTGGCCAAGGTCCACTGGCACACGATATACGAACAGTTAGAAATGCCAAAACTGTATCGCACGGCAAACCTCGATTTACTTCACATTCCATATTTTTCCGTGCCGCTTACGACGCCACAGCCGTTTATTGTCACAATTCACGATCTCACCATTTCGCATCATGCTACCGGTAAAGCCACCACGTTGCCGTATCCTTTGTACCAGTTTAAGCGTTTGGGTTACTCGTTTGTGCTTTCCCAGGCGGTCAAACGGGCGGCGAGAATTATAACGGTTTCGCAGACAGTTAAACAGGATATTATCCGGGAGTTTGCAATTTCTCCGGATAAAGTTTCTGTTACCTACGAATCCGGGGAACTGGAAGAAAAGACTGATACGTCAGTATTTTCAGTACCCAAAAAATATATTTTGTACGTGGGTAATGCGCATCCTCATAAAAATTTAAGCCGGTTGGTTGAAGCGTATTTGCTAATTCGAAAACGGATACCCGAACTTAGACTGGTATGCATTGGAAAACACGATTATTTTTATACACGCTTGCAAACAGATGTAGCAAAAAGCCTTGCGGTTGAAAATGTTATATTTCCCGGTGAAGTGAGCAATGCGGCGCTTGTGCGTTGGTACCGTCATGCTGCAGCGTTTGTATTCCCATCACTGGCGGAAGGATTTGGAATTCCCGGGCTTGAAGCTATGCAATTTAGTTGTCCGGTACTGGCTTCGGATATTCCGGTTTTTCGTGAGATTTACGGAGGCGCGGCGAATTATTTTGACCAGACGGATGTTGTTGATATGGCAGATGAAATTACCAGCATCTTGAAGCAAGATAAATTACGCCGAACTCTCATTTCATTGGGAAAAACTCAAGTAAAAAAATATTCCTGGAAAAAAATGGCCAAAAGTACCTTAAGCCTCTATGAAAGTTGCGCTTTGTTACGATCACCTCAATAAATTCGGTGGAGCAGAACGAGTTTTGCTCTCACTGCACGAATTATTCCCGGACGCGCCACTGTATAGCGCGGTAATTGATAAACGGCAGGCTACGTGGGCACGTGAGTTTAAAGTTCGTTCCTCGTTTATGCAAAGACTACCGGGCGCTGCAACACGTCATGAACGGTATCCGGGTCTGCCTGTATTTGCATTTGAATCATTTGATTTTTCTGAGTTTGACGTAGTTATTAGTATCACGTCGGCAGAAGCAAAGGGCATCGTAACCAGTCCAGACACATTACATATTTGTTATTGTTTGACGCCGACCCGATATTTATGGTCCCATTACTGGGATTATTTTAAACGGCCGTTATTAAGAAAGTTGTCATTGCCGGTAGTTTCACTGCTTCGTCTATGGGATGGATTTGCAGCCGCGCGACCTGACCGATATATTGCAATTTCCAAAACGATCCAAAGGCGGATCTGGAAGTACTATCGCCAGAACAGTTCCGTAATTTACCCTTCTGTAGACACCGAAAAATTTCAGCCAAAAGTCGACAAGATTAAACTAGACCCCTATTTTTTAGTCGTTTCCCGATTGGTTACCTATAAGCATATTGAAATTGCAATTAAAGCGTGCAATGATCTGAAGTTACCACTGCGGATTGTGGGTATTGGATCGGAATTTGGGAAACTTACGGCTTTGGCCGGACATACAATTAAATTTATGGGTGAAGTATCGGATAAGGAATTGGTTAGGCTTTACCAGAACTGTAAGGCGCTGATTGCCCCACAGGAAGAGGATTTCGGTATCTCGATGGTTGAGGCTTTGGCATGTGGCAAACCGGTTATTGCGTTCAGATCTGGGGCCGCTTGCGAGTTTGTTACGCCGCATGTTACCGGCGAACTGTTTTATCCGCAATCAGTTGGAGCGCTTACGGAAATTTTACGCACATTTGCAGCGAGTCAGTATAATAGTAGATTATGTAGTGAGTCTGCAGAGCGTTTTTCCTCTTTGCAATTCAAACGTAATTTTTTACATTATATAGAAAAGGAGTGGGAACAGTTCCGGCAGACTGCTTCCGTAACCAAATGAATATCGTAATTTTCGCTGGTGGAGTGGGGACTCGTTTGTGGCCCTTGTCGCGTAAACGTTCACCCAAACAATTTGAAAAAATAGTCGGCAACAAATCAACTCTCCAGCTGGCAGGTGAGCGGTTGCAGCCGGATTTTGGCTGGAAAGAAATGTTCGTCTCCACGAATGAAGCCTACGTTCCGATTGTGCAGTCACAACTGACTGAGGTGCCGCCGAAACAAATTATTGGTGAACCGGCGATGCGTGATGTGGGACCAGCAGTGGGATTGGTTACCGCCATCCTCGCTAAAGAATCGCCACTTACGCCGATGGCGATCCTGTGGAGTGACCATCTGGTAAAAAATGACGCGTTGTTTCGTAAAATTCTGAAATCAGCCGGAGAACTGGTGGCGGAAAATCCCGATCAGGTGATTTTTGTTTCGCAAAAGCCCCGCTTTGCCAATGAAAACCTGGGGTGGATTGAGTTTGGTAAAGAGGTGAAGCGTAAAAACGGTTTTTCCTTCTGTTCACTCGTTAATTTTCAGTATCGGCCGGACCAAAAAACCGCGGATAATTATTTTAAAAGCGGCCACCATGCGTGGAATCTCGGGTATTTTGTGACGACTCCGCGTTACTTGCTGTCCCAATACAAACGGTTTGTGCCCAACCTGTATTCGGGACTCATGCAAATTCAAGCTGCATGGCAAACCGGCAGCTATCATGAGACTTTGAAAAAAATCTACCCAACATTTGAAAAAATTGCCTTTGACAACGCAATTTTAGAAAAACTTGATCCGTCTTCTTCGCTCGTAGTTTCGGAAAATATCGGCTGGAGCGATATCGGCGCCTGGGAAGCGCTGAAGGAAGCGCTTGAAGAAGCAAAAGATAAAAATGTCACCCAGGGAAATGTTCTGCTTACTGACACTACTGATTCACTGATTTATAATTATACGGGACAACTGGTAGTGACGATTGATCTAGATGACTTTCTGGTAGTTAATACCGATGACGTACTGCTGGTTGCCAAAAAATCGTCAGTTTCGAAAATCAAGAAGCTGGTGCAGAATCTGGATGGCACTAAGCACGAAAAACTGGCGTAATGAGCATGTATTATTTACTAAAACGTTGCATTGATGTAGTCGGGAGTCTCGCTATCGGACTGATATTTTTGCCGATTGCGGCACTCACCGCACTTGCGATAAAACTTGATTCTCCCGGACCAGTCCTTGCCGATACGCCAATGCGGGTGGGGAAAAACGGTAAACTCTTCAAGCTGTATAAATTCCGTTCGATGATTACGAATGCACACGAGGTGTTGCGGACTGACCCAACTATGCGTAAACTCTATGCCCAGTACAAAAAAAACAGCTATAAACTTCATGATGACCCCCGCGTCACGCGAGTTGGTAAATTTATTCGTAAACATTCGCTTGATGAAATTCCGCAGCTGGTTAACGTGCTTATCGGTGACATGAGCTTGGTCGGACCGCGCCCTTACTATCCGGATGAACTCATAGACCAGCAGAAAAAATATCCGCACACTAAGCAACTGGTTAGCGTTGTGCTGTCAGCTAAACCCGGACTCACGGGTAACTGGCAGGTATCAGGCAGAAGTGAAGTAAATTTTGACAAACGAATCCAGATTGATGCGGAGTACGTGCGGGAGCGATCGGTATTGCATGACATTGAGATTTTGTTAAAAAGCCCGATGGCTATGGTGACCGGCAAAGGCGCGGTTTGAGAAAAAGACGTGAGTGCGGTATAGTTACTTAGTTGGTGGTCATTTGTCGTTAGACATTTGACTATTTTTTTCTTAGGAGGCAAAACCAACGACTAAAGACTAATAGCGAACATGAAAAACCTGCTCAATAAGTTTGAACATACAGATCGTGATCCACAGCCGGTTGTTACGAAAAAAGTGCCCCAGGACTGGGAATTTAAAAAAATTGATATTTCCCAAACTACTATGCCGAAGAAACGATTTGCTTTTAAAATCAATAAACGATTATTATTGATTCCAGTTATTTTACTTGTGATTCTAGCGGTTCTGGTGGTGGCGACCGTTATGCCGGCTCAGGCCGCCTGGAAAAAGGCCCAGGAGTTGCAAACCGTTGCTATGCAACTTGCAGATGAACTAAAAAACCAGAATCTGGAAGGCGCCAAAACAAAACTGCCGGAAGTACGCACGAAACTTAATGAGACTAGACAGGCGGTTGATGCCATCGTTCCCCTGAAAATATTACCCATACTAAGCGCCTATCATGCAGATGCTATGCATGGGTTGAGTGCGGCCGGTTACGGACTGGATGCAGTTGAAATAGCAGTTGGCGCAGTTGAGCCGTACGCTGATTTGTTGGGGTTTAAAGGTGGCTCGAGTTTTACCGCCGGTTCGGCTGATGAACGGATTCAACTCGCGGTTCAGACTTTGGAAAAAGTGACGCCAAAAATTACGGAAATCGGCGACAAAATTGCCTTACTCGAAAAAGAGGTTGATGCGATTGATCCGAACCGGTATCCTGAATCACTGCAGGGTAAGCCGGTACGCGCCAAAATCATTGAAGGTAAAAACCTGCTCGACGAAACTACCGGCCTGTTTTTAAACGCCCAGCCGTTACTTGAAGTATTGCCGCAGCTCTTAGGTCAACCTGATCCCAAACGTTACCTGGTTATCTTCCAGAATGATAAGGAATTACGCGCCACCGGCGGGTTTATGACAGCCTATGCTATTTTCCGGGTGGAAAAGGGAAAATTCATCGTGGAAAAATCAGATGATATTTATGAACTGGATGATCAGATCAAACCTAAAATGAATGCGCCGCCGGAGATTCTGACGTACCACAAAGGCGTCTATTATTTCAATATTCGCGATTCTAACCTCTCACCGGATTTTTCAGTTTCCATGCAGCAATTTAAAGAACTATATCCAAACAAGTGGGATTTTGACGGGGTCATCACTGTTGACACTCACGTTTTGGTTGAATCAATCAGGATTCTGGGGACATTTGTCGTCAAGGGTCGGACGTTTAGTTCAGAGATTGATAAACGCTGTGATTGTCCAAAAGTAATTTATGAACTGGAAGATTATTCGACTCGGCCGGTTGCCTACGTTCGGGAAGATCGCAAAGATGTGTTAGGTGAGCTGCTGCTGCAAATTATGAAAAAAGCCCTTGGCGTATCTCCGTCACAATATTGGGGACAACTGTTCCAGATGGCCATTTCCGAAATTAACCAGAAGCATATATTAGCTTTCATGGAAAACGAAAAATCCCAAAAAGGGGTTGAGTCGCTCAACATGGCGGGTAGAATTGCTGATGGAGTGGAGATGCTGGGTTACAAAGACGGAAACAGTTGGGATTATCTCCACATCAGCGATGTAAACTTCGCTGGGGCGAAGTCAAACCTGTTTGTGACACACGAAGTGAAACAGGAATATGAAGTAGGTGGTGACGGAACACTTACAAAAACCATTACGATTGATTATAAAAATCCGGCGCCACCTTCAGACTGCAACCTTGAATCAGGTGGTTTATGTTTAAACGGAATTTTACGCAACTGGGTGCGGATTTACGTGCCGAAAGGCAGTGAACTTATCTCTTCTACCGGCAGCCAGTCGCCCAAAGACGAAAGTGGCGTTGATATGCAGACTTCGGAAGGCTTAGGCAAAACCGTGTTTGAAGGCTTTTTGACGGTACGGCCGCTCGGATCAGCGCAACTGACGGTGAAATATAAACTTCCGTTTAAAAAAACTGGTGACAAGCTTCCGTTATTTATCCAAAAACAACCGGGGACTGATGGCCATGACTACACGGTTTTAGTAAACGGCAAACAGCGAGAAAAACTACCTTTGAAGGCTGATGTACTGCTACAGATAAAATTGTAAAAGAAGAAATGTCATCCTGAATTTATTTCAGGATCAAAAGAGTTTACCAGCACGAAACCACCTGAGATGCTGAAATCCCAAAGGGATCCCTTCGGGACGAGTTCAGCATGACAAAAGTGCTTGCATTTCTTTCTTGAAAGGACTGTAATTAAACTATGGATGGCAAACCAGTTTCGTTCCAACCAGCCACTTCGCCAGTTGCTGTACCACCACCGCAACCTGTTCCTCCTCCATCGCCAAAACGTTTACCAAAGATTTTAGTTTTGTTAGTTTTACTTATTATTGTTTTATTTGCTGCTGGTGGTTATTATGCCGGGAGCAATAATCTACTGATACAGCCGGTTGCCTCTCCAATTTTATATCCATCGCCACCACCACTTACCGAAACCGACCCGACTGCGGGATGGAAGACGTATAGTGCAAAACAATATTCTTTCAAATACCCTTCAGAATGGTTTTTATTAAACCCATCTACCGAAGTTGTTTTTGGCATTATTTCTTTATCAAATATAGACATGACCAAAGATTCGTTTCCAAAAAATGCTACAAAGATCGATCTTGCAACCACACTTTCAGAGATGAATCAACAGCAACTAGTTGACTTTCTAAACCAAAGACTCAAAGATTATGAGAAAAGTACGTTTGTTGCAAATACAGTGCTTGATCCTTCAAGTCAAGTGATCGTTGCTGGGAAACCGACAAGAAAAATTACTGGAATAACCACAACAACAAATGCTAACTTTATCGAATACTATTTACAAGTTCAAGAAAACCTCGTGCTTGGAATAACAGTGTATGGAATAGACTATAACGAAAAAATAGTTGATCAAATCCTCTCCACGTTTAAGTTTGTGGAGGAGGCCGATACAAGTGAATGGAAGACGTATGAAAATCCAGATTTGAAATTTTCAATCAATTATCCAGACGTTGAAGATGAATTAACAGCATATGAAGTCGAAAAGGGCGTAAGAATAAGTTTTTGTTATGGAGAAACCGATGCCTGCAAACTGATGGTAGAAAAACAGTCATCAACATCTGTTCAAACAGAGTATGCCAATGCCGTTGACGGTCCAGCTTTTGTTTCGTCTACGGACTTGACTTCTTATGCGGTAGGCACACATGCTTTTCAAAATGCAACCATAACTTATGTAGATATAGTGTACGACGAGTACTATCTTCAGAAAGGGTCGGATGTCTATATCATTACCTTTCCAAATCGATATGTGTTGGATTCAGAAACGAAAGACCAAATCCTCTCCACATTTAAATTTTTGTAAGCTTCAGACTTTAAATTTTGCATATTGGAAATTATTTTGTATCATTGGATATGGTCAAGACGTCATCCTGAACTTGTCCCAAAGGGATCCTGGGATTTCAGGATCTCAAGTCTTTAGATGCTGAAATAAATTCAGCATGACAAGATAGCCCAAATTGAGACCGAGAACTTTCAACTTTTAAGGAAGCTTCTCGACTCTCCGCCGGCTGGCGGATCGCTCGAAGAGTAAACGAGTATAAAACTTATGAATCGATGCTATAGCTGTGAAGGGGTGGTCATTAAACGAAAAAATATCGGCGAGGCGGATAAATTGCTCACTATTTTTACCCGTGAGTACGGAAAGAAAGTGGTGATAGCCAAAGGAATCAGGCGGCTTTTCAGCAGGCGAGCACCGCATTTGGAGCTTTTTTCGCACGTGCGTTTACTTCTCAACCGCGGCAAAACTTTCGATTATGTTTCAGAAGTCGTCAATATCCAGCCATTTCTGACGTTGCGTACGCGGCTTGAACGCATCAGTTATGGATATATCGTTCTGGAACTGACTGAGCGCCTGACTGCGGAAAACCAGGAAGCGCCGCTTATTTTTGACCGGCTCATCAATTACATTTCCGTGTTAAACGATCATGAGACGCAAAGAAGCGAAGCTGCACTGGCCCTTTCCACTTTTAAAGTGTTTATTTTGGAAGAGCTTGGTTTTATACACCGACTGGACACGGCAACCAAAGAGTGGATTGATAGTCAAATTGAGGAAATATTAAACGCGCCGCTTAAAAGCCCATTACTCTTGACAACCATTCAAAGCGGTTTATAATTGCGGTAAGCGTTGACCTCAAGGGCATGAGCGAGCTGATTTGAATTAAGGCGACCCGCCTTGGCGGGTAACAAGGGTGGAACCGCGGTTTGCGTAAATCGTCCCTTTCATGAAATAATGAAGGGGATTTTTTGTAGGTAAATTCGTCATCCTGAACTTGTTTCAGGATCAAAAATGGCTGGAACGCGTAATTTTTATGTTTATATTTTAACTAACGATTTACACAGCGTTTTTTACATCGGAGTAACTAACAATTTGGAGAAAAGAGTGTATGAACATAAACATAAAGTGGTTAAAGGATTTACTCAGAGGTATAATCTTAGGTACTTAGTATATTTTGAAGTGCACAACTCAATACTTGAGGCGATACAACGAGAAAAACAGCTTAAGAATTGGCATAGAGATTGGAAGTTAAACTTGATAAAATCAGTTAATCCACAACTTAAGGATTTATCCCTAAGTTTTTATGATGCTGAAACAAGTTCAGCATGACAGTTTAGCTATTGATAATTGATAACACGAATTAATACATGAGTAATCTACTTGACCAAATTACAGCTCTGGCTAAACGTCGGGGTTTTATTTATCCGACGAGTGAAATATATGGGGGACTAACCAGTTCCTACGATTACGGACCTTTGGGAGTTGAATTGTTAAATAACATTAAGCGCCTATGGTGGAAAGAGTTTATTACCAAGCGGGATGATATGGTAGGACTGGACTCGCAAATTATGCTGCATCCGCAGACCTGGGTGGCAAGTGGACATGTAAGCTCATTTGCCGATCCGTTGGTTGAAGATAAGGTGACGAATAAACGCTATCGGGCTGATCATTTGATTGAAGTGTGGCTAAAAGCACATCCGGAAGCATCTGATGTTGTGGTTGAAAACATGGGAATTGACGAGATGGCTGAATTTTTGCAAACCCATGCGGTGAAAAGTCCGGATGGCAATGATATTACGCGGCCCAAGAGTTTTAATTTACTGTTTGAAACGCACCTGGGAGTAGTTGCAGGTGAAAAGTCCACGGTGTATTTACGGGGAGAGACGGCGCAGGGAATTTTTTCTAATTTTAAAAATGTGCTGGATTCGACGCGGGTGAAATTGCCGTTTGGAATTGGACAAATCGGGAAATCATTCCGCAATGAAATCACTTCCGGCCAGTTTGTGTTTCGAACGCTTGAGTTTGAACAGGGAGAGATTGAATACTTTTTTGATCCGGAAACCACTGACTGGCAAAAATTATTCAAAGACTGGCAGGAGGCGATGTGGAAATTCGTGACAGAAACATTAGGTATTAAGAAAGAAAACCTGCGCTGGCGTAAACATACAGATAAAGAACGCAGCCATTACAGCAAAGACACTTATGATCTGGAATACCAGTTTCCGTTTGGCTGGAAAGAATTGTGGGGAATTGCCTATCGCACTGATTATGATTTAAAACAGCACATACAGTATTCAGGCATGAATCTGGAATATCGTGATCCGGTCAGTGGCCGCACCTTTATTCCGCACGCGATTGAACCGGCAGTCGGAATTAACCGTTTGTTTTTGATGGCTTTAGCTGACAGTTTTAAAGAAGAAGAAAAACGGACGGTTTTACAACTTAAACCGCAATTGGCGCCGAAGTTGGTCGCAGTTTTTCCACTGGTTGCCAATAAAGAGGAACTGGTGGTCAAAGCCCGCAGTGTTTATAAATTATTACAGTCCCATGATTTGGCAGTTGCCTGGGATGAGCGGGGGAATATCGGCAAACGGTATCTGTCACAGGATGAAGCCGGAACTCCATGGTGTGTGACCATTGACTATGATACACTCAAAGATGATACGGTGACGGTGCGCGATCGGGATACGACGAAGCAGGATCGGGTGGCAACAGAAGAATTAATTGAGTATTTCAAAAAAGCTTAAAAAATAATATTCAGTCATCCTGAACTTGTTTCAGGATCTTTCAGTCTTAATTATTAATAACCAATTGAGATGCCGAAACAAGTTCGGCATGACAATTGAAGGAGATGCATGAAAAATAAAACTGCCCTGATCATTTCAGTCGTCGTGCTTGCTATAGTTTTGATCGGCGGGTTTTTGGTAGTCAAAAACCTGACTAAACCAATGGCGCCGGTTGCCGAAGAAGAGGAAGAAGTGAGTAATTTGCCGCCGGCTGATCCCTCGATTGTGGTTGACGTCACGCCAAAATCTGACGGTAAAGCTCTTCTTCTTACGGTATCAAAAATTCCGGCAGGTACACTTGCTGTTGAGTACGAAATAACGTATTTAACTGATAAAGGACTTTCAAAAGGTGCCAATGGAAAGTTTGATTTAAACGGAAAAACTGAATTGGAAAAAGAAATTCTTCTGGGGACATGTTCAAAAAATACCTGTACTTATGATACTGGTGTAACCTCAGTGACGGTAGTACTTAAATTCCATGCGACTGAAGGTGTAACCCAGCTTACCAAAGATTTTTCACTTGAGTAAGTGTAAATAATTTCTGCCACGCAAATTAGCGGTGGAAACTGAAAAATTCAGCAGCAGCGAGGAAATTCAAAATCCTGTTCTGCGTAGATTTCTTACAAATTTAACTAAATCATTTGCACTTCCGGCGGAAATTCGTGATTTTGATAATCAACTAGAACAACTCCGAAAAATTATCGCCTCACGGCGAGATGTTATTAGTACCGGAATTATTACTTCAGCGGTGTATCTTTGGCCACGAATATTAAAAGAATTTTTCGAATTAGTACGGGCTCCGCAAGCACTGACTCTGAAAGAATTAAGTGAGATTGCGCCAAATTCTGTCGCATTTGGTTATTCTCCCCATAATAATAAGCTTCAGGAAATGAAACGCAATAATGAGCAAATTGGTTACACTGCCCCGGCTGTGAATCTATTTCATCACTGGACAATTCACAGAAACATAAAAAATGAACACGGCGGAGAGGTGAATAATCCATATCTTGATTTTTTGGATGAAAAAGCATTTGAAAATATCAAAGAGTTTATCGATCAAGATGTTCTGGTAATGGTGAGCTCGGGGTTTAGTCCCGGCGACGATTCAAGTGACCAGCGGATATTTCGTGAGATGGTACAGAATCCTGAGGTGGAAGCATATTTACGCCGTCTGGCGAACCAATTTCGTGATTTAGGTAGTACTGTTCTTTTCCGGCCATTTTTTGAAATGAATGGTAATTGGTGGAATTATGGCGCTAATGGAGAGAATACGTCAGCGGATTTTATAAAAGCCTGGCAAAAGCTGGTGACAATTTTTCGTGAAGAAGGTGCAGACAATGTTTTATTTGTCTGGTGTCCGAACAGCACAATTATTCCATTCAACACCGCTCCGATAAAGGATTATTATCCTGAAGATGAATTCGTAGATATTGTAGGTTTAAATGTTTTTGACCGGCACGAAACGGAATTAATTGATTTTGAGAATGGATATTTACAACTTAATATTGACGGGTATTTTCTTCAACCTGGAGCATCAGCGCTGGCAAATTTTGGGCTTGATCTGGAGTTTTTACAGTCTACCGGTAAACCAATGATAATCGCCGAATTGGGTTCAACTCGTAGAAATAAAGCTCGAGCAGAGTGGGAACTCTCAGCAGTTGAACTGGCAATTCGGGCTGGTGTTCGTCTGATCCTGTATTTTGTCTGGAATAAACAGGATGAAGATAGTCCTCTGGAACAAAACTGGATGCATGAAGCAGATGAAGGGATGGTGGAAATGGTAAACAAAGTGAGCCACGAAAAGTATGCATATCAAAAACCCAGCTACAATAACATTAACCAGCTTGTTCGTCGGTTACTTTCCCATGTCCATTAAGCAGGTATCACTCTCCGACTCGTAATAGATTTGAAGTTTACACTTTGATCTACTTTCATTTGGTGAAAACCTCTTGACATTGCGTGAAAATTAGCCCAAAATGGTGTAAGATGGCGATGTATGGTGAAGATTACACGGGTGGGATTCTTTTTGGGTGAATATTGGCATAGTTTAACTGAGAGAAACCGCGTCGCCTTACCAAAACGATTTCGATTGGAAATAGATGGCACTGAAGTAGTATTGGCGCGAGGAAATGGGAACTGGATTGAAGGTTTTGATCAAAATAAGTGGAAGCAGATGGTACAACAGTTTTTGCAAGTACCATTTACGGAAGACGAAGGTTTACGAGTACGACGGCGGGTATTTGCATCAGCCATGATTGTTGAACTTGATAGCCAGGGAAGAATTGTGCTACCTGATTTACTGTTGACCTGGGCTGGACTTAAGGGAAAAGTCGGTGAAGAGTTGGCGATAATTGGTGTAGGTGATCATTTTGAAATTTGGGAAAAGTCTTTATACGAAGCACAAATGACGAGAAAGTCCTAATGTCTGTCCTGACTTTCTCGTTATAAAAAGCAGTATGAATGAGATTACATATACATTCCATACTCCGGTGCTCGTTGACGAAGTAGTGGGTTTTTTGCCAGCAACAAAATCGAGTTGGGTGGTTGATGCCACCGCAGGCGGCGGTGGGCATACAGGTGAACTATTACGTACGGGAAGAAAAGTTTTGGCAATTGATCAGGACGCAGAGGCAGTCAATGAGTTGAAACGTCAGTTCGGAACTGAACTTGAAAAGCGCCAACTAAAAATTGCCCACGGTAATTTTGCACATTTATTATCAATAATAAAAGCAAACAAGGTGGAGTCGGTAGCCGCAGTGCTGTTTGATCTGGGACTGTCAACATTCCAGATTAAACGATCGGGTCGGGGATTTAGTTTCCAGTCTGATGAAGCGCTTGATATGCGGATGAATACAGAAGCAGCAGAGACGGCAAAAGATTTACTGAACCAGGCATCGCAGGAAGAACTGACAGGAATATTATTGAGATTTGGCGAGGAACGATTAGCTGCGCAAATCGCTGAAAAAATTGTAAAGGTGAGGCGCCAGAAAACAATTGAGACGACGGAAGAGTTGACCAGACTGGTGAATGAAGTCTACGAAGAAGTTGGGATACATTCGCTGATTTCACCGGCAACCAGAACCTTTCAGGCCATCCGAATTTATATTAATGACGAACTGAAGGTCTTGCGGGACGCATTACCACAGGCATTTGAAAGTTTAGATCGAAACGGCAGGTTATTAGTAATTAGTTTTCATTCGCTCGAAGACAGAATTGTCAAACAGTATTTTCAAAGCCAGGTGGTTTTAGGTAAAGCCCGATTGGTGAACAAAAAACCAATGATCGCAGGAGAAGGCGAAGTTAAAAGTAATCGCAGTGCCCGGAGTGCAAAACTACGAGTACTGACAAAACTATGAATTTCAGTCCAATAAATCAGGAAGTTAAAAAAGTTCATTCATCAAAGTTGCCGTATTTATTAGGTAGTTTTGTCCTCATCCTTTTGGTAGCTCAAGTTTTAGTTTCAAATCGGCTGGCAACCAGCGGGTTGAAACTAACTAAAATTGAGACCGAGATCCAGACTTTGACTGAAAACAGCACTGACATGCGGCAGAAAATCGCCTCTTTTTCCTCGCTCAAAACCATTGAGGATAAAGCCAAAGGCATGGGTTTTGTGGTGACTACCAAACCCGTGTACCTTTCGCACGAACCTCCAGTGGCATTTGATTTACCATAAATCTTTCAAATTTACACATATGATCCGGCAACGTCTGGTTTTAATCAGTTTTATTTTCGCATTTATTGTTGTCGTGACGCGGTTGTTTTACTGGCAGATTGTCCGGGGGGTGGAATTGTCTGAAGCTGCCTCTGATCAGTATTATTTTAAACTCAGCTTAACTCCAACCCGGGGAGAAATTTTGTCCGCTGATAAAAGTCCGCTCGTCAGCAATAAGGCCGCATACCAGGTGTATGCCGAGCCGAAAAAGATTACGAACCAGAAGGATTTTGCAGAAAAAATTGCCGAGTTATTAAGTTTAGATCCACAAATCATTGAGGACCGCGTTTCAGAAGATACTATTGTCTGGGCGCCACTGGCACACAAAATTGATGAAGAAGTGAAAATACAACTGGAAGCCTTACAAATTCCAGGCCTCGGGTTTGAAAAAGAGAGTACACGGTATTATCCAGAGGCCTCAATGGCGGCGCAACTCCTGGGATTTGTGGGGAGTGATGAAAATGGCAACGATACCGGCTATTTCGGTCTCGAAGGTTTTTATGATCAGGCCTTGAAAGGCAAACCGGGTTCGCTCATTCAGGAGAAAGATGCACGTGGTTTACCCATACTTTTGGGGAGCAACAAACGGATCACCGCAGAAAACGGGCAAAATCTGGAACTCTATCTGGATCGCGCGGTGCAATTTATTGTGGAAACGAAACTTAAAAATGCGATTGAACGCTATGGCGCAAAAGAAGGATTGGTCGTGGTCGTGGACCCCAAAACCGGCGGAATTCTGGCTAGCGCGAGTTTCCCCGCCTATGATCCAATAAAATTTTCGGAGTTTGATAAAACTACGTATCTCAATCCGCTCGTTTCCGCCACCTATGAACCGGGATCCACCTTTAAAACCCTGATTATGTCAGCCGGGCTCAATGAAAAAGTCGTCGAACCCAAAACAACGTTTAACGAAGATGGTCCGGTCAAGGTCGGCGAGTATTTAATTCGGACCTGGAACAATGAATATCACGGCGAAATGACGATGATTGAGGTGTTGGAGCGCTCTTCAAATCCAGGTATGGTGTTTGTCGGAGAGCAGTTGGGTAAAGATAAACTTTACGACTATCTGGAAAAATTTGGGATTGGTGAAAAAACCGGGATAGATCTTGAGGGTGAGGCTACGGCACAAATCCGCTCCAAATCTGAATGGCGGGAAATTGAACTTGCAACCGCCGCATTTGGCCAGGGAATTGCAGTAACACCAATCCAAATGGTGCGGGCTGTCGCAGCGTTAGCCAATAATGGAGATTTGATGGAGCCGCAGGTGGTTAAAAAGCTCATCGATCCACGCGGGAAAACGATTGACCGGCAGCCAAAAAAAATCCGGCAAGTGGTCAGTCCGGCAACGGCTCGGGTGATTACGGAGATGATGATTAATGCAGTTGACCAGGGTGAGGCTAAGTGGGCGAAACCCCCGGGTTACCGGATTGCCGGAAAAACCGGAACCGCACAAATTCCGGTTGCCGGCCATTACGACGCTGAGAAAACCATTGCCTCATTTGTCGGGTTTGCACCGGCTGATGATCCGAAATTTGTGATGCTCACTTTGCTTCGCGAACCCTCTTCTAGTCCGTGGGGATCGGAAACTGCCGCACCCTTATTTTTCGCAATAGCCAAGGAACTCTTCAACTACTATGGTATTTCGCCGAGATAAATTAGGCAGGCTGGTTTTAGCGGAAGCGCTGTTGATATAATAGTGGGTGTGAACCTACAGTTTTTTAAAAATATCTATCACGGAGTTGTCGCGTACCTGGCTGCGGTGTGGTACGGCTTTCCAAGTAAAGAATTGACGGTAATCGGGGTGACCGGAACTGATGGGAAGAGTACCACCACGCATCTGATTCACCATATTTTAAAATCTGCTGGAAAAAAAGCTTCGATGGTGTCTTCGGTCTACGCAGAAATCGGCGGCACCCAATATGACACCGGATTTCATGTCACTACCCCTGACAGTTTTATGCTGCAAAAGTTTCTGCGTCAGGCAGTGACGGCAGGGGATAAATTTATGGTTTTGGAAGTAACATCCCACGGTATTGACCAGAACCGGATACTGGGGATTGAGTTTCAAATTGCGGCCCTCACGAACGTAACTCACGAGCATCTGGACTACCACAAATCGTATGAAAATTATGTCAGGACAAAACTAAAATTATTGGAACGGGCGAGGGTGGCGATTACAAATAAAGATGATGAGTCGTATAAGGTTAGTTCTCGACTCCGCTTACGCTTCGCTCGAACAGTAACCTATGGTTATGCGGATAATACAGCTGATTTAACGCCGAAGAAATTTCCGTTTACCTCTCCCCTGCCGGGTGAATACAATCGCTATAATTCACTTGCTGCAATTGCCGTTACCAGACAATTAGGAATTGCAGATAGTGACATCAGAAAAGCCTTAAAATCGTTTACCGGTATTAAAGGCAGATTTGAACTTATCCCGAATTCATCGGGTTTGCAGATTATTATTGATTTTGCCCACACGCCCAATGCGTTTGCCAAAGTCCTGCCCACAGTGAGAAAGTTAACTAAAGGTAAGATTATCCATGTATTTGGTTCTGCAGGGCTGCGGGATTTTAGCAAACGACCACTCATGGGAGTTGAAAGCGCGCGGTGTGCCGATTTTATTGTTTTAACCGAAGAAGATTACCGGACTGAGGACGTAAACCAGATTATTGACGAAATAGTTAGCGGCTGTAAAAAACAGGGAGCAAAAGAATATTTACCCAAAGATTATTTACTGGCGTTCAAACAAAAAAATCCGGTTTACTTTCGCATTCCCGATCGCCAGGAAGCAATTTCCTTTGCACTTACCAAACTTGCCCACAAAAATGACACGGTAATTTTAACTGGCAAAGCGCATGAAAAAAGCCTGTGTCGGGGAACTGTCGAATATCCGTGGAGTGAACACGAGGCAGTAGCAACAGCACTAAAACAAAGAAAGTAATGCTCACGGTAGGCCACAATTTTATTTCCTTTTCAATCTTCGAAAAATTCCCGGAGTTACTTTGTGTCATGTCAACACGAGTTGCCGGCGATTTGTATATCAAAAATCCCAGGCAGCCGGTAAAGATGCAAAGCTTCTTAAATCAACTCGCAATTAGAACAGATGAACTTGTGAGCATGGAGCAGGTTCATGGAAGCGAAGTGGTAATTGTTAACAGAACCAATAAAAACGACAGGATTATACTTGCAGTTGACAGTTTGGTGACTCAAAGTCCAGGTTTATTTTTAGGCGTAAACGTTGCCGATTGCGTTCCAGTTTTTCTTTATGATCCAGTAAAGAAAATAGTTGGTGTTGTACATGCAGGATGGCGGGGAACAGAACAGGGAATTGTCGCAAACAGTATTAACCAACTTATAAAATTAGGTGTCGACAAACATTCGTTACTTGTTGCCATTGGGCCTCATATTGGCGGTTGTTGTTATGAGGTGTCAGCTGATTTTGCCCAATCCTTTAAAACTAAGTTTCCCAGTGATCGGGTGGTTTTTCAAACTCAAAACAAGTGGCATGTGGATTTAGGCGAAGCGAATAAGTTAAGTTTGCTCGAATTGGGAGTGTTGCCTGAACACATTGATGTGCCTATTACCTGCACGAGTTGCCAAAACGCGCGGTATTTTTCATTTCGTAAAGACAGCAAAGCAACTTTTGGTGAAATGCTTGGGATGATTGGCATCCGGCAAAAAGTTTAGAACACTATGCAAAATATAATTAAACCTCAGCGGCTACGAAAAGGGGATACGATCGGTTTTATCGCGCCTTCAAAACATTTGAGTGATGATGACCGTTTTATTTTTAAGCGCACTACGGCAATACTTCAACAACTGGGATTTAACCTCAAGACATCCTCGCATTTTTTTGCGGTGGACCGGTATGGATATTCTGCCGGAACTGCGGAAGAGCGCGCCGCAGATATTATGGAACAGTTTTCTGACGACTCAATTACCGGTATCTGGTGTTGGCAGGGTGGACAGACCGCTAATATGGTACTTGATTTACTTGATTATGAATTTATTGAAAAGCATCCGAAATTATTTTTAGGATTTAGTGATAACACAGTTTTACTTAACGCAATGTATCAGAAAACCGGACTGATTACTTTTCATGCACCTGATCCAAAAGTGTATCCAAAAGAAGAGCCATTTGCGTCAGAGTATTCGCAAGCAGAATTTATTAATCGTCTCGTAAACGCGGAAGCGGGTCAGATCAGAAAAAAAAGTAATTGGAAAGTGGTGCGTTCTGGTCAAGCTAACGGGAAACTTTTCGGCGGCAACTTACGCAGTCTATTAAAACTTGCCGGAACGCCGTACTGGCCAGAAGTAGTGGGCGCGATACTCCTACTTGAAGATAACCATATTGATATTCCAGAAGCAGAGTATATGCTGACGCGCTTGCGGCACATGGGAGTATTTGAGAAAGTAAGTGCAGTGGTGGTAGGCTATATATATGGTTTCCAACATCGCTATAATAGAGTTGTCCAGTTTGAAGATATTTTACTCGAAATCAGTCGCGACTTTACGTTTCCGATTTTAAAAATTAACGAGTTCGGTCATAAATGTCACAATACCTTTTTGCCAATTGGTGGTGAGGCTTACGTCAATACGGAAAAACTGAAATTTGCATTAGAGCCATGTATCAGCTCATAAAATAATTATAAATAATGAATTTAACTGACCGTTCAAAATACCACCGCATCCATTTTACCGGTATTAAAGGTGTGGGGATGACTGCGTTGGCAATTGTGGCTAAAGAATTGGGGATTGCGGTCAACGGATCTGATATCAGCGATGAATTTCCCACTGACGCGACACTGAAACGGTTTCACATCCCGTTTGCGACCGGATTCAGCGAGTTAAACCTTGTTCAAGGAACTGACCTTATCGTTTATACAGGTGCGCACCAGGGTTCAAAAAATCCGGAAGTGTTTGCCGCAAAAATGAGAAACATACCGATAATGCCGCACGGGCGCGCACTCGGGCTTTTTATGGAGGGCAGCCGGGGGATTTCCGTTGCCGGTTCGCACGGCAAAACTACTACTTCTGCGATGGTGGCAACTGTACTTATGAAAACTGGACGCGATCCTTCATTTGCAATCGGGTGCGGCGAAATTTTAGGTTTGGGAACGAGTGGCCATGCGGGCAAGGGTGAATTTTTTGTGGCAGAAGCTGATGAATACATGACTGAACCCGGGGCTGATGCTACGCCCAGGTTTTTATGGCAAAAGCCGGAACTATTGATAATTACTAACATCGATTTTGACCATCCGGATGCGTATGCCGATATTGATGCGGTAAAGCAGGCATTTCTGACGTTTATCAACGGACTTGCCGCAAATGCAACTATTGTTTTAAATCAGGACGATCCGGCTTCATTTTCGTTATTTCCCCTGATTAAACAAAAAGTAGTGACTTATGGACTGAAAAAAACAGCGCAGTTTCAACTGGTAAATTTAAATTTTAGTGAGGGGAAAACCAACTTCAGCGTCAAATTTCCAGATACAAAAGTGCATGAATTTGAGCTGGCAGTTCCTGGGGCCCATAACGCCGTAAATGCGACTGCGGTGATTGCAGGGTTGAGTCAAGTGCAAATTTCTCCGGAGGCACTTAAAACCGGACTTGCAGCATTCCGGGGAACCAGACGCCGGTTTGAGTTGATTCTTGAGAAAGACGGGAAAATTATGTTTGATGACTACGCCCATCATCCAAAGGAGATCCAGGCCACTTTAAACAGTTGCCGTGATTGGTACGGAAAGCGCCGGCTGATTGTCATTTTCCAGCCTCACACCTACTCGCGGACGCGAGCGTTACTTTCGGAATTTGCCGAATGTTTTTCCCAGGCAGATACGGTGCTGATTACGGAAATATATGCCTCGCAGCGGGAAACTAACCGCGGCGAAGTTTCCGGAAGACACGTCACCGAAGCCGTAAAAAAGCATCATCCGGAAGTGTTTTTCGTGCCGCAAAAATCCGATGTGCTAGAATATGTGAGGAGTAACGTGCGTCCCGGGGATCTACTAATGACCATGGGGGCTGGAGATATTTACAATTGGATACCCGAGATTGCCGCACTTCTCTAACTACAAATGGATACGTATTCACTGCTCACTCACGCCTTAGGGGAAGCGCGGATTCGTCAAAACGAGCCGCTTGCCCGTTATACTACCTTTAAAATTGGCGGTCCGGCCGAATTCTTTTACGTGGCCCAGTCAGTTGAAGAACTAACCAAAGCTTTCCAGACGGCTAAAAAAGCAGGAATTAAGTTTTGGATTTTGGGAGGCGGTACCAATACTCTGATTTCTGATGCCGGGCTTGCGGGACTGGTAGTTAAAAATGAGGCGCATACGATAAAAATCATCCGCCAGGTGGGTCAGGTGAAAAACGGTAAGTCTGATGTCAGGCAGGCGCTGATTGAGGCTGAAACCGGGGCGCTTATGAATCAACTGGTACGTTTCACCTGCGATCAGGGGTTTAGTGGACTTGAGATGCATTTGGGTTTGCCGGGAACGGTGGGTGGCGCACTGTTTATGAACTCAAAATGGACGCATCCGACTGCGTATGTCGGCGATGTACTGTTCCAGGCCAAAATTCTCACCCCCGATGGGACCATTAAGCTCGTTAACAAAGACTATTTTAACTTCGGCTACGATCAAAGTATTTTACAAAAAACCAGAGAAACGGTGGTAGCAGCGATATTTTTACTTAAAAAAGACGATCCGGAAAAATCATGGGCCCGGGCTCATGCATCCATGGACTATCGAAAGCAAACACAGCCAATGGGGATTCAAACTGCCGGTTGCACGTTTCGCAATATTGCTCCGGCTCAGGCTTTACGCATCGGCACCCCCAATCAGACTACCTCAGCCGGTTATCTCATTGACGCGGCCGGACTCAAAGGAACGGTTCACGGCAAAGCCAAATTTTCCGATAAGCACGCCAATTTTATTATTAATAACGGCGGCGCTACCGCAACCGATGTCAAATGGTTAATTGACAAAGCAAAGTCTCGGGTACAGGAAAAGTTTAAGGTAGCAATCGAACCGGAAATCGTGTTACTCGGGAAGTTTAATTAATGATTTACGTATGGAAAAAATAATTGTGCAAGGCGGAAAACCATTACGGGGTGAGATCTCGGTGAGCGGTGCCAAAAATGTGGCCATGAAGGCAATTATTGCTGCCCTTTTGACTGAAGAAACGATGCATATCAAAAACATTCCGCTCATTTCTTCAGTACTGGGGACTGCCCGCATTATTACGTCGCTGGGCGCTAAAGTTAATCGGATCGATCACGAGCTCACGATATCGAGTAAAGGAGTGCATAAGTTTCAGGTTCCTTTGGAACTTGGAGGTTTGTATCGGACCGCGACTATGACGATTGGGCCGTTACTGGCACGCTTTGGAAAAGCAATTGTCCCAAATCCCGGCGGGTGCCGACTCGGAAAGCGACCGGTTGACTGGCATATCCACGCACTTGAAAAAATGGGGGCGACGATTACTTACGAGGATGGATACTTTGTCGCCGAAACCAAACAGTTACACGGGGCCAAAATCGAATTTGCCAAAAATACGCATACGGGTACTGAAACCATACTACTGGCTGGAGTTTTAGCCGAAGGAGAGACAGTAATTGAAAATGCTGCAGCTGAGCCGGAAGTTGACGATTTAATCCAAATGCTCAATACCATGGGCGCAAAAATTAAGCGCATTAAAGAACGCGTTATCGTGATTTCCGGAGTCAAACAGTTGTACGGCACCACCTATACAATCATGCCGGACAGAAATGAAGTGGTCACCTTTGCAATTGCGGCAGCCGCAACTGGTGGTGATGTCCTTGTCAAGGGCACGCAAAGAGAGTATTTAAGCGCCTTTCTGCAAGCATTAGATAAAGCAAAGGTGGGTTGGGAGGCAGTTGACGCTGACTCAACGCGTTTTTTTGCCAAAGGACCGATTAAACCAACTACTATTGTGACCGGTCCCTATCCGGCATTTATGACTGATTGGCAGCAGCCGTGGGCAGTTCTGGCGACTCTTGCCCGCGGTGTCTCCCGGATCCATGAAACTGTTTTTGAACGCCGTTTTTCCTATGTTTCGGAACTGGTTAAAATGGGCGCAAAAATTAAGTTCTACCATCCCCGCGTGCGTAATCCAGATACATTTTATAATTTCAACTGGCAGGATCGGATTCCCGGTTATTACCAGGGAGTAAAAATTTCCGGGCCAACTAAACTTCATGACGCGGTATTAGAAATGACTGATATTCGCGCCGGAGCTACTCTTTTAGTTGCGGCACTAGCAGCTTCCGGCACTTCAGTTTTAACTGAAGTTGAACATCTGGACCGCGGGTATGAGAAACTGGACGTGCGACTTAAAAACCTGGGAGCCCAGATTAATCGTGTAAAGGAGGAACTGTAAAATAAATCTCATATTCCAAATCACAAAACTCAAATAAATATAAAGTATTGAAATCGATATTGTCATTTAGAATCTGAGGTTGCACTAACAATCATGAATAACCTAACCGTTTTGCTTTTATCAGGTGGTAAGTCAACCCGGTTCTGGCCGCTGCCCCACAAAATGCTGCTGCCATTTTTAGGTAAATCTTTTATCGAGCACCAAATTAATTTTTTAAAAACGGTAGGGTGCGAGGATATTGTTGTAGTAGTAAATTCCGAAATCGCAACGCAGATCAATGGCGAGGGAATTACGGTCGAAACGCAGCAGGGAGAAGGTCAGGCAGCTGCAATTTTGTCAGCCCGCCAATTTATTACCGATAATCCATTGTTGGTATTAAACGCCGATGACGTGATTTCGTCTTCATTAATTTCGCGTCTCTTAGAGTTTTCCGGTAGAAAAAATTTACTCACCGGCTTTCATACCACCGAATATTTTCCTGGTGGATATCTGGAATTAGTTGGTAAGCAGGTCAAACGAGTGATTGAAAAACCAGGTAAAGATAAAACTCCGAGTTCCTATGTCCGCCTGGTCTGTGATTATTTCAGCCGCGGCATTGACATTATTAATTATCTGGAAAAAGTTCCGCACGCAGTAAAAAGCGACGATCGCTATGAACGGGCTTTGTCAGCGATGATGGTTGCTGGCGAACAGTTTGAAATGCTGAGCTATTCCGATACCTGGTTGCCGATTAAATACCCATGGCACACGTTAGCGGCAATGGACTATTTTTTGGCAACGATTACTTCATCGCAGATTGATGCAAGCGTTCAAGTGCATGCGACTGCCACGATTACCGGCTTAGTGGTTTTAGAAGCAGGAGTCCGGGTAATGGAATATGCCAAGCTGGTTGGGCCGTTGTATATAGGAAAAAACACGATTATTGGCAATCATACTATGGTGCGCAGTTCCATGATTGGCGAAAATTCAGTCATTGGTTTTGGTAGCGACATTACCCGCAGTTACATAGGTAGTAATACCTGGTTGCATACGAACTATGTCGGCGACAGCGTGTTAGCAAACAACGTCGGTGTGGGAGCCGGAGCGGTATTTGCAAACTTGAGATTTGATGAAAAAAATGTGAACTCGACGGTTACAAAAGAACGGATTGATACCGGCCGGAGTAAACTCGGGGTGATGATCGGCGAAAACTCACGAATTGGAGTAGGAGTGCACACTATGCCGGGAATCAAGATTGGCAGCAACTGCGTCGTCGGCGCTACAGTTTTACTGGATCACGACGTGCCTGACAACACCCGGATTTTTACCAAACAGTCACATACGGTGATGAAAAATCAGGAACCAGTTTCCATCGATCGAACTAAGTTTCGGAAGAAGATTTAAGCTTTATTATGCTATGTCTCAATTCCTAGATTTGATTGTGGGTAAAATTTCCGCAAAACTCCTCAATCAGGCAGCTTTATAGTACAATTAATTTCAATGAAACGTTATCCCGTGGTGATTTTGCCAGGCTGGATGCTGGGTGCGACGCGGTTTGAGCCGCTCAAAAAGGAGTTGGCAAGCCGTGGCTACCGTACGTTTATCGTTGATTTTCCCGGATTTATCGAAGGTGAGGAGATTATCCGGCCGTGGACGCTCACTGATTACACCCGGTTTTTGGAAGGGTTTTTACGTCAGCATAAACTCACCCAGACTATCTTTATCTGTCATTCATTTGGCGGCAGAGTTGCCCTCAAGCTCTTGAGTGAGCAGCCAAAACTGGCGCACGCGCTGATTCTTTCCGGAACTCCGGGTTTTCGTTCGACTCATTCTACGAGGTTATTTACCATTGCCACGATCTCAAAGATCGGTAAGGCCATAATGTCACTACCGCCGCTGTCAATCTTTCAGGACGTGGCGCGCAAATTATTCAATATACTCGTAGGCGCGCGTGACATATCAGCGCTCAAAGGCTTTATGCGCCAGACATTTATTAACATTGTCGAAGAAGATTTGGAAGGCTATATGCGCACACTCACGGTGCCGACATTACTTTTGTGGGGAGAAAAAGACAGTTTAGTAGCAGCGAATATTGCCCGGCGGATGAACGAAACTATTGTTAACTCAACTCTGACTATTGTGCCGGAAACATTTCACAATTTGATGTACCGCGAGCCAAAAAAGTTTACTCACGAAATAGAAAAGTTCTTACACCATGTTGAATAAAATATTACCAATAGATGACTGGCCAAGTGTAGTGCTATTGCTGTTTTTCGGCCTGCATCTGGCCCGCAATATTTTCTATCAATTATTTATCTGGCAGCTGAAAGAGTACCGCCTTGATCGAATGCGGATATTTTTGCTAAGTCCAGCTGGAAAACAGTGGATGTTTGGCAAAATTGCAATTATCAAATGGTTGTTGCTGGTAGTTTATTTATTATTTGAGCCAGTGCAAACAATTATTTGGCCGTTATTGGGAATCTTTGCCCTGGAAAGCGTTTTAATTATTAAAGAATGGATACATGGAGTTAAACGACCACAGTTTACCCTCAAGTTAACTGTTGTTACTTTGGGTACGGTTATTTTACTGTTTGTGCCATTCTGGTTTATCCAGTTGCCAGTTCCACTCCTCATATTGACGCTTGATAAATTATTACCCCTTGTTGTTTCGTTACTACTCGTGGTGTTTATGGTGCCGGCTTACTTCTATCGCCAGTTAATGGTGCGGCGAGCAACGAAAAAGTTACAAAAATTTCCGAAGTTAACTCGGATTGGCATTACCGGTTCATACGGCAAAAGTTCGACCAAAGAATATTTAGCCACAATTCTTGCTGAAAAATTTAGGGTTGTTAAAACCGAGAAAACCTTAAACACGGATATTGGGATTGCCCGCACGATTTTGAAAAATGTTACCGCAAAAAGTGAGGTCATGGTTACGGAAATGGGCGCGTATAAACGGGGAGAAATTGCCCAGCTTTCGTGGATGGTGAAACCGACAATTGGTATTATTACCGCAATCAATGAACAGCATCTGGAATTATTCGGTTCGCTTGAACAGACGCGAAAAGCCAAATATGAATTAATTGAAAATCTGCCACAAAACGGTTTAGCTGTTTTTAACGCCGATAATCAGTATACGCGCCTGATGGCCAAAAAAACCCATCACTGCCAGGTACTTACCTACGGCTATGAAAAAAATGCTGATGTCCGGATTAGTGAGACTGAAGTAACGAGCAAAGAGATAGCATTTAAACTCCATTTTGGAAAAACTGTTCTGACCTGCCGGGCGTCACTTTCGGGCAAACAACAAGTGTATGCGATTGCCGCCGCGGCAACAGTTGCCTGGTATTTGAAACTGACACCAGCGCAAATTACGCGGGGAATTAACCTGTTGACTCCGCTTAGTCACACTATGCAAATTGCCGGTGAATACAAAGGAGCCACCTTGATTGATGACACATTTAATGCCAATCCTGATTCAGTGCGGGCAGCGGTTGATTACATGCAAACCTGGATTGGAAAAAAATATCTGGTGCTGACTCCACTTATAGAACTCGGTGGACAGACTTTTTCCCAACACGAAAAACTAATTAAAGAGGAACTGGTAAAAGTTGACCGGATCTATTTGACCAATACTACCTATTTTAAAGAGTTCAAGGATGTGGCTCGTAAATTACACCTGCCGGAAAGTTTAGTTGTGGCTGCATCGCATAAGATTGCACAAGAGTTAACTAAAATTATCAGTACTAATGATGTCGTGGTTTTTGAAGGCAGAGAAGCCAGGCGCGTACTGGCAGCATTGCAGAATTGATTAATTATGTTTTCCCGACCCATTGCCATTGGATTATCTCCAAATACCCAAAACCAGGACTATCTGGTGGCCATAGCGACATTACTGCAACCGTGGACGTGGTTTTCTACGGACAAAGTGCTCGCACTTGAAAACTGGTTTAAAAACCGATTCAACGTTTCTCACGCGTATTCATTTAATGCCGGCAGAAGCGCACTACTTGCGATTTTGACTTCATTAGAATTACATGAAGGCGATGAAGTGATGTTGCAGGCTTTTACCTGTGTTGCCGTCCCCAACAGTGTGCGCTGGGCAGGGTTGCTGCCAAAATTTGTCGATATCGATGCCAGTCTCAATTTCGACATTCGTGACGCGGAGAAAAAATTAAGTCCAAACACAAAAGCGCTCATTGTCCAGCATACATTTGGCATTCCGGCTGATATGGATAAAATTTCCGAATTTTGCCAAAAACATGAGCTCTATTTGATAGAGGATTGCGCTCACAGTTTAGGAGCAACATACAAAGATAAGCTGGTTGGGACTTTTGGGGATGCGGCTTTTTTCAGTTTTGGCCGCGATAAAATTATTTCTTCAATATTTGGCGGTGTTGTAATTACCAATGATCCATCCTTCGGAGCGCGCATGAAGGATTACCGGCGCCGACTACCTCACCCGGGTTTTATTTGGACATTCCGGCAACTTATGCACCCGATAGCATTTGCGATTATTTTGCCTTTGTACTCGTTGGGCATCGGAAAATTGCTTTTATGGTTACTGCAAAAACTACATGTGCTGTCGTTTCCGGTGTATGCTCAGGAAAAAATGGGTAGACAGCCGCGTGATTTCCCAAAACAATTGCCGGCAGCACTTGCCCAGCTTGCGCTGACACAACTGGGACGAGTTGATCAGTTTAATGAACGGCGGCAAGCATTGGCCCATGAATATCGAAAACGATTGCAGGTTTCGTCTGGTTTTCCACCGGAAAGTAGGGGTGCAGTTTATTTACGGTTTCCCATTTTGACTGCACGCACCGAAGAACTGCAATTCCAGGCAAAAAAAGCCGGAATGTTGCTTGGTAACTGGTACCACAACGTGATTGATCCCAAAGGTACTGATCTTGCTGAGGTTGGATATGAAGCCGGGAGTTGTCCCCTGGCTGAAAAAGCCGCACGGACGATTATCAATTTACCTACATATCCGACGTTGAGTGCAAAAGCATTCGAAGAAATATGTAGTTTTATTAATAAATCCTATGCCCAGTCTACTCGTTAAGCCGCTGACCGTAGGCGCGCTCGCCACCAATTGTTATATCTTAGTGGGTGAAAACAAGCAGGCAGTGATTGTGGATCCAGGAGATGATGCAGATTATATTATAAATACGCTTAATGATTTACAGTGTCAACCGATTTGTCTCATGGCCACTCATGGCCATTTTGATCACATTCTGGCAGCGCGGGAATTGCAGTTGGCATTTAAAATTCCGTTTTTTATCCATAAAGCTGATACATTTCTGGTTTCGCGGATGCAAGGATCTGCCCGGCATTTTTTACAGTACGAGGTGGTTGAAAGCCCGCCGGAAATCAGTTCCACTTTTGAGACCAGGTTTCCGTTTAAGTTCGACGGAGCGCACATTGAAATCATCGAGAGTCCGGGACATACGCCTGGCAGCGTTTGTTTCTACCTGCCTGAGATTAAAACTTTATTGAGTGGCGATACTATTTTTGCCGGTGGCGCAGTCGGACGGACTGATTTCAGTTATTCATCGCAGATTGAGCTTGCACAGTCAATGAAAAAAATCACGCGATTGCCAGAGGAAACGCTCGTATATCCGGGGCATGGTGATCCAACAACCATAGCTAAAGAGAGCAAAATCCACCGCTTTGCCGTATAATTAGCATATGAACCTACAGATAGAACTGCGTAAAATGATCGATTGGATTAATTCCCAGGATACGGTTATTCGATTGCTCCTCTGGTTTTTTGTCGTGGTATTTGTAATTGTGCCGTTTGCGATTCCACTCGCCATTATCTATCTCATCTGGTCGGTTCTGAAAGAGCGGGAGAAAGTCGAATAATCGTATGCAACGCGTAAGTGTAGCTGTTCCGGCACTTGTTGGTTTAGGCATAGTTTCTTTACTCATTGGTGTTTCTTTTTTACTGGGACTATTCGAATTCGTGCGTCCTGTGTTTGGAGTCGTGTTTCTGGCAGCTGGACTCGTGCTGTGTGCAAGTGTCTTCACAGGTACCGGTACTGCCAGTAAAACCGGGGCAGCCGCCGACTATCAACTACTGGTCTGCCCGAACTGTCACAAAGAAGCATTGATTGTCGCAGCAGATAAACATTCCTGGTGTGCTGATTGTGAGCGCAGGAAGCGCGCGCGCCTGCGCATAGCCGGACTGACCTTTTTACTGGTGATTGCGTTACCGCTTACCTTACAGTTGACGCGGAAAAATCAAGATATCCGGGAACGGGCTGCTGAGCCAAAAATAAATGTTCCCCGGTGCGATCCGGGTATTTGGCAACCTGATTCCTGTGCCTGCGGTATCTGGGAAAGCAGCAATCAGTTTTGTAATGAAGATGAGTACAGCCGGAATTGCGCTCAAACGCACTATTGCTGTAAAACACCCCAGTCCGGAATCTGGGAATGTCGCTTGCTTGAATAATCCGCACTCAATTCTATGAAATTTACTGCACACATTTCTGAAATGGACGAACGAACGTGGAATCAATTTGTCCTTGCCCAGAGCCCGTGGGCTTTTTTTCAAAGCTATGAGTGGGGGGAAACTCAACTACAGGAAAAGGCAAAAGTCGCGCGCTGGGAATTTTTACTGGATAATCGAAAAATTGCCCAGGCTCAGACAATTTTAGTGAAAGCCAGGCGCGGAACCTTCCTGCATGTGCGGCACGGGCCGGTGGTTACTCAAGAATTTGTAAACGATCAGCAGGTATGGCGACAGCTGCTTGAGTTTTTGGCAATGGAAGCAAAAAAGGCAAACGCCTGGTTTTGCCGAATCGGGCCACTTCTTACTGATACTTCGGAAACTCAACAGTTATTTGCCAATTTGGGTTTACGTCCGGCGCCAATTCATGCCATGGACGCTGAATATACCTGGGTTTTGCGTTTGCACGAGACTGAGGAGGTTATTCTAGCCAACATGCGCAAAACCACCCGCTACCTTATCCGTCAGGCAGAAAAACAAGGGGTAGTGATACAAACGAACCAAAAAATTGAAGATTTTCTTAAGCTCTATCAGGAAACAGCCGAGCGGCAGAGATTTGTGCCGCACCGCGGGATTGCGGCAGAATTTGCGGAGTTTTCACGGCGTGGGGAAGCAGAACTGCTGGTGGCTTACCACTCAAGCCAACCGCTGGCTGCGGCCTTACTGCTTTATTTCGGTAAGCAGGCCATTTACCATCATGGCGCCTCAGTTGCGAGTAAGGTTCCCGCAAGCTACCTATTACAGTGGGAGGCGATTAAAAAAGCTAAAAAGCGAGGTCTTGCCTGGTATAACTTCTGGGGAATTGCTCCGGAAGACAAGCCGGATCATCCCTGGCAGGGCATTACGCTCTTCAAGAAAGGTTTTGGTGGGGAATTACGCTCATTTGTCCACGCGCACGACCTGGCTATTTCACCACTGTACCGGGTATCAGCCGCAATTGAAGCGGTCCGGAAGCGGCTCAAACACTATTAGCCTTTCATATTTGGCACAGTAGCATATAATAGATTGTATGGGAAAAGCCTTACGCCGGCATCATATTTCAATGAAGCATGCATTTGCAGGAGTCAGATGGGCGCTTTTGACGCAGCCAAACTTCCGGGTTCATCTGTTTTTCTCGGCTGTTGCCCTCATTATTGGCTGGTATGTCAACTTATCGCGAAGTGAATGGGTGCTTCTGGTCTTCACCATTTTCTGGGGTTTATCAGCTGAGATGATGAATACGGCAATCGAGTCGCTATCAGATCTTATCACCCGTGAATGGAGAAAGGACATTAAGATTGCTAAAGATGTGGCTGCAGGCATGATGCTGACGGTAGCAATTGGTGCCCTGGTGGTTGCATACCTGTTGTTGATTCCCAAACTGTTGGCTAAGTTGCCGTAACTGACGCGCTATGATTATTATCCTGACGATTTTTCTCTTGTCTTTTTTTGTCAACGCCTTGTTGTTTATCCCCTTTATTAACCTGCTGTATCGCCTCAAGTTTCAAAGGCAAGTACAAAAAACCATGGATGCTTTTGAAAAACCTACCCCGATTTTTGATAAATTGCACAAAAGCAAAGCCGGTGTGCCGGTAGGAGGCGGACTTCTCATGATTCTCGTCACCGCCCTGTTGTTTCCATTGTTACTTCTGGCGCTTAAATTTTTCTTCGTGCCCATTACCGCGCTCTATCGTCTGAATGTCGAAGTGAAAATCATCCTGGTGAGTTTCGTGGGTTTTGGCCTGTTAGGATTGTATGACGATTTAAAAAAGACTTTTATGTGGGCCCGGGACTCATTTTTTGGTTTGCGTTTGCGGCATAAATTGGTTATCGAGATTTTAATTGCAGGAGTTTTGGCATGCTGGATGTATTTTGATTTGAAAATTGCGATTTTGCATATTCCCTTTTTGGGGGTCGTGAATCTGGGTATTTTATTTATTCCATTTGCGGCGCTGGTGATTATTGCCTTTAGCAATGCGTTTAATATTACCGATGGTCTCGACGGTTTAGCTTCCGGAGTATTGATGATTGCGTTATTTGCATTTTTGACGATTTCGGCATCGATCCTGGACACGCCGTTATCAATATTTATCGCGCTTTGGTTGGGGGCATTGGTCGCATTTCTCTATTTTAATGTGTATCCGGCGCGCATTTTCCTGGGAGACGTCGGTGCGCTTTCTTTTGGCGGGACGTTTGCGGTGATCGGTCTTCTGCTGGGGAAACCATTTGTACTCGTCGTTATCGGCGGCATATTTATTCTTGAAGTAACCTCTTCACTCTTACAGTTACTTTCCAAACGTTATTTTGGCCGCAAGTTGATTGAAGTTGCTCCGCTCCATTTATGGCTTCAGTTGCATGGTTGGTCAGAACCGAAGATCGTGACCCGCTTCTGGATTATCAGTGTCGTTCTGGCTGTTTTGGGTTTATGGTTATCGGTTTTTACCGCCTGAACTGATTCAGGAAGAAGCGTATGCAAAACTTCAATGTGTTCGGCAAAAAAGTCGCAATCCTTGGTGTTTCACTTGAAGGTATTGATAGTGCTCGTTATTTTGTGTGTGAAGGCGCCAAAGTTTTTTGCTGCGACCGAAGGATTAGGCCAGAACTTGGGGAAGTCATAAATGAACTGGAAAAACAGGGCGTTTCCTTCTGTCTGGGGTCAAACTATTTACGCAATCTGGAGAAATATGATGTACTGGTTCGCACGCCGGGCATGTCGTTGCGACTGCCAGAACTCATTTCCGCTGTTAAATCAGGCATCCAGATTACCAGTCAGACTAAATTACTATTTGAACTTGCTCCCTGTCCGATTATTGGAGTCACCGGCACCAAGGGAAAAGGTACTACCTCAACATTGATTGCCGAACTGCTTACGAGTGCCGGGTATCGGGTCCATCTGGGTGGAAATGTGGGCCAGCCGCTTTTATCCCGTTTGCCCCAAATGACTCCCGCTGACCTTTTGGTTTTGGAACTTTCTTCGTTTCAACTCGAAGATTGCATCCGGAGCCCGCAAGTGGCAGTTGTTTTAACTGTGGGGTCGGATCATCTGGCGAATTTTGATCCGCTATCGACTAACTTTCACGAATCACAGGTAAGTTATGTTGCGGCGAAAAAAAACCTGGTGCGTTTTCAAAAACCAGATGATTTATGTGTGGTAAATGCTGACGATTCGGTGGCAAATTCCTTCGGCAAATTAACCAAAGCGCGCGTCGTCCGGTATTCGACAGCTACTAACAGCGCGGATGCCGGGGTGAATAAGAATTTTCTCGTATTAAAAATTAAAGAGATGCTCGTGCCCGTGATTTCAGTTTCTGAAATTAAACTCAGAGGCAGGCACAACTGGGAAAACATTTTGGCTGCCTGTCTGGTAGCCCGGCGGTACGCTGTGCCGGTTCAAACCATGCAGAAAGTAATTAATTCATTCACCGGTTTACCACACCGACTGGAAGAAGCAGCTACCGTATCCGGAGTCACGTTTTATAATGATTCATTTTCGACGACACCAGAGACGGCAATTGCTGCCATCCGGTCATTTACCGAGCCGATACTACTCATTGCCGGAGGGTCGGAGAAAGGTGCGGACTTTACAAAACTTGGCGAGGCAATTTCAAGAAGCTCGGTACACATGGTAATTTTGATTGGTGATGTGGCCCCTAAGATCGAAACCGCCATCCGAAAGTTTTCGCCGCATTTAAAAATTATTACCGGACTGACTACCATGAAACAGATCGTCACCAAAGCTTTTTCAGAAGCCAGACCCGGATCCGTAGTTTTACTTTCACCGGCAGCCGCCTCATTTGGTTTATTTAAAAACTATAAAGACCGGGGAAATCAGTTTAAGCACTATGCCCAGATTCTTACGCCCAAAACATACTAAACATGCCTCAGGAACCCCGGCCAAATCAAAAGGCGCTGACAAGCCGTTTTTATTTGCGCTTGTTGGCCTGAGCCTTTTCGGTTTGCTTTCCGTATTTAACGCTTCAGTCGTCTCTGCCTTCAGAGATTTTGGCAACGAGTACCATTTTATTCAAAATCAGGCCACGTTTTTGCTCGTTGGTTTTATTCTCTGTTTCGTAATCTCCCGAATTGATTACCGGAAATGGTACGGACTCGCCATCCCACTCTTGTTTGTAACTTTGGTGTTGCTGCTGGCTGTATTTATTCCCGGTATTGGTGTGGGTGCGCTCGGAGCCAAGCGCTGGATCAATTTAGGCTTTACGACACTGCAACCGACTGAGTTTGCAAAACTTGCCCTGGTCGTATATTTGTCAGCCTGAATTGACAATCGGGAACGGGGTCGCTTTCTCCCGTTTCTCACGCTACTCGGGATTCTGGTTGGACTCGTCATTTTGCAGCCGGATTTGGGTACGGCAATTATTATTACGATTATTGCCCTCGTCTTGTATTTCATCAGTGGTGCGCCGTTTGTCCATTTTGGTTTACTGGTGCCAGTTGTTGCTACGGCGCTTGGTATACTGGCAATTGCCGCGCCCTACCGGTTTGCCCGGGTGACGACGTTTCTGAATCCAAACGCTGATCCGCTGGGATCTTCGTATCACGTGCGTCAAATACTGCTCGGCTTGGGTTCCGGCGGCTGGTTTGGTGTGGGATTAGGTAAATCACGGCAAAAATATGAATACTTGCCCGAGGCCAACAGTGATTCCATATTTGCGATTATTGGTGAAGAGATTGGGTTTATCGGAGCCGTAGTTCTCATTTGTATTTTTGTATTTTTCATTTACCGGATATTTGCCATCAGCCGGCGTGCGCCGGACCGGTTCGGTCAACTCCTGGCCTCGGGGATTGGCAGTTGGCTTGCGATCCAGACACTTATTAACCTGGGGTCAATGGTATCTTTGATTCCGCTCACCGGCGTGCCGCTGCCGCTTATTTCAAATGGCGGATCGAATTTACTGGCCTTACTGATTGGTTTTGGCATTGTCCTTAATATAAGTAGACAGGCTATTAAAGTTAAGCACTAGCATGAAAAAGATTCTGATCACCGGCGGCCACGTCACTCCAGCTTTGGCAGTTATTGCAGAACTTAAACACAGCGCATGGGAAATTGTCTACGTGGGGAGAATGCACGCCCTGGAAGGGGACGAAAGTGAGTCGGTTGAATATCAACTCATCAGTGCGGCGGGAGTTAAATTCATCCCAATTACGACTGGTAGACTGCAACGGAGAATTACGCTAAACGGACTCGTTTCACTATTTAAAATCCCTGTCGGGTTTCTGACTGCCCTGGCAATTCTCAGTCGCGAAAAACCTGACCTGCTTTTGTCATTTGGCGGATATGTGGCGTTACCGATGGCTATTGCGGCTGGTATTTTCAATATTCCTATTATCACACACGAGCAAACCCGCGCGCCAGGTCTTACAAATCGGATTATTGCCCGACTTGCCCGTTTCGTGTGTCTTGGTTGGCCTGACCTGAATCACACTATCCCTGCTGCAAAAATTGTCATTACCGGAAATCCCGTTCGCCCCGCAGTTTTTAATGTGCAAAAGAAGCTTGATGCGGTTTGTGATAAACCGGTGTTATACATCACCGGCGGTAGTCTCGGGTCGCATAGTATAAACGAGTTATTTATGGGTATTCTTCCTGAGCTGACCCGCGATTTTACCGTGATACATCAATGCGGTAGATCAGAGTTTAATGATCTACAGAAACTTGCGCGGATCAGGGAACTGTTACCAATTGCACAAAAAAAACGGTACCTGCCCCTGGAATTTATCAATGATGAGCACATCGGCTGGGTGTATAAAACTGCGGATATTTTGGTCAGCCGGGCCGGAGCCAATACCCTGACGGAGATTATAGCTCTGCAAAAACCGACCCTGTTTATTCCGTTGCCCTGGTCTGGAGCAAATGAACAGGAAAAAAATGCGCAGTTTCTGGTTGAACGGGGAGCAGCCTTATCAGTACAACAAACTGTGGTAACCGAGCAGAAATTACTGCTGCTTATTCAGCAATTGTTTCGGGAGCGGACAATTTTTGAAAAGCAATTGAAAGATTTAGCTTCCTATATTATTAGAGATAGCGCTCAACGAATAGTTGCCGTGATAGAATCGGTACGGTGAGACGTCGGAACTTTCCATTACCTGTATTTAGTATAGCCGTTATTCTTCTGATTACGGGAGTCAGCCTGATTTTATTTTTCAGCGAGTCCCTATTTCAAATTAAAACCATTACGATTGCCGGAAATTCCGAAACCGTGAATACTAGTGTCTTGTCCGGGCAAAAAAATCTACTGTTGCTTTCGCCAAATAAACTCAAAGCAGAACTGATTGTCGCATCTCCCTGGATCGAAGACGTAGAAGTAAAAAAACAATTTCCCTCAACACTTATTCTGGTAATTCACGAACGGACGCCGATTGCCGAATATAAAGACGAGGCAGGCCGGTTTTTTCTTGATGAATCGGGCAGGTTAATGCCAGCATTATCAAGTAAAAATATCAATTCAGTACAAGTATTTTGTTCGATAGAAAATAAAACTGCCGGACAAACCATCACGAATGAACTGTTACAGCGCGGATTACTATTTATCGCCGCGTTTAAAAAAAATGCAGGAAGCGAGATAACGAAACTAACCTGTGTGGAAGAAGCAAAGACAATCCAACTCTCGTTACCCGATACGACTGTGCTCATTTCCCCTGATTCGGAGCCAGAGGAAACCATATCCTCTTTACAACTCTTGTTGAAACAGTTTAGAATAGAAGGGAATCGTCCGGAAACGATTGATATGCGTTTTGAGAAACCGGTATTAATTCCAAAGGGTATTGAAGTGCCGGAAGCTTCTCAGGGCGCGACAAAAATCTAAATTCCAGATTACTGCAATTGTATGCGAGATCGAATTGCTGCCGCAATAGATGTCGGCACCTCCAAAATTACCACAATTATCGCAAATGTCAGGGAAGAGGGACAGCTGCACATTATCGGCGTATCGAGCGTTGATAGTAAAGGCCTCCGAAAGGGTCAAGTCGTCGATATTGAGGATGCCAAAACAGCAATATCAATTTCCCTGGAAGCCGCGGAGCGGATGGCCGGTAGTTCAGTGGCCTCGGCGTTTGTCAGCGTGGGTGGCAATCATATCGCTTCACAAAATTCTCACGGAGTGGTGGCGGTTGCGGACCCGGAAAAAGAAATTTCTGCTGACGATGTGCGGAGGGTAGTTGATGCAGCCAAGGCAATTAATCTTGCCTCATCGCGCCAGATACTTCATGTGTTGCCGCGCGGATTTATAGTTGACGGGCAGGAAGGGATTGCCGATCCGATAGGGATGACTGGAGTGCGGCTTGAGGTTGATACACACCTGGTTACCGGATCGGCAATCGCAGTACGTAATTTGGAAAAATGTGTGAGTGAACTGGGAGTAACGGTCAATGGTTTGGTTTTTAACGGATTGGCTTCAGCGATGGCAGTACTTTCCGATACCGAAAAAGAACTGGGGGTGACTCTGGTTGATCTAGGCGGCGGAACGACAGATGTGGCTGTATTTGTCGAAGGCGCACTTTCCCATTCGGGTGTGATTCCGATTGGGGCAAAAAATATTACCAATGATCTGGCTATTGGCCTCAGAGTTTCTTTAGAAAGTGCCGAAAAAATTAAACTGTATCTTTCGGAGAAACAAAAAGCACCGGCTCTGCCCGAAGATTCACCGCGCAGACGCACGCAGGCAGAAGATGAACTTGATTTATCATCGCTTGGTTTGAGTGAAGAGTTGAAAAAAGTTTCGCGTAAAACATTAGTTGAAGGTATTATTAAACCACGCTTAAACGAAATTTTTACCATGGTTGGACTCGAAATAAAAAAAAGCGGATTTGGCGGAATGACGCCCTCGGGTTTGGTCATTTGCGGCGGCGGGGCCAACACAGTCGGCATCGTTGAATCAGCCCGCCGGAATCTCGTCATGCCGGTGCGGATCGGCATCCCAAATAATATGAGCGGTCTGGTTGATGAAATCCTGGTGCCGGCCTATGCGACGAGCGTCGGCCTTATTCATTACGGAGCTAAAATGCTGCCAAGCGGTGAATCCAACGCCTTATTCAATCTGGAACGCATGGGTAAATTCACCGGAAAACTGCCGGTAAAAGGCGCTGCCGGAAAATTACTCGAACTTTTGAAATCATTCCTTCCCTGATCAAATCCTCATTCTGTTTCAGTAAAGTGATCAATACTACCCCTTTGTTATTTTACAGCAATCTATCTTATGTTGCAGTTAAAAATTACAGGATTTACATACTCCGTCATTGCGAGGATCCGCCGGCTGGCGGAGACGAAGCAATCTCTACAGTAATAGATTGCTTCGCTACACTTCGTTTCGCTCGCAATGACGAGCTAAATCAACTTTAACTGCGTTACTCGTAAATCAGTTAAAAATATTAAAGCTAAAATAGAAAAATTCTGCATGGTTGACCATTGAAGCCCCAATAATTTCGTGCTAGTATACGGCCTGCACCCCGTGCCGTATTAAGTATTATTTTGTGAGGTTTTGAAAACAAAGTATGTTCATAAAACCTGATGTAGCCAGATTTGCCAAAATAAAAGTTGTCGGAGTGGGCGGCGGCGGGCAAAACGCGCTTAATTCCATGATTACCACAACCCAAATTAAGGGTGTGGATTTTATTGCGGTCAATTCTGATGCCCAGGCACTGCTTACCAGTCTGGCAACAACCAAAATTCAAATCGGCGAAAATCTGACTCGGGGACTTGGTTCAGGAGGCAATCCGGAAGTTGGCCGTCAGGCTGCTGAGGAATCCAAAGAGAAAATCAAGGAACATCTGGTTGACTCGGATATGGTGTTTTTAACCGCCGGAGAAGGTGGTGGAACCGGGACCGGCGCCGCGCCAATCATTGCGCAAATTGCCAAAGACATTGGCGCCCTCACGGTTGCAGTAGTTACTAAACCGTTTACTTTTGAAGGTACGCGTCGGATGGTGACTGCGGAAGACGGGATTATTGAACTTAAAGAAAAAGTTGACACGTTGATTGTCATTCCGAATCAACGGCTCATGGATGTGGTTGACAAAAAATTGTCGCTCATCGAAGCGTTTCGCGTGGCTGATAGCGTATTGGGTCATGGCGTGCAGGGGATTTCCGATCTCATCACGACGCCAGGACTTATTAATGTCGATTTTGCCGATGTGCGCACCATTATGCAAAATGCCGGGTCAGCCCTCATGGGTATTGGTACCGGCACCGGTGAAAACCGGGCCACTACTGCGGCCCGTACTGCAATTTCCTCGCCGCTTCTGGAAATTTCGATCGATGGGGCTAAGGGTGTGTTATTCAACATCATCGGCGGCAGTGATGTCTCGATGAGCGAAGTTGATGAAGCAGCCCGGATGATTGCTGATGCGGTTGATCCGGATGCCAATATTATTTTTGGCGCCACGATTGATGAATCTATGGTAGATCAGATTCGGATTACGGTGATTGCAACCGGATTTGACGAAGCACGGAAAACTCTGCAAGGTTTGACCCGGCCGTTTGTGCAAAGTGTGCATACCACTACTTCAACTACTCAAACGCAAACTGACGATACTGACGATCAGGAAAAACCACCCGAGACTCCCACCACACCACCTCACAACGGCGAACTGCCGCCTGAAGAAGACCAGTGGGACATCCCGGCCTTCTTACGGCAGGGAAGGTAAATAGTGTTAATAAAAAAATTTCCTGTCCAAAGGAGATTGTATGGCTAAAGAAGACACAAGGAATCCAGCAAGTCAGTCTTTAATTAATGCTGTAAATAATTACTATCTTCAACTTGAAGAGAAACGCCGTGAACAAATTTTAGAAGAGAATAGACTTCGAAAAGAAGAATTTGACCAACGAGTTAAAGGATTACGTAATTTCTTTCTTCCGATAGAAAAAGATAAAGAATTGGCTCAAGTAATGGAAGATCCGATTGTTCAAGAACATTTGCCGGTTTTAGGAATTTATAATGGGAGAGAGGTAAGGGGACTTCTCTTGGCGAGACACGGTTTTGAAGGAGAAGAATTGATTCTTTACGGTGGACGTTTTTACGTCATCAATTCGAAATTTGACTCAGAAACAAAACAGCAAATAATTAGAAATATGGAAAGCTCAGACAGATTTTTACAAGTTCGTAACCTGAAACGATCATTCAAATTTGGAGGAGTAATAAGTAAAGTTAATGTTGGGGAGATGCAGGAAACACTGCATAGCGCATTTACGGAGGTAGTAGTAAAAATTCAGCAAGCTCAGTCCGGGCAAGTAAAGTAAATATAGAGCGTTGATAATCATCAGCTTGTAAGCACGAGTGAGACAAGTTACAAACGGTTTCCTGCGACTTAGATTTTTCTAGTAGCGACATGCTATTTTCATGACTGCAGAATTAAGACCAAACTCAAAAGTTGTTTACACAGTCACACCATTTCAAACTAAAGAAGATCCAATGGAACAGGCAGCGCTGATGGATGCGCACAAGGTTGACCTGGGTATGCTTTGGATACTACAGGCGATTGCCCTAAAGCATATCAAGACCGGCACTATTACTCGGGAAAACCTTTTTGAAGATTACCATTTGCAAACGGTACTTGCTTCCGAATTACCTCGAATAGAAGAGTTTATACCTGAAGTTGTAGCTGCAACACAACTAGAAATTGAAGCCTATGGTTATATGCGGCACAGGGCTGGGAATAAAAAACGACCTGTTTATAGAACACACAAAGCGAAGCCACAAACATTACTCAGCTTTCTTGAGAGTAGAATAATCGGAAGCTTCTCCGACTTAACTCAAGAAACTTTGGAGGCGAAAGAAAAACTTACCCATGCCGAACTACTGATGGTAGTAGGACAGCAAGGTGTAGGTAAAAGCGCGGTTACCTCAGTACTTACACAGCGGAATTTTAGTATCGTCTCTATGTCGCAAATAGTCCGAGAGGTAACCCAAGCTTGGGGACTGCGAGAAGACAGCACGATCGATAAAATTATAGCGGGACAGATTCTAAAAGAATATTTTGGAGCCGACATTCTCGTCAATCTCGGGGTGCATTATTTATTGAGTGAAAACCGATATCACATTGCAATCGACGGTCCAAGGTTAATTGAGGAAGCACAAGCAGTGCTCCGCATGGGCGGGTCTTTAATTGGTGTTGTTTCAGATACAGATGTTGAGAGAGACGCAATAATTAGACGTCGACGTATTGAACAACGTGCATTGGAAGAACCGGCTCGTCGGTTAGACATACTTCGTTTTGATGAAAGAGAGCAGATTGAAGCACCAAAAATTCAGGAATTACTTAGAATGGTAAAACCAGAACATTTGATTGTTAACAACGGATCACTTGAAATGTTGGAGTTACAAGTTCAACGAATTTTATCTAATTAATCAATAGACTCAAGTTGCAATTTACCATGTTTTCATATAATATCTGCCAAAATCACCGTAAGAGATCAAAAATGATCAGTCAATGGTGTTAAAATAGTCTTGACAAGTTCTAAAACAGTGTCAAACAAGGGAGAAGACCAGTGGGACATCCCGGCATTTCTACGGCAGGGGAGATAATTTAATAAAATTAGAAGAAAAAGGAGAAATTATTATGACTAATGCTGAAGTTCCAGGTTGGCAGGGAGATATAATAAAAAGAGCCGAAGGAAACGCTAAGCAGCAATTTGCGGTAGCAACTATTGATGATGGGACGCAGCAACTCCGACTTGACGTAGGCGAGCAATTACAGATTCTGCCAATACTGAAATTTATGACTAACTTGTCTACCAAAATAGATACCGAAGGAGGGAGAGGTATGCGTATTGCGCTGCATGCACTGGCTGGGAAAGTTACGAATAATCATTATGAGGCTGCAATGGCTCATACTCATTTTAAAACAGTCAAAGATATTTACGCTTTATACGACGACGATAATCATCCATTCCTGGCTTTAGGATTGGGAGTGGTTATACTAAATTCACTGTATGGTGAATTGCACATAGTAATGCCACTTGATAGAGTCAATCCAAAACAAAAAATTGGCTATGTTGCACAACCTTGTAATACACCTGACGATGTAGCTGATTTTATCCTTGATTTTATGCTGGCAAATCGATATCAAAGAGAACTGAAAGAAGCTGAAAATCCACATGGAGTGCATAATATAGTAGATATGGGTCATGCAGTTTACTTCCGGTTTGGGGAAGTCTTTGCACCAGAAGTACTTCCGAAATAATAACTCAGTTTAAATGAAGAAATGGCGTTATAAAATTACCTTAGTCGATATTTTGACTTATTAGTAGAATTCGACTGTTGCTAAGTACCCGTGACGGTGACAGTATCAAAAACGATAACAGTTGCTCCTGCTTTTAAAGTAAATTTATCATCAAGTTTTACTCCTCTTCCTGGTCCCAAATCTTGAACTTGGAGAATACCCAGGAATTGATCACCATTGCGGACGCTAACAGTTCGATCGCCTGTCGTAACTCCACGACGAACTTCTGGAAGAGTTTTATCAATAGTTACAGTTCCGGATACTAGTTGTTCAGTCAGAACTACACCGCGGTAATAACTAAATTCAACACCCATACTTTCCTCCCTATGATTAATTGCTAATTAATAAAAATCGTCATGCCGAACTTGATTCGGCATCTTAAGTCTTAATGATTCTGAAACAAGTTCAGAATGACACGAGACTCTGTTATTCCTGTATTTTTAATTGTACTGCAATTTACTCTTTATGCTGACTTATGTCAAATTTAGAATTGGCTCGGGATTACTGATATAATGTAAAAATCTACCTCACCCCAACCCTCTCTTAGAAAGAGAGAGTAATAATATGAAAGATCACACATTTGCGCCAGTTGATCAGAAAATAAACTTTCCTGAGCTTGAGGAACGGGTTCTGAAGTTCTGGAAGGACAAGCAGATTTTTGAGAAATCTATTGCCTCGCGGCCAAAGGATAAACCGTGGACGTTCCTCGATGGACCGCCGTTTGTCACCGGTATGCCGCACTATGGCTCACTACTTTCAAGTCTACCCAAAGACGTGTTTGGCCGGTACTGGACCATGAAAGGCTATCGTGTCCGCCGGGTTTGGGGTTGGGATGGCCATGGGTTGCCAATTGAAAATAAAGTAGAAAATGCCCTGAAAATTAAACGTAAACGGGATATTGAAGAAAAAGTGGGAGTCGGAAAATTTATCGATGAGTGTAAAAAGTATGTCAACGAAGTTTCGGCTGAATGGGAATGGTATGTTGACCACATCGGCCGCTGGGTAGATTTTAAAAACGCCTACAAAACGTGGGATTTTGAGTACATGGAATCGGTGATGTGGGTATTTAAACAACTCTATGAAAAGGGTTTTGTCTACAAAGGTCTGCGCGTTTCTTTGTACTGCCCGCACTGTGCCACCCCGATTTCCAATTTTGAAGTGGCGATGGATGCGGAAAACTACAAAGACATTACCGAGTCAGCAACCACGTATAAATATCAAATATCAAATATCAAATATCAAAAAGACAAATTAAATAGTAAAAATGAAAACACGTTTCTGCTGGCATGGAGTACAACTCCATGGAATAAAATTGTTACACCTGCGCTTGCCGTTAACCCGCAGCTTGATTACGTTAAGGTAAAACAGGGAAATGAGTTTTATATTTTGGCAAAATCTACCGTCAAAATTCTTAATAATGAGCCTTATGAAATAATTGACGAATTTAAAGGCGAGAAGCTTGTCGGTACGGAATTTGTGCCGCATTATAACTTTTATAAAATCGAACCGAGCAAAAAAGCCTTTGTGGTGATTGGCGGCGATTTTGTAACTGCAGAGGAAGGCACGGGAATTGTTACTCTGGCAGTGTACGGCGAAGAAGACTTAATGGTGATGGAAAAGGAGAATATTCAACTCGTGTTTCATGTTGATGAAGAGGGAATTATCAAAGACCACGTACCACAGTTTGCCGGTATGTTTTACCTTGATGCCAACAAAGCGGTGAATGAGGATTTGGGAAAACGAAACCTCGTCTATCGCGATGATAGTTATACCCATTCAGTAGCACACTGCTGGAGATGCGGCACGAGACTGTTTTTTAATCCGCAAAATGCCTGGTATGTGAATGTTCAAAAGTTGAAAGCGCGGATGAAGGAAACCAATGAAAAGGTTAACTGGTTTCCGGCGCACTTCAAAACGGGGCGGTTTTTGAAATCAATGGAAAATGCGCCGGACTGGAATATTTCGCGTAACCGTTATTGGGGTAGCCCGGTGCCGGTCTGGGAATGTGAGTGCGGAGAAAGATATGTACCAGGATCGGTAGCAGAACTGGAACTGATGAGTGGGTCAAAACTCACTGATTTGCATAAACCCGGAATTGATGAAGTTACTATTACCTGCAAAAAATGTGGTAAACCAGCCCACCGGACTCCGGAAGTATTAGATAGCTGGATAGAAGCCGGGTCAGCTTCATTTGCCGAACGACATTTTCCCTTTAATCAAAACCAAAAACTTGAAGAGTTTTTCCCTCCGGATTTTATTGCCGAATATACCGGGCAAATTCGGGCGTGGTTTTACGTTTTGCATGTGATTGGGACTGCACTTTACGATTCACCGGCATTTAAAAATGTTTTAGTTGAAGGCGTAATTCTGGGAACTGGTGGCCGGAAAATGAGCAAAAATTTCAAAAACTATCCTGATCCCAAAGAAATGTTGACCAAATACGGTGGAGATGCTCTGCGACTTTACTTACTGGGTAGTCCGGTCATGCGCGGCGAAGATATTCGCATTTCGGAAATTGAATACCGGGATCAGGTCCGCGGACTTCTACTTATGCTTTGGAACATATATAACTTTTTTGTGACGTATGCGCGAGTTGATAAATGGCAGCCAGACGTTAAACAGGAATTTAAACCTCAGGCAGTTTTAGATCAGTGGATGTTGTCGCGGCTTCATTCGACGATTAAAACTGTTACCGAAGCCTATGAAAACTTTGACACGCCCGAGGTGGTTACAATTACTACGGAATTTATAAATAAAGATGTATCCCAATGGTATGTGCGCCGGATTCGTGACCGCGTGGGTCCGACCGTTGCAGAATCAGAAGATAAACAGCAAGCGCATCAGACACTGTGGAAGGTTTTAGTGACTTTATGTGAACTGTTAGCTCCGCTGACACCATTTATTACTGAAGATATATACCGGAATTTGACTGGTGAGGAATCAGTACATTTGGCAAACTGGCCAGATGGAAATGAAGAATTAAGAATTAAAAATGAAGAATTAGAACAGGAAATGGATACTGCTCGGAAAATTGTAACTCTGGCACATGCAAGTAGAAAATTGAACAAAATAAAACTGCGGACACCATTATTAAAGTTGACTTATGATATTCCTAAACAATTAAAACCGGAGATTGAAAAATTGATTACTGACGAAGTTAATGTTAAAAAAGTAGTTTATGCAACATCGAATTCGAAGCTTTTAGAGCCTGTGGTGTCGTTAGATCTTACGGTTACACCAGAACTTAAAACAGAGGGCGAGGTACGAGAATTAATTCGCCAGATTCAGGGTTTACGGAAAGAATTGGGTACGGCAATTGATGCACGAATTGCGTTAACTTTGCCCGAAAATTATAAAAACCTGGCTTCGGAGTCACTGACAACGATTCAAACACAAACATTAGCAACACAAATTTCATGGGGCAAAGAACTTTCTATCTCGAAGGTCTGATTGTCATTTCTGCCGTAATTCTCATTTCTTTTGGGTTAATTACGCTTCTTTCGATTGACACGAACCTGTTCTATCCGCAACTGTTGTCTGCGGTTATTGGTTTTATCCTGTTTTTACTGTTTACCCGGATAGATTTTACTTTGTACGAATATTTTAAATCCTGGTTGTTGGGTGGAAGTTTAGTTTTATTATTGCTTTCATTTATCGGACCGGTGGTGCGGGGATCGACGCGCTGGATTGAGATTTTCGGAATGCGTATGCAGCCGACTGAATTTGTCAAGCCGATGTTTTTACTCTACACCGCGAGTTTCCTCATCCAGTTTCCGCCGACTTCCCTGAAGCGGGTAGGCATTCACTTCGGCTTATTCACGCTCATATTTCTGATTATCTTCCGGCAGCCGGATTTGGGCAGCGCCATCGTCTATGCCTGTATGTGGGTTGGGATGATGGTGATGGCGGGATTACCGCTGCGCTATATTGTCGGAGCCAGCATCTTGTTTGGCGGGTTATTGCCGGTATTTCACGGATTTTTAAAAGACTATCAGCGACAACGGATTGCCATATTTTTAAATCCGTTTATCGATCCGCGGGGCGCCGGGTACAATGCATTGCAGTCAATGATTTCGGTTGGCAGTGGACAGCTGTTTGGCCGGGGATTTGGCCGCGGAACACAATCCTTACTCAGGTTTTTGCCAGAGCGGCACACGGATTTTATTTTCGCCACTTTCTCTGAAGAGTTTGGGTTTATTGGAAGTCTTGTGCTGCTATTAGTCTTCTTTATTTTGTTCTGGCGGATACTTAAGGCAGTGAACCGGCGCAGTATTGATCAGTTCGCCTTTCTCTACGGCGCCGGCTATTTTATGCAGCTGTTTGCGCATGTGGTTATCAATGTCGGCATGAATATAGGTGTGGTGCCGATTACCGGAATTACATTGCCGTTTGTCTCCTACGGGGGTAGTTCTTTAATTGCGACCTGGATTGGGTTGGGGATTTTTGTCGCCTCATTGCAAAAACCACGAGGGGAGTAATAATTGTCTTTCAGCTCTGTATTTGTTAGAATAGAGCAGTAAAACGCACTTTTGGAGACTTTTTATGTACGCAGTTATTAAATTAGGTGGGCATCAATATCGGGTTACTCCGGGAGATAAGGTGGTCGTAGACCGGCTTTCCGGGGCTGTTGGTGACACCATGACAGTGCCCGCGCTTCTGGTTGCTGAGGGTAAGGAAGTTTCACTTGGAACAGTAGCCTCGCAAACTCCGGTCACGGTCAAAATTGTCAGCCATGGCCAGGGTGAAAAAGTCCACGTCCGCCGTTTTCGCGCCAAATCACGGACCCGCCGCCACACGGGATTCCGGGCACAATTGACGGAAATTACGATTGAAGCAATTGGAACTCTTAAAGCCACTGCTGTTAAAAAGGCACCGAAAGCAGCGAAACCAGTTCCCGCAACCGCGTAAATCTGTTTACATGAGTCATTCATACCTGTTTGTCCTCGGAGTCAGTCCAGACCTGTGTCTGGCAGAACTGAAAAGTGTATTATCGCAATTTGTCCCCAACCACACCCTTTCCTGGCACCAGCACCCTTTGGTTTGCGTTACCTTTAGCGATCCGCCGCCGGTTGCTGAACTTAACAAACGGCTGGGCGGCACAGTAAAAATTGCCTGCATTAAGAATCAGCTTGAGTCAATCGATGCGAAGACTCTTTCGGCTTTACTTCCACCGGAAACTAAGAATTTTGGCTTAAGTAATTACAGTAATCAGAATTTATCCATTACAGAACTTTGTAAAGAGGTAAAAGCCTTGCGTGAACCTCAGAATTTACGCTATGTTCTGCCCAAAGACGGCAAGATTTTGCAAAGTATAGTGGTTCTAAAACAAAAGCTTACTGAACTGATTTGTTTTGTAGACCAGAATAGTAAATGGGGAGTTGCCCAAACTGTAGCCGTGCAGGACAGCGAGGACTGGGGCAAGCGTGATTTTGGCCGGCCCTACGCTGATCCCGGATCTGGGATGTTACCGCCAAAAGTGGCTCGGATGATGTTAAATCTAGTCGTAACTCCCAAACCGCAAAATATATTTGATCCGTTTTGCGGGATGGGGACGATTGTGGCAGAAGGAGCGCTACTTGGGCAGCAAATGACCGGAAGTGACATTGACAATGGGGTGATTACCAAAGCCCGCGCAAATCTTACCTGGTTGATGCAAACTTATCGGTTGGATGAATCTTGTTATGGCTTAGAAACTGGTGACGCAACCCATGTTTCTGAGCTCGTTCCAGCGGTAAGTATTGATGCGATTGTGACTGAGCCGTTCTTAGGAACTGCATTTGAGAAGCGGGGAGAGGTACTGATGCGTAGCGGCAAACCCGTAACGCGCGAAAACCTCGATAATACCTTTACGGGTCTTACAAAATTGTACATCGGAGCTTTCCGTGAATGGGTAAGAGTGCTGAAACCCGGTGGTTTTGTTGTTATAGTGTTGCCTGAAGTAAATTTCGAAAGTCGAGGTTTTCGCGTGAAAAAAATGGTTGACAACTGTGAAAAGCTTGGGTATACTGTCTCACAAGGTCCGCTCTTGTACGCTCGGCCGCAAGCAGTGGTAAAGCGGCAAATTTATGTTTTCAGGAAAACTAACATTTAAAAACTGTCTTTAGATAACTTTGAATTTTGATTTTTGAACTTTTAATTTGGATATATGGCACACGTCAAAGCTGGTGGAACTACTAAAGGTAATCGCGACTCCCGTTCAAAACGACTAGGAGTGAAAATTTATGGCGGCCAAAAAGCCCAGGCAGGCTCCATACTGGTGCGCCAGCGAGGTACCAAAGTCTTTGCCGGACCCGGGACTAAACTGGGAAAAGATCATACGGTTTTTGCACTGAGACCAGGACTCGTAAAATTTTATACGCGTTTAACTAAAAAACACGTATCAGTGGAGGCGTAACTAAATGCCCGCAAATATTGGCGGTCAGGTACTTGAACTTGATACAGAAATGCTCCAGCCCAATCCGCTCCAACCTCGAGGGCTTATCAACGCGGATTCACTCCGCGACTTAGTTGATTCCATCAAAGAGCACGGAATTTTGGAACCGCTCGTGGTAGCTAAAACTCCAGCCGGATATCAGATTATTGCCGGTGAGCGCCGGTGGCGGGCTTCAAAGCTGCTGGGTTTGCGTACTGTTCCCGTTCTTATTAAAGAAACCACGGCTCGGGGTATGCTCGAAATGGCGATTGTAGAAAACGTGCAGCGGGAAGATCTGAATCCGATTGAACGCGCCCAGGCATTTGAACGGTTGATTGAAGAATTTGGTCTGCCGGTTTCGGAAATTGCCAAACGGGTCGGCAAGAGTGATGCCTATGTTTCCAATAGTCTGCGTTTGCTTTCACTGCCGGATGCGATTAAAGATGGCCTGATGAGTGGGGCAGTGTCTGAGGGTCATGCGCGGGCCCTTGTGGGTTTAGGTGATGTCAAACTCATGGTTGATGCCTATAAGATGTTGTTATCGGAAAATGCGTCAGTCAGACGCGCCGAGGATCTGGCCCGTAGGCTTAAGGCTCAATACTCAAAGACAGCGCGCTCGCGTATAGAACGCATTCACAATGACGAACTGGATAAAATTGCTTCAGATATTGCCCAGCAAACACAGGGCCTGGTCAAAATTACCCAGTCAAAAGTGGAAGCGCGCCTGGTAATAGTGATCAGGGG
>Ga0209542_10001108_pt1 | contig 64280 bp, 60 predicted proteins | sample RifCSPhighO2_01_FD_184028 | JGI IMG/M metagenome (GOLD analysis project Ga0209542, IMG submission 184028) | Soil microbial communities from Rifle, Colorado - Rifle CSP2_plank highO2_0.1 (SPAdes) (version 2) | ecosystem: Environmental > Terrestrial > Deep subsurface > Rock core/Sediment ...
CCGGTTACCGGTATGATTTTTTCCAGGCTAACTAAATTTTTTGTAAAATTGAGGCTCGAACTCGGGGAAAGGTTGATTTCTTGGCTAAAAACGAAAAAACCGGACGTTTGTCCGATTTGGAGCGGGATACCAGAATCGAACTGGCATCTCATCCTTGGGAAGGACGCATACTACCACTGTACTAATCCCGCGCTTCTCTTAAGTCTACCACAAAGGTCTACACATAACGAAGTAGACCTAATTTAACATTTCTCTATTGACTCTGATTCCTTCTTGAGAATAACGCGATTCTGGATCAATTATTAATCGTTCCAAATGTGCTTTTGCAACAAGCGGCTCTTCTCGCGGAATGCACCCAATTAAAAGCCGGCGAGCCATCTTTCTAAACGTTCCTCGGTAATAGTCCCATCGTGTAACTCACGCGTAATAACAACTATTTCTCTGCTATTATCTTGAGACCAATTAGCCATTTCCTATAATATGGGAGATATTAATGGCTTATATATCTTTTGCCAATTAAGAACTATAAGTTTAGTTATCTAGGTAACGTTAGAACATTGCCGGGGTGAATAAGACCTGGATGGGTAAGTTTATTTTCACGAGAAATTTTCACCCATTGATAACCATCCCCGTAGGCTCGAACTGCAATTTTCCAGAGGTTATCGTCTTTCTGAACCGTATAATTCGCCCCTGAGATAGAATTGGTTGCTTCGTCCTTATTGGATATTATTGAGTCTCCCAGAGTGTCTGCCTTAGCTATAGGTTCCAAGGTAGGTATCACTAGTTCCTGATTTTTTTCGATTGAGTTGGAATTTAAGATTTTATTAGCTTTAGCAATATCTACCCATTTGTAGCCTGATTTATAATACTTTTCTGCGATAGTCCAAAGGCTTTCTCCTTTTTCAACCTTATGTGTTAAAATACTTGTTTCGCTTGAGGTTTGGGTAACTTGCTCGTTGGTTAGAGTAGTATTATCGTTTACTGTCTTTCTAAAATTTCTCAAAACCATAATAGCTGCTATGGCTATAACAAAAACTCCAAGAAACATACTTAAGCGGGATTCGTTCAGTTTTAAGGTTTTTAATAGTTTCTTTAAATTCACTTGATTCACCCCCTTTCGGTTTTTATGGGGGCAGGTTTACTTGAGGCGAGTTTAACATTTTAGGAATCTGTTTTGCAAGATCCAATATGAAATGTTAAAATGCGTATACGTTGGGGTTGTAGCTCAGTTGGTTAGAGCGTCCGCCTGTCACGCGGAAGGCCGCGAGTTCAAGTCTCGTCAACCCCGCCAGATTTAAAAATATTAACGCTTTTTACCCCGATGTGTCTAGCTATAACACACCAGATGTGAGAGATTTAATTATGTCAGTGAACATGATCGTAATGTAGTTCAAGCAGATAGGATGAAAAATGAGCTGCCTGGACCCATCAAAGTACTTATTGTTGGTAGTACAACAGCCGCTGGCTTGGTTTTAATGGGCTTGCCTGGAGCAGTCATGGGGGCCACAGCTGGAGGGTTTGTTCTTTTGATTGTTAAACCTAAAGAAACCTCAGGAAAGTAATATTGTCTAAAATGTTCAAACTTCAAGAAATGTTATTGATCTATGTAGTAAAATACGATAATGAAAGTAAATAATCCGCGATTTCATTGTTTTCATTTAGACGCTGGCGATGCGTTTAGTTGCCACTGGGAAGGACCGTATAAGTTCACGAGGGGTCTGCCATCTAAAGCCTTCGTCGCTAATAGTGAAGGACCGGGTGCACAATTTTTAGTATGCATTCCTGGTTTAAATCTCTACACAAATGAGGCGAGAAAACCAGGCGATACTTTATACAACGAACTTGTCAGAGAACAATCATCTTGTACGCAGTTTAAGGAAAGTCATAAATAAAAAGAGAAGTGAATTGTTACTTTTAAGTAACCGGAAAATTAGTGAAATTCTGAGTAAGCACTTTATTCTATGAGAAGAAAAAATTTGTGAAAAACAAACGAAAAATCAGATTTACTAAAAAGTTTGACTTAATTATAACAAAGCTTATAGTTTTTAGAGGAAAAACAAGTTTGAAATATCTTATGACATCTTTCCCGCTCTAAGGAGCGGGGTTCGCTCTAAAGAAGAATGAAATATGGGCGTTCAATTTATCCGTGGCTTATTTTCGTGGCATTTTTGAATGTTCCCATAATAAAGAAATTTTTGTAAATATTTCGGGAAAAAAACAAATGATAGAAAAATAGCACTAATTAATGTAAAGTGCTAATTGTCGATTTACGCATAGTAGAACTACTGCTTTAAAGTAGAAAGAGCATATGATTCAAATTAAGCCGAATTTTTCACACTTATTTCGGTCTTCAAAAAAAACTTGATTAAGAAAATGACTTTTTTCTTTGCGACATGTTATAGTTTGAACTAGAAAATTGAGAAAATTAGGGCAATAATATGTTAGTGAAAATTTTTATCCCTTTTGAATGATGTAAATATTTACTCCATTTCACTATAGGATTTAACAAAAAAGTCACACGGGTACTATTTTTCCTCTCTAGCCAAGTTATTCCCGAGAAAAAGATAGCCTTTGCCATAAAGGTTAATTAACATTTGTGGTTTTTTTGGGTCGGATTCAATCCTAAGTCTAATTCTGCGTATTGCCATCTTTAATGCATTATTTGTAACCTTTTTGCCATACCATAAATGATTCTTAACATCTTGACTTGAAATTATTCTTATCACTTTCATATTGGTTTCATTTTGTGAAAGAAAATAGAAAAGTTTATTTTCTCTTTGTGAGAGAAATATTCCAGATTTACCGATGACAACTGTTCCCTCAGCAGGATAGTATCGATAAGGAAAGGGTTCAAAAAAACTTTTTATATTTGTTATACCGGAGTCAATAGATGTCTTAAAATCAATAAAATCTTCGAAATCTACTTTTGAGCGCAGTAGTTTGGCCAGTTCTATGGCCTTTTCGGCCTGGGCAAGATTGCCTTCTCCAATGGCTTTTCTAAAATTTTCAAAAATTGAATCTTCAATTTTTCCCATTTTGACTTTGAAGTATAATATATTTTAGTGAAGAATACCAAGAATTTTACTAATCTTGAGATAGCTGAAATTTTACGTGATATTGCTGCAGCCTATCAACTCAAAAACTCTGCAAAAAATAAATTCAGAATTATTGCTTATGAGAGGGCAGCGGATGCCGTAGAGCATTCCTCCAATGAGCTTAAAGATCTTTGGGATGAGGGGAAGCTCGTTGACATTCCCGGAATCGGAAGCAGTATTTCCCAACACCTCGACGAACTTTTTAGAACGGGAAGGTCAAAACATTTTGAAGAAGTAACTAAAGGACTTCCGCCAGCGATGTTTGAATTGATGAAAGTTCCGGGAATCGGTCCCAAAACAGCATATAAATTAGTTAAAAAGTTCAAATCTGAAATTTCAGAAAAAAACGCTTTAGCGGATTTGGAGAAATTGGCAAGAGAGGAAAAAATTGAAAAATTGGAAGGGTTTGGCGAGGAATCACAAAAAGATATATTAAAGTCAATTAAAGAAATTAAAGGAAGAACTGTAAGGTTAATTTTGCCTTATGCGTACGCTCTGGCTGAAGAAATTATAGCTTGGCTCAAGCAAAATAAATTAGTTGTAAGAACTGATCCATTGGGGAGTTTAAGAAGAAAAGCTTCAACCATTGGCGATATAGATATCGCTGCCTCCTTCAAAAACCCCGTAGAGGTTATTAATCACTTTGCAAAATACCCAAAGGCTGTAAGAATACTCGAAAAAGGTGAAAGAACTGCCTCCATTATTCTTCCGGGAGGTAGACAGGTTGATTTAATGGTCGAAACACCTGATGCGTATGGCGCGCTACTTCAGCATTTCACCGGCTCAAAACACCATAATATTGCTCTTCGAGAATATGCTTTGAAGCATGGACTTAGCCTTTCCGATTATGGAATTTATGTCAAAAAGCATGGCAAAAAGATTCTCAAAAAGATTGCAACTGAAGAAGAGTTTTACAATTTTATTGGTATGGAATGGATTCCACCGGAACTAAGAGAGGATAACGGAGAAATTGAAGCAGCACTCAGGCATGAATTACCGGAGTTGGTAAATTACCACGATATTAAGGCAGATTTGCAAATACATTCAAGTTTTGATGTTGAGACTAGTCACGACTTGGGAGAATCGTCAATGGAGGAAATAATTGAAGAGTCAGGCAAACTCGGTTATGAATATATAGCCTTTACAGAACATAATCCTAGTAAAAGCAAACACAACGAAAAACAAATTATAGACATTCTAAAGAGAAAAAGAGAAATTGTTGATAAGTTAAATTACTCAATTCTAACCGCCTTCGCTCGAAGCGAGCTACATCGAGTCAAGGAAGTATTCAATAGCCTTGAAATAGATATAATGCCAGATGGCTCCTTGCCTGTTCCAGAAGCTGGAATGGAAACATTGGATTTTGCTCTTGTTTCTATACACTCAAGTTTTAGGCTCGATAGAAAAAAAATGACCAAGCGTGTATTGAAAGCGCTATCCTACCCAAAAGCAAAAATCTTTGCTCATCCGACAGCACGAAAGTTAAACGAACGAGAAGGGGTGGAGCTTGACTGGCCAGAAATTTTTGATTATTGTGTTGATAACAACAAATGGCTTGAAGTAAATGCTGACCCAATGCGTTTGGATTTACCTGACTTTTTGGTTCATGAAGCGGTGAAAAATGATGTGAAAATAACTTTGGGAACTGATGCTCATAATAGTCAGTGTTTAAATAACATGTCTTATGGCGTTTCTGTTGCAAGACGAGGTTGGGCTGAGAAAAAGGATATTATTAATACAAGGTCTTTAAAAGAATTTGAGAACATGTTAAGATAATCTGCCCGCCTACATAAAACTACGGCGAGGCGAAGGGAGGTGATTATAAATGCCGTTATTAATTCTTTTAGTTGTTATAGGTTTGTGCGTATGGACAGCTTCGACGTACAATTTTTTTGTTTCTAGTAAAGCAAGAATTAAAGCAGCCATCCAAGAAATAGGCAATCAGCTTAAAAGACAAGCAGACCTTATTCCTAATCTTGAAGAGTCAGTAAAGGGGTACCTGGTTCACGAAAAAGAAATTTACAAAAACCTTACTGATGCGCGTAAGGCTATCGCAGAGGCAGTTGAGTCAGGTGATCTTCAAAAAATGTCAGATGCTGGAGCCAAGCTTTCACAGCTACTACCAAATATAAAAGTAATCGTAGAATCTAACCCTGAACTCAAGGCATCAGAGGTAGTAAGTAAGCTGATGGAGGAATTAAGAGATACTGCTGATAAAGTTATGTATGCTAGAAGACTAGTTATAGATTTGACTGCTGACTATAATGTCAAAAGGGCAACAGTTCCGTCTAATTTTGTGGCCGACATGTTTCATTTTGAAGAATTACCCGGACTGATTACTCCTCTTGCGGGAGAACATCTTGAAGTATCTAAGTCAGAAATGGAAACGCCGAAAGTGAAACTTTAGGGTCGAGAGATCTCTTATGATTAATATCTACGAAGCAATTGACGCAAACAAGCGTAAGAGTTTGTTGATTGTGGTTTTTTTTGCAATCTTTGTGGCTTTAGTTGTTTACGTAATTACAAATGCAATTGGGGTTTATCTGGGTTATCAACCCGGCGGTTTAGGCTTTGCTGGGATTGCCCTTATTATTTCAGGTTTAATAAGTTATGGAGGATATTACTTCAGTGACAAGATAGTTTTGACAATTTCAGGAGCCAGACCTGTGGACAAAAAGAAAGATCCCCTTTTTTATTCAGTTGTTGAAAACCTTTGTATTGCTACAGGCCTCCCAAAACCTAAGCTTTATGTGATAGAGGACACCGCGCCAAACGCTTTCGCTACAGGCAGAGACCCCGAACACGCTGCATTGTGTGCAACAACTGGAATATTGGATAAACTGAACCGCACAGAACTCGAGGGAGTTATTGCCCATGAGCTTTCCCATATTCAAAATTATGACGTAAGGTTGATGTCTCTTGTTACCGTTATGGTCGGAGTTGTAGCCTTAGTAGGAGACTTGTTTTTAAGAATGAGCTGGTGGGGGGGGAGACGCAGGGATGATAGAGAAAATAATGCGGGCGCAATTTTTTTGGCTTTGGGGTTAGTATTCGCAATTCTATCACCAATTGTTGCTCAGTTAATTCAACTTGCAGTTTCTAGAAGACGGGAATTTTTGGCTGACGCAGGATCTGTTGCAGTCACCCGCCAGCCTGAAGGACTTATCTTAGCTCTGGAGAAAATTTCTTCAGATCAGGAACCTCTAGAAGCAGCAAATAAGGCTACAGCCCATCTTTATATAGTAAATCCGTTCAAATCAAAAGGTCATGGAGGAGTGGGTTGGTTTGCTAACCTTTTTAATACACACCCACCAATCGAAGAGCGAATAAAAGTACTGAAACAGATGATGTAATATATATTGTTATGGTTAAACTGACAAAGGATGACGTTTTCCATGTAGCAAAACTTGCAAAGCTAAAATTAACTTCGAACGAAATCGAAAAATTTCGAAAACAACTTTCTGAAATAATGAGTTATATAAGCAAACTTAATGAACTTAATACCTTAAACATCATTCCAACCAGCCAAACAACGGGTTTAGAGAATATATTCCGGGAAGACGAAACTGACTTAGCAAAGTCTTTGAGTCAGGAAGAAGCTACTTCCGGAGGCAAGATGATTCACAATTATTACTTTGTAGTTCCTCCAGTTTTGGATAAATAGATATGGATTTACCTCTTACTATAAAGGAGACCCAGGACGGTTTAATAAAGAAAAAATTTAGCGCGGTCGAGCTAGTCGATCAATATTTAACCAGAATTAATAAATACAATAAAAAGTTGAACTGTCTACTGACTGTAACTACAGAGCTTGCTTATTCTCAAGCAAAAAATGTTGACAAATTACTTAAACAATCGAGCGATGAAATAATGAAACAGTTTCCATTGTTTGGAGTGACAGTAGTTCATAAGGATCTTTTTCTAACAAAGGGAGTTAGAACGACGGCTGCTTCAAAAGTTCTAGAATCTTATGTTCCTGCCTATTCTGCAACTGTCGTTAACAGGTTAGAGAATGCTGGTTGTATTATGTTGGGAAAAGCTAATTGCGATGCCTGGGCACACGGTTCATCAGGTGAAAACTCAGATTTTGGTCCTACTAAAAACCCGTGGAATACTGAGTATGTACCGGGCGGCTCCTCAAGCGGATCAGGAGCCAGTGTCGCGGCTAATCTTGCCTTAATTTCAACGGGAACAGACACCTGCGGATCAATCAGATTGCCGGCCAATTATTGCGGAGTATATGGTCTAAAACCTACTTACGGAGCCGTTTCGAGATATGGAGTTATTGCTATGGCATCATCTCTTGATTCTATCGGACACCTGGCGAGAAGCATTGAGGATGTCAAAAGAGTGTTTGATGTGACAAAAGGAGAAGACGGGTTTGATAGCACAGTCAAAACTGGCTCAACAGGTAACGGTAAAAAATTAAAAATTGGTATACCAAAAGAATTTTTTATTGAAGGGGTTGATAATGAAATTAAAAATAATATAAATCGTGTTATAAAAACATTAGAAAAATTAGGTATCGAATTTACAGAGATTTCTTTACCTAGTACCAAATACGGCATTTCCGTTTACTACATAGTCCAACCCGCAGAGGTATCGTCAAATCTAGGAAGATATGACGGAATAAGGTACGGAGGCAACCGATCAAACTTTGGAGATGAGGCGAAAAGAAGAATAATGTTAGGAACACACGTTCTTTCGAGCGGTTATTATGATGCTTATTATCTGAATGCAATGAAAGTGAGGTCCAAAATAATCGAAGAAGTAAATGAAGTTTTTGGCAAGGTTGATGCGATTATTGCTCCTATCGCTCCAACACCTCCTTTTAAACTTGGAGAAAAATCAGACAATCCTCTAAAAATGTATCTTACTGATATTTTTGCTGCAACAGCCAACTTAACAGGAATTCCAAGTCTTGCAATACCCTCGGGTTTTACAAAAACAGGGCTACCTTTGGGTTTTCAAATTATGGGTCCGAGATTTTCAGAAAATTTTCTTTTCGAATTTGGAGAAATGTATCAATCAACTAAAAATTCTAACCTAAAAACACCTTTATTATGAATTTAATGATTAGAAAATTTTTAGATAATAAAAACTTTATGAAGCTTTGGGTTTCTCAGATTCTTTCACAGGTGACAATAAATATGATGAATTTTTCCCTTTTAGTTTATCTTTTTTCAAAAACTGGCTCATCAATCGCAGTTTCTTTTTTGTGGATTTCTTATGCCATTCCGGCACTATTTGTCGGGCCATTTGGTGCAACTTTAGCGGATTTTGGTAACAGAAGAAAAATCCTTATGGTGACAAATATCAGTCAATCGATAATAATTCTGACTTATTCTCTTATTTATGGTAATTATTTCTTTTTAACTTATGTAGTTGTAATGCTTTATTCATTTTTCAATCAGTTTTATGTTCCTGCTGAGGCTGCAATGCTTCCAACACTTGTAAAACGTAAATCTTTACCTGAGGCTAATAGTTTGTTTTTCGTTACCCAGCAAGCTGCCATAATTTTAGGTTTCGGTATAGCCAGTACATTGCATGAGTTAGTCGGAATTAGGCTAACTTTTTGGATAGCATCGGCTTTAATCTTTTTGGCATTTATAAGTGTTAATAGTCTACCTAAGTTGAAAATACTCTATCCTAAAAGAAAACGGAATTTCGAAGAAAGTGCTTCCGACTTCTTCGGGAGAATTCTTGAAGGTTATAAATTTATAAAGAACAACAAGGAAGTCTTAACTCCTTTTTTATTTTTAATGTCAATACAAATCGGGATAAGTATTTTAGTGATTATAGTTCCTGCACTTTCAAGAGATATTCTTTCAATCAAAGCTAGCTCATCCGGAATATTAGTAATCGCGCCGGCAGGGCTAGGCGCTGTAATCGGAAGCTTTATACTTCGCAAACTTTTGAATTCAGGCTGGCGGAAAAAGAAAACTATTGAAACTTCCTTAACCTTGATAGCTGTTGATCTAATTAATCTTGTTTTAATAGTACCGATTCTATCCTACGGTCCAAAATTTGTTCTTACAGAAATTGGCTTTGTACTGGCTGGTATAGCAGCAGTGGGAGTCATAATCCCGACCCAAACCTATTTGCAGGAAGTTACACCCGGCGGAATGAGGGGAAGAGTTTTTGGTAACTTCTGGTTTTTAACTACGGCGGCCACGATTATACCGGTATTATTTTCAGCAACATTAACTGAAATTTTAGGTGTTAGATTTCTTTTGATATTTTTAGCTCTCTCTGCGCTGTTTGCTAGTTTTTTATCGAGAAAATTCGGACAAAATTATATTGAAAAATCGTTTGTTTAAAATGACTAAACACATTCCTGTTATAGGACTGGAAGTTCATATTGAGCTATCAACGAAATCAAAGATGTTTTGCAGATGTCCGGCTGAGCATTTCGGCAAAAAGCCAAACAGTCATGTTTGCCCTGTTTGTCTTGGACTACCCGGTGCACTGCCTTATGCAAACAAAACCGCAATCGAATCAACTATCCTTTTAGGATTAGCATTGAGATGCCAAATTTCCGAATTTTCAAAATTTGATCGAAAACACTATTTCTATCCAGATCTACCGAAGGGATACCAAATTAGCCAGTATGACCTTCCTCTCTGCAGGGAGGGGAAATTCTTAATACCTAATTCAAAATACTTAATACGAATTAGACGAATCCATCTTGAAGAAGATACGGGGAAACTGGTTCATACTACTCTTGAGAACGAAAAGGTTAGTCTTATTGATTTCAACAGAAGTGGGGTTCCATTGGTTGAAATGGTTACCGAACCTGATTTCCACAATATAGAATCTGTTGTCATTTTTGTAAAAGAGATCCAGTTGATTGTCAAATATTTGGAAATTTCTTCGGCAGACATGGAAAAAGGATCGATGCGCTTAGAGGCTAATATATCGCTTCAAGCTTCTGACAGCAAGAAGCTGCCTGACTATAAAGTCGAATTGAAAAATATTAATTCATTCAAGTTTTTAGAAAAAGCTCTTAATGCTGAAGTTGAAAGGCAAACAAAAATGTTATCTTCAGGAATGAAGGTAATTCAGGAGACAAGAGGTTTCGACGAAGCTACGGGGAAAACATTCACTCAAAGAGAAAAAGAGGAAGCGCATGATTATCGATATTTTCCTGAGCCGGATATTCCATCGATAAGAATAACCCAAGGTGAAATATTAAATATCAGAAACCAGATTCCTGAATTGCCGGCAGAAAAAAAAGAAAGATTTGTACAAGATTACAGCCTGCCTGGCGGCAAGGCAGGTCTAAGTTCAAGTTACGCAGATATACTAGTGCAGGATAGAAAAAGAGCGAACTATTTTGAGGAAGCGGTTAAATTAGGTAAACAACATAGTATTTCGGCAAAAATCATAGCAGACTTTATGGTAAATAAAATTTTAGACAGTCAATTTCCAGAACCGGCTGGATTAGTTAAAAAGATATTTGAACTTAATAAAAAGGAATATGCAGGAGAAAGTGAGGTAGAACAAATAATTCAAATAGTAATGGGGGAGCAAACAAAAGCAGTTTCAGATTATAAAAAGGGTAAAGTCAATGTGATAGGATTTTTGATCGGCGAAACTCAAAAGAAATTAAAAGATAAAGGAGATCCTAAAGTAATACAAAAACTTCTTCTAAAGAGTTTAGAATAAAAAAATAATATGACACAGAAATTTGTGCATTTACATGTTCACTCAGAATATTCGCTTCTGGATGGACTTTCAAAGACCGGAAAAATAATTGACTTCGCAAAGGAAAATTCAATGGACTCTATCGCTTTGACAGACCATGGCGCAATGTACGGAATTGTTGAATTTTATAAAAAAGCAAAAAAAGCAGACATTAAACCAATACTCGGAATAGAGGCATACACAACAGATACCAATATGAAAGAGAGACCCGAGAGAGGAAAGTTCAAAAACTTTCATCTGATACTTTTAGCAAAAAACAATGAGGGCTATAAGAATTTGATGAAAATTAGTTCGAAGGCACATCTGGAAGGTTATTATTACAGACCGAGAATCGATCATGAAACGCTAATGAAGTACTCAGCCGGATTAATTTGTACTTCAGCTTGTCCACAAGGTGAGGTTGCCCAGGCACTAATATCAGGCGATTATACTGAAGCTAAAAAAATTGCCATATGGTATTTGGAGACCTTCGAAAGTGACTATTATCTCGAAATACAAAGACATAAGTACGACGAATTTGCCAAAAAGTCAGAAAGTATTGAAATAAAAAATAACCTGCTTAAAATGCATGAAAATGAAGAAACGATATTTAAAGGTGTTTTGAAATTAAGCAGGGAACTGGGAATTCCAATTATAGCTACCAACGACTCCCATTATATAAAACCCGAGGATGCAACAGCCCAAGACGCTCTAGTCTGCATAGCGACCGGCAAAAATGTAACTGATACTAAAAGAATGCGATTTATTGATACACCGACTTTTCATTTGTCCAAACCGGATGAGATGTTTGAGCTGTTTTCCGATATTCCGGAGGTTATTAAAAATACTGTCAAAGTTGCTCAAAAATGTAACGTAAATCTAGTTTTAGATAAGTGGTTTTTTCCGAACTACAATCTCGAGAAAGGAAAAACCGCAGATTCTGAACTTGTAGAGAGAGCGAATGAAGGATTAAAGCTAAGGATAAATAAGATAACAAAAGAGGTTAAAGAGAGGCTTGATTACGAACTAACCACAATCACCAAGAAAGGCTACTCTACTTACTTTTTGATTGTGGCCGATATGGCTAGATGGGCAGAGGAACATGGAATTATCACAAATACAAGAGGTTCAACAGCTGGATCACTCGTTGCCTATGCATTAAGAATCGTGAATATTAATCCTTTAAATTACGACCTCCCTTTTGAGAGGTTTTTAACTCCTTGGCGTCCCTCACCACCAGATATAGATTTCGATATCTCAGATTCCAGGAGAGAGGAAGTTATAAATTATATAACAGATAAATACGGCAAGGATAGAGTAGCTCAAATTTGTACTTTTGGTAGAATGATGGCTAAAGGATCTGTGCGAGATATAGCACGGGTTCTAGGCTATCCTTACGCAACAGGCGACAGAATTTCAAAGCTTATTCCTATTGGGTCACAAGGTTTTCCGATGAGTATTAAAACCGCTTTGGAAATTACTCCTGATTTAAAAAGACTTTATGATGAAGATTCAGACACCAAAAAAGTAGTTGATTTAGCCCGAGAATTAGAAGGGAACGCACGGCATATCTCCGTTCACGCAGCAGGAATCGTAATTGCACCCGATGAGATCACCAACTTTACACCCATTCAGCTAGATCCCGAAGGCAAAAAAGTAATTACCCAATATGATATGGACTCACTCGATCCCAATATGTCTCCCGGTGAGGCAGTTGGGCTTTTAAAATTTGATCTATTGGGACTTCGCAACCTCTCTATTCTTGGGGCAGCCGTGAGCATAGTTAGAAAATATAAGGCGGTCGACGTAAATATTTTAGATATTCCCTTGAATGACAAAATAACTTTTGAGATGCTCTCAAGGGGTGAAACAATGGGAGTTTTTCAATTATCAGGTCCGGGGATGACAAGATATTTAAAAGAGCTTAAGCCGACACGCGTCGAGGATCTTATGGCAATGGTTGCGCTTTATAGGCCCGGTCCGATGGCCCAAATTGCCGAATATATCGAACGAAAAAATAATCCTTCCAGAGTAAATTATTTTGATCCCCGCATGAAAGAGTATTTGGGCAAATCTTACGGCCTTTTAGTTTACCAGGATGACGTTTTCATGACTGCTATAAATATCGCGGGTTATACGTGGGAAGAAGCGGATAAGTTCAGGAAAGCCGTTGGTAAAAAGATTCCACAAGAGATGGAAAAACAGAAAGAGAAATTTATTAAAGGAGCGATAACTAAAGGTCTAACTGAAAATAAAGCCACCGAACTTTTTCATTTAATAGAACCTTTCTCCGGGTATGGATTTAATAAGGCACATGCCGCGTCATATGGAATGCTTGCTTACCAAACAGCATATATGAAGGCAAATTTTCCGGTTGAATATATGACAGCCCTCTTGACAGCTGAATCGGGTGATACCGGAAAAGTATCGCAGGCAATAAACGAATGTAAGCGCATGAAAGTAAAAATTTTACCGCCCCACATAAATGAATCCGATGAAGATTTCACTATTGTTGAAGACGTTGAATCCTTATCAGGCAAAGCAATAAGATTCGGATTAAATGCCATAAAAAATGTGGGCAAAGCAGCAATCGAATCTATCCTGGAAGCCAGAGAGAGCGGGTTTTTTAATTCTCTTGCCGATTTTTGCTCGAAGGTAGATACCAGAAAAGTTAATAAAAAGGTCCTTGAAAGCTTAATAAAAGTCGGAGCCCTTTCTCAATTTGGAGAAAGAGCGGCTTTACTTTCGACCATAGACGAGGTAAGGCTTAAGTCAAAACCGATCGGTTTAACTGGTCAGCAAGGTCTATTTTCTGAAGAAAAGGGCGAAAAAGAGAAAGTAAAAATGATTAGTAAGATTGAATCAAGCATACCCGAATTTTCTCCCGAGGAACTACAGCAGCTTGAGAGACAACTACTTGGTTTTTCTCTTTCAAGCAGGCCAATTGACGCGATAATTAGAAGTTTACGCCCATATGCTACCCATAAAGTTTATGAAATATCTCCTGAGCAGACTTTTGGAGACAAGGTGGCTATAGCGGGAATTATAGCTGAACTTAGAATTGTGATTACCAAAAAATCTGGAAGCGAGATGGCGTTTGCACGCATAGAAGATGAGACAGGATCTCTTGAAGGTGTCATATTCCCGAGAATTTTTCAACAGTACAGAGCCTTGCTTACTGAATACAGGCCGGTACTAATTTGCGGCCGTATTGATGTTAGAGAGGAGTCGCCAAGTTTGATTGTTGACACAATCGAAACTCCCGAAACGGTTACTCAGAAAGGGGCTCGGTTGCAAATTAAAATTCCCAGAAAAACCGATCAAACTACTTTGGTTGATCTCAAGAAATTACTTATTAGCTATCCGGGAAACCAGAAAGTCACGTTAGTTTTTGAAGGCAATTCCGAAGATAGATTAGACCTTCCTTTTGGAGTTTCTTGGGAAGAGAGTCTATCACGATTAATTTCGGAAGTCCTTGCCGGAAGTATAGTGAGTGTTGTAGAATAGGCCTCATGGCATTAATCGCAAAACATAATGACGCAATATTTGGAGTAGGCGATGCCGTTAAGGTCTGCCAGCAGATCAAAGAAGGAGAGAAGATTAGAACTACTGTTTTTGAGGGAATGGTAATAGGCATTAAAGGACGCGACGTTAATAAATCCTTTACAGTAAGACGAATAGGAGTCCAAAAAGTCGGTATTGAAAGAATTTTTCCACTTTTTAATCCTACAATAACTAAAATTAATGTTGTGAGAAAAGGAACTAAAGGCGTTAGGCACGCAAAGCTTTATTACACCCGATCTGAAATTAAAAAAGATATCGAAAAAATCTACTCAAGGGCTCTCAAAAGAAAAAGTTAGCGTTGAAGTCTTACCTTCAAACCTGTGGCCAAAAGCGTAAATGTTTCAAGGGCTGTTTGCCAAAGTACAACAGGGGCGTTACGTACCCAATCGGCAGCCATAATTGAATAATCCAGACCAACTGCCGCTGCCGAGAATATTGCCATTGGAGCACTGCTTCTTGTTCGCCTTGAAAGTTCCACCGCAACTACAAGAAAAGCTGTTTTAATTCCTAATAAATACATTTCTATTCTTGATGCGTCCCCTGCTATATCTCCGATCTCTCTGGGGATACCTGTTGCGTCTCCAAGCGTTCTGCTTGCAGCATGGGCATCTATAGGAACTTGTTGTACAAACTGTAAAACAGGATTATTTACAATACTTTCAACTATTTTCTTCCCAAGACCGCTTATCTCATCTGATATACGGTACATTTCCATTTCAGCAGGAGTACCAATGATGGGAACCTCTGGCGGATCTGGATCAAACCTCTGAGTATCAGCAGATTGCTGGCTTGCAACAGATGCCATCCATGAAATTTGGTCTGCCGGGTTGTTAGGATCTATCTCGTTTCCTGCAAAAATATCTCCGGCGCTTTCCGTTAGTACTTTGTCTAATAAGAGCCATTGAATAGTACCGCTTTCATCGTTAGTAGCTTTAGGTATAGTTGTGCCCGCAAAAGCAAATCTGAGTCTGGTTATGGTGGAAACATCCTCAATTGGCATTAATTCATTAATGGTATTTATTAAACCTGGTCTGGCTATAATTTCAGACAAAACACTATTTGAAATTAGAGCAGGGTGTCCGGTAATATAGTCTTTTAAAACAGTAACTTTGCCAGTACCATCTTGGACGGCTACGAAGAATGCTCCGCCGTTTCTGGTAAACAACAACCTTTCTGCCTCAGTAATTCTCAATAATTCTTTATACTTTGGGTGAGTTACTGCTTTAGCAGATTCTGGAGTCGGCTGTTTGGAAGTATCGGGATCAGGTGGTAATGCCCATTCAGGTTTTCCATTCACCCAGGTAAGTAGCCAAGTTTGTTCAACAAAACTACCATCTGGTTGAGGAACCTTCACCTTTAGGGCCACAGTAGAAATACCATCTTTTGTTTCCAGAATAACTGGAATTCCTGAAAGCAAAGTTGAGGAACCTGGGTACTCAGGGACTTGAGTTTCTGATAAAGGCACATCTTTAGCGATCGAACCATCCGGTCTTCTGAGATTTACTAAGCGTACTTTTTCGGGTGCAGGTTGGGGAGCAGGAGCTTCCTGGGGCTGATCAGGCGGACTTTGGGTGTTTAAAGTTGTTTCCAAATTTATTTCAGAACCTGGGTCAACACAGACAGTTTTTCCGGCAGCTTCAACACCGTTTGTCTATAAACGTCTGTAGATGGTTTCAAGAGATAGATTTGCATGACCATCTAAATTGCCTGCATCTCTTACGACAAGATCAAGTTCTAACAGCTTGTCAGGACTCTCTTTTACTAGTATTGTGGTCTGGGATCATTACGAAAACTGTCAATGACACTTTGTGGACCAGGATAATGGTTAACCCGCCCTTCAAGTAGTTATTTTCTGTATTCTGCAATATCTTGATCTGGAGAACCAGCCCATTCGATGATTTCGCCTATGGAAATCTTTAGGCATACTTCACCTTGCTGTTGTTTGACCTGAGCAGGAGAAGTATCCATAGGAGGAAGAAGGTGTTGAACTTCTTTAAATAAACCTGCACCTAGTGCCGCACAATATCCAGCATAACCAAGTTTTTTTCCAACCCCTCCAAGACCACGTTCTACAGCAGGGTAACGGGTCAGTAAACTATCTATTTGGTCGGTCATGGCAACCGCTGTACATATTGCAACCCTTCCAGTCACTTGTGCAATTTTTTCGCTTGTTGGGCTGCTTTAGATTCACAATATAATGTCAATCCCATTCTAACCTCTTCCCAAGCAGTACCAAGAAATTCTTTTTCTGTATCTATAGCGCCTTTTAAGCAAGAGATGGGATCAGGTTTTGACTTAAATTGTTCTGCAGACATAATATATTATGGGCTATTATAACATGCTTCTGTAATTTTCCAACTATTTATTCAATTCTCTGATATACTAATATTATGCTTGTTTTAGGGATTGATCCGGGTACGGCTACAACAGGATATGGTTTAGTTGAAATTAACCACAAATCTTTAACCGTCTTAGATTTCGGTCTGATTGAAACCAGTAAAGATGGCGAAACAAGCAAACGCCTAGCTGATATTTATAAAAAGATGATTGTTATTTTAAAGACCCATAAACCAGATGTCTTGGCGATTGAAAAAATCTTTTTTGCTACAAACGCCAAAACAGCCATAGGTGTAGGACAAGCCCAAGGAGTTATGCACCTGTCAGCCTTCCATACAAACACAAAAGTCGCTGAATATGCTCCCGGTACAATTAAAAAAATAGTTGCGGGAGATGGCAGAGCCGATAAAAAGGAAGTTCAACGCTCTGTCCGAAAAATTCTGGGCGCTAAAGTTAGAAGTCAAGCTCATAAAAAAACACATTTTGATAATGCCGCTGATGCTTTGGCAGTTGCATTATGTCATGTGTATACAATCAAGGCCGCCGGCCCACAGGGCCTCCGGCCCGGAGGGGGGTGAGAAACATGGATCTATTTAAAGTCGGCAAAGTTACTCACTATTACGACAAATTAGGAGTTGCAATAGTAGAACTATCGGGAGATTTATTCGTTGGCGACAAGATAAAGTTCGTAAGGGGTGGGGAAGACGTTTTTGAACAAACCGTGGAGTCAATACAGGTAGAGCATAAAAAAATTGAGAAAGCGGGAAGCGGGGATGTGATAGGATTGAAAGTAAATGAAGGGCTTAAAGAGGGTGCGGAGGTCTATAAAGTACAGTAAAATTAACTGGGATAATGCTCCCGACATAAAAAAAAGAGTTAAACAGCTTGTTTCTTCATTGGAAATAGAAAATTTCGACACTTCAAGAATATATTGCTTCAGGTCAGTAAACGCTAAAACCAGAGCTTACGCGAGGATTTGGGGATTTGCAAAAATATGGCAGATAGCTCTTGATCAAAAACCTGCTTATATACTTGAAGTGATTTCTGAAAAATTTGATAAATTAAATTATTTAGAGCAGGATAAAGTTTTGCTGCATGAACTTGTTCACATACCTAAAAACTTTTCGGGTGCGCTTGTTCCCCATCGAAAGAGGGGAGCTGGAAATTTTCATGATAAATTAAGAAAGTTAATCGTTACTTACCAAAGTAAAAAATGAAAATACTTGTCTTACACGGCGAAAATATTACTGCAAGTAGAGAAAGACTATTTAATTTAGTCGCACAATATAGGCGGAAAGGTTGGGAAATATTTAAAACTGATAAAACTGATGAACTTCTAACTGATACCCTCTTTGGCCAAAAAAGGCTTTATATTGTCGAAAAAATAAAGAACATCGATTACAAATCGCTCACGAATAAGTTTGACAGCAATATAATTATTTGGCATGAGGGAAATTTTCCGACGACTTTACTAAAAAAGCTTCCCAAAATCACAAAAGTTGAAAAATTTGACCTCCCTTTTTTGATTTACAAATTTCTGGATTCTTTTTTTCCGGAAAATACGAAAAACTGTCTTCAAATTTTGCACGAAATAATACTCACCAATCCACCTGAATTTGTTCTGGCACTTTTAGCGAGGCATTTGAGGGATTTATATTGGGTAAAAACTGATCCAGAGACAGTAGACTATCCCTCATGGCGAGTTGCTAAGTTAAAAAAACAATCAAACAGTTTCACAATAGGTGGGTTAAAACGATTAATCATTGATTTATCCGATGCCGACATCAAATCCAAAACTTCAGTTGCAGACCTTGCCACCTCCCTTGACCTGATTATAATAAAAGAATTAAAATAAAAAACATGATTGTCAATCCGCTCATTTTTAGAAATTATGATATCAGAGGAATTGTTGATAAGGATTTAAATCCTCAAATTGTAGAAGCGATAGCAAAAGCTTATGGAACTTTTTTAAGAATAAGAAAAATTAAGCAAGCAGTAATAGGTTACGATTGTCGTCTAAGCGGACCTTCTTATCACGAAGCTTTTATAAAAGGATTGACATTTTGTGGAATAGATTTAATAGATTTAGGATTAGTTATGACTCAAATGGTTTATTATGGCCAATATAGATTTCAGACCAATGGCGGAGTAATGATTACAGCTTCACATAATCCGTGGAATTATAACGGTTTCAAACTTGCTATTGGTTATTCTCAGACAACAGGGCCGGAAGAAGTTCAAGAACTTAAGAAACTCGTAGAAACTGAAAATTTTTTTAAATCCGATAAGCAAGGTGAAGTTACTAAGGCAGATGTAAAAGAAGATTATATTCATGACGTTTTAAAAAGAATTAAAATTAAAAGGCCTTATAAAATTGTCATGGATACGCACAAAGGAACAACTACACTCTTTAATCCCGAGATCGCACGAAGGGCTGGGTGTGAAGTGATCGAGATAAACTCCGGAATAGACGGCTCATTTCCTGCGGGAACGCCTGACCCCACTGATGCTAAATTGATGGAGAACTTAGCCAAATTAACTCTAGAAAACAAAGCGGACGTAGGATTGGCTTACGATGGGGATGGTGATCGGATAGGCTTCGTTGACGAAAAAGGTCAAGTATTATGGAACGATGTGGCAGTTGCCATATTTTCTAAAGAAATACTTGAGCGTTTCCCAGGATCGAAAATTGTTTACAACACGCTTTGTTCCCAGGTTGTAAGAGAGGTAATAAAGGCAAATGGTGGAATACCCATAATGTGGTTGACAGGCCACGCATTTATTAAGGCTAAAATAGCCGAGCAAGGTGCAGCTTTTGGTGGGGAACTATCTGGCCATTTCTTTTTTGCAGATAATGCATATGGTCACGATGATGGTACATATGCAACTTTAAGAGTTCTCGAATATCTATCTGAAAAAAACATGACATTGAGTCAACTTTATGAAACATTTCCGCAATATATTTCATCACCCGAAATAAAAGTTGGTTGTCCTGATGACAAGAAAAAAGATGTGATAAAAGATCTTTCTGTTAAGTTTAAAAAAGATTTTGCAGGCTCAGAGATAACAGATGAAAATATTATTCCGGGAGATGATGGAATCCGCGCTGACTTTAATGACGGAATGCTTGTTATTAGATATTCCCAAAATGGACCATATATCACTGTTAAATTTGAAGCAAAAACGAAAGAAGTTTTCGAGAAAAGAAGGCAATATATAAAGGACGTTCTTCATAGTTACAAGCATGTTATTTGGGATGATCCTCTTTGTGTAAATATCGACTTTGTAAAATAATAGCCATAATGACAAGCTTAGATTCACTAGAGGAAATTAAAAAATTAGATAGAGGGAATGTTTTGGGATCGATTGAACACCTTGGTGGGCAGGTAGAGCAAGCGTGGAAGGGGATTAAAGAATTAGCTATACCGGAGGCTTGCAGTTTAGCCCATAATGTTATTATTTGCGGAATGGGAGGATCAGCTCTTGGAGGAAGAATTATTAAATGTTTATCCTCTGATAGAATCAGAACTCCAATCGAATTTTATACAGATTTCCATGTCCCAAATTATGTAAACAAAAATACGTTAGTAATTCTCTCCTCATATTCTGGAAATACGCAGGAGACTCTGGCAGCTGGCAAACAAGCTTTAAAACGAGGCGCAAAAATTTTTGGCATTGCCACAGGAGGCAGACTCGCCGAATTTCTGCAAAAGGAAAGTCTGCCGGGATATATTTTTGAACCTCACGAAAATCCTTCCAACCAACCCAGAATGGGACTTGGATACTCAATTTCTGCAGTTTTAGCAGTTCTATCCAAATGCAATTTTGTTTCTATTACCGATGATGAAATTCACGATGCTTTACAAACTATTAATAAATTTACAAAAGAATTTAGTTCTGAAGTTCAAGAAAAAGACAATCTGGCTAAGCTAACTGCCAAAAACTTAAAAGGTAAAATTCCGGTTCTTATTGCAAGCGAACATCTCGTGGGAAGCGCACACGCATTTAAAAACCAACTAAACGAAAACGCGAAAGTTTTCTCTGTGTTATTCGATATCCCTGAACTAGACCATCATTTAATGGAAGGCCTGAAAAATCCCGCTCAAGCGAGGCAGTTTTATTATTTTTTGTTTTTTGAATCGAAACTCTACGACACGGAAGTTATAAAAAGATATCCGCTTACACGAGAAGTGGTTGAAAAAAATGATATCGCTACCGGGATTTACCCTCTCAGATCTGAAAAGAAACTTTTACAGGTATTTGAACTTTTAGCATTCGGGTCATTTGTCAGCTTTTACCTATCAATGCTTTATGGAATTGACCCTTCTCCGATCCCCTGGGTCGATTATTTCAAAGAAAAACTAAAATGACTTTAATGGATCTTTTACTCTACAACTTTTTTACTCTATACTAACAATATGCCTGCTAAACCTTTTGTAATTTTTTTTAAAGATATCGATAAAGGGGATGTAGACATTGTTGGAGGCAAGGGCGCAAATTTGGGTGAAATGACACGTGCCGGTTTTCCGGTTCCTTATGGTTTTGCGATCACAGTTGAAGCATACAAACTATTTCTTAAAGACAACTTACTTGACAGTAGAATATATTCACTTTTAAAAAAAACCGATGTAAACAATTCGGTACAGCTTGAGGAAGTTTCAAGAACGATACAACGATTAATAAAGGGTTCAGGGGTGACTGCCGAGCTGGCAAGAGAAATCATTAAAGCTTACAGAAAGCTATCGGGCCCATTTAAAGGTGCTCTGGTGGCAGTTCGTTCGTCCGCAACTGCGGAGGATATGCCTGACAATTCCTTTGCGGGCCAGCAGGCAACATTCCTTAACATTCAAGGCGAGGCTAATTTAATCGAATCAGTGCGCGATTGCTGGGCCTCTCTTTTTACTGCCAGATCCATTTTTTACAGAACTACAAACAAAATTGAACATGATAAAGTGTATGTTTCTGTCGTTGTTCAAAAAATGGTTCAGTCGGAGGTCTCGGGAGTAATGTTTACGATTGATCCAGTCACCAACGAAAAAGACAAAATAGTAATAGAATCTGTCTGGGGCTTGGGAGAACTTATTGTTCAAGGCTCGGTTATTCCGGATAGGTATCTTGTACAAAAAGAATCTAATGAAATTCTTTCCAAAGAAGTTTCTGAACAAAGCTTGGAGTTAGTAAAAGTGGGATCTGAAACAAAAGAGTTTCCTGTTCCCAAAAATAAGCTAAGTGTCCAAAAAATAAGTGATTCCGAAATCATGCATCTGGCCAAGATAGGAGAAAATCTACAGGCTCATTACTTTTTTCCCCAGGATATCGAATGGGCAAAAGAAAAAGGAAAAATCTATATAGTTCAAACGCGGCCGGTTACGACTTCAAATAAAAAGGTTGAAAAAAGATTCGAAGAATCAAAATCGGAAGACCTTAAGGTAGCCTCGACCGCATTTTTGACAGGAAGCCCGGCTTCTCCTGGTATAGGCTTTGGTCCGGTAAAAATTGCAAAAACACCCAAAGATATCGATAAAGTCCAAAAAGGAGATGTTCTTGTTTCAATTATGACTTCACCTGATTTTGTCCCTGCCATGAAAAAGGCTGCAGCAATTATTACCGACGAAGGCGGAGGAACATCCCATGCGGCGATTGTTTCAAGAGAACTTGGAGTTCCATGTGTGGTTGGGACAAAAGAGGCCACCAAAAAACTTAAAGACGGTCAAATAGTTTCGGTAAACGGTTCAACAGGCCATATTTTTTTAGGAGCAATCGTGCAATCTCAAAAAACAAAGGAAGTAAAAGAACCTGTGTTCAAAGGAAAAACGGCAACAAAAGTTTACGTAAATCTTGCAGAGCCTGAAAGAGCAAAAGAGGTCTCGAAATTAAATGTCGACGGGGTAGGACTTCTTCGCGCCGAATTTATGATTGCCAACATTGGAATCCATCCCAAAGAAGCTATAAAGCTTAAAAAGCAAGCTATATTTGTAAACAATCTTGCAAATGATTTGGCGACTTTTTGCAAGGCATTTGATCCAAGACCGGTTGTTTATAGAGCCACTGATTTTAAAACTAACGAATATAGACAGCTTAAAGGAGGCAGGAATTGGGAACCTGAAGAACCTAATCCGATGCTTGGTTTTCGAGGAGCTTTCCGTTATATTACAAATCCCGATGTATTTTCCCTCGAACTTCAGGCAATAAAGAAAGTAAGAGCTAATCATAAAAATCTGATGTTGATGATTCCATTCGTCAGAAGCCCGGAAGAGTTATCCAAAGTTAGAAGGTTAGTTGCCTCAGAGGATCTCTTTTCTGACCCGTCCTTTAAATTTTGGATTATGGTAGAGTTGCCGGTTAACGTAATATTACTTGAAGAATTTATAAAAGTGGGTATCGATGGAGTTTCAATAGGTTCTAACGATTTGACTATGCTTTTATTGGGAACTGATCGGGATAACGCGAACGTAGCAGGATGCTTCGACGAACGCTCACCTGCTGTTCTTTGGGCACTAAAGAGGGTTATAAGAATTTGTAATAAGCATGGGGTAAGTTCTTCTATATGCGGCCAAGCACCTAGCACTTATGATGATCTGGTAGAATACTTAGTGAAAATTGGCGCAACCAGCCTTTCTATTAATCCTGATGCAGTTAACCACGTCAGACATGTTGTTTATAATGCTGAAACTTCTGTCGCTCAAGGAAAGACATGAGTAAGATACTTAAGATCTACGCTCGAGAAATCTTAGACTCAAGAGCCACGCCAACAGTGGAAGCTGTCTGTGTACTTAATACTGGTCAGGTTGTTGTTTCTTCGGTACCATCAGGAGCGTCAACCGGTTCTCATGAAGTTCTGGAACTCCGCGATAACGATCCTAAAAGATATAAAGGGAAAGGTGTTTTGAATGCCATAACTAATGTAAATCAAGTGCTTGGACCGTCGGTGGTAAGTATGGATCCGATGGAGCAGGAGAAAATCGATAAAAAATTAATCGAACTTGATGGAACAGAAAACAAGTCGAAAATGGGTGCCAACGCTATGTTGGCTGTCTCGGAAGTCGTTACCAAGGCAGCGGCTGCCTCGGCCGGAATTCCTCTTTACAGCTATATTGCAGGACTCGCTCAAAAATCCGGCTTAAAAGTAAATCTTAAAATTCCAATACCTATTTTCAACATGATAAACGGTGGACTTCACGGGGCAGGAAACCTTGATTTTCAGGAATTTTTCGTAATTCCCGCCTCCTCTAAAACATTTACAAAGGATATTCAGCTGGGAAGCGAGGTTTATATGATGCTTGGCGAAAATCTTGACAGACGAGGAGCAATACATTCGGTCGGCGACGAAGGAGGTTACGCTCCAAACCTTTTTACAAACGCTGATGCAGTTGAAATTCTGGTTGAAACTATCAAAGAATCACCTTACGACCTCGGATTGGATGTTTTTCTGGGTTTAGATATTGCCGCATCAACTTTCTTTAAAAACGGCGTTTATCAGATCAGAGATAAATCATCAGCTTTAACTGAAGATGCATTAATTGATTATTACAAAAATCTGAATGAGAATTACCATCTGGCTATTTTAGAAGATCCTTTTAATGAAGATGCATGGAGTGGTTGGCATAAACTCTTAAGTTCATTGGGTAATCAAACTATTCTTGTTGGAGATGATTTACTTGCCACCAATCCAAAAAGAGTCCAAAAAGCAATTACAGAGAAAGCTTGTAACGCGGTTCTTGTTAAACCCAACCAGATAGGAACAGTAACAGAAACGCTCCAGGTCATTAACCTTGCCAGGAGCGCGAATTGGAAAATAATAGTTTCTCATCGGTCAGGAGAAACTAATGACTGGTTCATAGCCGATTTTGCAGTAGGTGTTTCTGCGGACTATGTAAAATTTGGTGCTCCTGCTCGTGGAGAAAGAGTAGCGAAGTATAATCGCCTTTCGTCAATAGAGTTAGAACTTACGGATAAAAAATGAGTGCTTTGAATACTCCTAAATTTTTATGCCTTGTGGTTTTAGACGGTTGGGGAATCGCCCCCCCAGGCCCCGGAAATGCGATTGAATTAGCAAACACTCCAAATATGGATCGTCTTTGGGCATCATTTCCTCATACTCAACTTAAAGCATCAGGGGAAGGAGTTGGTTTACCCAAAGGAGAAGCGGGAAATACCGAAACAGGTCATCTTAATTTAGGCGCAGGCAGAATCGTTTACCAGGATCTACCAAGGATCAATATGTCTATAGCTGATCAATCTTTTTTTGAAAATCCCGCTTTTTTAGGTGCGATCGATCATGTCAACAAATTTAATTCAAAACTTCACATAATGGGACTTATTGGATTCGGAGGTGTTCATTCAAACATTGAACACTTATATGCGATAATCCATTTGGCAGCGAAAAACAATGTTCGGAACTTTTTCCTGCATCTTTTTACAGACGGTAGGGATTCTTCACCCACGGCAGCCAGAACAATTCTTGCCAATATAAACGATGATCTTAAAAAAGAGAAAGTCGGACAAATTGCAAGCATTATGGGCAGATTTTGGGCTATGGATAGAGATTTACGATGGGAAAGAACTGCAAAAGCATATTTTGCTTTAACCCGAGGGCAAGCTAATTTAGTAAAAAATGCCGAAGAAGCTATCGAAATTTCTTATACACAGGGAGTAACTGACGAATTTATACAGCCTTCAATTATTACCGATCGTGAAGGTAAACCGCTGGCTTTAATTCAGGATAATGACGCGGCTATATTTTTTAATTTTAGGGTAGATAGACCCAGACAACTTGCAAGAAGCTTCGTCCTTCCCGACTTTGAAACAAGGAAATTCGAATACGAAAAAAAACAAATCTCAGAGCCTGCGATAGGTATCGGTACAACTTTTCAAAGAGGCTCCATGATATCTAACCTCTACTTTGTGACAATGACAAACTATGAAAAAATTTTGGAAGATGCAGGAGCCCATATTGCTTTTCCTCCGGAAATGGTTAATATGCCCATAGGGCGCGTGATTTCCGAAAACGGTCTAAACCAAGTAAGGATGTCTGAATCGGAAAAAGAAAGATTTGTTTCTTTCTATTTTAACGGATTAAGAGGAACGTTCCCCAGAGAGGAAAAAATTATTATTCCTTCTGTCAAAGTCGCTACCTACGACCTGAAACCTGAGATGAGCGCACGGGAACTAACAGATGAGCTTATTAAAAAAATTCGATCCGGAATGAATTATTCATTTATCTTAATTAATTTTGCCAATGCCGATATGATTGGACACACAGGTAATATCGGGGCAACAGTTAGCGCCATACAGGTTGTTGACGAATGCGTTGGTAAAATTTCAAACGTTGTCCTAGGCCATGACGGAGCCTTACTGATTACATCAGATCACGGAAACGCTGAAGAAATGATAAATCCGAAAACAGGTGATATAGATACTGAACATTCTACCTTTCCTGTTCCTTTTATAATTGTAAGCAGAGAATTTTTGGGAAGACCAGCAACACTTGAAGAAGGAATTCTTGCCGACGTTGCCCCAACTGCGTTGGGCTTGATGAACATTATACAACCCACCTCAATGACAGGAAGAAATCTGCTTAGCCACATTACACGCTAATTTGTATATCTTCTGATTAATCCCACCACCTTACCTTGAATGCGCACATTTTTGACGAACATTGGTGACATTTTAGCATTTGCAGGCTCGAGCCTGATTCTTGTGGCCTCTTTAAAAAATCTTTTTAGAGTTGCCATACCATTATCAAGAAGGGCAACTACTATTTCGCCGTTTCTGGCATCATCCCTTTGTTCAATAATTACAAAATCCCCATCTCTTATTTGTTCGTCTATCATAGATTCACCACGTACTTGAAGAACATAAATTCTTTTGTCTTGAGAGGCAAAACTCGTGGGAATTGATAAGGTGGTATTAGGATCAAAATATGGCTCAATTGGAGCGCCGGCTGCTATAAAACCTAAAATTGGCGCTTCAAGACCTTCGGAAATCAAATTTAGATCTTTGATTCCAATTAATTCTATAGAGCGTGACTTACCGGTTTTTCTTTTAATAAGATTCTTGGCCTCAAGTGCTTGCAAGTGTTCATGAACTGTTGCAAGAGATGAGACCCCAATGGCATTAGCAATTTCTCGAAGAGTTGGAGCTCCTCCTTGAAGTTGAATGTGTTGTTTAATAAAATCTAGAATTTGACCCTGTCTTTTGTAAATTATGGGTGCCATATAGCTTATATTGTTTATACTTATAAAACCCGAAGATGTCAACTAGATCTTAATATAACATGTGATAAAATCTAAAGATGAGCAAATTTAAACTAAAGTCGGATTTCAGATTGACAGGCGATCAACCACAAGCGGTTGACAATCTTGTTCAAGGTGTTGGCAAAAATAAAAAATATCAAGTGTTGCTGGGCGTTACAGGCTCGGGGAAAACTTTCACCATTGCAAATGTCATCGAAAGAGCCCAAAAACCAGCTCTCATTATTTCTCATAATAAAACTCTAGCCGCACAACTTTATCAGGAGTTTAAGAGTTTTTTTCCGGAAAACGCGGTTTCCTATTTTGTTTCATATTATGATTATTACCAACCCGAAGCTTATATTCCCTCGACTGATACTTATATAGAGAAAGATGCCGGCATTAATGAGTTCATTGACAAACTTAGGCTTGCCACAACAACAAATATTTTAACCCGCAATGACGTAATAACTGTCGCTTCTGTATCAGCGATTTACAATATTGGTTCCCCCCGAGAATATGGAAAGTTTATTTTGGAGTTACGTCCTGGGGCAAACATTTCAAGGCAGCAGATCATAGAAAGAACTACAAACCTTCAGTACGAAAGATCAGACTTTGGTTTCGACAGGGGAACTTTCAGAGTCAGAGGTAATGTTATAGATGTGTATCCTGCATACGAAGACTTTGGAGTAAAAATAGAAACAACTGATCATTCTATAAACAAGATTTCGACTATCAACACTGTTAGCGGAGAAATAATTAATCCAAACCTTGACTACTTCGTTTTATACCCTGCAAAACATTATATGACTGATCCAAATAAAATTAAGCCCGTATTTGCAAAAATCCGGAAAGATTTAGATTTACAAGTTAAAAAATTCAAAAATGAAGGTAAAGAACTTGAAGCCCACCGCCTAACCCAAAAAGTGAATTACGACCTTGAGATGATAAGACAGGTTGGCTATGTAAAAGGGATTGAGAATTACTCACGCTATTTTGACGGGAGGAATCCCGGCGACCCACCTTACACTTTGTTGGAGTATTTCAAAGAAGCTTATGGAAATGATTGGCTCGTAGTAGTAGATGAAAGCCATATGACTTTTCCTCAAATTCGAGGCATGTATCAAGGTGACTTGTCCCGCAAGCAAACGCTGGTCGATTACGGATTTAGATTACCTTCTGCATTTGATAATCGGCCCCTAAGGTTTGAAGAATTTATGAGAAGAATTCCGGGTTTTTTAGCCACTAGTGCGACCCCAAATGAATGGGAAATGAGTCTTTCCTCTGATATTGTCGAACAACTTGTAAGGCCAACCGGAATACCAGATCCTAGGGTTGAAATTCGTCCAACGGGAGGCGAGATACAGGATATCATGAGAGAGATACGACAAGTCACTAAACTGAATCAGAGAACATTGGTAACCACATTAACAAAGAAAACTGCAGAGGACCTCTCAGTCTATTTAAATGAGCAGGGGTTCAAGGTTCATTATCTTCATTCTGATGTTAAAACTCTAGACCGATCCGATATTTTGGACGATTTGAGACTTGGAAAGTATGACGTTTTAATTGGAATAAACCTACTTCGTGAAGGGCTTGATCTTCCAGAAGTCGCTCTGGTTGCTATTTTAGACGCAGATAAAGAAGGTTTTTTAAGAAGTAAAGTTTCTCTAGTTCAAACGATGGGTAGGGCAGCACGGCATATCAATGGATACGTAATCTTATATGCCGATAATATTACAAAATCGATTAAAAGCGCAATTGAAGAAGTTGAAAGAAGAAGGAATTACCAACTTGCCTGGAATAAAAAGTACGGAATAATCCCGAAGAGTATTGAAAAGCCGATCAGAGCAAAGTTGGTTGACATAAAACCAATTTTGGAGTTGGAGTTTACTAAAATCGATGCGGAAAGTTTAACTCCAATGGATAGAAAAAAATTTATCTTAAGACTACGAAAAGAAATGCGTCTTGCAGCCAGTGATTTAAATTTCGAACTCGCAGCCCAAATCCGCGACAAAATTAAGGGTCTTGAAATGTGATAGTATAATCACATTGCCACGGGGAATCCGCTGGCAATTTTGCGTGAGATGGATAATATAATTAAAGTTAGGGGGGCTAGACAGCATAACCTCAAAAATATCAATGTTGATATACCCAAAAACAAACTGGTCGTTTTTACGGGTGTTTCTGGAAGCGGTAAAAGTTCACTGGCATTTGACACCATTTATGCCGAGGGTCAAAGGCGTTATGTAGAAAGCTTATCAACTTACTCAAGACAATTTTTGGGCGTTATGGATAAACCCGACGTCGACTTTATTGACGGCTTATCTCCTGCGATTTCTATTGACCAGAAAACCACTTCTCATAATCCAAGATCAACTGTTGGAACCGTTACTGAAGTTTATGACTATTTAAGGCTTTTATACGCCAGGATCGGACACCCTCATTGTCCAATTTGCGGTAGGGAAATTGCCAGTCTAACGATCGATCAAATGGTAGCTTCAATTTTAAATAGAATGGGAGAATATTTGAAGAAGGAATCAGCCAGCAGATATTTAATACTTTCCCCAGTTGTTAAAGACAGAAAAGGTGAATTTTCATCTCTTTTTGAAAATTTAAAAGCCAAAGGATACATAAAAGTAAGAATAGACCGGGAAATCCGTGATTTATCAGAGGATCTAGTTTTGATTAAAACCAACAAACACACAATTGATGTAGTAATCGACAAAGTTTCAATTCTTAAAAAAGACTTTAGAGATAAAATCTACCTTGGTAATCTTAAAAGCAGAATTTCGGAATCAGTCGAACAATCTCTAAAACTATCCGAAGGTCTAGTAATTCTTTCACATATTGACGATAAAAGTTTTAATATGCCCGAGCTGCCTAAAAATCTAACAGACCATCTTTACTCAGAAAAATTTTCCTGTCCGCTCGATAATATCTCATTACCCGAAATCGAACCACGGACTTTTTCTTTCAACTCACCCCATGGTGCATGTCCAAAGTGCTTAGGAATCGGAAAAGTTCTAAACGTCGACGAAGGTTTGGTTTTTTCAGAAGAACTAACCATCCTTGAAGGAGGAATATTACCATTTGCATCTCAACTTGAGCATGATACTTGGTTTTCGCGCTTAATTCTAAAAGTCTGTGAAAAACTAGAAATTAACCCAAGAATACCTATAAAACAGCTTTCAAAGGAACAAAAAGAGGTACTATTTACGGGATCCGGTAATAGAATTTATAAGGTTGAAGGAACAAACAGATTCGGAAATATGACTTTTATAATGGAGACTTTCGCCGGAATTAAGGGCGAACTTGAAAAAAGATACCAAAATAGCCAATCCGAATATATAAAATACGAAATAGGGAAATATATGCGGGAATTAATTTGTCCTTCATGTAAAGGAACAAGACTGAAAAAAGAAGCTTTGGGCATAACTATAGATAGTAAATCAATAAGCCAAACAGTATCCTGGTCCATAACTGAAATACTTTCATGGACCGATAAACTATCGGAAACTGATAAACTGAATGAGAAAGAGAAAGAAATATCCCGACTTATTCTCAAAGAAATAGCCTCGCGTCTTAAATTTTTAGTTAGCGTAGGACTAGAGTATTTAACACTCGACCGAACAGCTGCGAGTCTTGCCGGAGGAGAAGCCCAAAGAATCAGACTTGCTTCTCAAATTGGATCAGGTTTAACCGGAGTTCTTTATGTTTTAGACGAACCGACGGTAGGACTCCATCCAAGGGACAATAATAAACTCATAAAAACCCTAGTTCAACTCCGTGATCTCGGTAATACAGTCATAGTTGTTGAACATGACCGCGATATGATGAAAGCCGCCGATTATCTTTTCGACTTTGGACCGGGAGCGGGAAAATTTGGAGGTGATGTAGTTGCTTTCGGAAATTCTCACCAAATAGTCAAAAATCCTAATTCAATAACAGGACAGTATTTATCGGGAAAGAAAAAGATAAATCTCAGGTCAGATGTTAATCTGTTTAACAGTTTAACTGATGGAAAGTTTCTTAAAATTTACGGCTGTCAGCAATATAATCTCAAAAAAATCGATGTAGAAATTCCTCTTGGTAAGCTGATTGCGATAACAGGTGTTTCCGGAAGCGGAAAGTCAACGCTCTTGGTTGAAACCCTGTATCACGCCCTGGCTCAAAAGTTTAATCCTTTTCATAAAGAAGTCCCGGGAGCATTTTCGGGACTGGAAGGAGTTGAAAATATTGATAAAGTAATATTAATAGACCAGTCACCAATCGGAAGGACGCCGAGAAGTAATCCCGCAACATACACTAAAGTTTTTGATCTAATTCGCGATGTTTTCTCTCAAACAAAAGAGGCCCGAGTGCGAGGATTCAAAAAAAGCAGGTTTTCATTTAATTTATCCGGTGGAAGGTGTGAAGCCTGTGAAGGTCAAGGACAAAAAAAGATTGAAATGCAGTTCATGTCTGATATTTGGATTACTTGTGAAGTCTGTCACGGGTCACGCTATAACAATCAAACACTTGAAGTTAGCCTCAATGGGAAATCTATTTCTGATGTTTTAAGTTTAACGGTAAGAGAGGCTATAGAGCTTTTTCATAACTATTCCCAAATAGTATCAAAGCTTGAAACGTTAATTAACGTGGGCCTTGATTATATGCAACTTGGACAACCCGCAACAACTCTCTCGGGAGGGGAATCACAAAGAGTAAAACTAGCCTCCGAGCTTTCTAAAAAGGCGACTGGGAAAACATTCTATATATTAGACGAACCAACAACAGGCTTACACTTTGAGGATTTATTTAAATTACTTAAAGTACTCAAATTACTAATACAAAGAGGAAATACAGTAGTTGTTATCGAGCATAATTTAGATGTTATAAAAAACGCTGACTGGATAATCGATCTCGGACCGGAAGGGGGAGAATTGGGTGGTTATATTGTAGCCCAGGGTACACCAAATAGTATTGTAAAGAATTCTAGTTCTTATACAGGTCAATTCCTTAAGCTAGAATAAAAGGCATCATGAAAAAGGTTTTAATTTTTCTTGGTCTAGTTTTTCTCTATTTATTCTCACCCAAAATAACTCACGCAGAATCTCAATTTTTAACTAATGAGGAGGTTATCTACAGTATCTCTGAAAAAGGTACAACTACAGTCACCCACAATATTATTTTAGAAAATAAACTAACAGATATTTATGCTTCGAGTTACAGCTTGAAACTTTCAGGAGTAAAACCTCAAAATATTAAAGCTTGGCAGAATTTAAACGAAATCCAAACGAAAATCTTGGAGGATGGGACTACCACAACTATAAATCTGGAATTTCCTGATGCCGTGGTTGGACAAGGCAATGCAAGACATTTTTCAATTTCCTATGACGATGGCACAGTTTCGACCAAAACAGGAGAAGTTTGGGAAATATCGATTCCCAAAGTCCTGGGACTAGATTTTTACGATTCATTCCGTTTAAAACTTGAAGTCCCTTCTTCGTTCGGAAATCTTGCATACATTTACCCAAAGCCGGAGAATTCAGTAAATAGTCCTAACAAAAATGTCTATTTATTTAGTAAAGAATTTGTTAAAGAAAGCCCAATCAACGCAGCTTTCGGTAATTTTCAGGTTTTTTTATTTGATCTGACTTATCATCTTGAAAATCCCTCAAAAATAAATTCCTCATTAGATATTGCCGTACCTGCCGATAGTTCATTCCAGAAAATAACTTTTACCAATATAAGACCGAAACCGGAAAAGATTTATATAGACGAGGACGGAAATTGGCTTGCTACCTACAAACTTAAGTCAGCTGAGAGAGTCGATGTAAGAGTGAGCGGTGCTGTCCAACTTTACGCTTCAGCTAGAAATTTTCCTGTCGAGTCAAAAGCTTATCTCACTCAAAATATGCAAGAAACTCCGGTTTGGCAGACTAATGATCCGGAAATTAAAAATCTAGCGCTAAAACTTAAGTCTCCAAGAGCTATATATGACTATATAACTAAAAACCTCGTATATGATTTCTCCAGAGTCAAACCTGATATAGAGCGGCTTGGTGCCAAAAAAGCGTTGAAAAATCCCAAAAACGCAATCTGCATGGAATTTACTGATCTTTTTATTGCCTTGGCACGTGCGGCAAATATACCTGCAAGAGAAATCAATGGATTTGCATACAGTGAGAACTTATCATTACAACCGCTTTCATTAGTTGCAGACGTCCTACATGCCTGGCCAGAGTATTGGGACGATTCAACAAAAGTCTGGGTTCCGATTGATCCTACCTGGGGAGCAACCACCGGAGGTGAAGATTTTTTTTCGAAACTGGATCTACGGCATTTCGCATTTGTTGTTCATGGAAAAGATGCTTATAAACCTTATCCTCCCGGATCATATAAACTGGGCTCAAACCCGCAAAAAGATGTATATGTCTCCTTCGGCCCTCTTCCTAGAGTACCGGAAAGTCAGCCTAAAATCGTTATCGAAAAAATTCAAGGTTTTAACCTAACAAACGTTGTTTATAACATAAAAATCGTAAATAACGGTGCGTCTGCGATATATGACCGCAAAATTACTATATATTTTGACGGAGCTAATCAAGCGACAAAGAACATCGCAATCCTGCCTCCCTTTGGAGAAGAAAGTTTTGAAGCAAAACTTTCTTCGATAATTACACCCTGGAAATTACCCGGTCAAATCAGTGTTATAACCGATAACCAAAATGTCAAGGTATTTACGGACCGGCAAAGAGCTATAATTACTGAGATTAGCCTTTTAATGTTGTTTATTTTGCTAATATTTTTAGCTACCTTTCATGAAAAGCTCCATATTAACAAAAAAAATCATAAACAAAACCCCTGAAGTTCCGGGAATTTATATTTTTAGGAACTACAGGTATTCACCTATTTACATTGGAAAAGCGAAAAATTTACGAAGAAGACTTTCCTCGTACTTTCAAATACACCTTGAGCCAAAAACAGCTCTTATGATCTCAAACGCCAAGTTCTTGTCAACAATTATGGTTGATAACGAATTTGAAGCATTACTTTTAGAAGCTAAATTGGTCAGAGATTTGCAGCCTACGTACAATATTGAACTCAAAGATGATAAAAGTCCTCTTTATATAGCAATCACCAAAGAAAAATATCCCCGAATTTTTACCTCGAGAAGACCGCAAATAAATAGATTTGAAATTCAAAAATTATATGGTCCTTTTACAGAACCTCTAGGAGCAAAAAGTATTTTGTGGCGCTTGAGAAAAATATTTCCCTTTAGCGGACATCTCCCTACTAAAAAACCCTGTTTCTACAGCCAAATAGGTTTATGTAATCCATGTCCGTCGACAATATTTTACACAAAAGACCTAAAACTAAAAAGATCTTTTAAAATAAAGTATTTAAAAAATATTAGTAATATAAAACGCATACTTTCGGGAGAATCCAAAAGTCTAGCGAATATTTTAAAGAAAGAAATGGACGACTATTCGAAAAAAGAAATGTTCGAAGAAGCTAAAATATTAAAAAATCAACTTGAAAAACTTGAATATCTTACCCAAACTACGAGGGAACCAGAAGAATATCTCAAGAACCCAAATCTTTTAGAAGATGTAAGACAAAAAGAGCGAGAAGATTTAAAAAAACTTTTGAATAAACACTTTAGATTAAAAACTTTAGAAAGAATTGAATGCTATGATATTGCTCATTTTGCCGGGTCGTATCCGACGGCTTCAATGGTAACATTCATAAACGGAGAACCCGAAAAAACATTGTATCGTCATTTCAGAATAAGAACGAAAAAGACAAAAAGCGACACAGACATGATAAAAGAAGTGTTTGAAAGAAGAATGAAACATTCAAACCAGCCAGATGGTAAAGATGGTTGGGGAAACCCTAATTTGATTATAGTCGACGGCGGAAAACCACAAGCAGGTACTGTAAGTCAGCTAATTAAAGATCAAATTCCTGTTATGGGCCTTGCAAAGAAGTTCGAGACTATCGTTATTAAGAAAGATAACACATTTGTTGAAATGAGACTACCAATCGGACCTGCTTTGAACTTCCTAATGCGTATTCGCGATGAATCCCACCGCTTCGCTCGAAGATACCATCATAAATTAATTAAGAAAAGTTTGACTAATTGATATAAAATTTACTGAAGAATGAAAAAGATAATCAGGATTTTTGTGATTGAAACCGGCACATTGATCATTGTAATGCAGTTTACGAAAGGTATCACTATAGAAAACGGAGCCAGCGGGCTCATTACTGTAGGAGGTGCTTTGACATTGACGGCACTTTTGGTCAAACCGATTATAAATCTTCTTCTGTTACCTTTAAATCTGATTACTTTTGGACTTTTCAGATGGGTAGGGCAGGCTATAGCACTATTCTTGGTTGATTTTGTTCTTCCTTCCTTTACTATAAAGCTTTTTGAATTTCAGGGCTTTAAATCTGACCTGTTTGTTATTCCCCCGATATTTTTAAGGGGCGTTCTTGCTTATGTTGCCTTTTCTTTTTTACTTTCGACAATAACAACTTTCTTTAGATGGCTTATTAAGTAACTTTGAGATATAATTAAGCAATCAAAAACACACTGTTCGTTTTACAAATAACAATCGCTCTTTTTTTGATAGGATCAATTCTTTTACAAGTTCAGGGAAAAGGTTTCGGCCGTGTAATTGGATCTGGAGCAACCTCGTTTACAAAACGTGGCTTAGAAAAACTTGTTTTTAAGTTGACCTTTGTCCTCACTTTTCTTTTCATCGTTATATCTGTCCTACAGCTTTTGATATAGAAAGGTTAGATGCGTACAATCCGCTATTTAATAAGGCTTTTTTTAGCATATGTCACTCGGTTTAAAATTTTAATCTTGGCTGGAATTTTTATAGGAGTAATTATTTTTTTGGTCCTTCACTTTGTCTTTCCTGTTTTTTTCGGGAAAAACGTCAGAAGGATCGGTATTACAGGCAAATATCATGTTGAAGAATTACCAAAAGATATTCTAGCTCTGGTTGGTGCGGGTTTAACAAAAATAAATATCCATGGAGAAATAGAAGAAGGTTTAGCCAAAAGCTGGGAAACAAAAGACGGAGGAAAAACATGGGATTTTTTCCTCAAAGAGAACAAATTTTGGCAGGACAAAACACGCGTTACTTCAAAAAATATAAACTATGAATTTGAGGGAGTAACAATTGATAGACCAAACGATTATACAATTTCATTCAAATTACAAACCAGATTTTCAGCCTTTCCCTCAGTCGTATCACACCCCGTTTTCAAAAAAGGGCTTTTGGGAACCGGGTCTTGGAAGGTTGAAAAACTTAAATTGTCGGGTAGTTTCGTTGAAGAAGTCGTATTAAGAAACAATGATAATTCTAAAAGAAGATTCAAGTTTTTCCCAACCGAGGAAAGAACAAAACTTGCTTTTAAACTTGGAGAAGTTGACGAAGTTGTTGATCTTATCGATCCAAAACCCCTAAATTCATGGAACACGGTTGAAGTTACTCCGACAATAAACAAAAACAGGTTTTTGGCAATTTTTTTTAATACACAGGATGAGACTTTGTCTGATAAATCTCTTCGTCAGGCTCTTTCATACACAATAGACAAATCAAAATTTGAATCTGAAAGGGCGATTGGACCCATATCTCCTTTATCATGGACTTTTAACCCGCAGGTAAAGGCTTACGATTATGATCCTGAAAAAGCCAAGAGTTTATTTAAGGGACAGCCCACAATTAAACTTGTCACTTCACCTTTGCTTTTGGACATAGCTGAAATAATTGCAAAAGATTGGGACAATGTGGGCATTAAAACTCAGGTATTGGTCAGCTCAATTCTACCCGAGGAATACCAAGCGTTTTTAGCTATCTATGATATACCCCCTGACCCTGATCAATACTCTACATGGCACTCCACACAGGGTGCGTCCAACATTTCTCACTATAAAAACCCCAGAATAGATAAACTCTTGGAAGACGGGAGAATCGAGCTCGATACGGAAGTTCGAAAGAAGATTTATTTTGACTTTCAAAGATTTCTCTTGGAGGATGCCCCCGCCGCATTTTTAGTCAATCCTGTTTCATACACAGTCACAAGGAAATAACAAATAACATCATCTGCTTACTTAATTCTCTAATTTAGAATACCGGCCAGTTTGAAGTTTAAATTTCCTTTCTCATCCGTCATGGCCTGATATGACAAGCCACTTTGTAAAACCACTTGGAGGGCAACGCCGGAAGACAAAGATATGTTTATCAGCTGTTCTTTACTTGTAATCCGATAGACTTTTTTTGTCTGGTGTAATTACAGTTGCCAGAGGTGCTTTGTTTGTACTGGACCCACTAAATTTAAATGATAAAGAACCGTCAGGATTGCGTGCAACACTGGTATGGATAACGTTACAAACCACGGAGTTTCCACTATTATCTTGTGCATCACTTAGAATTGCTAAATAACCGCTATCGGATTGGGGTAATTCACTTACAGGGTACTCCATGTTTCCAGTTGTGACTGTAGGACATAATAATGCATCATAACCAAGCATCTCTTGCATTGTTAATTTACTCGCAGCAGAAAGCACATCTCCTCCTGGATATCTAATCTGTCTTGCGATTCCAACAATTTTCTAGTAATTCTGGAAACAGTCAAAAGATTTAAAGAAAGCACAGTACTGTTCATTGCTCTAAGTACCGCCTCAATACTTTGTCCACTTAAGAAAGATATTTCTTGTGCGGTACGTATATCGACAATTTCTTGAATCTTATTAACACTTAAATTAGGTTTAACATCTGCCAGGACATCAAGTCCTCCGTCGTGAAGAATAAGTTTTCCATCTGGTGTCACTCCAAAATTATCAATTGAATAAGCAGCGTTTTGAGTTACTTTTACGGACGAATTTCGAAGCTCATAAACTTGAGCTGTTCTTCTTGCAGCTTCTCCCCAAATTTCTAACGACGGGTTCGACCATTTGGGATCTATAAGTGCGGCCTGCTCTAAAAGAATATCAAAAGGCCTTAGTAAGATGATTCTTTCTTTTGTAAAATTCTTACTCCGGTACCTCGATTACTTCTTCCTTCTTTTCCTTGATAAAAGATGCCCATTCTCCGACAACTTCGATAATTGATTTTAGCGGTGCTTCTATTAAAAAATCCAGCAAAATACTGATAAAGTTAATTTTAGATAATCCCCTTGATAAGAATAGCCCTGCTCTTAGAAATGGGAGCGTCAGGTTATCTATGAGGTGAGTTAGAATATTTTCTTTATCCGACGTTACTTTAAGCTCATTGGCAGTAAACCTAAGTCTGAAACCGAAAAGCAAAACTAAAGATAAAAAGGCAAAAAAGATTAAAAGACCAAGATAGGTAAAATTGAATTTGAGAAGTATATAAGAAACTAAAGAAAAAACTAAAACTGACAAAGCAAGGTATAAATAAGTAAAAATTTTTGCCAGAACTCTGTTTCTTTTGACAGGAATAAGGGAAAAAATGTTCGGTACAATGTTTTTATTGGTGTAAATTACAGATTTAAGCCTCAGGATTATGTATCTTGTGTTTTCATCCCCCGGCGCCCTTATTGATATACCTATTATCCACATTAAGCTTGGAGGTATTATAATATTTATAGTTAAAGGTAAATACCTAAGGGAACCGAAACGGTAAAACTCGTATGGTATCTCCATAAGAAAAGCCAAAAATACTTTCGTAATGAATATATAAGTAATGCTTCTAACTACTCCTCGATTAACTCTTTTTTGAATTTCTTTATATCTGACTTTACAGGTTAGTTTAATTAAGTCCTCAAATTTTTGTTCATCTAAAAATAATTCAGATAGATCTCCGTTATAGTTCTCGATTACCGTCTGCAATACCTCAAAAATCGCTGCATTTTTCTGAATAATTCTGTAAAGGATAAACCTCCCGGGATAATGTAAATCCTCTTCGACTGAACGGTAAATTTGATAGAATTTCTGAACAAAATTCTTAATATCAACGTTTTCATGCTCTTTCCATTTTGGATATATTTTTAGTAATAATCTGTATCTGATTATTTCGTCGTCGGACTTGGCCAGAGCTCTTTCTATTGCGATATAAATTTGGGTTTCCTTATCCCTCAGCGGTACACCATCATCTTCCCATTTAAAATATCGCATAAACCAGTCGTACATAAGAGTTGCGTAACTTTCAGTATTTGTTTTATCTAACACTTCCTCTATTTCGCAGGAAGCAATTCCCCATAGCCAGCCCGTAGCGGCTATCAAAGTTATACCGGAACCGGTCTTTACAAAATCTGAAAGAATTAATACATATTTATCGAAAATTCTGGTTATTTTATTAACAACTTCCGTAGGAAGGCTATTATTTTCAACATATCTTGCCAAGATAAGTTCTTTAAGAAGAACTTTTGCAAGCCGATTGGTATCTTTGGCTCCGTATTCTCTAAGTAGTCGCTTGATTATTCGCTCAATTGCATTTCTTCTTAGAACGTGCTCACCTTTGTAATCAACAACGTTTCTAATACGCTCGTATAGATGGGCCAGGCTGCCTAAAACCTCGTTAACTTTAAAAGTAGTCTGTTCCTGGCTCAAAGCACTTTTATGAAGTTGTCTAGTTTTTATGAATTTGCCGATGAATGAAGTTAAGACGGAATTTCCGTACTCCTCTTCATGTATAACTTGGGTCGTTTTTTTAACGGGAGTACTGCTTTGATATATTGTTACCATTTTGGGCTATTATATAACAAGAGAGATAATAATGTTTCCTCTGAGAAATTGGGACGAGGCCTGGTACGCGGAAATAATTAAGAACATGGCTGTCAATAAAACATCTTTCTTGATGTCCTTTTGGAACGGCAGATATTACTTTGATAAGCCACCTTTCTATTATTGGCTCACGTATCCAATCATAAAATTTTTTGGCTTAGGAGAACTCCAAGTGCGCATTGTAAGTTTAATCTCTTTTATTGTGTCGCTTGTGTTGATCTATCTTACTGGCAAGAAACTCTTTAACAAAAAAATAGCAATCCTAGCAACCATCTCGTTTCTGACCTTTGGACAGGTTATCGAAAGATTTTCTAAAGGCAATCTTGATGCATTGATGATTGTTCTCACCCTTACCTCATTTTACACATATATTAACTCAAATAACAAAACAAAACTCTATCTTTTGACTGGTATATTTTCAGGTCTTACTGCATTAACAAAGGGCTTGGCTACTGCTTTTTATCCTTTAACTTTAATCTTTGTTTACCAAATATTTACAAAGAAAAAAATTAACCCAAAGGCAATTCTTATTCCAATAACTACCCTTTTAATTTTTTCCATTTGGCTCATTGCTTCTTATTTAAAATTCGGGTCAATGGTTATAAGTTCATTTCTGGTTAACCTTTTTGCAGGGAACATAAATCAAACAGGTTATTTTTCTATGACGTTCTTTTTGGTTTTAGTTCGCGATATTGGTTTTTGGTTAGTTCCGGTATTTCTTTGCATTTTAAAGTATCACAAAGAGATAAAAAATACCAAAATTGTTTTTTTATTTTTATGCAGCAGTTTATTCATTATTCCATTATTTTTTTTCAGAGATAAACTTGGCTGGCACTTACTTCCAACATACCCATTGATCTCTCTTATCGTGGGTTACAGCATGCAAAAACTAATTACCGACAAATTATTGCTTGTATGTTTTTTCATAATTTTAAGTTTTATACAAATCGGTCACCTAAACAAAAAGGACGGTTCTTTTGAGAAATCTTTATCCGATGCAAAACTTGGTTTATATGTAAAAACAATCATTCCTAGGCAAGATGTAATAATTTTAGATGATAGTGACTTTCCAACATTTCTTTATTACTCTGACCACGGGGTAATTACGGTTATTTCAGAAAAAGGCGGACGAAAAGATGAGTGGTGGGTAAAATCCTACAAAGATAAAAATCTATTTGAAAATCAAACTAGACAGGTCTGGTTGATTTCCGCCCATCCCGAAAAACTAAATATTCCTCACAGAGAAAACAGAATGATCCTCGAATATTTAAACTACAAGATAATTAAAATTTAACATCTCTCATATATAATCTTGTGCAGTCCGAGATTAGAGAAAATAATCATTGAAATCTTATAGCATTAGTGTTATACAATAACACTTGGTCTATGTCGAAGGTCAAAAAACTTATTATCTTAGCTACCCCATTATTCTTATCTATTTTTTTTATCGCAAGAAACTATATTAACAACGCTCGCGCTCAAGTGGCTGACGTAAGTATATATTATGACGGCCCGGCCACTTTTGATTCCCTGGGAGCAAGCTATAAAATCGTTGTGAATTCGGGAATAAACAACATCGGTTTTGTAAAATTGACCGCTAAATTTGATCAGACTAAGATAAATCTTGCGGGCAACCCTCAAGTCAGCAATCTTTTTAAAAACCAAATTGTTCTTACTAATGCAGGTGAGGCAAACTCAACCGGGTCTGTTTCAATAGATTTAGGTGTATCACCGGCAGATAAGGACAATCCACCAAGCGGAACGTTTGAAATAGCGACTCTTAATTTTGTCCCTGTTAGCGTCGATTCTTTCCAAACCACTTTAACTTTTGATAATCTGGGTTTTCAAATTGTTGATATGAACGCATCTGAATTAACAACAATGTCGTCTGATAGCATCATAAGCGTAAATCCGATATCTCCCACACCAACTCCCACAGCAGTTCCCACAAGTACACCGACTGTCACAAGTACTCCAACACCAATAATAACTCCAACGCCGGGAAGTTACGTAAATGGAACGGCAATACTTACGCTGGTTGGACCAGATTCGCCTTTCATTTTCATAGACGACACATTTAATGTCAATTTAAACTTGGCTACCTCCGAACCTCTCGCAGGAGTCGATGCTGTTATAAAATACGATCAAAATAAAATTCAAATTCTGGAAATTACTGATGACGAGTTACTGAGCGATAAAACGATATCGACTTTTGACAATGTTACCGGAACTTTAAGAATTTCTCAAACTCAGAGCACCGGTTCGGGTTATCTGGGATCAGGAGACATGATTGGAATAACGTTTAAGGCAATTGGGCTCGGTACAACGTCATTAGATTTTGACTTTCAGAGCGATTCAAAGACAGAAAGTAATGCTATTTCCTATGTCAACGGAAACGATGTTTTGTCCCAACCGAATTCTCTCAACCTTAATATCGTTAACCATGCGAGTGTTCGCTTGGCTTTGACAACAGATGCTGATACAAATTTAGGTAACGGACATGATGTTGCAGGAACGCTATACACAACTAACAATAATTTTACAACGGGTTTTCAGACCAATGAACTCGGTTTTGCCGGATCATGGCAGATCGACGACAGTTTGATTGGTGAAAGCGCTACATTTTATGTAAAAGTGTTGGGGTATTTAAGAAGAAAAGTTGTTGTTAACATCGTTTCAGGCAACAATTTAATTGATGCAGGTAAATTAGTTTCTGGTGATATGAACAACGATAGCGTTATTAATAACATTGATTTATCGCTTCTTTATGACAACTGGTTTAAACCAGGCAACGGAGATTACAACAAAGATGATATCGTGAACTCATACGATTATTGGCTGTTAACCAGTAATTTCTTCAAGATAGATGAGTAAGCTACTCGCCATAGTCATCACCCTGATTATAATTGGATTGGGTGTTCCGAAATACGTATTTGCCGAACAGGGGGCGATGCTTTATTTTGACCCCGAAACACTTGAAATTTCGAAGGATGCGGAAACAACTGTTGACCTGTATGTAGACACAAGAAACGTGAATGTAGTTGGCATAGATTTAGTATTAAGCTATGACCCGAATTATATTGAGATAATCAAAATTACCGACCAGCATCAATTTTCCTCGGAGATATATGAAAATATAAATAACAGTTCCGGAACTATTAAAGCAGCTTTTTCGAATTCTTTCGGAACATATTCATCAGGTAATCTCAATTTTGCCAGCCTAACTCTTAAAGGTAAAAAGGATGTTTCTGGTGCGATTATTTTTATAAATTATGAGCCCGGAAACACTAAAGATACAAACGTTGTTACAAACCACGGCAGCGACATCCTGGGAAACGTCTCAAATTTGTCATTAAATACTAATTCAGGCCAAGCTTCTCCAACACTGCCCACAAAAAATTCAATCCCAATCACTTCAGATAACGAAACAAAAGTTCAGGATTTAGCTTCAAACAATGTTGACATAAGTTCGGAAAAGGAAGAGGTTGAAGCCAAAAAAGATCTGAAAAAAGTTCTCGGAGTTAGCTCTGAAAAGAACAAAAATTTACCAAAGTGGCTGTTTTTAATAGCTATTCCAATTGCTTTAGCTGTCAGCATAGGAAGTTATTTAGTCGCTAGAGAGTTGAAGAACAATTACCAAATCAAATGATTGAAGTATTTGCATCAGGTGTTAGAATAAATTAATGCTTGTGCGGGACGTAATGAAAACCCATGTTCGAACGGTCCGCAAGAATACTTCTTATAAAGAGGTTGTTTTACTACTCATAAAACATAAAATATCGGGAATTCCGGTTATTGAGAAAACTAAAAAGGTAGTAGGAATTATATCGGAAAAAGATCTTCTTTATCAGCTTTTTCCATCACAAGAAGAGTTTTACAAAGATATTGAACATTATATGCATCATGACGTTATTGAAAAAGAGGCTGTTAAGGTAAAAAAACTTAAAGCAAAAGATTTCATGTCAAGAGATGTAATTTCGGTTAAGCCGGACGATCATGTTCTAACCGCCTGCGCGCTTTTGGTTATAAACAACATTAGACGCCTTCCAGTCATAGAAAAAGGTAAATTGGTAGGTATAGTAACCTCAAATAACCTCTTTAAAAACTTCCTCAGAAAATATGTAAAATAAGTTTAAATCACTATGATAAGTTGACCTGCACCCACAAAGGGAGTGATAATATATTACTATTCAAAAGAATAAGGATAATATGAACCTGAACTTAGTTAAATTAATTAAAAAATACAGCGGTAAGTGGGTTGCTTTCAAGCCAGAGTCTTCAGTAGTAGTTACAAGTGGCAATGATGCTGTAAAAGTATATTCGAACGCTAAAAAGAAAGGTTATAAAATACCTATTCTATTCAAAGTACCAGTTAAACTTAGCCCTTATATTGGGTAACATGCAGTTTAAATTTAGCTTCGAAATAGTAAAAGAAGACAAAATACCTCTAATTGATGTCACTTTAACTAATAAAGATAATGGTAGAAAAGTCAGTTACCGTGCGTTATTAGATTCAGGTGCATTTGCTAACGTATTTCATTCAGACATCGCTAAAGTATTAGGAATAGATTTAACAACCATAAGAGAGCAGGAGTTATTTAAAGGAGTTGAAAAAACAAAAAGACAAATGAAAGGTAAGCCATATATTATAGAAATAATGATTATTCAAAAAGGTTCTAATATTCTTGTTTGTTTGAGAGATTTTCTTAAGAGCTTTTCCGGCCACATACACAGTATTATCTTCGCAAGCATTAGCACAAACAGCAATTTTAAGCCGGGAGTTCAGCGGAAGAATCTGAGATTTCAAATTTACAATCACCTTTCCGATACTTCTTGCTGAATTGTGGGCGGGAATTAAAACATCTATCAATGATTCCGAATATTCTTCAAGGTCTATTGAGACAATCGTTTTGTAATTTCAACGCGTTCAGCAGTGTGTTTATTCATATTAATGAAAACCATTAGCAAAAAGTAGTTGTGTAATTTTATCGGTAACAGCCTGTACACCATTACCACCAAGGGAATCAATAAAATTCCTGCCATTGTTTATAAATGCTGAAGACCATGTTTGTCGGTTCTTTACTAACTCGCAAATACGGATACCTACGCCGGTTTGGATCTCCGGTGACTGTTCAAGCTCACGTAATTGATGTAAAACCAGCTTGGTAGTTTCTTGTGATGACTTACCACGCAATTCAAGCTTGGGTAAAAAATCTGATAGATGCACTGAGGCCGGCGCAAGACCAAGCTTACGGAATTCATTCAATTGAAGATACTGGCTATTATTTGAGGGAGGAAGAAAAATTGCGGGAGTACCTAACTCAAAGACAGATTGCGATGTTACCAAACCCGGTGTTATAAGAACAATTTCAGACTCTGATAATTCTTTTATAAATCCGTCATGTGATCCGCATGTGCTAAATTTAAATGGCGATAGTGGAAATCTTTTAGATAATTCCTTCAAAATACGTTTGCTGGTGGTAACAATGGTTCTTTCGAACCGCGACCAGTCAACATTTTTAAGTAATATATCAGTCATGACAAACGGATAATTTGAATCAATTCCTGATTTGTACCAATAAGACGCCTCACCACCCCCGAAAGAAATAAGAGCCTTCGACTTTCTTTCAGCATGCATTATTTTAGGAATTATCGGTCCGACACTAAAAAGGTTTTTGATTTTAGTTCCGTATTTCAATTCGTTTACCCTATCTTTTAGAGACCGTTCTCTGACATACAAATCAATATCAAAGAGTGGTTCCGGTATATATTCCCAAAACCAAAATAAACAATCTACCCACACTACAGGCTTTCCCAAGCGTTTTGCAACAATTACACTGGGGAGATCCATACAACTGATTACTAGATCAGCTTGGGTAATTACTTTTTCCAGCGCATCTTTTGATGCCGGATTATCTGTATCGATCTTGTATATCTTGGTAAACGGGAAACCTTCAGCCAGTTGCAACGCCGTGCCGAATCCTGCAAAAATCAATTTATGACCTTGATCTTTAAGCAATTTGGCTATATCGAGTAATTTCCCAATCGGGCCGAAAGCAAAATTTTCCGCTGTTAGAACTAGTTTTGCCATTTACATATATTGCAGCAATTGTTTTAATCTTTGTTCATAAGAATGTTTACTCATGAATACTCTCCTGATATTTTTAACTATACTTCTATTTTGATCATAGTTGTCCAATATTCGTAAAATGTCACTTGAAGCATGTTCAGAAGTAAGAATTAATTTTTCTATTTCATCGCCGAATAAGCTTTTAGCATACTTGAAATAATAGGGAATCAGGGGAACTGTATCAGCCATGATGGTTTCAAACATCCGAGGCGTGACAAATTCTAATTTATTGAGTATTGGCCGAATAAAAATAGGATTTAATAGACCTCTACTCATAGCCGCCTCCACCTTACCGTATGGAGCAGATTCAAGTGTTTCAATGTTATTCCTATGCAAAAATTCTGGATCTGAATAAGTGGCTTTTTTAAATTCATCCATAATATTATCTGACCAATATTGTCCGATTAAAACGACTTTCTTTAGTCTAGATCTGATAGGAGCAATCGCTCCAACAAGCCATTTAATATCATGCCAACGATACCAATTATTGCCTACATATAATAAATCAAAGTTCTTTTGACGTTCGCGAAAGTGAGATGTTTTGTTATCTACGCCGAAATAAAGAAATTGATAAACATTTTTGGTCATATTTCCGCCTAAAAAAGGTTGTAGGATCGTATCCGATAGTGAATCATATAAATCTTTCCAATATTTATAAGATCCGGCAGTAGAATGGTTTGTGTCACCTAAATAGGAAATAGGCTGGCAATATTTACCATCCGGATCTATTAAAATACGTTTTGATCTAGGAGTAGATGAGCATATCCGACTAATTTTAGCTTCGGAAAGAAATGGATATGATTCATAAACAATTACCAACAAATCCGGGCGCCAAGTTTTATTTGCTACAGGAATTGTTGTTCTGATGATTTTATCAATATATCCAAAATCCGAGACGCGAACATCACAGTTCATAGCCTCTCCTGCCCTCACATACCCGAGAAGCGCATTACTTGATCCGCAATTGTACTGATAATTTCCGACAAAAGCTATTTTAATTTTACTCATTTAAATGTAAAATCTTAATGCGATTATATACATGCGTGATACAGATGTCTATTTTAAAAAAACTGTTCAGTATGAATATCGAGGTTTTAACTTGCAGTTTCGCACTTCACAGGATCTTTTTAGCTCATATGGAATTGATATTGGTACACAACGCCTTCTCCGGACACTTACTTCTGAAAGGATAAATGTTTTTAGCAAAGTTTTAGATTTCGGATGCGGTTACGGCCCGATTGGTATAGCCTTAAAAACCGTTTGTCGATCTTCTGTTGTCCATATGGTTGACAAAGATGCGCTTGCAATAAGCTACAGTCGGCAAAATGCAGAACTTAATAATGTAAATGATATTAAGATTTACCCAAGTCTTGGTTTTGATGACATCAAAGAAACAGATTTTGATTTAATTGTTTCTAATATACCCGCGAAAGTGGGGGAGTCTGTTTTGTCTCATATTCTCAAAGACGCTCAATTTCACCTCAGTCCTCACGGTAAAGTTGCGATTGTTGTAATCGACACCATTTCAACTTATGTGGCTGGTGTCCTTAAAGATTTAAATATCAAGATTCTTTTTAGTAAAAAGTGGCCAGGACATGTAGTATATCACTATGAATTTACTTCAAATATTCAAACTGCCACCCAACCCATACAAAGCGCTTTTGACAGAGGAATATATGACCGAGGCGAAAAAGCCATTTCGACTAAGTCGGGTAGGCTATCTTTAAAAACAGCTTACGGTTTAGCCGAATTTGACACCCTAAGCTATGAAACTGAAATGATCATAAACAAGTTATCTGCATTAATTGGTCACAAAATTGACAAGGCGATCGTTTTCAACCCCGGCCAAGGTTATTTGCCTGTGACACTCTCAAAATACATTAAAGTTGGAAAAATATTTCTAATTGACAGAAACTTACTAGCCTTGAGAAATTCCAGAAGAAACTTAATCCTTAACAAATATCCTTCCAATAAAATATCATTCTTACATCAAGTTGGAGTTTCCACAAACGAATCAAATTCTACTGATTGTATTATAGGAATACTAGATGATAAAGATAGTCCTGATATTCATAAAATGTTATTAGAGGAATCAACAAATGACCTTTCAAAAGAAGGCTTAATAATGCTAGTCTCAAGCTCTACTCCAATTACACGTCTAGAATCATTCATTAGATCTGAAAAACTTTTGAAAGTTATAGATAGAGAACGGTATAAAGGTAAAAGCCTGATTATTTTTAAGCGTAAATAAAGATATGCGTAATTATTTAAATCAACAGGAGTTAGGTTTAGCGGGACTTGCTCTTTTACGTAATCGTTTAGTTGGCCACGAAAAAGTTACAAAATCAATTCTTTATGAAATTCGCAATCTTTCCAAGCCTTTCATTAATACTTCCTTATCCAAAAATAAGGTAAAAAAATATAGCTTGGATAGTGGTTACACAGCATGGGCCGAAACATACGACACCATACCAAATCTTCTAATCGAGGTTGAAGAACCAGTTGTAAAAGAATTACTGAGGGAATTTGCTAAAGGTTTTGTTTTAGACGCGGCTTGTGGAACAGGGAGGTATAGCGAATTTTTATATTCACTTGGCCATAAAGTTACTGGTCTAGATCAATCTTCGGCTATGTTACGGCAGGCAAAAATTCGCAGTCCCAAAGTCAAATTTATTAAGGGTATTTTAACAAAGTTACCGTTTGACGACAGTTGTTTTGATTTAGCTGTATGTGCGCTGGCACTTACACACGTTTCTGATATTGGTCTTTCAATAAAAGAGCTATTCCGAGTGATTCGACCTGGTGGGAATATTATCATTTCTGATGTTCATCCCTGGCTTGTTGTACTTGGAGCTCAAGCTGAGTTTCATGACAAAACAGGGAGACATGCTTATGTAACAAATTATATTCACTGGCATAGCACTTATCTTCAAACGTTTGAACGTCTTGGCTTAAAAGTACTTCAATGTATAGAACCGGTAATGGAACATAAGCATGTAGCAATAGCCCGGTTAGGTTTTAATCTGAGTGCAAAAACTGTCGCAACCGCCCTTCAAGGGTTACCGATTGCACTTATATGGGTTTTAGAGAAGCCTTTGCTATGAAAACTATAGATCAGGTACTTAATGAAAAAAGTAATGACTATAGTCCTTTGGAAGATGAATATTTTAAATCTACAGGTCATTCTCTATCACTTGATCCTAATAACCCACCTGCTCCCATTCCTACCGTAAAACCCCTGAACGTAAGTGTAGTTATCCCTGCTTGGAACGCAAGTTCAACAATCCTATCCTGTCTGACTGCAATTGAGGAAAGTAGTTTTAATATCAAACACCAAAATAGACTCCAAGTTATTGTTATTGATGATGGTTCGACTGATAAAACATGGGAAATAGTTAAAAACAACGATCTTTCATTACACTTTATGGCCATAAGAACACAAAATCTTGGCCAGGCTAAAGCATTGAACACAGGAATTAGCCTTGCCGAGGGTGATATTATCGTTTCGTGCGATGCAGATATGATACTCAATTACTATGCAATTGAACATTTTGTTACGCGTCATGAATTATTCCCAAATGTCCTGCTTGCTGGTTTTCGTTCAAATAGTTCCAAAAATGACCTGCGTGTAAAATCTGAATTTATGCGGCAAATTGGAAGCCCCCGCGGTACATTTTTTGCCGGAGATGAGAGAATATTTTATTCGACTTCAGGTTGGCCAGACAATATGTGTCTTACAAGCGGACATTTTAAAAATCTAGGCAATTCAAAAGGACTGTGGATGCCAGACGACGAAATATGTGAGGACCCTTGGCGTTTGTCCGACCTTGTTTTTGGGGCATTATTTAGCCTTTCAAGAAATGTTTATATAAAAATCGGAGGTTATGACGAACGTTTACAAGGATGGGGTAGCACTGATGGGTTACTTGCCGCAAAAGCGATCGCAAACGGACAGTATGTTATACCGGTGTATGCTGCCTCGGGTTTACATATAAACCACCAGTTTCGCACCAAAAATAAGCAAGAAGAATATGCCAAAAATCGGAAAATGTTCTTTGATATTATCAAAACAGAAAAGATTAGCAGTTATACAGATTGGATTAAGAAAGCAAAAAAAAGAATTATCGATTCTTTTAGTCGAAATCCTCAAGGCAAATTCTTAAAATCAGAAAAGGAAAATTCCACTCAGTCGAAAACTATAAATTTTACAAAAAAGTTAGATGACCTATTGGCTCTTGGACAATATTCTAAAGCTTATGACATTCTTGTTAAGGCCCGATTGAAGTCTGGTAGCAACCATCTTTTAAAGTTAGGTAAAGTTCTTATTGGTTTGAATCGGTATAAAGAGGCCACTGATGTTTTAAACGAATTTCCTATTGAGTTAGCCATTGCTCAAGCTGCCTCTGGTCTTTTTGCTGCCGCCCATAAAACTTTAAAAAATGTTGTATTTGTTCATCCGCAATCTAAGGAACTTACGTACTGGTATTACACTTCTACAGATACTCATATAAGACAGGGAAGTAGATATTTTCGGCAAGAATTCTATCAAATAGCACTACGATGTTTTGAAGCTGCGCTAATTAATGATCCGAATAATCGCAAGGCACTAAACAACAGAGATAAGTGTCTATCAAGATTATCCTAGTCCGTCATTAACTCTTCTAAAGCGATCTTATAAGTTAAATCACGTATTTTATTTCTCTCTTCTGTTGCTTTTTGGTAATTGCCATGCAGGGTCGTCTCCTTTTTTATTAGATTATCTGCTAAAACCAAAACACCCGAAGCGGGAACGTTAAAATGTTTAGACACAGCAAAAACAGTGGATGTTTCCATTTCTACGCCCAAATAACCCTCCCTGGACCATTTCAACACATCTTCCCAGCTTTCAGACAACATAGCCTGGCAAGTAATTACTGGCCCCTCATGCACCATTAGATCGCTATTTAAACGGCTTTTTAGAGATTTATTCAGCTTTCGGTCCGAGAAATGTTTATTATTTTTAGAGTTTGGTCTATACATTCTGGTAGTACTTTCGTTACCGTGAGAATACGTTGGTATAATAATATCTCCTGCTTTTCCCGTCTCAAGTAATCCTCCGCATATTCCTAACATAATGTTCTTCTTTGAACCAAGCATACATCCAAAATGAAATATTTCAGAAATGTAAGCTCCACCGTATCCAACTTCAAACCAAAACCGTTTACCGTTGACTTTAAAAACAAGAACTTCACGCAAAAAACTCTCTCCCAATTGTTCATATTCTACCCAAAGACCGTTCTCTGTTAGAATTTCTTTAAGTAATTTTTTGTGCTCATTTTTTCTCCACGTTCCATAAGAAAGAACACCATCAATTGTATAATCTTCTGGCAACCCGAAATATTTTTTAAAATCTTCTACCGTATGGCTTTTATACATATAGCTATTTTAGTAGTATATCAAAATTATAGAAGTAAATCTACACTATGGGACAGTAATAATTCTGTGGTTAGAAATCTTGATAATAATCTTATAGTATGATACATTGTCCACATTGGTTCCTAAAATAGGGGCCTTTTTCGTAAGTTAAGATATATGCTACCAAACTTGCTATTAATTCTATTTTTGATAACCAATCCGGTAAACAAGCCAGAGCCGGTTAGTACCCCTATTCAGTTAGCTTCAAGAACTATTTCTCTTAATGATAGGTATGGTAGCCCTTCGGTAAATGACGTTTTTAAGTACAATATCCTTCTAACTCTTGGCTATATGGATGGCTTAGTTTCGGCAAAAGATCAAATATCGGTTAGCGAGGTCGAAAAACCTTTCCATTATGAATTTAGCCTTGATCCGGGAGAGGGATTCGCTTTCCACGACCAAATGCTGCCTGAATACGCTAAAAAGGTTGTTAAAACAACAAATGGTCATTTTAATTATCAGGAAGGATTTAAATCAGATAGACATCTGACCGGTGATGGAGTTTGTCACTTGGCCTCCTTAATTTATTGGGTAGCCAAAGAAGCCGGACTATCCGCGTACGCACCTTCAAACCATAATTTCGCATCAATTCCTGATGTACCTAAAGAATACGGAGTTGCTGTTTATGTCAGAACCGATACTGGTGAAGGGGCATATTCCAACCTTTATATAATCAATGATAGGCCGAGGCCTATTAAATTTGTATTTGATTACAACCAAGCTGGACACCTGAACGTCAGCGTTAAGGAAAACAAGTCTATCTAATTTCTAATATCTTTACTTTTTTCTTACTTTCTCATAAAGTTAAATAGTGAAGAGAAAGTTTTTCTTTTACATAGCCTCCTTTTTAAGCGTCCTAATGTTTTCGATAGTTGCCAAACTTTATCTAACTACTACTAAACCTGTATGTGCAAACTCAATAAGTTGCATCAAAAACCTTAATGTTGATGTTGAAAATGAAGCTCTGGCAACATTCAATAACCAAAAAATTACACCGCCTAAAATTGTCCTCACAGCTTATGATTTGAAACCGCTGGTTTTAGGAACAGAAACGGCTTCGGGAGAAAAACACATTTACGTAGATCTGACCAAGCAAACGCTTTATGCTTACCAAGGCGATACGCTTTTCATGCAAACTCTCATCTCCTCGGGTAAATGGTTCAAGACTCCTACAGGGGATTTTCAGATTTGGATAAAACTTAGGGCCACACGAATGTCAGGAGGCAGCGGTGCTGATTATTATAACCTTCCAAATGTACCCTTTGTAATGTTCTTTGCTGGAGGTGATATAAGTCAAAGCAGAGGCTTTAGTCTTCACGGAACTTACTGGCATAACAATTTCGGACACCCCATGAGCCACGGCTGCGTAAATATGCGCACAATGGACGCGGAAAAGCTCTATAACTGGGTAAATCCGCTTACAAATGGATACACTACCCGCGCCAGTCAACAAGATCAGGGAACAAAAATAACTATTTACGGACAAGCACCTATATAGTGAAATGAAATTCAAACTACCGTTGATATTTTTATTCTTTATAACCATCGCAACCGGTATCGTTATAATTGGTCTTGGACGAAGTAAAAAGAGTAATGTTAATGTAACGATACCCGAAGTGACTTTACCTAATATACCTAATGTTTTAGCCGCTCCTGACACAACATTGGAATCGCCGGATGGAAAAGACAGCCTAACGATACAGGAAAAAATTGACAAAGAATCTATAAAGTACACCATTACTACTTCCTTAGGGCTTATATTTACAAAAACAGTGTCTAAATCAGACAATTTATCATTACCATTTAATAGTTGGTCTCCTGACAACAAATATGTTTTCATCAAGGAGGTTTCTAACGGCATAAGTAATTTCTACGTTTTATCTTCCTCAAATAAACCGTTTCCAAACAATGTAAAGTATTTAAATGTAACCGAGTCTTTTGCTAATAAAATCCCTGACTTTAAATTACAAGACATTACCGGTTGGGCAGCACCAACTCTCCTAATTGTAAATTCGGATAAAAACAACGAAAGCCAGGGACCTTCATTCTGGTTTGACATAACAAGCCAGAATTTCATTCAGCTTTCAACAAGGTTCAATTGACGGAAGAGATCACCACTATTTTAACCAGGGTCACTTACCACTTGATACTATAGACCTGAGTATAATCGAAGGGTTCGAACTTGGATCAGCCTGAATCCTTACTCATTATATAACTTTGATTAAAATTAATTTACAATTATCAAGCCATTGTAATCATACTTTTCAAAAGTTTATGAAAATCAGGAAATCTTTTTTCAGCCATAAATTTCTCCTCAACTGTTTTATAGCCATTTTCAATAAACATATTTCTTAATTTATCATCGAACAATATCTTTTCAATTTTCTGTGCCAAAACAATCGAGTCATTTGGTTGAACCAGATATCCGCTGTATCCATCACTTATGATTTCTGGCATTCCACCTGTTTTGGCGCCTATTACTGGTAAACCACAGGCCATAGCTTCAATAAATATTTGGCCGAGAGTTTCATTCTTTTCTGCGGGAAGAACTAAAACATTAGACCCACGATAAACATTAGGCATTTCATCAAGTTCAAACATTTTCACTATTGTTTTATCTTCAACACTGTTAATTTTTATATAACCAAGGAGCATTTGGTAAGTATAATCGAACTCTTCTTTTAAATTAACTGAAGCTTTTGCCACAGCTATCAAAAGATGGATTTTTGGATATCTAGGTGAGATCCGGGCAAATGCTTCAATAAGATTTACCATTCCCTTTTCCTTAAGCATGCTTTTAGTTCCTGTAATTATCCTACCGGCTGTAAGTACAATTATTTCATTATTATCTAAACCAATTTCTTTCTTAAGATTATACTTAGAGTCAACTTGCGGATTAAAATCAAGTGTATTTACCCCTAAATAATCTGTGGAAAGCTTATTAACATCTGTGCCTTTTTGAAAACAATCTCCAGCTACACTAGTGCTTACGCAGCTTATATGATCCCACATAAGCTCATTAGTTAATGCTATCTGGAGAGGGGTTTCGGGATACATATGGAGCCGGAGCATAATTGGAATTCTGTAAAGTTTAGCTATCATATTTAATCTTAAACTGTAAGTTGGAGGAGTGCTAAAAATAATATTTTCAGCACAAATTACATCTATATTATTTGTTTTTATAATTTGTTCAACCAAGTCAGAAAATCTCTGCGCTCTACTAGCAATATCCGCTGCTGATCTTTTTTTACGTGGAATAGAAAGATTATTGTCATAATAAATTGTCATATTGCCATCCTCAGTTTGATGGCTTTCTTGTGAAGTCGGAAGAATTAAAAACGTCTTCATGTCCTCACGAATTTTAAAGAAATTTATGAGGTTAATAACATAACGCTCTACCCCGCCAATGCTTTCAAATGGTGAATTTGGACTTATAAATAATACTTTCATAGTTAAATTCTCTTTTTATAAATTAAAGGAGAATCTTTTGAAAAATGAAGTGTGAATTCCTTATACCCCTATAAAGGTATTTGCACTGGATCTTCAATTGGTATTATACTGCATTTGACTAATTTATCCAAATTCAGATTATCTACCATATGATATCATTGCACAATCTAAAGCTATACCTAATGGGTGGTGTACGGGAGTCGAACCCGCTAAAACTGCCTCCACAGGGCAGCGCCTAAACCGCTCGGCACACACCACCACGTCAAGAAAACAACCTTTTTTCAAGACCTCTATCATGATGTACTAAATAATGACAATTTAAACACAACCAAATCAGATTACTGGCTTTATTGTTAGTTCTCTGATGATCCAAATGATGAGCATTCAGAACTCTCGAATCAGCAATTCGACAGAGGCTACAGATCGGCTCTTTCCTACTTCGGACAAGTATTTTTCGATAAGATCTTTCTCCATTTATCCAGTTCAAACTTTTCTCGCCTACATACACTGCATTTCTCCACAATGTTTAACAAGACTTAGAACAAAAATACTTACTACTCCCTGAACGAGATATCATTTTGGGAGACCGATAAACGCTTGAACCACACGTAGAACAACTTAAATACTTTCCCTTAAGTTGAGCCATTGATCTGCAATTTATGGAGCAATATTTTCCCCATCCGAGTTTCTGATGACTAGGTTTAACGTAACAGTTGTTATATTATTAATATTTTAATGTGCAATATTAATTGTCCTCTGAACTAAACCTAACCCAGTCTACAAAGCAAGCCTGCTAGGCGTTGCGGGCGCGGTACACCCACCATAAATGCAATTTCATTTAGAATTTATTAATTACTCTTCCTGATCTCTGTTTTTTAAGCTGATCTTCTTCTTTGTCTGTTAAACCTTCTTCATCTTGTTCTAATTCTTCACCCAAAGTCTTACCAGAAGGATCGTCTCCAAAAACCTCCTCGTACATCTTATCAACATCATCTGATCCCGGAACGGACATGGAACCCCCTGCTGATGATTCCTCTCCCAACTCCGATGGTGTTTTTTCGTTCTTATCCTGCGGATATTTACCTTCGTCTTGCTTAGACATAAACGCTTTTATTATATCAAATTCTTGAAGTCGGGTCTATCCAGAGCATCCAGCCGTCAATCCATTTTTTTCCAGCTAAATCAATCGCGTCGTACCATCTGTCGTTAAAATCTTTTCTACCCATTTTCCAAATTCCTCTTCTTTCTGAGGGATCTGCTAGAACTAATTTTCTGTTTTTCTGATCATAATCCAAAATAAGACAATAGTGCCCATCCGCGTCGTCCGGGTCAGTATTTATATCATCCCACCAGTTAACTATAATTGCGTGATCCTTATTTAAATGGTACAAAATATCGGATATTTTCGAGTTATTTTTGGAATTTAGCCTACTAAAATACTTACTAAGATAAGCATGAATTGCTTGCTGGGTAGTACCCCACCATGGTTGATAAATATCTTTGGCAACCGCCTTTTGAGTTTTTCTTATCCTGCCAACGGCAAGAGCCATCTGAACAACGGCTGGTCCGCACCAGCCATCTTCCTGTTGATATCTTAATATCCGTGAATACTCTTTTTTAATCATTTTGAGCGGGATAGGGGAGTCGAACCCCTTTTTGCTCCTTGGAAGGGAGCTGTTGGACCGATCAACTAATCCCGCGTGGTCGGCCCTCCTGAAAAAAGTTCGAACTTATTTTAAAGAAAAGCGGTAGGTGCGGCGAGTGGGTGGCGGCACTCGCCGCACCCAACTTTCTGCCACTCGCGCTTTCGCTTATAAAACTCTTTTCCGGTTTGAGCCAAAAACTGATATAATTTTAACAGAAAAACAGAAAATAATCTAAAATGATAGACCAAACTGCAGAATTATCACCAACAATTAAAGCATTAGATACAAAAAGAAATACCGAAAATCTTTCCGGTTCTCCATTGGCAAAAAGAAAAAATCTATTTGGAAAGGAATTTTCGTTTTACGATGACGGAAGCGTATTGGTGGTAGATCCTTCACAACAAGAATATCATTTCATAACACAGAAAGGTCGCGAAAAAGGAAGGAAGTTAAGGAGATCCGTAGAAGATATAGTAAAAAATGATCAAAGATTAAATCAAATGAGGATGTTGGGTGAAGGTAAGGGCGGATTCTCAAAAGTCTTTGAACTTGATACTCCTGAAGGACCCATTGCCGTAAAAGCTACAGATAAAGCAGGGTTTTTTCTTAAAGAACTGATGGAAGAAGCAACAAGAAAAGCTCAACATACCGATCCTTTATCTGAATTAACAGGAAGACGGTCTGGTAAAAAAATTGTCCAAAGAATGTCTCTTGCTGACACGATGAGATTGTTCAGAAAATTAGATGAAGCAGGAATTAAGAAACCTGAATTTTATGGTTTTAGTGTTAGAAGAAATCCGGGCAATAATGAAATTCAAGAATTCCAGTTTATGGAAAGAATTGATAGGCCGACGGTTCAAAGTATACTTGAGGCCGCAATAGACGCGAAACAAAGTCAGACAGGCGCACTCGACTCTTCAAAATTTGCATATACGGATTTTTTAGCAGAGTTATCTGATAAATATTTCGGTGGTAATAATGACGCTTTAATGAAAACACTAGTGCGTTCTTTTAGCGATTTTATCAGAAATGTTAAGGAAGCAGTTCCAAATATTGCCGATCTAGAAATGGATAATATTTTTTTGGTCGGATACGACGAGACGGATCAACAATTAGAATTTATGTTGATTGATCCGATTGAAGAACAGATATTTATAAGACCAATTCAAAGTCAAAAGGCAAATTTGATAAACAATAAAATAGATTTTGGAAAACCAGAAAAAATTAACTTCCCAAACAAAATGAGGTAATGTGAGCGATCAGTAAACCTATGAAAAATAGAATAACTGTAAAAGCGACAGACAGTACATTGAAAACAGAGGAAAGAAAAGAAAAATAAAAAAGGAAAAGAAAGTTCGCGCCGACTTTTTAAAAGATTTTCGAAAGCGCGGGGGGGCAGAAAGCTGGGTGCGGCGAGTTCCGCCACCCACTCGCCGCATCTACCGCTTTTCTTTAAAATAAGTTCGAACTTTTTTCAGGAGGGCCGACCAAGTCGAATTTTTGGCGGCGCCTGCCTCCGCCGCCAAAAAACTGTACGGTTCCTGCCAGCTAAAACGCACTTTTTTATCGTCTATTTTTTATTTTTCTTTTCTTTTCCACCTTTCTTTGCAAAAGAAAGGTTAGCTAAAGAAATCTATGATCAAATACATCGCTTACTGCAGAAAATCGCTTGAAGATGAAGGACGACAAATTCTTTCTATCATCTCTCAACAAACTGAAATAAAAGAATTTGCTAAACGAGAAAATCTCAATATTATTGCATGGTTGACCGAAGCAAAAACCGCTAAGAAACCGGGCAGAGAGAAGTTCGAGGAGATGATGAAAATAATTGAGTCCGGAAAAGCTGACAGAATCGTCGCGTGGAACCCGGACAGATTAGCCAGAAATTCTGTTGACGGAGGAAGAATCATTTACGATCTAGATACCGGCAAAATCAAAGACTTGAAATTCCCCACGTTTTGGTTTGAGGATACCTCGCAAGGGAAATTCATGCTAAATATCCCGTTTTACCAACAAGTTCGAAATCATTTCAAAGCGGTGGCGTCGGCTGACCCCACCCAGCCGACGCATTATTTGTAAATCTCGGCCTTCGGCCTCGCTTATTTTTTGATACCATGAAGAAGCCTCACCCATGAGATACGTGTAATATCTCAACTACGGAAAGGAGGTGAGGCTTTTATGGAATATGTAGGAGTAGATTATCATACCCGGTATGCCATCGCAACCCGGATGAACAAAGATGGAGACATTCTCTCCAAAGACCGGATTGCCAATGTCAAAGATGATATCAGGTCATATTTCTCGGCTCTACCAACCCAAAGCCAGGTGGTTCTGGAAGCCACCAACAATTGGGCGGCCTTTGTCGAGTGGACAGGAGATTTACCGATTGAGGTGAAACTTGCCAACCCGAGTAAAACTAGGGCAATTGCCAGCGCCAAAATCAAAACTGATACGCTGGATTCCAGAATCCTGGCTGATCTACTGCGGACTGACTTTATCGCTGAAAGTTATTTAGCTCCTAAAGAAGTGAGAGACACCCGGGAGTTAGTTCGTTACCGGATGACTTTGGTCAGACTCCGTTCTCAACTCAAAACCAGGATCAGATCAGTACTCTTCAAAGTTGGTGAGAGAATACCAACGGCAAATATCCTGGGGCCATTAGCGAGAAAGACCATACAGAAGTTTTCCCTACGGGATATCTACCGCTCTGAAATCGAAAGCTGTATGGCCCTGGCCGAAGCGTTTACAAAACAGATTATGGAGTTTGAAGAACGCATCGAAAAACAAGCAGTGGCAGATGAGGATACCAGACTCTTAATGACTGTTCCTGGCATCTCCTTTTTCTCGGCTCTTTTGATCACTGCCGAGGTCGGAGATTACCGGAGGTTTGCATCTGGCAGAAAACTCTGTTGTTTTGCCGGATTAGTTCCCTCTATTCACACATCAGGCGGAAAGATCCAGCACGGGAGAATCATCAAGCAGGGATCGGCAAACTTAAGGTTTGCCCTCCTTCAGGCAATCCCGCATCTTGTTCGCAAACATACAGGATTGGCAAGACACTATCAGCGGATCAGCCGGAAGAAGGGAACAAAAACAGCCAGGATTGCCATCTCGAGAAAACTCCTGACTATCATGCTGACCATGCTCAAAACCAGACAGCCGTTTCGCATTGACACCGGAGTTAAAAGAGAATTCTTTGCGCGTCTGCCAGCATCTGCGCGCGCGTTAAACCAACCTTAACCAGTTGAGTTTACTTTTTTTGATTATGCGGCAGACCTAAAATCCTGTACCGGATGGTACAGGATTTGCAAGGTAATCTATGCCTCTCCCGCCTATGGCGGGAAGCATGAATAGGTGGCTAAGCGAAAGCTTCCCTGTTTATCAGGGAGTTAGGCTGACTAAGTGATCAAAAAGCGCTGGAGAAAACTGGTACTTGATCCATTCGACTTGCTCAGGATCAATCCTGAACGAAGTTGAAGGATTGACAGGCTTCTTCATAGGTGCGCGCGCGATTTTGCGATTGCTCCGCAATCGCTTTTTTATAGAAAACAATTATATTTCCTTCGTATCCATACAATTCATAGTTTTCGAAAACTTTATCAAATAACTCAATCCACCTTTTCTTGGTGGGGACATGTCCCCAATTGACTATATGAAACAAATTTAAATATGGTTCGCAAATGAAAATATAATCAAAATTGTTTACGACTTCTTTAAGTGTTTTTTCCTTGTCATATGCATGATGAAGCGAGTAAGTAAAAGCTGCCATTTCTCCCTTCGGGAATTCTTTGTTGAAGTCGATTAACTGCACATCCAATCCTTCCTTTTTTGCTCTGCTTAACATAGGCTCACTTCGGTCACAAGCTAATATACTTTTGGGTTGTAAAACTTTTCGAATACGAATTGTATTTTTCCCATCACCACAACCTAAGTCATAAATTTCTTTATGTAGAAATTCCTTTGGAACTTTTAATTTGATGAAATTAAACAAAGGATCATGAAACCGATTATAGAAACACGGAAAAAGTTTGTATCCTACTGTTTCGATAATAAATTCTCTAATTTTCATTTGATTTATCGCTTGATTGCTTTAATTTTGTCACGAGTAATCCAGCACCAGTCAAAAGCAAAATGAATAGAATAAATAACGGATTTAACAAGGAATGGCCACTTCCAACATAAGCGTAAGTGACAGCAGTCCCTAGATGAGCTATTGTAACTACCGGAATAAATGTTCTCGCTCGAATAGTAGATAAACCAACAAGATAGGTTAGATTATCATTTGAGAGAAGTGGTACTAAATACATTAAGAAAAAGACAATAAGAGCTTTATCGGATTTAATTACATTATCGTATTTTTTAAAATCGGCCCTTTGAGTAAATTTAGAAACAAACATCTCTCCTAAAAATCTACCTAAATAAAAGTTGATTATTGTACCAATAGTTTTACTCAGCCAAATCAATAACAAACCGTTCCAAAAACCAAAAATCGCACCACCCGCCAAAGCAAAAACCGCATGATTTAATGGGGTAATAACCACAGGTATTACTGCAACAGCAGTAAAGATTATCGGAGCAAGAAATCCATATGTATCTAAAAAGCTTTTCAATTGTTGTTTATCTGGGAATAATGGATTAGGAACCAAATAGCCAATGATAGTAGCTATAAGAGGTAAACCAAAAATTACAAACCAAAATAAGTTGCGTTTATTAAAAACTTTCATATTAGTCATTATACTTGATTCAGCTAAACCGTAGAAGTTGTCATTGTAATATTTTCCCAATTTTTGTATATTGTAATTGGACTCGGTTTTAAGAAGGATTGCTTTTTTAATGACCCATTCGGACGGTTGGAGCAATCCTTACCGAGTCCACCGGATGGGTCATTTAAGTTGTAAAAAACAGAACCTTAAAAATTTTTACACATTTTCTTTGACAAAGTTTTGAAAAACTTTGTCATTTCGAGCCGACTTTTTGCGAGGCCGAAGGCCGAGATTTACAAATAATGCGTCGGCTGGGTGGGGTCAGCCGACGCCACCGCTTTGAAATGATTTCGAACTTGTTGGTAAAACGGGAGGGTTGGCACGAATTCGGTCGGATAGATGGCCGCGCCCCCATTCGCGGCCAGCAATTTGTACGGAAAATTCAAGCAAAACTCGCACTTTTAAAAAGTGAAAGAAAATGTGCAAAAATTTTAAAAACAAAAGAAAAATCGTATGAAATACCTAGCCTACTGCCGAAAATCAACAGATGAGAAAGACAAACAGGTTTTGTCTATTGACCAATAGCTTTCTGAACTGAAAGAGTTTGCCCAAAAAGAACATCTTGAAATTGTTGATTTTCTGACTGAAGCTCAAACTGCTAAAGTTCCGGGGAGACCAGTTTTCAACAATCTTGTGAAACGGCTTGAAAAAGGCGAAGTTCAAGGCATCGTTAGCTGGAATCCAGACAGATTAGCTCGTAATTCAGTTGATGGTGGAAAAATAATATATCTGTTAGATACCGGTGAGCTTCAGTCATTAAAGTTTCCCACCCATTGGTTTGAAAATACGCCACAAGGACGCTTCATGCTCTCAATCGCTTTTGGACAGGCCAAATATTATGTAGACAGCCTTTCTCAGAATGTCCACAGGGGTTTAAAGTACAAAATTAAACAAGGTGTTTGGCCTGCCAAGGCTCCCATGGGATACAGGAATGACAGAAATACAAAAAGTATTGTGGTGTATGAGCCTGAAGCTAGACCACTCAAAAAAGCATTTGAACTTTACTCAACTGGGAAATATGCACTTGATGACATAGGAGCATTTCTTTTTGAACACGGAATGAAAAATAAATATAGTGGTGGTCAACTAAATGATAGTAATCTAAGGAGAGTTTTAATGAGACCGTTCTATACGGGCTTGATGGTCTTTAAGGGCGAAATGTATGAAGGAACGCATGAAGCCATAATTGATAAAACACTTTTTGATAAAGTGCAAAAGGTAAGAAAACAACGGGGATATTTTCATCAAAATAAGTCGAAGCGATACGATTTTGCATTTATCGGCCTCATAAAATGTCATTACTGCAACTGTTCCATAACGGCAGAGCATAGACCATTTTTCTTCCCGAGGACGAATCACAAGGCTAATTACATTTATTACCACTGCACAAAGAAAAAAGGCGAATGCTGTCAAAAAGGATATACGCGGGAAGAAAAATTAGAAACACAATTCAGAAATATTATACAAAGTCTTTCAGTATCTGAGGCTTGGGTAGATCAGATGAATAATTTTTTGATTCAGGACATAGAAACCCAAAAAATTGAGGATAAAAATGAGTCAATGAGGTTACAAACTGAAACGACCCAATCTGAACAAAAATTAGATAAGCTACTTGAGGCCTACTTAGATACTGTAATTGACAGTGAAAGTTATATCAAAAAGAAAAATGAACTCATGGAGAGAAAATCATTTTTACACAGTAAAACAAAGGAATTAACATCAGAAAACCCATTTTGGATCGAAGGAGTAAAAGATTTCATAGATTGCGCACAAAAGTGCGCAAAAATCGCGCGCGCTGAAAATAATTGCCATGATTTGGCAATCATGGCAAAAAAAGTCGGCTCGAAATACTTTTTAAAAGACAACACCATCGAATTTTGCTTGAATTTTCCGTACAAATTGCTGGCCGCGAATGGGGGCGCGGCCATCCATCCGACCGAATTCGTGCCAACCCTCGCGTTTGGCCAGTCCAAGTATTATGTGGACAGTCTGTCAGAAAATGTGAAGCGAGGTATCCGACAAAAACTCCGACGTGGTATATATCCCGGACTTGCGCCCATCGGATATCTCAACGATCCGAAATCCAGAACAGTTGTTCCCGATCCGAAACGCTGGAAATTTATCCAAAAGGCATTGTTAGAATACAGCCAAGGAAAACACTCGATGGCGAGTCTGTCAAAACTCATGTTTTCCTGGGGATTCACCAATCGTTTTGGGAAACCCCTTAATCTTTCTACTATCCAAAACTTCCTGATGAACCCGTTTTATTACGGAGTTATCCGCTATGCAGGAGAGTTTTACGAAGGAACCCATAAAGCAATGATTACCAAAAGTGTTTTCGATAAAATTCAGGAAGTTTTGAAACAAAGAGGAAAACCGAGAAAAAAACGAATTCACAATTTCCCCTTTTTGGGACTGATGAAGTGCGCCGAATGCGGCGCAGCTATCACCGCCCAAATCCAAAAAGGTCACCACTACTACAACTGTACCAAGAAAAAAGGTGTTTGCTCTCAAAAATATTTGAGGGAGGAAGCATTGGTTGAACAAATCCGAGAAGCAATTAGAAAAGTAGCAATTTCTGATTTATGGGCAAAAAAGATACTGGGAGCTCTCAATAAAGAGGAAGAGGCAGATAGAGAAAAAGCTATGGAAGTTCTTACCAATCTCAAATCAGAAATTGCAGAGCTGAATACAAAGATAGACAAACTTCTAGAAGCCTACCTTGAAAATATTGTCAGCGTTGAAGAATACCAAACAAAAAAGCAAAATCTGATAGAACTGAAAAGCCAGTTAAAAGAGAAAATAGCAGAAATAGAAGAAACACAAAGTTTTTGGCTCGAACCGGCGAGAAAATTTATTTTATCCTGTCAGGAAGCCAAAATTATTGCGGAGACGCAAAATTTTGGCGAATTATTCGTTTTCCTCAAAAAAGTCGGCGCGAACTTTCTTTTATCCGATAAAAAAGTGCGTTTTGGCTGGCAGGAACCGTATAATTTTTTGGCGGCGGAGGCGGGCGCCGCCAAAAATTCGACTTGGTCGCAATTACTGAACGCCACTCGAACCTTTTTTGAACAAAATCCCGACTGATTGCCGCGCTTCGCGCGGCAGAAACTGAACGCTCGGGCGGGCAAAAAGGAAGGGGGTTGGGGGGAAGGAATTTTTGCCCGCCCTCGCT